>TARA_R100001143_G_scaffold203_1_pt1 | contig 24504 bp, 26 predicted proteins | sample TARA_R100001143 | Tara Oceans TARA_R100001143 (sample SAMEA2621300) | marine metagenome | biome: marine biome (ENVO:00000447); feature: mesopelagic zone (ENVO:00000213); material: "saline water (ENVO:00002010), including plankton (ENVO:xxxxxxxx)" | depth 800 m | reverse complement strand
AAATCCGTGTACGCCGGTTCGATTCCGGCCGGAGCCTCCAGACTTTCAAATGACCACTCCTATCCGCCACACGCCTGACCAGCGCGCCCCCACAGGTGCGCCAGCACCCCGACGCCCATGATTTCGGAGTCGTAAACGCGATCCGGCAAATTTTCCCTCACACATTTGCAAACCGTTTACAGCCCGTTAACCAATTTGAGGGATTGTGTACCTGTCTTCTCATGGAGACACCCACCATCACCCAACGCCTCGGCGGGAGCTTGTCTCCCGCCTTTTTTTTGCGGAATCTGCAAGTTTTTATGACTTCGCAGCATGTGGGGGCTTGAACGGGTATTCGGGTCTGCTATTCACCCGTCTCCGGCTGTTCCGCGATAGCTCAGTTGGTAGAGCAGGCGACTGTTAATCGCCCGGTCGTAGGTTCGAGTCCTACTCGCGGAGCCACTTCATCCTCATAAGCTCTTGTTATTGTTGTATTTTTACGGTGATTGAGCGCACTCACCCACCATAAAACCCACCAACGATTTTAAACGCCGGACGCTGCGAAGGAACAAACTGCATCATACTAGGTGTCAGCCTTTGCGCGGCTGTTCAAAAAAGAAGCGCGCTCGTCAGGCGACGCTTGAACGCGTCTTCGTTCTCCAAATCAGCGGGAAGGACGGAGAAAACCGGTCCAACACTATCACGCAAATGCGCTGCGATAGAAGCATCCTCGTATTGCGCCTCTACAAACAGGGACGTCGTTCGCACTTCTCCGGTTATTGTGGAAGAAACCTCTATCATGATGTCGGGGCGGACAGGACCGCCTGATGTTTCTAGAGCAAATAGCGGCATCTCCAACGAAATGCGCAAATCAGACCTTCGCTTCGCCAGCGACCATCGTATGGAATTCAAGGATTTCACAAGCGATCTGCCGAGCGTCGTCATTACCGGCATGAATTGGGTCGCACTATAAATCGGCTGCGCATACGCCCGCAGCGCGGCTAGACCGCCCTGCCCGGCACGATCCCCAATCACCGCTAGGATCAGGAAGGGGCCATCATCCACCAAGCCAATGCCCGGCGCGGTTACGACCCCGCCTTCAAGCTGAATATCCGCCCCTTCCGCGCCATGTATCGTTTCCTGTGAGGCAGACCGGGCAAACAGCGCCAGAAACCCTTGCAGTGGTGCCTCGTTGCTTGACGCTCTTTGGACCTGGCGGATCTGCGCGAACAACCGATTGCTGGTATACGCTTCCGGATGCGTCCCCAGAACCCGGGCAAGAGGAACACCTTTCGAAACCAGGACGTTCTCAGCGGCCGCGCGCAATCGCGAGAATTCCGCGGAGATGGACGGCGGCGCAGATGATTGTACCGGCGGCAGGTGATTAAGACGGGCCAATCTCATGAGACGCCAAAGCTGGCGCGCAAGCGGCGGCGGTGTGTATTGGCGTACTGAAGTGATCGACCTTAGTTGATCTCTGCCACCTGCAACCTTCCTGGCAGCCTCGTGATCTATGACCGAAAAGAACCCATCCGGTGGCCTGGCTGATGACGGTGCCCCTCGGACGCGACCTAATCCCGGTTCGGGGCGTTCCCTGAAAAACGGGCAGCTCACGGCGTGGAGCGGTCGTTTCGGCCCGACCAGTCGGCGTAAGTAATAAGTCTTGGCCGATGTTAGGTAGGCGGGTGCAATAAGCGGATAGATGTTTTCATCTGCGCGGCAATCGCACGCAAACCACTGATGGCTCTCTCGCGCGCTGCGGACTGCTTCAATGGCGCGCGTCATCTCCTCGTCGCTTGCTATTCCGGCATAGGCAGACCGAAGGGCGTTCGCCGTCTCTGCGGAGATCTCAAGATCGCCAGAAACGAGCGATCCGATATCGCGATCGATCAGACGCATGACCCATGGGCCGCGCGGAAGGAAAAATAAAGTTTCATCTTTTGATCGGCAAGCAACGTGCGCGCCAAATCCTAAGTGGCAGACCTATTTCACCTTGAATCTCGGCTCGTCTTCGTCGTCCGCGTTCTGGTCGGCAACGCGCACACGACCATCTGCGCGCATTTGGAAACATTCAAGTCCAGCCGCATCCTCAACGGTGAGGTCGTAGGTTTCGGCGATATGCCTCAAAAACTGGAGTGCGACCACGACGCCATGATAAACAGTCGGCAGTTGATATCGCTTGGTCAGCTCGGTCACCATGGGATCGGCGAGAACATGTTTCTGCATACTGGTCGCCCAATCAGCGAGCCCATCAACCCGGTTGGCGCTGTCCTGAGCTTGCACGAAATAGTCGATGGCGGCGATCTGGTCCTCAGTCAGCCAAACTTCGATTGGGCGCAGGCCCTTTTGACGCAGATGCTGTCGGCGTTCTTTAGCATGGGTTTTCGCCCGTCTGATTTCTGGCCGTTCTTCGGACATGAGGCACACCAATAGGTCGTGTTCTGCAATGGAATTTCGCCATCACCGCGCATTAACTAAACGCAATAAATGAAAGCGTCCATGCAATCATACTAAAAACTGTATCAGAATATGACATCTTATTGGAGCGCGCCGCGCAGATATCTTACCCCCTACGAAACGCCCCCATGACGGAAGAGACGAAAACCTTCGCGGTAAACACGGCCTCAAGTGCTTGGTTCACCAACCGGCCGCCCATAACCAATGGCGGGCAGCGCCTCGACCCAAGCCTCGACCTCTTCGCTCTTCCAGCGCGTCGCATTCGCACTGAGCGCGATGGGCGCCGGGAATTCACCGGATTTGACCCTTCGCCACAAAGTGGTGCGGCTTTTATATCCGGTCATCACCAGAACTTCTTTCGCGGTCAGTAACTTTACTTGCCCAGTCATCACTCATTCTCCTTGTTTGGACGGGCTCAGTGTGACGCCATGGACAAGGATGTGTCGCGCTAAAACGGAGGTAATTCGGGGGTAATGGTCTATAAACACAGGGTACTGGCAACATTCATAAGATCGCTGGCTCGATCGCTTCCAATAGTTTGTTGAGCGGCGCATATCGACCCTGATCGATTTGGCGAACTTGTTCTTTGCTGACGCCCTGCTGCTCAGCAACATGACTGCGGCGCAGTTCGGCTTTCGGGAAAGCCCGGCGATCCACAGCGCGCAAACTTGCGATTATTTCAAACCAACGCCGGACCCGGGTCTCATCATTGTTGCTTGGATCTAGTGTTTTCAAACAGGCCGCTTCAATGGCTCCTAACGCCATGTCGCTGGCTTCGGTAATGATCCAGACGCCATTGACCGTTTCCTGTGTGCGCAGCTCTGCCATGCCGTCCAGGTCCAGCACCTGTTGAACGGCGCTCATCTCTGCGCGTGTGGACGTGCTGCGCACCTCAGGCTCTTGAACCGCGCACGCCATTGTCTTGGCCTCTACCGCTTTGGGTAAAACAATCTGTCCTCTTTCGCTGGTGCATGCTTGGTGCCCAGAGGAGACGAATTCATCCGAACCATGAGCATGCGGGTCGCTGGCGAGCTCTGGATTTCCGGATACGTATCGTAAAGCCAATGCTGCGATCCCAAGACAGATCGCATAGCCCATAAGCACTGCCCCGCCGCCCGCGCCTATGCCATATAACAGTCCGAGCGCGCCGGCGCTTGCACTCATAATAAGCGAAAGGATGAGGATGCAGCGGATATTCATGCTAGCATTCCGACTAGGCCAATCCCTGCTAGATTGAAGAGGCCATGAGCGATGAGGGCGATCGCAAAGACGAGCCAGACGCCCGCGCCGCGTCGCTGCCGGGCCGCCGTCCAAAAGGTCAGCGCGATATGGAGCGCGGCTCCACTGGTCAAGGCGACAAGCAATAGTATGATCGCCAATTGATCGCCGACTTCAGCCCGTGCCGCAGGAAAGAGTGAGAGATCATACAAGAGCTCTCCAATGACGAACACCGCGGCCAAGGATAGAACAACCCGTCGCCGCCGTCCGCGATCCCCCAAATAGAAGAGATAGCTCGACCGGATGGCTTCCTCACAGAAGGCCGGCACCAAAGCGCTTGCGAGAAATCCGGTCGGCATCAGCTTATCCCCCCTTTCGCCGCTTTCAGCTTTAGGGTTCCGATCACGCCCCAGACAATGGCTGCGGGGAGCGCGATCAGCATGCCTGGAAGAGACACGACGAAAGACAAAGCGCCAGTGATTGGGGTCAACCAGGATGGAACACGGTCAGCCAACCTCCCTTCAGTGAGGAAATCCTGACGCGATGGGACAAGATGAAAAACGCTGAACGCCATCAGAGCCGGCAGGACATAATCATCGGTCATCGTCCAGCTCAGCCAGATCAGAGCCATCAGGGTCGCGAGAATTAGGGTCTGCATGAGCGTGACGAGCCGTAAATCCTCGACTTTGGGCGGGCTTTCACTGTCCCTGAAATAGAGCCCATATGTTCGGGCAATGGTTCTTGAACTCACTTCAGTGAGCGAGACTGAGAATCTCTCACGCAGCCAATCTGATCCGTGAACATGGCGAAACGGCCAGCGCGCCACATAGGCCGTCATGGCAGCGATCGCGGCCAAAGGGCGATCTGGCGGATGCGAGGTGTCGGTCATAAGGGGCTCCTTTGCGTGAGCGTTGCGGGAAGGCATGGCGAAGACAGGCGTGGGGAACGGGTCATGAGGCGTCCCCGCTCGAAGCGCTGCGAAGGACGAGCACGCGCGCGACATAGTCCTGTGTTTCAGGATAGCTCGGCACGCAGCGGCATCGATCGACCGCAGGCTCGCCGGCATTATAGGCGGCGAGCGCGAGGCGTTCATCGCCGCGATATTTGCTCAGCAGAACACGTAAGTGCCTGGCGGCGCAGTCAATGTTCTGGACGCGGTGGAAGCGATTTGTGACCCCGCACCAATTGGCGACGACGGGCATCAGCTGACCAAGCCCGATCGCGCCGTCTTCTGAAACCGCGCCTGGATCATAGGCGCTTTCCTGAGCGACGAGCGCGCGCAATAGATCAGCATCAACGCCATGCAAGTCAGCAGCGCGCTGAATAAGCGTGAGCACCGATGGCAATCGTTCTGGCAATGCTGCTGGCTGCGCGCTGGGCCGGGACAATGGCGCAAGGTCAGCAGAGGCGAACGCCCCCTCCACCCACCACGGCCTGATCGGTTCAGCGAATGCCTGAGCGGCGCTCATCCAGAGAGCGAGAGTGATCAAAAGCACTTTCAATCTCCCACCTCCCGATCAGGCTGCAGGTCCGGGGTGACTTCGTCTTCAAGTTCGAGTTCGTGATCGCGGTCGAGATCGGCGGGCCGCTCCTCCGACATGGGCGTCTCAGACGCGCCGCCGCCGGGTGTGCCCTCCGCTCTATCTTCGCGGACACGAGCGCCCATGTCCGGCTCTGCCGGTGATTCGTCGAAATCGGGGTTGGCGTGTTGGCGCGCCGCGTCCATTTCGGTCCGGGCCCGGTCGATAAAGTGTTCGACTTCGAGATGATCCATAGCCGTATGGGCGCTCATCTGGATGCCGGGATTGTGCGCCACGGCGTCCATCGCGCGCTCAAGGCTGTCCGTGATGATACTGAGCGCTTCTTTGGCGCGCGATCCAATGACGTAGAGATTGGCGAAAGAGGTCATGATGGACTGGCTATGAAAGCCCGCCAAAACGCGGAGCGCGCTGAGGCCCTGAGCGGCATAGACGGTGCGCGAATAATCATGATCGATCATCATGGCGGTGGTGGACCCGGCTTGCAGACGCAGCGTCCGGGTCTCTCCAGCGGTGTCCTCGCCCGGCTCGGACACCCGCCCGGTGACTTCCAGGCCGCGCCCGTCTTCGCCAGTGATCGTCAAATCGGTCAGCCCGTCAGCGAGATTGCGGGGATCGCCGGGAAGAATTCGGATACGGTCACCGATTGCGAACGCGGCGCTGGTTTCACGAAAGACTTCAAATCGAGGCAGCTTTGAACGGCCATCCGACAGGGACAGCGTATGAGGCTCGCCCTTCGTATCGCGCAAAGCCAGCTGGTTCGCGTCCCGGTCGACCTGGTCCACGCTGAAGCGGGCGCCAGGCCGCGCCCCGATACGTCTCACCATTTGGGAAAAGACAAGCACATCCCCGCTGGAATAGTTTCCGGCGCGGTCTTTTTCAGCCTGCCCCATGGGTTTGGGCCTTAAGACCTGCCGGTCTTTGTCCTCGCCAATGATTTCGCCTTCTTGCTTGAGCGTTTGGCGAACTTCATCATGAAAGAGCGCCCGCAATTCATGGGTTGGAAACACGACGAGGGTTTCGGCGCGCTCTTGTGGCGACAGCGCCTGCCATTTCCCGGCAACGCTGGCCGCGATGGCTTGAAGCTGCTCCGCGCGGCTGTCTTTATCCCTTGCCCGCTCAAGTCCGAGATCTGTAATCGCATCGGCTTTTGTCCAAGCTGCGACCGCTTTGGAAAGCCGTGTCGTCACATCACGCGGTCCGCCGATTGGCTTATAGGTATTCGGCGCGCCCGAAACGGGCTTCGCCCCAACCAACTGTTCAATCGCCTCGCGAAGATCTGGATTTGTCTGGCGAACAATGTCGGACAGGGTGACGGTAAAGCCATGGCTCAGCTTAGAAATAAGATCGGGCACATTGCCTGCGGGAATGGCGGGTAATTGATCGCGGTCGCCTTGGGCCACAAAGCCGCGCACGCCTAACTTATCAGCGATCGCCATGGCGGCTTCCATGTCGGCGTTCCCGGCAAAGGACGCTTCATCAAACAGCAAGACCGTGTTTTCCCAATCGGCCTTGTCTTCGCCTGTCGGAAGCACGCCGGTATGAAAGTAGCGGGTGAAGCGCGACAGGAAGGAGGCTGTGGTGCGCGCTTCAATCCCCTGCGCGCGGACTTCGTCACGGGCGGATTTGGTATTGGCGACGCCGTAGAGGCGCACATGGCCAGTCGCCTTTGTATTACTTTTCAGGATGCTTTGCGCCGCCCGCAGCGCGGTTGTCTTGCCCGTGCCAGCAACGCCTTGGACCGAGACGAACCGATCTTTGGAGGACAAGATCGCGGTGACCAGCTGGCGCTGCCCATCTGTCAGCTTGTGGGCATCCGCCTCATAGGCATGGATGGCCCGTTGAGCGGGGTCTGGCGCAAGCACCGGAACCGACTGGCCTTTGCCCCTTTCAGTATGTTCGTGAATCCTTTGCTCGCGTTCCAGCTCGAGACCGGTTGCGGTGTAGAGGGATTTACGATCCCGCCCGACGACAAGCAGGCCTTCGGAAACAAAGTCTCGCGCCGCACCTAGAACTTGCGTCTCAGTCACGCCGGGCAAGTCTTCATTCAGGCCCGAGATCAAAGTCGGCAAGACCACATCGTGCAAAGTGAAAGCGGCCTGGCGTTCAGAAACCCTACGGATTTGATAAGCGAGTTCATGGCGCGCCGCGAGGCGTGTGGCAGGATAGTCTTCGGGGGGCCGAAAAACATCGGGGCGCGGTCTGCTATCTGAGAGCTGAGGCGCCGGATAGCCGGTCCGGGCGTATTTGTCGGTGCTGCGCGACTGATCGCTCAGCTGCGCCCAGATCTCGGTGATCGCGGCGCCTGCGAGCCGCACCAAGCGCTTCGCAAAGCCCGGCGCGTCGCCCGGTGGCGTTGATGACGGCTCTCCGGGCGTTTTGCCCGACTGCTCCGCGAGCGTCTTGGCGACAAAACCCAGCAAGGCGCCATCGACGCGGGCGGCCATGGCGTCTTTCAAAGAGAGATGCGTATCTGGCACCAGAGCACGGATTTGATCCGGCCCAAATCCTTTGGCCTCGGCAACGGCTTTGGCATGGGTGAGAAGATCAGCTGTATCGGGCGATTTGGCCTCGCGTGTCGCCCGCACCACAGCGACCTCCCCCTGGCGCGTCGCAACGCCGAGCCGATCGATTTCCGAGCGAACTTCGTCGCGGCGGGTCGACAGGGCCTCGCTGACCGCGCCTAGGCCCTCGGGCGCGTTCTCCAACACGGCCATGCCTTTATCATCAAGTCCAACCTGATACCCGTCGCGCCGCGCCGTATGCGCAAAATTGGCATGCACATATTGGCCAATCAGTTTGGCGTGCTTGTAGGCGTGCTGGAGATCGACCGCGCGCAGCTTGCCCCGCTTGGTCACCCCGATGGCGGACGCCACCATATGGACATGGATGGACGGCTCATTGTTGCGATTGGCATCATGCAGGAACGCTCCTCCAATTAGTCTCGCGCCGACTACATCGCGCGTGACGCCTTTCACGGTCTCTCGATAGGTGGCGAACCGTTCGACATAATCAAAGGCGCGCTTTGCGGCGGTCTGCCAATGGGCGGCAAGACGTTTGTCCTCACCGAGCGTGATCAGAACTGACGCCCATTTTGGCGCTGAAATGGTCATGTCCCAGCCTTTGCGCACGCCGGATAGCACACGGACAGGATCGCTGCCCGGCTTTGGCACCTCGCCATTCATCAACTGTGTGAACGCTGCCGGATCGACCGGCCCTTTCAAACCGATCGCCGCCGCGCCTTGCCCGACCCAATTTGAAGGCGCTTCGCCGCCGAGATAGTAATTGGCCTGGGTGCCATAATAGCCCCCGGCATCATCTCCTTTGACCTGAACGATATTGAACATGCCGATAGCCTTCTCAGAGATCCGGCTCATCAGGCTCAAGCGCGATGTCGATCTGATCGCGCCGCACACTGTCTCGCATATGACGCGCCGCCATCAGCTCGCGTTCACGCTCCAACCTTGCTTCATGGGCTTGGCGTCGCTTCTCTTCAGCCGCTTCATCCTCTTCCAGAATGGATTGAAGGATTTGCGGATCATCCGACAGGGTCAGCGTTTCACCAGCTTCTTGCGCCATGCCGCCGCTCGCAGCTGCGTCGCCCTCGTGTTGCTCCTCAGAGGCGTCCTCAGGGGTCCCGCGCGCGCCCTGTTGAGACAGGCACGCTTCAGGGCCTGAAGCGCTTCCCGCCCGTCTCAGGCGATGTAGACGGCGTTGATGGGCGGCGTCATGGGAAAGCAATGCGGCGGCAGCAGGATCGAGTGGTGCCTGGGCGTCCGACTCTGAGGGTTGCGGCCCGGATGGTCCCTCATCTAACGGAGCCGGACCGACCTCGCTGCCATGCTCGGGGCCCGGGTCTTCTGGCAGCGAAGGGAGCACCAAAGTGCCATCCGATGCCACATCCACACCACCTGGCGGCGTGACCGGCGACGGCGGGGTTTTGCGCAAGAGGAAACCCGGTGCGCAGGGGTCGCCCTGAAAGGGCGCGATCGTGATCGAGGCCACTGGAAAGGCTTCCGGATAGGACAGGAAGCCGTGCAGGTCGGGGAGCTTAAAGATTTGTTCTGGCAGCACGATATGGGTGAGCTCGGTCCGAGAATGCACGCCGATGGCGTCACGGACATCATTGGGGCCATAGGTCATCGATTGTTCGGCGCGCAGGGTTTCGGCCTGACCAATCCAATCTGCACAGTCGCGGGCATTGTGATAATTGCCGGTGCCATAGATCACTTTGGTTCGGCAGAGCCCGGTAATCGCTTGAGTGAGGTCGGCGCCATAACGATCCCGCACCAGAGCCGGGTCCTGCACACCAAGCACGAAGGCGCCGCCATATTGACGCGCTTCCTGAAGGCCCTCGACCAGCGAAGGGATCGCGTGCAACGCGGCGAACTCGTCCAAAATGAACCAGATCGTCCGGCCGGGTTTTCGTTCCTGGCTGAGCAGTGATTTGATCGCGGTATCAAACCAGAGCGTGATCAGACCGCGCATGGCTTTCATCTGATCGGACCGGGCCGAGAGGAAGAGACAATTCTCGGCATGATCATCGCCAATCCATTCGCGGATTGAGAAGGGGTTTTTGTTGGCCACCGGCAAAAGCGTCAGGGGCCGGATGCTGGGCGCGAGTACGGCCATAATGTTGCCGCTGGTCTTGCCAAGATCGCCTGAGATCGAGCGCGCCGCGAGTGTGCCGGCGAAGAAGGCGTTGAGCTGGCGTTGATTGGCCTTGAGCAAAAAGTCGATCACTGTGCGCGTCTCCGTCACGCCTTTCGCCTTGAACTTAGCGAGCGCGGTGGCGAGGACTGAGCGGGCGCTTTCTGGCCAGAACCGGTCTTGCGATTTGTCGTCGGGAATAATGGCATGGGCCATCGTGTCGAAATCGGTATCAACCTCTGCTTCGGCAATCATGGACCAGGGCGCGCAGCGGGCATCCAGCGGGTTTAGAATCCGGTCGTCAGAGCGCTCATTGTAGAAGCGTTCAATGAAGGCGCCGGTCTTGTCAAAGATGATGGCGCGGTCACTATTCGCCCGGATCTGCGCCATTAAGTCGAAAAGGAATTGGCTCTTTCCGGTGCCCGTCGTGCCAGCGACCATGACATGGCGGTGATGTGCCCCGAGCGGCATTGCTACCCCGGCGAGACGATAGGGTTTGTTGCCTGCAAAAAACGGCTTGGTGGCGAGTTTGGCATTCGATCGCGAGACCAGGTGATCCAAGTCCTTGGCGCTGACCACTTCCGCGCCGCGTGTGCGACGTTCCTTGATCAAATCTTGGCCAAACTTTTTGAACCAGATGAAAAGGAAAATCATCGCCGTCACGGCAAGGCCGAGCGACACCCAGAACGCGTCCGTGGCGGCGCTCGCCACCCGTCGCCAGCCGGCGCTGACAGACGGGTCGGCGAGGCACCATTTCAGTTCGATATTGATGCGGCTGCCATCGGGTTTGGGACAGGAGAAAATCTGGTCCGGATTGGCATTCATGGCTTCCAGGATTTTGATATGGGTGAAGCTCAGAAAGCTATTCCGGTCGACGCCATCTGTCGTCCAGAGCACCCAGGCGGTGAACACCACAAAGCCAAGCCCAAGCGAGACCAAGAGCATGATCTTGACCAGATGGATGGTCTCGCGGACTTGTAGATTGATGGTCTGGCCGCCGCGCACAAACCGGTCCATCGGCGTGCGCATCCAATTGTTGGTCGTGTCATGTCTCGGGGAGTGACGGTTACTCATCGGATCAACGCCTCGCCTTGTGCTCAATCGCGCGCAACCTGGCAAAGTGCTCGGCCTCGCCGATCCGCTCCGCTTCGACGTCGGAGAGCATCATACGAACGAGTTCATCCAAGATGAGCAGCCGATCGACGACGAGATCTAAAGTCTCCTCGACCGAACCCTTATGGATCGCCTCGTCGAGGATCCGGCGAGCCACCACAGACGGTGACAGACCTTGCTGGGCGGCATAGCGCGCCAGCACCGAATAGGTCTTCGCCGAGGCGCGAAACATGATGCGATTGGCGTTCCCCGCCGGGATTTCCTGGACCGCCATCACATAGACCGCCCACTGTTTTTATTAAGTTTTTTATTGCTATGCAAAGTCGTCGACAGACCGTCGACACTGCCCAAAACGTCTAATGTTTTGATTTCGCAACAAAAACAGGCCCGAAAGGGCACTGTGTCTTGTGCATTCCTCCAGACACCGCGACGGCGGCAACCCACTCGGCGCTGCAAAACAACGCACTGAGTCGAGGGTTTTTCAAAGCGTTTCAAAGATATTGGAAAGGTAATTGTCTGGGTCATCTACAGTTCTCCTCAAAGGTGAGAACCGGATGGAAAGCCCGCGACGTCAGCCCCCTTAAGATGCCGACGGGGCCGGATTTGTCAACTCTATAGTCAGGGCGCACCCGGCGAGCGACCGAAAAAGAAAAGCGCGGCGCAGCCCTGATCGGGCCACGCCGCGCCTGGTCTGCGAGGGTGATTTCAGCTCGCCAATCCGCATCGTTTGACGGGCAATCCCATCTTGCGTGCGGTCTCTACGGCATGCCGTGTGAAGGCCGATTTTTCACTGAAGACCAAGACCCCTTTGGGGGCTTCAGACAGCATGCGCTCGTTGCGCCGGAAGTAGCGGTCAGAGGCATGACCTTCGAGTTTATAGATCACCACATCCACGCCGTTTGCCTTAGCCCAGGACATGGCGCAGGCATCCGCGCCGGTCTTCTGACCGGTCAGCAAAAGCGCCATACGCCCATGCTTGTTTTTGACCTTGTCGAGCACGGTAGCAACCTTGGTATAGTCACTGTCATTTCGGTCCCCGAACAGGGCGATTTTCGCGCCCTCAATGACCCGGCCTTCGGCGGCCAAGATCTTCCGAGACCGGGAGAGATCCCGGGCGTCAATCATGGCCGATGTGATGATCTTTGAGGACGGCCTGGACCCGTGCATGGGACGCCATAATGTGGCGCATCTCGCCTCGTAGGTTGAGGCCCCCGCATCGCGCATCACCGACACCGCCTCCACCGCGTTTTGCAGCGCGCGAAGTCGGTCTGTTTTGCGTTCCAGTTCGACGCTCATGACTTCTGAATAGTCCTGCGCCGCGGCCGCCTCTTTCATGTCAAGCTCGGCCCGATCGGCCTGCTTTTCCAGACCTTCAATCGTGCGGTGAAGCACGTCTGTCCAGCCTTTCAAAATCCGCTCCAGCGACCCAGCCAGCGGGCCGTCTTCGAGCGCATCTGCAAGTTCGCCATAGGCGGCGCTGACAATATGGATCAGCGCCTCATCGGGCGGGATCGCCCCGGCGAAGTCTTCTATGCCTGGCGGGTTTTGCATCGCTGCCAGCACGCCGACCAGGACATCATTTTGCGTTTCCATTGGACATCTCCTTTTAGTTGGAAAACACCCCGTCTTCGGATTTCGAAAACAGTGGACACCCCTCACCCAAGTGCGCAGACAGCCGGGTCAAGGACGCGCCAAAGGCGCGCTTCGCTGTGGGGGAAACGATTTTTGGGAGCCTCCGCCGATCGCGCCGCCAGGCCCTGTTATCTCCTGCAGGCGCGTATCCTAAGTCCGCGCTGATCAGGCTGATCGGAGGATCACAAAAATGGTGGGGCCCCGCAGTCCTTGAGGCGGCGCTGCTGCACCTTGGTAGACTACCACCACAGTTGAGAGAGAGACCATCCGATGGGCCCGCGCCCGGGACTTGGGCCGCATGGCCCAGCCCGGTTAACAGCGCGGAAGCAGCCCGTCGGATTCAGTTGAAAAAAGCCGCGTCTGCGGCTTGTCAGTGTCACTCACAATCCTTGTGCGTGGCCTTCACAGGCTTTGCCGGTCTGCGCCACGCGCCCGCGCCAGCCGAGGCAAAGCCGAGGGCATGATCGTTACCCGCAGGGACAAGACCCGCGCAGGCGGGGCTTGGGGCGCGTCAGCGCCTAGAGCACGGCCCGGAGCGAAGCGCAGGGAGGCGTCCAGCCCATGATGGAGATGCACGAGGCAACCACGCTATGAATGAACCGCAGCGCTCATCACCAATTTGGCACCCCGCTAAGACCAACCTACCCTCAGCTCAAAAAGCGGGCGAACCCGTCAGACCATGTGCACGAGCCGGGCGGGCTACCGTTTGGTTATACGCGCGGTTCGTGTTTAACTGAGTGGGCCAGTCTCAAGGCGCTCATGCCAGATCAGCGCAGCCTGATCGAGGCGGTCCATGTCGCCCTCTTTCAAGAGATCGATCACATGCCTGAGGCCGTCTTCATCCGGAACCGGCTGGATCAGGAACAGCCAGGCGAGATTGTGATAACCCTTGCAAATCTCATTGATCACATGGGCCATGCCGGGGATGGCGGCGCGCCGGTCCATAAGCGTATCGACGGGAATACGAAACTGATGGGCTGAATTGCGCAAGGCGAGCAATTTGCCTTCCCCGATCCATTGCAAGATCACCGTCTGCGGCAGGCAGAGCAAGATGGCGGCATCCTTGATGTCCAGGAGCGTAAGGCCTGGATAGATATCCGCCCAATCGCCTGTTTTGATCAGACGGGCGGCTTTCTCCTCCAAAGGGCCCATCTGTTCAATGCCCATCACTTGCCCCGCCTCCGTGTCTACATGCGCCCATTCGTAGACCTGACATGCCCGCCGCGTCGACTTAACTCCGGTTCAGTATCGCAAAAAGGCTCAATGCCTAGATGATAGAGATCGCAAAAGATGAAGACGCCCATTCAGCCATGAAAAACTCATATCCACTCCACGCAAAGAGCAGACCAAAAGCACCGGTGACACCTCGGTATCTGAGCGGCTAATCAGTTTTGTAATGCTCGTCCAAGCGCGCTAAAATGCGCAAGCGCTCAGCCGCATTTCCGCGCGCTGCGCGGGCTCTGAAGCGCACTTCGGTATCGGCTTCAGCGATCACCCGAGCGGTGAGTTCTTCAAGCAATTTATTTAGACTGACGCCTTTGGCGGCGGCGAGGTCTTTCAGACGCTCATGTTGGGTGTCAGGCAGACGTAATGTAATTGTGCTCATGATTGGCTCCTAGTCTCCAGATAGCCGCCCGCGGTGACGACATTTAGGCCTTCAAAGACGAGGTCTGCGCGGGCGAAATCCTTTGTGTTCGCCGTTATGATGGCTTCGGCGTTTGCAGCGACGGCAAGTTCGATCAAATGATTGTCTCCTTCATCAGGCAGGTTTGGGCGCCACAAATAGTATATGCTCCGCCATTCAGAAACGCTGAGCAAGGCATCAAGAAGCGTGTCGATATCGCCTCGCGTGGCCGGGGCTGACGCAAAAAGTCGGTCTCGCGAGAGGACGTCTTCATATTCCCGCAAAAGCGCATTGCCAAACACAGGAACAATCTGACGCTCCAATGCAAGGCGTAATACCGCTCGCGGCGCGCCGCGAGCATTCATCCGCGCAGGCACGAAGATATTCGCATCAATGACAACGCGATCCATAAAAATCGACGGCATATACGACGGCAATCATCAAACAAAAGTTCCATGCGAGCAGCCGCCCGCGAAAGCGGGCGGCTGCCTTAGGGTGTTAGGGACTAGAACGGAATTTCGTCGTAATAGTCCGACGTCGAACTTGCGGCCTCGTTGGTTTCGGTACCGGACGTGGAATCATCGCCGGGCAGATCTTCGGATCCGTAGGATGAACCCGCGCCCACCTTGTCGAGCAGGTCGATCCGATCGGCGACGATTTCGACGCCGAACCGTTCAATGCCGTCCTGATCGGTCCAGCGGGTGTTTTGCACCCGCCCTATGATTTGAAGGAAAGACCCCTTCTTCACATAAGGCTGAACGAGTTTTTCGACATAGGCCTCGCCCCAACAGATCACAGAGAACCATTCGGTATATTCTACGATCTCCCCGCTTTCCTTCTGGAATTTGCGGGTTGTGGCGATCCGGAACCGGGCGCGTGTGGCTTTCTGTTCCGGAGCGATACTGATTTGCGGATCTGCGCCGACATAGCCGTCGACGACGAAGACATTAATATCACCAGACATGGGTGATCTCCTCTTGAGTTGAATTGGGTTGAAAAGCGGGATGCAGCGATCTCACGCCGCATCCTGGTCGGTTGAGCTGCGCGTCATTGGCGCGGGCCGCTCCAGCAGTCTCAGATCGTCAATAACGACTTCAGTGCTGTAACGGGTGACCTTGTTCTGATCTTCCCAGCTACGGGTCTGCAGCCGGCCACGGATGCGCAGCCGCTTGCCCTTAGAGCAAAAGGGCTGGATCACCCGCGTGATCAGCTTTTCATTGAAAGTGACGAGATCGAAGCCTTCGACCTCCTCCACCCAATCCTCGCCTTTGCGATAGCCCCGCGTTTGCAGCACCCGCAAATTGGCGACAGGGGTTCCTGCGAGGGTGGACCGGATATCCGGGTCCCGCGCCAAGCGCCCTGAGAGGATGAATTCTTGAGACATGGTGTCTTCTCCTAGTGTTGTGGCCGGAAGGGACTGTTCCCCGCCGATCCACTTCCAAAAGGCGAAGCCCTTTCCTGTTGGATGGTGCCGCCATCATTTAAACCGGCGGCGGCTCCGAACGCTTGAAGGCGGGCCTGACGGCGATGATTGCGAATACCAGGTGACCTGTCAGATGGAACGCGGCGACCATCGGGTCGCAGGAGCGCTCACGCGTCAGCGTGAAGCTCGGGTCTTTCCCCTCCCCCACGCTCCGGCGGGCATCCCCATCACTCAGAGAGGCGATTTTCATCAGCGACTGCGTGTTTTTCTCTGCCGGCTCTGGACCGTTTCTGAGCCCTTATTATCCGTTGCCATCTCTTTTCTTTCGCCAACAAAATCGCTCGGTCTTACTTGCTTCTACCACGCAAAAGCACAAAGAGTGAACATTTTTCACCACCAGGTCTTGTATGAGAAGGTATGTGAAACCACATCATATTGCGGCATACGTAAGGGAAACTGCTGATGGCGATTTCGAGTTCAGTCTCTGGTTCTCCAGAATCTGCTGCAACAGATATTGAGCCACCTTGCGTAACGCCAACTCGTGCCATTTCACACCGCACCAGCACCATTCTCTTCGTTCGCGCCGGCGGTCGTTGCCAGCGCCGGGGCTGCAATGCACGTCTATTTGAACATCACCTCTCCAAACAACCTGGCAACTTTGCTGACCGTGCGCACATTGTCGCCTTCTCTGAAGGCGGTCCCAGAGGAAATGACGGTCCAAGACCTCCTGATATAAATGAAGTCGATAACCTCATGGCCTTGTGCAAGGCCTGTCACAAGGAGATCGATGATCACCCTGAATGGTTTTCTCGGCACGATCTGAGAGCGATGAAAGACGAACACGAACGCCGTGTCGACGCCGCGCTTGATGCATCACCAGATCTTGCTTCCCACATCATTTCGTTCGCTGCGCCGATTCGTGGATTCCGGATCGCAATTCCCCGGCAGGATATGTTTTCGGCTATTCTTCCGCGTCATGCGTTTGATGGCTTGCAGACCTCAATCGATCTTGGGGCATTGACCGGATTGGATGAGCAAGAAGATTTGCTATCTATCGCCTGCCGACGCATCGATCGGGCGGTCTCTTCCGCTTACGGCACCGCCGGTCCTGTAGAAGCGGCGGGACATGTCTCACTCTTCGCGATCGGCCCAATTCCCTTGCTCACCTTTCTGGGAGCGCAGCTCGGAGATAAAGTAGCGGTAGACTTATATCAGCGCCACCGCGACACTGAGGATTGGCGCTGGAAGCCAGACACTGCATTCGATCCGATTGGCTACTGTCTGGAATATCTGGAAGATCGAGGCGAAGATGCGCCTGTGGCCATTCTGCTCTCCCTGAGTGGCAAGATCGATATGGGGACGCTACCGGCCGAAATCTCTGAAACTCACACAATCTATGAGATATCCCTGAAGGATGTGGATCCCACGCCCACCTTCCTCAACTGCGCGCGGGACCTCATCGCGTTTCGAACCTTTTGGCACGAGACGCAGTCCAAGATCGCCGCCCGGCATGGCGATGACCAACCCATCTCCATTTTCCCGGCGGTCCCAGCGCCCATTGCTGTATCGATCGGCAAAGATCGTCTGCCGAAAGCCCGCGCGCCACTTCGCCTTTATGACAATGACACCGCCAAAGGCGGATTCACATTCCAGATGGAGATAGACTAAATGAGCAGGACGTCAGACCTACAAGCCTTATTGGAGGCGCAGCATATTTCGCCAGACAGCCGCGAAATGGCTGAGCTTCAGAATCACCGAGCGGGTGTCGAAGCGGCTATTCGCGCGGCATTCCACGGAGCCAGTATTTCGATCCAATATGGTGGATCTAAGAAGAAAGGCACGATGATCAAAGAGAGCTATGATCTCGACATCATCGTGTATGCTTATCATGACGAAACCCGCTTAGGCGAGAATCTTTCCGACATTTACAACAATGTCGCTACGGCGTTGTCGCCGGACTATTTCGTTCATCCCAAGACAAGTGCGCTACGTCTCTATGCCAAAGCCGATGGCGCGCGGGGCGACCGTTTGCACATCGATGTGGTTCCTGGGCGATATGTGGATGAGAGTCGAGGCGACGCCTATCTGCATCAGAATAGCGGCCAGAAATCGCGTCTGAAAACCAATCTCCAAACCCATGTCGATCATATCAAGACTAGCGGCGTTATCGGTACGTTGAAACTCGGCAAGCTCGCGCGTGTGCGCTACGATCTCGATATCAAACAGTTTGCGCTCGATCTCGTCCTTATCGAACTCTTGAAAGGCAAAACCGCAGAATCTCTAGATCAACAGTTTACCCATGTGCTCCAGATCATCGCTGACCGGTCGACCCCAATCACGATTGAAGATCCCGCCAACCCTGCTGGAAATGATCTGTCAGGATTGTTGGACACACAAGTGTGGTCAGAGCTCAGAAATGTCGCGACCACCATGTTGAACCAGGCCGACTCGGGCGGATGGGGGCTTGCTTTTGGCGAAGCCGAAAATCTCGGTCCCGCAAGTGCGGCTATCATAACCCGAGCGGCAGAGACCGTTGATGCGCCGACAAAACCTTGGGCGAGATAATCGCCCCCGGCGATGGTGGAAGATACGCCCGAGCGCCCTCGACGACATTACCACCGCTTTAAGCGCTCAGCCCTTGCTGAGGCTGACAGAGGTCGATGGCAAATTAATACTAAAGGGCATGTTCGGTGTAAAAAGCGAGGGACAGACCGTCGATAGTTTCCCGGTTCGCATCCACTTTCCCGGCAACTATCCACACGGGTTGCCGATCGTAGAAGTTTTGGGTGAGCGCATTCCAACTTCGCCAGATCGACACATAAACTCCGATCGTTCTGCGTGTCTGTATGTTCCCGAAGAGTGGCTTGCCCACCGGCCTGATGATCGTTTCCTCACCTTTCTTAGAATTCCCGTGCGAAACTTTTTCCTCGGGCAGCTCTATTACGAAACGCACAAACGGTTTCCACCGACTGGAGAGCGCCAGCATTATGGCGCGGGTCTGATTGATGCATATTCAGATATCCTGGGTGTTCCTGCCAAGATCAACGAGATTCATTATTGGCTCCGTATCCTGGCCAGCAATCGCTCAAAAGGTCATTGGAAATGCCCTTGTGGATCTGGAAAAATCGTTCGGCAGTGCTGTAGACAGCTTGTTTTCGACAAGCAGCAAAACACCCCTGTTTGGCTGGCGAAACGTATGAAACGTGAAATATTAAAAGAGCTTGAGCACAGAAGGCAAAAACGCACTCGTCGGCGGGTTGATGACCAGAAGCGCGACGTCAGAGAGGCTGCGTAGAATATGAGGGTTGAACGAAGAGGAAAAATTGAGCCGCTTACGCCGCGTTGGATATTATTCCTGCGCGAGGCCATGGGCGGCGTCGACTTGGACGCCATTCAATCCTCCGAGGTTCTGCGCGCGGACTTTGCCTGTCTGTCTGGCTTGATCGCACTGGAGATCAAATCCCTTGAAGAAGACGGGACCGAGCGCATGGACAACCTGACGGATGAACTTCGTCAGCGTCCCGATTGGCCGGAATTCCTTGGAAGCGCACCGGTTCAAGCCATGACCCGTCATATGGATGACCCAGAAGCGGTGAACGCAAAATTCGTAAACCGGATCGGCCGAGCGATCGTGAACCATCTAAAAAAGGCCAACAAACAATTGGGTGCGCATCAGGACAATTTCCCGCGCAAGAACCTTGTCCGACTGATGCTGCTCATCAACGAAGATCATGAACTGTATGAACCCGCGCTCATTGCGCACATCGTACAGCGCGCATTGAAGCGGACAAAGGATGGACGCCCGCTATACCCCAATATTGATACGGTAATTTTCACAAGTGAACGACATGCGACGGTCAAGAATGGCCAAGTCGTCTTTCCGCTCATCGCGGTTGAGGGTTCTGGACTCGAAACAGACATTTGGAAAAGAACGATTGTCGATCATTTGTTCGAGCGCTGGGCGAACTGGACACATACGCCAACCTACAAAGGCAATCCTAAAGACGTAGCCTTCACCACCCTGGATCACGTTCCCGAAAAGATGGCGCGCCAAGATTTGTGGCGACTTCAATATCGCCGCCGCCCATACATGGCGCATATAAGTGATGAAGACCTGAGAGACCGCTTCGATGAAGCAATGGCGACGTCGATGCTCACCATGCACAAGCATGCGCCTGTCAAACCCTCAATCGCGGTAAGAGACCAAGCGATCATTTTGTTCACCCATGTGATGATGGAAATGAGCGAACGGGGCATAACCGCCCCGAAATTTGCACTCGAATCTAAACGATTGGTCGCCGCCGCAGGGCGGCTTAACATGCCGCCCCCGGTTGTGACTTGGTTTGAAAGCATGGACAGACGTTGAAGACTTCTGTCTTTGCAAAAATAGGCCAAAGTAAGCGCATCGGCTTGCTATGCCTTACCGCACCAACTCTCCTTCCAGCATTTTGGCATGCGCCCACTCAGCTGCCGCCTGGCTCGCAAACAGATGATAGCAGCCCGCCACGAGCACGCACCACGCCCCGACATCGCCCGGCTCAAGCCCAGCGCGGCGGACGTCTTCAGACGTTAATCGGAAAGGATCAGAGACGCTCATGCTGCCACCTCTTTCCCCTGAGTCGCAATTTTCGGCGAGATCAAGCCTTTGCCCACTGAGAAGGCCAGAATGTAAGTGACCGCTTTGTCGGCATGCGACGCAGCGCTCAAAAGCGCGTTCGGATGGGACCGAATCGTTTCGGCCCAATGGCCAATATAGGCAGCGTGAGAATGCAGGTGTTCAGGCTTCAGCGCAAAGCGCGCGCAGAGCAACACTGATCCAAGCTCAGCAACGAGCTCTTCAATGGCATACCCTTCATCGCCCCAGCGTTTAGATTCGAAATTCCGATCCAGGCGTTTTTCATGGCCTGTCGCATGAATTTGCTCATGCGCTTTGGTCGTCAGATACGTCTCGGGGCTCTCAAACGCCTCTGGCATGGGCAGCTGGATGAAGTCACTGCTCGGCTGATAGAAGGCCCGGTCGCCGCCATGGCGAAGCTCAACCGGAAACGCGTCGAGCACCTTATCAACTGGCGCGTTGTCGACCTGGTCTTTTCTGACCGGATAAAAGGCGTCAGGAAGCCCGTCGCATTGGTCGGCGCAGAACACCGGATAGCATTTAAGATATCTCAGAACCCGCGCGTCCTCATCGTCGTCGCTGTCTTCAACGATGCGCGTCTTGTAAAGTATGGCTGGCATAGATCGCTCGCCTTTGCGCACTTGACCGCCCGCGCGCTTGGCTTGGGCGTAAGTCAGCCAAAAGGGCGAGGCATATCCTCCAGCCGCGCCCGCCATTAAGAGCGTGATGGCATTCATACCGCCAAAGGGCTGTCCATCGGCGCGAAGCGGCAAATGCACCTCTCCGCAGCTTCTTGCGTCCCAGGGTTTTCGCCATGGACGAACGCCTGTTTCCAACGCCGCCACGATTTGATCGACAATCCGGTCGATCGGTTTCTCACCGGCCATTTTGGCCTCCATGTTTTAAATAGTTTCAGGGTTGAGGAGAGCGATCGAGCGCCCTTAAAAAATGCGCGGCCGCTAGGACATTTGCCCCGGCGGCCGCCAGTCAGGAGGAGACGCCCGTCTGGGCTCAGGTGCCGGCGTCGCCGAGGCGCACAATGGGGTGTACCCAGGCCTGCTCTGCCGTCATGTCTTCGACTTGGCTGACGAGGCTCATCTTCTTCTGGCTCTCATCAAGCACGCTGCCGAGATCGGCCGCGATATCGACTAGAGCACCCTTAGTGAACCCGGTCAGGGTCACAGTGTCGGGCGTCCAGTGCTTGGACGCCTCCGCGCCAATCTTGGCCGCGACGGCGCCGGCAAAGCCGAGATCAGGGCTCCCGACATAAGCCTGCCGCGGCTCGGTCAGGTCGACGCATTGGGCGACCAGGACGGCGAGGCAGGCCAGTCTGTCGGTATCCTTGAGCCCAAGGAGATGTTCGATCAGATCTTTGCCGTCTGGAGGCGTCACCAATCGATCTACTTCTTCTGTGGTAGCTGCCCAGCTCGTATCCTCTTTGACCACGTCATTCCCGATCCCGGTGCTAAACACCGTTGGTGAGATCTTAAGCGGACTTGCGCCCTGACAGGTGTCACGCAGACGGCCCGAAAGCTGGGCAATGAGAAGCGCGATTGCGACATCGGGACGAGCTGCAAGATCCTTGGCGAAGACCCGCGTGCGGATTTCGCTGAGGCGCTGTTTAAGCGCGCCGGACGGATTGAGGTGACGCTTGCCGATGTCGTCTTGCATACGAACTGCTTCGTCGGCCTTTTTGGCATCAACATCCTCAGCAGCATCCAAATCAGTACCGGATCCGGTGCCGGCGGTTTCAGTCTCCACGTCAGGCAGCTTATAGGTCACCACCGGCATGGACCCAAACGCGATGCGCGCGGTCATGCGGGCGCGAATGTCGCCTGAAATGGCGCTCAGCAGAAACGTATGAAGCGCTTCGAGCGCCGCGATGACAGCGGACCGGCTTTCCAAAGTACCGGTGTCGACATGGTCTCGCCATGCTTCATAAACCGCGCTTTCGAGCGTTTCCCATGTCGTATCGAAATCGACTTCACCTGGCTCATCGCCCAGTTCAACGAGATCTTCGAGATCGACGCAGTCTGCGGGATCGTCGGTCTCCACCACAACTTCAACATCGGCGAGGCCCCTGCCCGCAATGGCTTTGAAAAGCGGCTCAACCGCGTCGGCGAACGCTGTTTTCACGGCTTCGCCGGTTATCCAGAACGTATAGTCATCGAAAAGATCGCCCTCGATCTTCCCGCCAGCCTTGGTGTAGGCGGTCTCGGTTATGAATTGGGGGAGATGCTCATCAGAGCGACGCTTTTCAGCTTTGAGAAGATTGCGAAGCTGCCAGTTTTGAAGTTCGCCCGCCAAAGCCTGCTCGATAAACCCAGCGCGCCGGTCCAAATCCGTAATCTGACACAGGGTCTTCGCCATATCGAAACTGACCTCTCGGTTTTCCAAAGCGGTGAGGAAGTCGGCCGGCAAGGCGCCAAGCGCCTGGTATTGGCGGACGGTTCGGGCTTCGACGCCTAAAACGCCAGCGATTCGGTCCGGGCTCTTGATGGATTTGGAGAGCGCGGAGACGGCTTTGAAGATCTCCACGGGCGTCATGGCCCGCCGTTGGATGTTTGCCACCAGACCCGCCGCCATATGTTTCTGGGTGACATGCATGACGGCGATCGATTGATCACTGGACAGGCGACCATCGTTTTCCAGCCGCTTGAGAGCGAGAAAACGCCGGCGGCCATCAATGACCTCGAAGCCGCCGCCGCGTTTGATCACGATCAGGGGTTGGACCAGCCCGATCGCAGCGATCGATGTGGCGAGCGCTGCAACGTCTTCATCTTCAGCCACGTCTGCACGAGGATTATCTTTGCCAATTGAAAGCTGGCTGAGCGGAAGGGATAGCGCCTTATGCTCGGGCGCTGCGAGGGTTTGAGTATCGGCCATGGGGGCCTCCTTCTGGTTTTAAAGTATCGCCTGGCCGCACCGGCCAAGCCCCCAAAAGGCGGAGCCCTTTCCTGTTAGCGCGATGTCTTTGAGATCGCTTTTCCGACAATCCATGCGGCTATGGCGCATCCGGCAGGCGGTCATCATCGTTCCAATCGGCGCCTGGTCTTGTCGGCGCGCGCAGCTCGCAGCGAACGCCTCGTCCACGATTGAGAGCGGCGCAGGCTTGCGCGGCTTTAAGCCCCGGAGCGTCATGATCATGGGCAATTACGAGCCGGTCTATGCCGGGCGGCGCCTGGAACACAGCGAGATTTCCGGTGTTCAGGAGCGCCCAGGCGGGCATCTGGAACCTTCGCGCTGCTGAGGCCGTGCTCTCCAAGCCCTCTCCGACCAGAAGTTGATTGGTCGGCTTTGCCAGATGGATTGCGAAACCTTTCTGCCGACCGAAGACAAGCCGTCGCTTCGTGAGCGTTCTACCCTCAAAGAAGAACGTCGCTTGAACGCCTTCAAACCCGCCACGTGCATTCGAGATCCGAGCGATAAGACAAGGATGCATGGCAGAGCCCGGTTTCATCGACATGGGCCACCTCGGCAGGAACCCAAGGCTTGGGTTAGAACTGAGACTGTCCAGTCCACGTTGTTTCAAATAGCGCTCTGCAAGCGCACCCCGTGCAGGCCGGCGCGACACCCAGGCCCGCCGGGCATGGTTGGTACTTTCGGGGCGGACGTTTTTGTGGGCTGTTTGCGGATCATGGCGCTTTACGCCAAACGAGCGACGGTCGCTGTTTCCGACGAAATCGCCTTCGCCGGCAATACCGTCTCTTAAAAAGGCGGCCTTTACATCTCGCCAATCGGTATCGGAAAAGCAGTGGATCAAGAGTTTTCCATCTGCATTCAGACGAAGTGAAACGGATCGATCACGTTTAGAATGACCTGGCGCGGGTATCGCGCCGCTCTGACGGTCGCAGGCCAACCGGCCTCCATACCGGGACACTATGATTTGTATGAGGCTCATGGACGGGGCTCCTGTACGCTGCCGGCTCGCCCGGCGGGCGTCGCCCTTTCCTGTTCGATTGCCTGAACGTGCAATCGACCTTTTGATAGCTCTGAAAACCGGACGGGGCGGGCCCGCATTTGCTAGAGCAAGCGTGCCGATAGGCTCACCCCTTAAGAGTTGAAATTCTTAAGGGGGACATGATGTCCGCGCGTACTATGGCTGCGGCTGCTATTCTCGCCGCAAGTCTGTGATAAGGGGATCTCGCCATGAAACTAAAACACATGTTCGCACTCAGCTTTCCAGCTTTACTCCTTTTCGGGGCCGCCGCTTGTACCAACAGCCCTAACCCAGTTGAAGAGAAGGCACCTGCCG
>TARA_R100001143_G_scaffold21319_2_pt1 | contig 25259 bp, 26 predicted proteins | sample TARA_R100001143 | Tara Oceans TARA_R100001143 (sample SAMEA2621300) | marine metagenome | biome: marine biome (ENVO:00000447); feature: mesopelagic zone (ENVO:00000213); material: "saline water (ENVO:00002010), including plankton (ENVO:xxxxxxxx)" | depth 800 m | reverse complement strand
TACGGAGCCAGCCAAAATGGGCGATACTACCCGCGAGACCAAACAACTTCTCCACATCGTATTCGGCGGCGAGCTGAAGGATGTGACCGAAGTGGAATTCGAAGACCTGTCCAAGGTCGACTTTGTCGGGGCTTTCCCGAACTACAAGGAAGCCTACGACGCCTGGAAGAATGCTGCCCAGCGTACGGTCGACAATGCCGAAACGCGCTATTTCATCCTGCACGCTCACAAGCTGCTGGACCCGGAAACGGGAGACCACCATCACGTCTGAGGTGGTGACAGCTAAGGCCCCCAAGCAGAAGGGGAGCCTGAGGCGCCTGTTTGCAGCCTATTTCCGCCAGCATATCGGCTGGTTCGCCGCCGGCACGCTCATGGCCCTGCTGACCTCGCTCAGCGCCATGGGCTATTCGCTGGTGCTGAAGATGCTTGGCGATCGGCTGCAGGCGAGTTTCGGGGATGAGGCGCAGGTGCCCGTGTCCGGCCCTGACTGGATCTGGTGGATCGGCGGCGCAATCGTGGCCCTGTCCTGTGCGCGGGCGCTCTCGCTCTACCTGATGACCCTGTTCAACAATACCGGCGTCCAGCGCGGGTTGGTGTCGGTGCAATCGAGCCAGTTCGATTCCCTGACCGATGGTGACTATGCGCGTGTGGCGGCGGATGCGTCCGGCGACTTTGTCTCGCGCTTCATCAATGATGTGAACGCGATCCGCGATGCGGCGCTGCGCTTTGCCAACAATTTCACTAAAAGCACAATCACCGTGATCGGCATGTTCGGTGTGATGCTGGTCATCGACTGGCAGCTGACCCTGCTGTTGCTGGTCGCCTATCCGATTGCGTTCGGGCCGGTCATCGGCCTCGGCAACCGCATTCGCAAACGCTCCAAACAGGCCCAGAAGCAGGTCGGGCAGGTGACATCGCTCCTGTCGGAAGGCTTCCAATCGGCGCGGGTGGTGAAGGCTTACGGGCTTGAGCCGTACCAGAAATCCCGTGCGCGGCAGGGTTTTGTCGAGCGTTCCAAACTGTTCCTGAAAGTGCTGACGGACCGGGCGGCGGTTGACCCGATTCTTGAAGTCGCGGGTGGCGCTGCATTGGCCGGGATTCTCGGCTTTGCGGCCTGGCGTATGTCGCAGGGGGCAATGACCCTTGGCGACCTGCTCGGCTTCATTGCCGCGCTGGGCATCGTCTCGCCAGAATTGCGAGCACTCGGCACACTGAATGCTGTGGCGCAGGAAGGCGGCGCAGCAGCTGATCGCGTGTTCGAGATTGTCGACGCGACGACTCATATTGCGGATGCGCCAGATGCTGAGCGCTTGAACCGGGTCAACGGACATGTGGTGTTTGATGGGGTCAGCTTTGCCTATCCGGATGGCACGCGGGCATTGAACGGATTGTCCTTTGTTGCGGCGCCGGGCGAAACGGTGGCGATTGTCGGACCGTCGGGCGCGGGCAAGTCGACTGTCTTCAACTTGCTCATGCGCCTCTATGATGCCGAGTCCGGCGCGGTAAGCGTGGATGGCAAGAATGTGCGCGGCGTTGTGGGCGATACGCTCCGGGCCAATATCGGGCTGGTGGCGCAGGATTCGGCGCTGTTCGACGATACGGTCCAGAACAATATTGCGCTCGGGCGTCTTGGCGCGACCAATGCAGAGATCGAGGCGGCGGCCAAGGCGGCCAATGCGCATGACTTCATTACTGCCATGCCGGACGGCTACCAGTCGCCGGCGGGTGAGATGGGCCGCAACCTTTCCGGCGGCCAACGCCAGCGCGTGGCCCTGGCGCGGGCGATCCTGCGCGGTGCGCCGATCCTGTTGCTGGACGAGGCGACATCGGCCCTCGACGCCGAGAGCGAAGCAAAAGTGCAGGCGGCCCTTGCGGAATTCTCCAAGGGCCGCACCACGCTGATTATTGCGCATCGCCTTTCTACAGTTCGCGCGGCCGACCGCATCATTGTGATGGAAGACGGCCGCGCGGTGGAGGAAGGCACGCATGACGCGCTGATGGCCTCCAGTGGCGCCTATAAGCGCCTGGTCGAGCTCCAGCTGAGCTAGCCGGCCACCCCGGCTGGTATCTTGCGCGTCAGATTGATGTTCGTGCGAAACAGATTGTCGGGGTCGGTTGCTTCCTTGATGCGTACAAGCCGGTCAAGATTTTCCCCAAAGGCGTCTTCCAGATTATTGGCTTCGTCCCCCTCGGGAATGAAGTTTACATAGCGCGTACCCATGGCGTGGGGCTCCAATGCCTGGAACAGTTTCCGGGCCCATTGAACACATTTTCCGTCATCGGCCGGGTCTTGCCAGCGCGTATGGACGTTGACCACAAAATGGGACTGACGGTTTGGCCAAGCCGTGGCATCCGCCGGAATGCGCGTCGCAGTGCCACCGACATGCCCGAAGAAAATCTCGCATTCATCCGAAGGCAGATTGTTGACCGCTTCATGTATAATGTCGATGGCGGCGTCACTGAAGGCGGCGACATCATGGCTTTTCCAGTAATTGCGTGCGCCTTCGGTGAGCAGCGGATCGAAACTGGTTTGCCAGTCGGCGAACGGCATCGGGCCAAAATGAGTTGCAATCGGATTTCCGATGGAGCGCACGCCCAATGTGGCGGCCTCTGCAGCGTTCAGATCACCGATAAAGCAGAAAGGAACCACCATGACCTCGCGGCCATGCCATTCCTCAGGTATGAAAGGCAGGGGCGGGGCCTTGCGCGAAACGGCCCAGCAGGTCAGTTCGTCCGGCGCGTCTGCAACGAGCGCCTGAAGTGCGCGGGTCACATCTGGAAAATCCGCAATCGGATGGACCAGCATGCCTGCAAACACTTCCGGGCCAACGGGGTGCAGGTCGAAAGTGAATTCGGTGACGACACCGAAATTCCCACCGCCACCCTGAAGGGCCCAGAATATATCGGAATTTTCAGTCTTGCTTGCAGTGATGATCGAGCCGGAAGCGGTCACGAGCCGTACGGATTTCAGGCAGTCCACCGTCAGTCCATACTTCCGCGTCACCCAGCCAAATCCGCCCCCCAGCGCCAGCCCGGCTATTCCTGTTGTTGAATTGATGCCCGTTGGCACGACCAGTCCGAATTCCTGTGTGGCCCGGTCGACATCGCCGAGAGACGCGCCGGGCTGAACCCGCGCCGTCCGGGCCTCCGGATCGACAGTGACCGATTTCATGTCCTGCATGTCGAGCACGAGCCCGTCATCGCAAAGGGCCATGCCAGCGATGTTGTGTCCGCCAGAGCGCAGCGACATGAGCAAGCCATTGGTGGAAGCGAAGCTTACCGCAGCGGCGATGCCAGCTTCGTCCTTGGCGACCAGGATGGCGGCCGGCCGTTTGTCGATCATGCCGTTCCAGATGGCGCGGCGCGCGTCATAGTCATCGGCCTCCGGCGTGATGATCCGGCATCCGGTCGACTGTTGAAGTTCGTTTGCGGAATAGCTTTGCGTGCTCCCGCCCAGTGTATTGATTACAACATTGGTCATTGCGTTTCTCCGTCCCCCATAAGCACGACAATCGCGCTGTTCGTGGGAGGATATTTGCATTGTTGCCCTAAATACGTAATTCTCCTGCATCCGGAAAAAATGCTCATTCATCCAGAGTGTGGCTCGGATCGAGACCGTTTCGGTCTCAGGGGGACGCGTATGGATGTATTATCGCAGGTTTTGAGTGCCGTTCGATTTGAAGCGGCCTTTTATTTCAAGGTCAATGCGTCGGCGCCCTGGGTGACAACCAACCCGTCAATGGACGAGATCGGCTCCATCGTGATGCCGCATGTTCAGCATGTGATTCCGTTTCACGTGATGATTGATGGCGATGCGTGGGCGTGGTCAGCCGCAGGCGATACCGAACCGCAGACCCTGCGGTCTGGCGAGATCATGATCTTGCCTCAGGGGGCAGAGCATTTCATCGCATCCGATCAGAAGCCGAACATGATCCCGAAAGTTGACGTGGAGCCGTATCGGGATGCGGCCAAGCGCGTGACGCCCTATAATCACGTCCAGATTGGCGGAGACGGCAGGCCCGCAACGTTTGTTTGCGGATATTTCGGCTGTGATGCCCGGCCATTCAATCCGCTGCTGAGCGCCTTGCCAGGGATGATGATCGTGCGGCCCACCGACAGTACATGGGCGTTGATGCAGAATTTGATCGTCTCGGCGCTGGACGAGGATGAGCGTCCGGAAGCCGGCAGCCAGACGGTTCTGGCCAAGTTGAGCGAGCTGATGTTCGTTCAGACGCTGCGCCACTATATCGAGACCTTGAGTGAAGATTCGGTTGGCTGGATTTCGGGCCTGCGGGATGAGCGGGTGGGCGCGGTACTGCGCCTGATCCATACACGCCCCGCTGAGCCGTTGACGCTGGACAAGCTGGCCAAGGAAGCGGGCATGTCGCGTTCGGCTCTGGCTGACCGGTTCGCGGCATATACGGGCGAGCCGCCATCCCGTTACCTGACGCGCTGGCGGATGCAACTGGCTTCCAGCCTGCTGTCAAACAGCAGCGTGTCGATCGCAGAAGCGGCAGAAACTGTGGGCTACAGCTCCGAGGCAGCTTTCAAACGGGCATTCAAGAAACATGTCGGAGAGACGCCGGGTCGGGCACGCCGCGCCAGTCCGCCCGCAATAGGACAAGCCTGAGCGACGCCTGTGAGGGCGCTGGGTGGGCTGATGAGTTTTCCGGGGGAAGGGTTGCGGTCAGGTGTCCGGAGCGGGCACAGCGGCCGCATGGGCGCTGACTGGTGAGTTGACTGGGGCGCAGGTCGGGGTCCTCGTGGTAGTTGAGCTGAGTCTCCCACGCTCACCCGGATGGGCGGACGGCAGATCGCCAAGCGCGATGCGGAAGGCTTTTGACGGTGTGAAGGCCAGCGGGTCGTCGGGAGCTTGCGGGAATTCGTGCGGAGGATGCCCGATCCATTTCAGGTATACGGTTCCCTGCCGATCAATGACCGTCATGAACGGGATGCCCCTGCCTTTCACGGCGCGCACATAGAGACGCCACGCGACCATCTGCAGCCAGATCCAGAACCGGTGGGGTTCCAGACAGGAAGGCAGGGGCGAAGCCAGTGGAGCGAGCAGGGTGTCCATGCCCCAGAGTTTGCCGTCGAGCAGAGGGCGGTTGGATAGCAGATAAAAAAAACCCCTGAACTGCGCGGCAGGTCAGGGGTCTTGAAAAATATGAGCTGGGGAGAGGCTGAAAGGTGTCCCCGCTCTAGCCGAGGGCTTTTTCGATTTCGCGGGCAGCGGATTCGAATTGGTCGACGGCCGTGTCTTCGGCCAGAAGGCGTTTCGCAGCGGCCGTGGCAGCGTCTGCAGCGGCGCGGCGGACTTCCTCGGTCGCTTCGGCTTCGGCGCGGGTGATGCGGGCTTCGGCCAGCGCTTCGCGGCGGGCGAGGCGGTCTGCAATATCCTTGCGGGCCTCTTTCATGATCCGCTTGGCGTCGTCCTTGGCCTGGGCGATCATTGCTTCGGCTTCCTTGTCTGCATCCTGCTGGCGACGCTCAGCGAGGGCGAGGGCTTCAGCCGCCTGCTCGCGCAGGCTCTGGGCTTCTTCCAGCTCGTTGCGGATGTCGTCTTCGCGCTTGTCGAGGCCGCCGAGGATCGTCTTCAGGGCGCCCATGCGCCATGCGATCAACAGGAAGGCCGCGAAAGCCAGGAATGCGGTGTGCGTGACCGGATCGGTCAGCGAATACATGAAGCCGCCGATGAAGCCGCCACCGCCATGCGCATCAGATGCGGCAAAGGCGGGTGATGCGACCAGCGCAGCGAAGGTGAGGGCAGGGGCAAGACGAAGGGGCATCTGCATGTCTCTCTTAATTCAGAGCCGTCGAAACGGCTTTCTTGAGGTCAGCCGCAGAGGCCTTGAGGCCGAAACGGGCCGTCATGGCGTCAGTTGCGTCTACAGCGATTTGTTCGACATTCTGCATGGCCGTTGCGCGCAGGGCGGAGATCCGCTCTTCGGCAGCGTCCAGCTTCTTTTCGATCTCGGCGTCGACGCGAGCCGTTTCAGCCGTCATTTCGGCATCAACCTTGGCCGCTGCCTTGTTCGCTGTTTCGCGGGCTTTCGCCTTGGCCTGGGCAATGCGCAGTTCGAGCGCCTGCTGGGCTTCGGTGGCCTGCTCGTTCAGCTTGGCTGCCTGATCAAGATCAGAGGCGATGCGGTCAGACCGTTTTTCGATCGTGTCCGACATCTTTGGCAGGATGAAGCGGGAGAGGGAGAAGTAGAGGGTCGCGAAAAGGATCGCGAGCCAGAACAACTGGCCCGGCATGTGCCACGCCTCGAAAGGCGGGAACGGAGGCGGCGCGTCATCCGGTAGGTGATGGGCAGTTTCCGCAAGCAGGGCGAGCAGCATTTCAGTACCTCAAGTGCAGCATCAGGCTGGATCGGGCCGGTGGTCTATCAAGTCCGCCGGCCCGTTCTTGGCGTGTAAGTGGCTTAGACCACGAACAAGATCAGGACGGCCACGAGGAACGACAGGATGCCGAGTGCCTCTGCGAGGGCCATACCGATGAAGAGGTTACCGGTCTGCTGTGGTGCAGCGGACGGGTTGCGCATGGCAGCGTCGAGGAACGAGCTGAAGATGTTGCCCACACCGATCGCGGCACCGATCATGCCGAGAGTTGCGAGGCCAGCGCCTACATATTTGAGGCCGAGTGCGATATCGCCTTCCATGGTCGTCTCCTGTTTGGAATGCAAGGGTTTCAATAATTTGCGGCCCGTGAAGCGTGTTCGTTGGGCTGCGTCAAGTTTTTTAGTGCGTTCCCGAAGGCCGCACTGGCGAAGAGTCCTTAGTGTGACGGGTGCAGGGCGTCGTTCAGGTAAACGCAGGTCAGGATTGCGAAAACATAGGCCTGAAGACCTGCCACAAGAAGTTCGAGAGCGTTGAGCGCGATACCCATACCGAAGGCCAGGATGCCGACCACACCCATGAACACCGCGCCGGACAAGGCCGCGCCGATGAGCTGGGCTGCAAAGGTTGCAAACAGTTTCAGCATGATGTGGCCAGCCAGCATGTTGGCGAACAGACGCAGCGCCAGCGTGACCGGACGGGCCAGGAAGGAAATGACCTCGATAGGCACGAGGATGAAATAGATCGGCCAAGGGGCGCCCGATGGGGCAAACAGCTTGAAGAAGCTGAGGCCGTTCTTCCAGATGCCGAAGCCGATGACGATGCCGATCACGAGCAGGGCCAGGGCGCCGGTCACGACCAGATGGCTGGTTGTGGTGAAGGCGTAAGGCACCATGCCGATCATGTTGGCAAAGAATACGAAGAAGAAGAGCGTGAAGACGAACGGGAAGAAGCGCAGGCCTTCTTCACCAGCGGTCGAGCGGACCATGTCGGCGACGAAGCCATAGCCGATCTCGGCCATGGATTGCGTACGGCCCGGCACCAGCGCCTTCTTGGAAGCGGCGTAGCCGAAGAAGGCGATGCAGAGCACCACGCCCAGCAGCATGAAGCCGGAGGCGTTGGTGAAGGAAATGTCGATATTGCCGAGGCGCAGGTCCAGCCACTTCGTGACCTGGAACTGGTGGATCGGATCAATCGCGGTGTTTTGCAGAGCGAAGTTCATTCGTTCCCGGTCCCGTCTGTTGGAGCCTCAGGCTCCGATAAATTCCCTAGCGCCCGGGCATTCAGTTCCCGATAGGCGCGCATCATCGCTCGTATACCTGCTGCGAAGCCGATTGTACCGACAATCAGCAGGCCCCAGGGCTTTGTTCCTGCGAATGCGTCGATCCAGAAACCAATGAGGCCTCCGACAAAGATGCAGGCGACAAATTCCGCGCCGTATCGCAGGGCGTAGGCCCCGGCCGAAAGACTTCCATCATCTGCATCCAACTTGCGCTTTGCCGCATCCTTTGCCGCTCTGGCCGCCTGAGCCTGGGCGATACGTTCACCGAGGTCGTTCGGGCCTTCACTGGACATGGTTTGCTAAGCTTCGCGCAAGCGAATCCCTTCTGATGGGGTGCCCCCCGGATTTCGGCGCAAACTATGTATTGGGGGCAGGCAAGTCAACCGCGATTGCAGAAAGCTAGAGGTCTGATTCTATTGGATTTCTATAGTGTGGGTGTGCGCTACTCCGCCGCAACGAGCTCTTCGGCTGCCTGCAGGTCCACAGAAACCAGCTTGGAAACGCCTTTTTCCCGCATCGTGACGCCGAAAAGACGGTCCATCCGGCTCATCGTGACCGGATTGTGGGTAATCACCACGAAGCGCGTATCGGTGCGCTGGCGCATTTCGTTCAGCATGTTGCAGAAACGGTCGACATTGGCGTCATCGAGCGGCGCGTCCACCTCGTCCAGCACACAGATCGGCGCGGGGCGGGACAGGAAGACCGCAAAGATCAGCGCGGCCGCCGTCAGGGCCTGTTCGCCGCCGGACATGAGGTTCAGCGTGCCGAGCTTCTTGCCGGGTGGCTGGGCCATGATTTCGAGCCCGGCTTGCAGCGGGTCATCGGCATCGACGAGGCGCAGTTCAGCCTGGCCGCCGCGGAACAGGGCCGTGAACAGCGCCTTGAAGTGTTCATTGACCTGCTCGAACGCTTTCAGAAGGCGTTCGCGGCCTTCGGCGTTCAGGGCATCGACGCCCTGGCGCAGCTTGGCGATTGCAGCGACGAGGTCTTCCTTCTCGGTCACCTGCGAACCGAGCCGTTCTTCGAGTTCTTCGGCTTCTTCCTCGGCATTCATGTTCACGCCGCCCAGCTGGTCGCGCGTGCGGCGGAGCTCATCGGCGCGGCGTTCGGCATCGCGGGGCGTGAACTCGCCCATCGTCTCTTCTTCGAGGCCTGCTTCGGCAATCGCCAATAGGCCTTCCGGCGTACGCTGGAAATTGTTGCGGGCGATCTCGACCGATTCTTCGAGCCGGCCTTCGGCGTTTTCGAGCTTCACCTTCCAACCGGCAAGGTTCTCGCGCGCTTCTGAGGCGGCATTGGCGGCTGCGCGGGCTGCCTGTTCGGCTTCGCGGATGGCGGCTTCTTTTTCGGCGAGCTGGTCTGCGACGCGCTTGCGTTCGGTCTCCAGCGCGTCGACTTCGTTGCTGCGGTTCTCGATCTCGGCGGCCAGCTGTTCGGGGCGTGCCTTGGCGGCCAGGGCATCGGAAGCGGCAGACTGGCGGCGCTCGATCAGGCGCGCGACGCGCTCCTCGGTCGCGGTAATGCGGCCGGACCATGTCTTGATGTCGCGTTCAAGGCCATCGCGACGCGCAGCAGCCTGTTCGCGACCGCGTGTAATGTCTGTCAGGCGGCCGCGCGCTTCGATCTCAGCGGTGCGGGCCTCGGCCACCATTGTGCGGGCTTCGGCGAGCCGGGTTTCGAGCGCGGCTTCATCTTCCGCCGGGCCTTCCGGTGCAATCATGGCCAGCGTTTCGTTGACGATGGCGAGGTCGGCCTCGGCGCGGGTAAGGGCTTCTCCGCTTGTGTCACGCTTCATGGCTGCGCGTTCGGAGGCTTGTGCTTCCTGTGAGACGCGATTGCGTGCCTCGCTGAGCGCGCGCTGGGCCGGGGCGATGGCCTGGCGCAGGTCGCGGAGTTTCACCTCAGCCGTCTGACGGGCGTCACGGGCAGCTACAAGGTCTGCCTCACGCGCCTCATAGGTGGCGGTCAGAGCGGGCAGTTCAGCTTCGGCGGCTTCAAGCCGGGCCTGTTGTTCAAGACGTGCGGCTGCGCTGACCGGTGCAGCTGGTGTGCGGATATAACCATCCCAGCGCCAGAGATGCCCCTCGACGGAAACCAGTCGTTGGCCGGGCTGGAGCTGGGCCATCAGGCGCTCGCCATCGGTCACGTCCACAACGCCGCATTGGGCAAGCCGCGCAGCGAGTTCGCCGGGAGCCTCGGTCACATCTGTCAGCGGGCGGGTACCCTGCGGCAGGGATTGCGACGCCAGCGACGCGCCGCCCCAATACATTGCGGCAGAGCGATCGGTTGGCGCTTCGATATCATCGCCCAGAGCGGCGGCAATGGCTTTCTCGTACCCATCCTGCGTACGAATGCGCTCGACAACTGGCGGGGCTTTCGGGCCTTCGGCCTTGCGAAGCAGCTTGTGCAGGCCAGCAATTTCGGCCTCGAGTGCGCGCACGTCTTGCTGGGCCGCATCCCGGGGGGCTTGTGCGGACGTTTCCGCCTCACGGGTCGAATTGAGCGTAGACTCGGCGGTTTCGACGGCGCGTTCGGCGTCTTGCAGGGCGGCTTCGGCATCCTGTTCGGCCGCTTTGGCATCGCGCAGGCGGCCGACCAGCGACGCGGCATCTTCGATCCGGGCCATTTCGCCTTTCAGGCGGTCGATTTCAGAACTGAGCTGAGACTGGCGACGCCGCTGAGCGGAGGCGTTCTCCTCCGAAGCGCGGCGCTGGGCACGCACTTCCGACAGGCGTTCCTGCGCTTCGTCGGCTGCTTTCTCGGCGCCCGCGAGACGTGTGCGGGCGTCTTCCAGCGCCTTCCGGGTCTCGGCCTCGATTTCCTCGTTCTGGGCCTCGTTCAGGACCGGTAGCGAAGACAGCTCAAACTTTGCGTGGGCGAGGGCGTCTTCGGCTTCGAGTTTCTGATCCTGCTCGCGCTCGATGTCTTCCATCAGGCGGGTCGCTTCGGCATCGAGGCGTTCATGGGTCTCGGCGGCGACCTTGCGCTCGGTTTCCAGCCTTGCCAGCGTGATGCGGGCCTGTCCGAGCTTGGCGGCGGCAACGCTTTCAGCTTCGCGCAGGGGATTGAGTCCTTCACCGGCCTCAATGCGCTCGCGTTCCCGCATCGCGTCTTCGCGTGTCTTTTCCTCAACCGCGCGGCGGGCCTCGTCCAATTGCGTGCGAGCCGTATCGCAGGCGAGTTTGGCCTCATGCCAGCGCAGGTGCGCGATCAGGGCGTCGAGGGCGTGGATCTCTTCAGACAGGCGCTTGTATTTGCGGGCCTTGGCGGCCTGGCGCTTGAGGCTGGCGAGCTGGCGCTCGACTTCAGCGGAGACTTCCGACAGGCGCTCCAGATTGGTCTCGGCGCCGTTCAGCTTCAGCTCGGCTTCGTGACGGCGGGAATTGAGGCCTGCAATGCCGGCGGCTTCCTCAAGGATACGGCGGCGGTTCTGCGGCTTGGAGCCGATCAGTTCCGAAATCTGACCCTGGCGTACGAGAGCCGGGGAGTTCGCGCCGGTCGAAGCATCCGCGAACAGGAGCTGGATGTCCTTGCCGCGTACAGTCCGGCCATTCAGCTTGTAGGTGGAGCCTGCGCCGCGCTTCAGGCGGCGGATGACTTCCAGTGTGTCGGAGGCGTTGAATTCCGGTGGCGCGGTGCGTTTGGAATTGTCCAGCACGAGCGTGACTTCGGCGGTCTCGCGGGCGGGGCGGCCATCCGCACCGGAGAAGATGAGATCATCCATCTCCCCGCCGCGCATGGCACGTGCAGAGCTTGCGCCCATGGCCCAGCGAAGGGCTTCCAGAAGATTGGACTTGCCACAGCCATTCGGCCCGACGATCCCGGTCAGGCCGGGTTCGATTGGCACGTCCTGAGGGTCCACAAAGGATTTGAAGCCAGCAATACGGAGTTCGGTTATCTTCATACTGGCTCCCCCATATCCCTACTCGTCTGTGGAGACGCCGGCAGCTTCAAGCGCAGCGTCCAGCGCGGCTGTGACCTTGTCAGCGGAGTTCATGTTGGCGAACTGGTGCACTTCACCATTGATGATGAAGGTTGGTGTGCCGGTGACGCCGAACTTTTCGGATGTCTGGTAGATGTCCGCCATCTGCTGGCGCAAGTCGCGATTGTTCATGCAGGCATCGAAGTCGGCCTCGGTCTCGATGCCATGACGCTGGCCAATGGTCTGGAGCATGGCCTTCAGGACGCCGTTTTGCGCAGATTCAATGATGCCGGACTGGTATTCGAACAGCTCGTCCAGCACGTCGAAATACTTGTCTTCGCCCGCGCACATGGCGACGAGGTAGGCAGGCACATCCGGTGCGTGCAGTGGGTATTCGCGGAAGACGAGTTTCACCTTGCCGGAGTCGATATAGTCCGACTGGACAACTGGCTGGATGTCGTCATGCCAGTATTTGCAGGCCGGGCAGGTGGGTGAGGCATACTCGATCAGGGTGACAGGTGCGTCGGCCGCCCCTTTGACGTGGCCAAGCTCGCTGCCAGCGGTCACGGCGTCGCCACCTGCAGGCGATGTGTCGGCACCGGTGTCGCCACAGGCGACCAGGGCCAGCGCTGAAATCGCTGCAAGCGCAGTGCGTCGTGAGAAGAAATTCATGGTCATAACCTTCGCGTTAAGGATTGAGTCGGTTTGGTTGCCAATTGATTAACTGCAACCACCTGTTCTGTTAACTAATTTGCCTCTGAACCGGTCGAATCGGAGAGCGCGGCAAGCTGTGTGTCGAGGTAAGCGGCGAACGCATCGGCCGACTTGAAGTCGTCATCGACATATTTTTCCTCGCCATTGATAACCAGCGTTGGCGTGCCGCGCAGCTCATATGCCTCGGCGCTTTCCTGCACTTCGGCCATGTCGAGCCGAACATTCATGTCGGTGTAGCAGGCATTGAACGTGTCGACGTCCCGAATGCCATAGGGCGTGCCGATCTCGATGAAAGTGTCGAGCACTGTACCAGCTTGCGCAGACTTGATGACATCAGGCTGGCGCGCAAACATTGTGTCGGTTGCCTCGAAGAATTTGTCCCGGCCGGCGCAGCGCGCCATGGTGACGAGGGCCGTATCGACATCATTGCGCAGGACTTCACGGAAGATGAAACGGACCTTGCCGGTCTCGATATAATCGGCCTCGATGCGTGGCAGGATCTTGTCGTGGAAGTATTTGCATCCACCGCATGTGAGAGACCCGTATTCGATGATCGTCAGTGGCGCGTCTTTCGAGCCCTTGGAGTGGCCAACAGACAGGTCTTCGGCAAGGGCAGGCATGGCCAGGAAGGCGGCAGCCGTGACGGCAGTCAGAATGGATTTCAGCATGTCGGGGCTCCTTGCGGGCAGGGCGGGGTCAGAATGGCAGGCCGCCATCCTTGCCAGGCTTGGCAGGGGGCGGCGTATCTTCTGCGGTTAACATGGCCTCACCGAGCGCAACAATTGCGGCGCGCAGCTTGTCGTTCTGGATTCCGGAGGTCGATTCCTCAAGTTCCTTGCGCTCTTTCAGTGAGAGCGGCCGCGTTTTGCGACGCAGTGTCTTGGGCGGTTCTGTGCCGAGCGATCCCTGCTTGATCTTGATGGCGGTAATGTCGCCGCCTGCGGACACTGACACGCGCTGTCGCAGCGTTTCGGACTGGTGCTGCACCATCGGGGCGGCTTGCGGCACGACGAGCAGGGTCAGCACGCGACCATCCTTGCCACCGCTGAGCCGCTCCGGGCGGCAGTATTTATAGAGTTGTTCGCCTGCGATCTCGCGCCAGCGCTGGCGGAGTACCTGAATGGGGGGCAGTTTCTTGGCGCCGGATTTACGCCCGACCCGTTCCGCGGCAAGCCCGACCTGGCGCATGTTGGAATAAGTGCGTGTCGCGCGCTGGTAGCGCAGGCGGACGCGCGCGCGAGCTTCCTCTATGGGATCAAGGGTTGATCTCGTGACCATTCGTACGAGATTGCACGGCTTTCGGGCGAGGAAAAGGCATGGCACCGGCAAAGCACAGAGATTTGAACAGCCTGCCGGGCAAATTGCTGCCGTGGTTCGAGCGTCATGCACGCGACTTGCCCTGGCGCACGCTGCCGGCAGACCGGGCTGTGGGCGAGCGGCCTGACCCGTACCGTGTCTGGCTCTGCGAGATCATGATGCAGCAGACGACCATCCCGCATGGCACCCCATACTTTCATACCTTCCTTACGCGCTGGCCAACCATTGAGGCGCTGGCGGCGGCAAAGGATGAAGAGGTGATGAGTGCGTGGGCGGGCCTCGGCTATTATGCGCGAGCGCGGAATTTGCTGAAATGTGCGCGTGAAGTCGCTGCACGCGGAGGCTTTCCGGAAACAGAGGCCGAACTGCGCAAACTGCCCGGTATCGGGCCATATACGGCTGGCGCGATCGCGGCGATTGCCTTTGACCAGAAAGCGGCGGCGGTGGATGGCAACGTCGATCGCGTGTTCGCGCGCCTGCTGGCATTGAAAGGCGAATGGGCCGCTGAGAAGAAGGTGATTGCCGAAACAGTGCGGGCGCTGGTGCCGGAGGACCGGCCGGGAGAATTTGCTGAAGCGCTGATGGATCTGGGCGCAACCGTGTGCACGCCGACCAAGCCGAACTGCCTGATCTGTCCACTGTCGTCCCTGTGCGCAGCGCGGGCCGAAGGGGCGCCTGAACGCTATCCGATCAAGCCCGCAAAAGTGCCAAAGCCCGTACGGTTTGGAATTGCTTATGTGTTGGTCGTGAAGGGGGAAGCGCTGCTGGTGCGCCGCCCGGACAAGGGCCTGCTCGGCGGGATGCTGGCGCTGCCGACGGGCGATTGGGTGGAGGGCGATTTTCCGCAAACGCCTTCGCCTGCCGAAGCGGCCTGGGAGGAGGTCGGCGAGGTACGCCATGTCTTCACGCATTTCGCGTTTCGCTTTCGGGTGATGCGCGCCGAGGCATCGCGCAAGCCGAAAGTTGCCGATGGCCGGTGGGTTAAACTCGATGAGGTCGAAGGCCTGCCAAGCGTGTTTGCCAAGGCGTTCCGGCTGGCAGTTGCGTAAATTTAGTTACCGCTAACACTGGACAATATCATCGCCTTCGGGAAAGTTCCTGCCAAAATACAAGAGGGCGGAACAGGACATGTTTACCAGCAAGACGATGATGGCATGCGGGGCATTGGCCCTGATTGGACTGGGCGCACATGCAGAGGCGCCGAAGCTCGCCAGCCTATTTGGTGACCATATGGTGATCCAGCGCGATGCACCGGTGCGCCTGTTCGGAACGGCGGATCCCGGCGCGGAATTCATCGTTTCGCTGGACGCGGCGTCCACGCCTGTTCGTGCCGGCCGGGACGGCCGATGGTGGGTCGAGTTTCCCGAGCTTTCAGCAGGCGGATCACATGAAATTTCGCTCACCGTTGAAGGCGATACAGTGCAGGCGTTAGAGGATGTGCTGGCGGGCGATGTGTTCTTGTGTTCCGGCCAGTCGAACATGGAATATCCACTGTCACGTGTGACCTATGCTGAACGGGAAGTCGCAGCTGCGGACCACTCCAATATTCGCCTGCTGCAAGTCGAGAAGGATCTTTCGCTTGCTCCGAATGCGGACTTGCCGGGCGACAGCGCTTGGGCCGTCACGACGCCGGAGACCGCAGCGGGGTTCTCGGCAGTCTGTTACTATGCCGGGCGGGCATTGTCAGAAGCCTATGATGTTCCTGTCGGTCTGATCAATTCGAGCTGGGGCGGCTCACGCATCGAGCCCTGGATTGACGGCGAGATCATCGGCGCAATGCCGGACCATACCGAACAAGTGGCTTTGCTGGAAACCTACAAGACTGACCGGGGCGCGGCAGCGAAGATCTATTCGGAAAGCTGGCAGCAGAACTGGCGGGACGACCCCGCGACCGAAGGAACTGCGCCGTGGGAAGATGCAGACGCAGACGAGTGGAAGCCCGTGCCCGGCACGCTACGCGACTGGCGCAAATGGGGAGACGCGGAACTCACCGATCATCTCGGCATGGTCTGGCACAGGGTCAGTTTTGATCTGACTCCTCAGCAGGCAGAGCAGGCTGCGACGATCCATATTGGCGCGGTCGATGATACCGACATGACCTGGCTGAACGGCACGGCAATTGGCACGACATTCCATTGGGGAGGATTGCGCGCGTACGGGGTTTCAGCCGATCTCCTCAAGCCGGGCAAGAACACTATTTTGGTCAACTCCCATAATGATTATGGCGATGGTGGCATGAACGGACCGGCTTCTGAATTGCGCGTGGAATTGGAGGACGGCTCAAGCCTGTCGCTGGCCGACGGGTGGGCCTATCGCAAAGTGGATTCGGCCGTAAGCGCTCCGAAGCCTGCGCCCTGGTTCACGATCAAGGGCTACACGATGTTGCACAATGCGATGATTGCGCCGTTGTCTGGCATCCGCCTGAAAGGGGCAATCTGGTATCAGGGCGAATCCAATGCGGGCGATGGCGTCGCCTATGAAAGTCTGCTTGATCTGCTGGTGCAGGATTGGCGCGCGAAGTTTGGAGCTGACTTGCCCGTAGCTGTTGTGCAGCTGCCGCGATATGGCGCGCTACCCACAGAGGCTGGCAAGCCGGGCTGGGGGGTGATCCGAGAATCCATGCGCCGCGTCGCTGCCAGGGATGATCGTGTGGCGCTCGCCGTGACGATTGATATGGGCGATCCGGTGGACATTCATCCGCCAAACAAGCTCGCGGTGGCCGAACGGGTCGTGCGGGTGATGAAGTCTCTCGTTTATGGTGAGGTGGATGCAGGCGCGTCTGGCGCCGTGGCGAGTCGGGCGGTGCGAAACGGCAGCACAATTCGTATTGCGTTTGAGGGTGTGGAAGACGGCTTGGTGACGGTCAGTGCAGGGAATGTGATTGGCATGGAGCTGTGTGATGCGGATGCGTGCAAATATGCTTCAGCCAAGCTTGATGGCGATACTGTGGTCGTGCAGGCAGAAGATGAGGCGGTGTCCGAGGTCCGCTATTGTCAGGGCGATTCCCCCCTCTGCAATCTCTTCGACGGGACCGGGATGCCGGCCGGTCCGTTCTGGATCGCGGTTGAGTAGCGCCAGCCTATTCAGCAGGCACCATCTCTGGGGCGTCATTGTGGACAGCGCGGCGGATAACATCGTCATAGCCATGCGAGATGCAATCAAATGTCTCGTAATAGCCGCGGGATGACAGCAGCTTGTGGAGCCGTTTCAGCCTGTAAGGCGGGATTGATGCAAACATGTGATGCTCGAGATGATAGTTCACATCATTCGGCGCGATCAGCACGCGCTGCCAGAATGGGGCGACCGTGGTGCCGGTATTGAGGCGCGGATCGAGGCTGGTCCGGTCTTTCGCGGTGCCATGCTCGCCGATCTGGCGCAGGCGCACTATGGCTGGATAGATGAAGAGTTCTGCCGCCCACCACATGAGATAGGCCCACGGTGCGCCAATAGCGGTGAGGGTGCCGGCCAGTGCGATATGGAACGTGAGCCACGGCCAGTTGCGCGATAGTTTGAAGCTGCGGATCTTGCGCAGCGTATCGCGCAGGCCCGTCTGGCCGGTCAGGTCGCGCACGAATTTTCGACGCAGGCTGTCCTTCGGGACAGGGTAGTTCTTTACAAAGATGATGTCCGGATCGTCTGGCGTGCCCGCATATTTGTGGTGCTTCAAATGGTAGGCGCGATAGGCGGGCAGGGAGATGTTCATCGGCGCGCCCGCGATCCAGTGGCCCACGAAATCATCGACCCGCTGACTCTTGAAAAAGGCGTGGTGGGCGCAATCGTGATTGATGATGCCCAGGCCGAGCTGGCGACCTCCCAGAATGAGGATACCTGCGAGGATTGTCAGCGGATTTGGCCAGATGATGGCGACCGCAAAGGCCGCAATGATCAACCCCCAATTCCAGACAAGCGTCGCCAACGCGCGAAGATCAGACTTCTTGCGCAACTCGCGAAGCTCATCCTTTGTCAGCGCTTCGGATAGCTTCATCGTGTTCGACATGGCAGTTCTCCATCCTGTGCTTTAAGGTTTGTTACATATAATTTCATTATGAGTCAATTCGTGTATTATTTTGAGCCTCTCAAGTCTGAAGACGTGTCAGCGCGCGCGCTTATCCTGTCCTTGATGAGCAGTACGACGGATGCGCCCCAGCCGATTGGTCGGCTTATCAATGCGGCGGCACTGTTCGGGATCGAGGCGGCGACCCTGCGTGTGGCTGTGACGCGCCTGATGAAGGATGATCTGCTGGAGAGCCGAGAACGCGGTGTCTATGTTCCAGGCCCCAGAGCGCAGGCACTCAAGCGTCGGGTGCAGCAGTGGCAGAATGTGGGTGACCGGGTGGTCGACTGGAATGGCGACTGGCTGGTGGCGTTGACCAAGCATCTTGGCCGGAGCGACCGTAAGCAGCTTCGGGCACGTGAGCGGGCGTTGGCCCTGTTCGGATACCAGCAGACGGAGGAAGGTTTCTGGGTTCGTCCTGCCAACCTGGCGAGTGAACTGGACACGCATCGGACCAGTCTGATCGATATCGGCGCGGATGACGGTATTATCCTGACCCGAACCTCTCAGGTCGCGATGGCGGGGTCGTTTGACTGGACGCGCCTGTGGTCACCGGAAGAGTTGTCGCAATCCTATGCGCGCGCGATCCAGGCCATGGAGACCAGTCTGGCTGGCTTGATGACGCGCAGCGTGGATGAGGCAGCGCGCGAGACCCTCCTGATCGGGCAGCCGGTGATCCGGGCGATCAATTTCGACCCATTGCTGCCACCGGCGCTCGGAGACCAGGAAGGGTTCCTGCGGATGGCGGACAAGATGCTGGAATACAATCAGATCGGACAGATCTGCTGGCAACGCTATTATGATGCCATAGAAAAAGCGGCGCAGGACTGATCCAGCGCCGCCTTCGTCCAAGGGGTCGGACAGGCGCTAGTTGAGGCCCATTTCCTCGCGGTAGCGTCGGCGCAGCATGTCGATTGGAGCGAGGTTCCGCTTGGGATCCTCATAGTGCCAATAAGTCCAGCCATTACAGGCCGGCGCCTGTTGGACATGTGCGCCGAGGCGGTGGATCGATCCGGTGGACGTGCCGGTGGTCAGCGACCCGTCGACGCGAATGCGTGCCTGATAGCGGCGCTGTGGGCTGAACAGGCGGTCGCCAGGTTTCAGCCAGCCATTTTCCAGTAGTGCGCCGAATGGCACGCGCGGCAGGGATTTCTTGCTGCGCTCCGTTTCGAGCACAGCGCCTTCAATGGGCTCGATAGCCTTCAGGCGGGCCCGCGACAGGCGCGCATAGGTCTCGTCGCGCTCGATGCCGACATAGTTGCGACCGAGGCGTTTGGCAGCGGCGGCGGTGGTCCCGGTGCCGGAGAATGGGTCGAGGACCGTGTCGCCCGGATTGGTCGTTGCCAGCAGGACGCGCTGCAAAAGGCTTTCCGGCTTCTGCGTCGGGTGGGCTTTCTTGCCGTCGTCATCCTTGAGGCGCTCGCCGCCTGTGCAAAGCGGGATCATCCAGTCGGAGCGCATCTGCTTGTCGTCATTGAAGACTTTCAGCGCGTCGTAATTGAATGTGCATTTAGACTGTTCGGACTTTCCGGCCCAGATCAGGGTTTCGTGGGCATTCTGGAAGCGGGTGCCCTTGAAGTTCGGCATGGGGTTCGATTTCAGCCAGATCACGTCATTCTGGATCCAGAAGCCCTGATCCTGCAGGATCGCGCCGACGCGGAAGATGTTGTGGTACGAGCCAATCACCCAGATTGCGCCATCATCCTTCAGGACGCGGCGGCACTCTTCCAGCCACTGGTGGCAGAACAGGTCATAGGCATCGAAGCTGTCGAACTTGTCCCAATCGTCGTCAACACCATCGACCACGGACTGGTCGGGACGGGTCAGACCACCACCAAGCTGGAGGTTGTAGGGAGGGTCGGCAAAGACGAGATCAACCGACCTGTCCGGCAGGCGTGACAGGATGTCGATGCAATCGCCCTGCATGATCACGTTCTTCTGTAATTCCATTGGTTCAGCCCCGCTTGCGCTATGTGTCTTATCGAAGCGCGAATCAGTGCCGGACGCCGGTTTCTGAATCCCTAATTATTGCGCATCCGAATCAGCCCGAAATGTTTCGATATCGAAACTAACCGCAGATTTTCCCTGTGGATAGTGCTGTGGATAAAATCGGGGAAAGCCTGTGAATTGGCAGTGTGTAAGGTGCGGCATGCAAGGCCACATTTCGGAAAAGACCCGTTACCCAGCCAAATTCAGGGTTTGTCCTTATCCCGCTTTCTGAGGCTTTGCCTACACTTCCGGAAAATGGAGGCGAGACGACAATGACCGCAAAAAGCATGAAAGCCGCCGTGGTGCGTGAATTTGGCAAACCGCTGGTGATTGAGGAGGTGAAAACTCCGGAGCCGGGGCCGGGCGAAATTCAGGTGAAGATCGAAGCGTGCGGAGTCTGCCATACCGATTTGCACGCCGCGCATGGTGACTGGCCGGTAAGGCCCAATCCGCCCTTCATACCGGGTCATGAGGGCGTTGGTTTCGTCTCGGGCGTGGGAGCGGGTGTCACGCATGTGAAGGAAGGCGACCGGGTGGGCGTGCCGTGGCTCTATTCCGCGTGCGGGCATTGTGATCATTGCATGGGCGGCTGGGAGACTCTCTGCGAGAGCCAGCGCAATACCGGCTATTCCGTGAATGGCGGGTTTGCCGAATACGCCATAGCGGACCCGAACTATGTGGGGCATTTGCCGGATAATATTCCATTCGTGGAAATCGCACCGATCCTGTGCGCAGGCGTTACGGTCTACAAGGGGCTCAAGGTGACCGACACCAAGCCCGGCGACTGGGTGGTGATTTCAGGCGTGGGCGGTCTTGGCCACATGGCGGTTCAATACGCAAAAGCCATGGGGCGTCGCGTGGCGGCGGTGGATATCGATGATTCCAAGCTTGCTCTCGCGAAACAGCTTGGCGCGGAAGTGACTGTGAATGCCGCCAAAACGGATCCGGCAGCCTTCCTGCGCAAGGAGATTGGCGGAGCACATGGCGCTCTCGTCACGGCCGTGTCAGTGAAGGCCTTTGAGCAAGCGCTCGGCATGGTCAGGCGGGGTGGGACGGTTTCGCTGAACGGATTGCCGCCCGGCGACTTTCCTCTGTCGATTTTCAACATGGTGCTGAATGGGATCACGGTGCGCGGGTCCATTGTCGGGACGCGGCTGGATCTCCAGGAATCGCTGGATTTCGCCAAGCTTGGCGCCGTGAAAGCCCATACGGCAACGGCACGTCTGGAAGAGATCAACAGTGTATTCGACAAGATGCTCGCGGGTGACATCGACGGACGGATTGTGCTCGATTTCTCCTAGATATCGAGGCGCATCTGGCCGCCGTAATCCTCAATGATGCGAAAGAGGTCAGTGCGCAGGGCGCCCCGTGGCTGGTTCATGCCGAGCTTGGCAGCGCAGCGGCCGAAGCGCCGTGAGATGATGTCGGCCACCGGGCCGCCGCCGCGCATCCGTTCATGCCAGTTGGCGTCATAATCCTTGCCGCCGCGCATGTCCCTGATGTGGTTGATCACCCGGGCGGCCCGATCCGGTACATGCTGGACCAGCCATTCATGGAACAGATCCTTGATCTCGTAGGGCAGGCGCAACAGCACATAGCCCGCACGGGTCGCGCCATGATCGGCGGCGGCTTCCAGCAGGTTTTCGATCTCATGATCATTGAGGCCGGGAATGATTGGCGCAGTCATTACGGTTACTTCAATACCTGCGTCGCTGAGGGCGCGGATCGTGGCCAGTCGACGCTGCGGCGTGGCGGCGCGCGGCTCCATCTTGCGTGAGAGCGTGCGATCCAGCGTGGTCAGAGAGATGCCAACCCGTGCAAGCCCCGCTTCGGCCATCGGCGCGATCAGGTCGATGTCGCGCTGGATCAGAGCTGACTTGGTTAAAAGGCTGAGCGGGTGGCGGTGCGCGGACAGAACCTCCAGCAGGCTACGGGTCAGGCGCTTTTCCCGCTCTACGGGCTGGTAGGCATCGGTATTCATACCCATCGCGATGACCCGGGGGATATAGCGCGGCCGCGACAATTCCCGTTTCAGCAGCTCGACGGCATTGTCCTTGAAGAACAGCTTGCTCTCGAAATCGAGCCCTGCCGAAAGCCCGCCCCAGGCATGGGTTGGTCGGGCAAAGCAATAGATGCAGCCATGCTCGCAGCCGCGATACGGGTTTACCGTTCTGTCGAACGAGATGTCAGGCGATTTGTTGAAGGTGATGATGGTGCGGGCCGAATCCTTCATCAGAAGGGTCTCCATCCGGCTGTCATCATCCTCAATCGTGCCCCAGCCATCATCAAAGGCCTGGCGTGTTTCGAGCTCGAAACGGCCGGTCTGGTTTGAGATCGCTCCGCGCCCACGCTGCTGGAAGCGTTCTTCAACCTGGCGTGTGTCGATCAAATTTATTCTGCCGGTGGGGGAGAGTTTCTGTCCAGTTCTCATGACCAGAACAGGCCACAGATAACGGAACAAATAAAGAACATAAATTTCGGTGAATGCCGAAAACCTGTGGAATCAAATGCCCTTTAGCGAGCAGAAATTTTCCAGAATTTGGCGGACACGGGCTGGCATCTGGCGGGCCAGGACATCCTGCGTTTCACCGATCTTCTCATATTCATGTCGGCCAGCCAGCGCCGAGGTCTTTCGTCCGGCCATACTCCAGCCGGCAAACATGCGCAGCTCTGCGGATTCGGCCAGAACCGTGGTGACCGAAATATGGCGAGGGTCTTGGACAATACGGTTGAAGACCTCTTCGACGTTCAGTCGTGTGCCTTCCAGCACCTGGAGAAAGTTCAAACCATTATAGATCAGGACCCCCGTTATGTTCCGAGGTGCATTATTGCGGATCGACGCGTCAACAATCGCATCGACATCGGCGGACGTGAGGGCGTCAGACGCAGTGCTGATATAGATCAGTCGATACATGGGCGTCCTGCTCTCTGGGGCCAAGAATTCTGTTGGACAATGCTTTTCCGTTGGGGACGATAACCTGGGTCAAGTTAACGAAGTTTGTTTGCATTCCACCTTCGCCAATCCGGCTCTTCATCCAGATCCTGCAATGTTTCCAACAGTGTCAGGCGAAATGAGGAGGGAAGGTTTGCTTGCACATCAGCGCGTGCATGAGGGCCGGACCAGCGTACATTGTCGAAAAGTGATGGAAGACCGGGGCGTTTGTTCACACCGAAAAGCCAGAAGCCTCCATCATCTGCTGGGCCAAATACGGCATCGTTGCGTTGTAACGCACGAACGGCCTGGCGTAGCAGAGTGGCAGAAATGTCCGGAGCATCGGTGCCAATGAAGAGGACCGGCCCATTCGGCGAGTCGGCGAGGCCTTTGCCAAGTCGCTCGGTCAGCGTGCCTGACCCCTGACTGAAGCGGGGCAGGTGTGGCGGCCAAGTTCCGCCCAGTGTTTCGCCAAGCGCGTATTCTGGCGCGAGATAGAGGGCCACGTCCAGGCCGCTGGAGCGGACGGCTCGCATGGTGCGGGCGAGCGTGAAATGTGCAATGCGGCGCGCTTCGGTACGGCCCAAACCGGCGGCGAGTCGCGTCTTGGCCAGCCCCATGCGGGGCGGCTTGGCGAAGATGAGGACACGGGTGCGCCGCATCAACGATACGCCTTGGCGAGGATTTCAGGTTTCGCCCCCAACAAGAAACGGGTGAGCAGGAAGGCATTGCTCCAGGCGCGCTTGCGCCAGCCATCGCGCTCATACTTTTCAGCCGAGGTGCGCGCGTCGGCGCTCAGGAGGACAAGCCGTTTCTTGCCGAGGGCCCTTGCTATCATCACGTCTTCCATCAAGGGCACGTCGGCAAAGCCGCCGACCGCATCGTACAGCTTGCGGGAGATCAGCAGACCTTGATCGCCATAGGGCAGGCCGAACATGCGCGCGCGCCGATTGGCGCGAGCTTCCAACCAGCGGGCGGCGCGATCGTCCGAGCGATATCTCAGTGTGAAAGCCGCGGCCGATTCAGCGCGGCGCTCCATATGGTGGGCGGCGCGTTCAGCCCAGTCGGGCGAGAGATACGTGTCGGCATGCAGAAAGAGCAACCAGTCGCCGCGTGCAGTGTCGGCGCCGGCGGCGAGTTGCGCGCCGCGACCGCTGGCGCCGGTGATCCACGTCGCGCCGGTGTCCCCGGCAATGCGCGGCGTAGCATCGTCGGAGCCGCCATCCGAGACAATCACCTCACGGATCAGCCCCAGCTCAAGCCCCGGCATCAAGGCCTGAAGACACTCCGGCAGGTCGCTGGCGGCGTTCAGTGTGGGAATGATGATCGAGAGCGGTGCGGGCATTTTTTCTCCCTATCAGGCAATCGCATGGCGCGGAACCGGGCAGGGGTTAACGCGTTTGAGAGAAACCAGACAAAGGATCCCTCACATGCCCTCGATTTACGAAACCCTGAAGAAAGACCATGACTCCCATCGCGACCTGTTAGCCCAGCTAGCCGAGACAGAAGGCGACTCGTCCAAGCGCCGCAAGCTCTGGAAGGAGTTCTATTACGATGTGGGCGGCCATGCCGCCGCCGAGGAAGAGACATTTTATGCGCCCCTGATGAAGGGCGAGGAGGGCCAGCCGAAGGGCCGTCACTCGGTTGCCGAGCACAAGGAACTGGACGACATCATTCAGGAACTGAATGAAATGGACATGAGTTCGCCCGGCTGGCTGACGCGTTTCAAGACGCTGCGCCATGATTACGAGCATCATATCGATGAGGAAGAGACCGAAATCTTCCCCGTCGCAAAGGACGTGATTGGCCCTGATAAAGATGGCTCGATCGGCGAAGCCTTCCTTGAGCGCAAGCAACGCGAAATGAAGCTGGTTGATCAGAAGGCCGAGGAGGCTCTGGAGGAATAGTTCCTCCGGGTGGCTGACCTCTAGCCTCCAAGTTCTCCCAGACGCTGCTCGACCAGCAACAAGTCCCGCCATGCGCGGGACTTGTCCTGTGGGCGGCGCAAAAGATAGGCCGGGTGCAGGATCGGGATCAGCGGGGCGGTGAATCCACCGGCGGTCTTGAAAACATGTTCCGTGCCACGCAGGCGCATGATGCCATCTGCGCTATCGAGCAAGGACTTGGCTGGCACGCCGCCCGCGGCAATAATCACTTTCGGAGCGACCAGTTCCACCATCCGATCCACAAACGGACGACATACGGCGAGCTCCTCGGCTTCCGGATTGCGGTTGGCCGGGGGGCGCCAGTAATTCACATTGGTAATGAAGGCATTTTCCGTGCGGTCACGGTGAATGGCCGCCAGCATCTTGTCGAGCAGCTGTCCGGCCTTGCCCACAAAGGGCAGGCCCTTGCGGTCCTCTTCGGCGCCCGGTCCTTCGCCGATCACCATCAGGCTGGCACCCGGCGTGCCATCATAGACGACTGTATTTTCTGATGCGCTTTTCAGCGGGCTGCCTTCAAAGGCTACGATGGCGGCTTTTAGCGCCTCGACCGAATCACAGGCCGCTGCGGCAATTTTGGCCTCTTCAACCCAGTCCGTTTTCTTCCGGCGTGGGCGGCGCACAGGGGCATCCTGGGCAACTGCAGCAGGCGGCGCGGCACTGTCGGCAACCTTCAGATAGGCCTTTACCGCAGCGTCATCGACTTCCACGCCCATGTCGCCCCACCACTCGGTGAGGGCCTTAATTGCATCAATTGACGCAGGGGT
>TARA_R100001143_G_scaffold12124_1_pt1 | contig 25297 bp, 26 predicted proteins | sample TARA_R100001143 | Tara Oceans TARA_R100001143 (sample SAMEA2621300) | marine metagenome | biome: marine biome (ENVO:00000447); feature: mesopelagic zone (ENVO:00000213); material: "saline water (ENVO:00002010), including plankton (ENVO:xxxxxxxx)" | depth 800 m | reverse complement strand
GCAACACCTTACGGGCGACGCCACCGGCGGCAACCCGCATGGCCGTTTCCCGCGCTGAGGAGCGTCCACCCCCCCGATAGTCGCGGATGCCGTATTTTTCCCAATAGGTGAAATCGGCATGACCGGGGCGGAATTTCTGTGCGATGTCAGAATAATCTTTGGACCGTTGATCCGTGTTTTCGATCAACAACCCAATCGGTGTTCCGGTCGTTACCCCCTCAAACACGCCTGACAGGATTTTCACCTGATCGGCTTCCTGGCGCTGGGTTGTGTAGCGGGATTGGCCGGGGCGACGCTTGTCCAGATAGGGTTGCAGATCAGCCTCTGACATCGGGACAAGGGGCGGGCAGCCATCGACGATACAACCTATGGCGGGACCATGGCTTTCCCCGAAGGTTGTTACCCGAAACAATGTACCAAAGGTATTATCAGACATGCGCCCGCCTTCGTGAGTCGAGCAGACTGGTCAGCCCGCTTTCTTGTTCAGGCCGGTCAACAGTTCCGTCACAGCCGGGGCCTGATCCACCGCGACCATGCCAACCGTGTGATATCCACTGTCGACATGATGCACCTCGCCGGTCACACCGGAAGACAGGTCGGACAGGAAATACAGACCGGAATTCCCAACCTCATCAATCGTCACATTCCGACGCAGGGGCGAATTCAGTTCATTCCATTTCAGGATATAGCGGAAATCACCGATACCGCTGGCGGCCAGGGTCTTGATCGGACCGGCGGAAATCGCATTCACGCGGATGCCCGTCGGGCCCATATCAGATGCCAGATAGCGCACGGATGCTTCCAGGGCCGCCTTTGCGACACCCATGACATTGTAATGGGGCATCACCCGTTCTGCACCGTAATAGGTCAGCGTCAGGATCGATCCGCCCTTTGTCATCAGCGGGGCCGCGCGCTGCGCCAGAGCCGTCAGGGAATAGCAGGAAATATCCATGGTGCGTAGGAAATTGGCGCGACTGGTCTGTAGATACTGGCCCTTCAATTCATCCTTATCGGAAAAGGCGATGCCGTGGACCATGAAATCCAATTCGCCAAATTCAGATTTCAGGGTTTCAAAAACCGCATCCATGCTGTCTTCGCTGGTCACATCACAGGGCAGCACAATCTTGGACCCCAAACTGTCGGCCAGGGGTCGCACGCGCTTTTCCAGCGCTTCGCCCTGATAGGTAAAGGCCAATTCGGCCCCTGCTGCGGCACAAGCCTTTGCAATGCCCCATGCGATCGATTTTTCGTTCGCGACACCTAAGATGACGCCCTTTTTGCCCGCCATGAGGGATTCAACTTGGCTCATGCCCTATAATCTCCAAAATAATACTGTTCATCGCAAAGAGCCGCACTCTAGACCCGACTTCTCAATCCGTCAAAGCGAAGCCACTATCGAAACCTAACTCAATCCCGCTATACTAACTTACAACCAGATGGGAAAGCAGTATGAATGATTTAGCAGGGAACAACAGCACAATGCCAGAAAAGAAAGCCCCTCCTAAAGCCAGTCTGGTCAAGGTGCTGAAGCATTTTTTCCAATTTTTTGTGTATGCGGGAATCCGGTTCAATATTGATGGGTGTCAACAACGCGCGGCGGCCCTGACCTTTACATCGCTTCTGGCGATGGTGCCGTTATTGGCGGTCAGCTTTGCCATTTTTTCCGCCTTTCCCGCATATGATTCGCTGAAAACTGAGGTTCAGAGCTATCTTTTCAGCAACTTCATCCCATCGGTTGGCGATGAAGTGCAGGGGTATCTTGAGAAGTTCACGTCCCAGACGGGACGCCTGACGGCGGTTGGCATTGTGTTTCTGGCGCTCAGCGCCGTGATGCTGTTGATGACAATATCCAACACGATGAACATGATCTGGCAGACCAAACAGACGCGGGGTGTCGTTTCCCGCCTGATGGTATTTTGGGCGGTGCTGACCCTGGCCCCGCTGCTGTTTGGGGCCTCTTTATCGCTGTCTGGGTATTTGTTTGCCCTGGCGCGGGCCAGCAATGTCGAATCGGTAACAGGCAATTTGGCGCAATTGGCGATGGTGTTTCCATTCCTGCTGCAAACAGCCGGTTTGTCGGTTTTGTATCTGGTGATGCCCAACTATCCCGTTCGCCGCCGCGATGCGCTGATCGGGGGGCTTGTCGCCGGTGTGCTGTTGGACCTGCTGAAGCGGGGTTTTGGTATTTATATCACCGCCTTCCCGACCTATGAGACGATTTATGGCGCGATGGCGACGATCCCGATCTTTCTGATCTGGGTCTATCTCAGTTGGATGGTGGTGTTGTTCGGGGCGGAAGTGACTGCCGGTCTGCCGGAATGGCGGCATGGGCAGCGCAATCCGCGTCGGGAAGGTCTGTCCCCCCTGCATCGACTGGCCGCCGCCCTGTCTGTTTTAAGTGCCTTGCAACGGGCGGCCGCGACGGATGGGACCACCCTGTCTGAACGCCACCTTGCACGCCTGGCCAAGGTCGGTCCTCAGGCGCAAGGCTGGGCGACGCGCCACTTAAAGCACTTGAACTATATCGCCAGGGCAGATGGTCATAATTGGGTGTTAAGCCGCGACCTGTCCCAGGTCGATCTGGCGACCCTGTATCAGGACTTGGAACTGGACCTGTCGGGTCGTATGCCACGCGGACAGTTAAATACCGATTGGGGGCATCAATTGACCGAGATATTGGATGATTTCAGCAAGGCGCGCGATGAGGTGATGAGCACCGATCTGCGCAGCTTTCTGACATCGACATCACCACAACACGATGTGTTGCCCTCTGAAGAGGAGGATGACGGCCCCCCTGGCGAATCAAAGGCCAGCTTTAATGCAAAAGTTCTGGCATTGATCGGCCTGGGGGCGCTGTCTCAAAGCGGGTAGGGCCTATGGCTTGTCCAGGCCGACGCGCTTGCGCACGTCATAGTCATAGTCTTTCGACCATTCCTTGACGAAATCGACCAGGGCCTTGTCTGGTTTATCCGGCAGAACCACAACCAGTTTTGCAAATTGGTCGCCCGCCACGGTGCCACTGGGCTGGATACCCTTGCCGCGCAGTCGCAAGCTGGTGCCGCTGTTCGATCCTGCCGGTACGGTAACAGAAACATTGCCGTGCACGGTGGGGACGGTGATTTTCCCGCCCAGCACTGCTTCCGCCAGGGTAATCGGGACATCCAGGAAAATATCATTTCCGTCCCGTTCAAAGAATGGATGGGTATCAACCTGGATTTCGATAAAGGCATCGCCTGCCGGACCGCCGCCCATACCGGGCATGCCCTGTTGTTTCAGGCGTAATGTCTGACCATCTTCCGTTCCAGGCGGAATGCGGACATCCAGGCTTTTCCCATCATACAGGTTGACCCGGCGCGTCGTGCCTTTTGCAGCATCCATAAAGGACACGCGCAGCGAATAGCTGACATCCTTGCCCTTCATTTCCATGGTGCGCGTGCGCCCGCGATTGCGTCCGAACAGATCGGCAAAGATATCCTCTGCCGCTGCGCCGCCAAAGCCGCCCGCAAAGCCTCCGCCGGGGCCACGTCCCCGCCCGCCAGCCGGGCCATACCCGCCGGCCCCAAAGCCGCCACGCGGGGCCCCATCGGCACCGATTTCACCCCGGTCGAATTTGGCACGCTTTTCCTTATCGCCCAAAATGCTCTGGGCGTTGGAAATTTCCTTAAAACGTTGTTCGACGATGGGATCATTCGGATTCAAATCCGGATGAAATTCCTTCGCCAATTTACGATAGGCCTGTTTAATCTCCTCGGCGCTTGCTGTGCGCTTCACACCGAGTACTTCATAGGGATCTTTCATACCTGTCCCGACTGCCATTTTTCACAGACTCCTTCACATGCAACGCGCGCACCGGCATACCATTCCGGTCCTGCGCCCGAAGGCAAGCAAGAATCGTTCCGAGAGCAGAGAGGATATAAGACTTAACTGATGATTTTCCAAGTTCCGTCTGGCTGGCGACAGGCTGTGCCATAGGCTTGTTGAGACTCGCCGCCAATATCCACGGTCTGTGTGAATTCGCGGCAATACTGACCATCTGTGTTCTGATAGGTCTTCTGGGGCGTTACCGCGCCGGAATTGCCGGTATTCGGGTTTGACCAGGTAGACGCCTGCTGATCCGGCTGGGTTTCCAGGGCGCGCTGGGTCGTGTTGTTGATCTTCATTTTATCAACGTCATCCAAGGACCGGCCAATAGAAGACCCTGCCAGGGCACCCAGAACAGCACCCAGTCCAACAGCGACAAGCTGACCCTTGCCTTTACCAACCTGGGAGCCAAGAACACCGCCCAGAACAGCGCCGCCCGCGCCGCCGATGGTTTCTTTCTGACCCGCGCCAGAACAGGCGCTCAGCCCGATCGCGCTTACCAGAGCAAGCGCCACAGCCTGACCTGCAATCCGTTTGGGGAGCAGTCGCATTGTGGTAGCCATAATTTAAAATCTCCTCGCTATAGAATGTCCAAACTTAACGGGTCAATCTGACGCAGCGTCCTATTAAAGACGCAAACAGGTCCATAATTCCGTCGCGACAGACCGTAAAGCCTTTCACGCCCGTTGAGACTGTGCATCCCGCCCTCTATATAGATACTACACATCATAATTATGGCGATGACATGACCGAATTTAAAGAGACTGATCCGTTTAAACTGTTTGCGGACTGGATGGCAGAGGCTGAAACCACCGAACCCAACGATCCCAATGGCATGGCTTTGGCGACCGCAGATGCGCAGGGGCGCCCGTCGGTTCGAATGGTGCTGTTGAAGGGGTATGATTCAGACGGTTTCGTCTTTTACACCAATCTGGAGAGCAAAAAGGGCAGCCAGCTTGCGGCGAATCAGAATGCCGGGCTGTTGTTCCATTGGAAGAGCCTGCGCCGTCAGATCCGGATTGAAGGCCCTGTTACCCCCGTGACAGCGGCGGAAGCGGACGAATATTTTGCATCGCGCCCAAGGCAAAGTCAGATCGGGGCCTGGGCCAGCGATCAGTCGCGCCCCTGTGATGGTCGGTTTGAACTGGAAAAGCGCGTGGCCAAATATGCCGCAAAATATGCGATTGGATCGGTTCCGCGCCCATCTCATTGGTCCGGTTTTCGGGTTTGCCCAACCTATATTGAATTTTGGAAAGATGGTGCGTTCCGCCTGCATGACCGCCAGACATTCACCCGTCAAAGCCCGGAAGAATCCTGGACGATAACGCGGCTTTTCCCCTAGACTTTGATGGCGATGAGCGATCCAGCGACACCAGATCCTATCAAAAACCTCGGCAGGGGGCATTCGAAACAGCAAAAGCTGTTGCGCTATGCCACTTATGCCTCAGCCGCGACGGCCAGCCTGTTGATCGCGACCAAGGTTGGGGCGTGGATCTTGACGGATTCCGTTGCGATGCTGTCCAGTCTGATTGATTCCATGCTGGATCTGGTTGCCTCCCTGATTACCCTGTTTGCGGTCCGACAGGCCATGGTGCCAGCGGATTCTGAGCATCGGTTCGGGCATGGCAAGGCGGAACCGCTGGCTGCGCTGGCGCAATCAGGCTTTATCGCCGGGTCCGCGCTCTTATTATTGGTTGAAGCGATTGATCGCCTGTTCGCGCCACAGCCGGTTCAGGAAACCACGATCGGCATCGCCGTGATGGTGTTTTCCATCGTCGCAACCCTGGCGCTGGTTCTGTTTCAGCGCTATGTCATCAGCCGGTCCAGTTCCGTCGCCGTCACGGCGGATTCCGCACATTATAAGGCGGACCTGTATGCCAATCTGGGGGTGATTGCGGCCCTGATCATTGCCGGTACTTTTGATATGCCCCTGGTCGATCCGCTGTTTGGTATCGCCATCGCGGGTTTCATCGCCTATGGCGCATGGCAGGTGGGCACAGAGTCCTTCCAGATGCTGATGGATCATGAATTGCCCGATGAAGATCGTGAACGCATCCGCGCCATCGCATTGGCCTATCCGGATGTGCTGGGGGTCCACGACCTGCGCAGTCGCAAATCTGGACCCGATACCTTTATTCAGATGCATCTGGACTTTAACGGGCATTTATCCCTCAATCGTGCCCATACAACGGCAGATGCGGTTGAGAAGGAAATTATGGAAGCGTTTCCAGGCGCAGAGGTATTTGTGCATCAGGACCCCGCATCAACCACGACCGACATGCCCACAGACCCCGAAAGTGAGAATGTAAAACCATGAGCGAGTCGCAACAACGCCGCACCGTGATCCTGACCGGCGCAAGCCGCGGGATTGGTCATGCCACTGTCCAGCGCTTTTCTGACGAAGGGTGGCGGATCATCACCTGCTCTCGTGAAGGTATTCCCGACCATTGCCGCGCCGATCCGAACTGGACCCATCATATTCCGACAGACCTCAGCGATAAGGGCGATGTTGAGGCCTTTGTGAAAAAGGCCAATGAAATTCTGGGGGACGAACCGGTCCACGCGCTGGTCAACAATGCTGCCGTGTCTCCGAAAGCGGCCTTTAAAGAAAGACTGGGCTGTCTGAACGGGGATTTGGACCGCTGGCGCGAAGTCTTCGAACTGAATTTCTTCACACCCCTGACGCTGTGCCGGGGATTTGCCCGCGCCCTGGGGCGGGGGTCGCGGCAGGGCAACGGGGCGTCGATTGTGAACATCACCTCTATTGCCGGGCATGCCATTCACCCCTTTGCCGGGTCGGCCTATTCGACCTCGAAGGCGGCGCTGTCTGCCCTGACGCGCGAATTATGCGTTGAATTTGCGCAATTGGGCGTGCGCGTGAACGCTGTAGCCCCGGGAGAGATTGAAACAGAGATGATCGGGGAAGAATACGAACCCCTGATCGCGCGCATCCCGATGCAACGCATGGGTAAGGCGCAAGAAGTTGCCGCCTGTGTGTTCCAGCTCAGCAATTCCGATTTCAGCTATGTCACAGGCACCGAAGTCTTTGTGACCGGCGGTCAGCATCTGTACTGATCCACCGGGAAAATCGCGTCAGCGCGCGCATTGTTTCACAGATTAAATACCCGCGCCTGCATCCAGTTCCCCGGTCAGACGCAGGACGCGCTGAAGCAGGTCCTGTAAATGCAAATCCTGATAGCCGTGCTGTTGCAGGGCGCGGATCGTATTGATCAGGTAATCCCGGTTCAGGCCTGCCTCTCCACGCGCATTCAGAATAATGCGCGCGGCATCATCTGGTGCAATGACACCTGCAAAATGGGGGTGTTTTGGGTCGGCGACAAAGCAGTGGGCCAGAACCGTTCGATTATCGATCAGGGTGATTGGCAGATGATCCGGTCGATAAGCATAGCCACGCAATTCGCGCTCCTCCAGATAAACTGAGGTTTCGGGCCAATCTTTCGGATCAATCCGAAAGGCCATCCCCTCGCAATGCGCGCCCGGCTGAGGTGCCAGGCCCAGCACCAGACCGCGACAGCCGCGCGTTCCGCGATGATGCTCTGACCAGATACAGAAGCTGCGGGAATAATCCGGCAAGACCGCTTTTATGGCTTCCTGATGGGGAAAGCCGGGACGCCACATAAGGGACCCATAACCATACACCCAGATTGTACCGTCGTCGGTCGCTTCCGACCACATAATTGACCTCGCTTTACGATATGCAGAAGCACCTGATCAGATGGATCATAACGGGTTCCGTCAACCCACTGTGTTTACGCCCCTTGTTATCGGTCGGTGCATTTGCGAAAAGATTACCAGCGGGCCAGGATGATACTGCACTGGAATGTAGTTTTAGGAAACACGCTAATAGATTGTTGTTAAATGTAAAATGTCGCGTCACACACAGTTGTTTGCGTAAAATGTTCTGTACAAACTACCACCGTTATTGAGGTGTGGAGAAAGGATACCTGATGGCAAAAATTCTCGTAATTGATGATGATGCGCGGTCTCTTTCGCTGGTTGAGACAATCCTTCAAGGTCAAAATCATAACGTGATTTGTGCGTCTTCTGCTGAAGCAGGCATTCAGATGGCGCTGGCTGATGCACCCCTAGATTTGATTATCACGGATATGAATATGAATGGTATTTCCGGTTGGGATGTCATGCGGGCGATCCGCGCTCAGCCGGATGGGGCGCAGGTTCCTATAATGGCCTTGTCCGCCTTCACATCGGCCCAGGACAGGGACGAGGCCTTTGACGCTGGCTGTTCAGCCTATGCCAATAAGCCAATTGATGCGGAACGGTTTCTTCAAAAAGTGACCAATTTACTGGCATCCTGACATATGTCCGGGGCAGATTTTCTTGTTGGAGTTCCCGTTATATGACCACCCCCGGCGTTGATCCTGTTGCCCTGTCGCCAATCGATATGGGGGTTCCCTGGAAAGGGATATCCTTTGGATTGGCAACCGCAATAATCTGGGGAACCTGGCCGGTCCTGTCCCGGTTTGGTGTCCAGCAAAGCCTGTTGGCGGTGGACGTCGCCATGTTGCGATTTCTGGTATCGGGGCTGGTCCTGTTGCCCCTGGTCCTGCGGCGCGGCCATGGCGGGCTGGGCTGGGGCCGGGCGATGGTTCTGGCAATAGGGGCAGGGGCTCCCTATGCCCTGGTGACGATTCTGGGGTTTTCCTATGCGCCTGCGGGCCATGGTGGCTTGATAATTCCCAGTGTCATGTTGACCTGTTCGACGCTGGGGGGCTGGTTGCTGTTGAAAGATCGCCCGAATGGCAAACGTCTGACCGGGTTGGTGATTGTTTTGTCAGGCGTGGTGACCATTGGATCAGCGGGGACTATGGCAGGCGATGGGTTTTCGATGCTGTGGCTGGGCCATGTCCTGTTTGCCAGTGGCGGGATGTTATGGGCTGTTTATACAATTTTCAGCCGAAAATGGGGGGCCGATCCGCTGCATACCACGGCGCTGGTGTCGGTTTTGTCGCTGGCCTTGTATGGGCCGGTCTACCTGATGATGCAGGGCACCGCCCTGGTGCAGGCACCCATTGAGGAATTGCTGTTGCAGGGGATTGCACAGGGCCTTGTTGCGGCGGTTCTGGCATTAATTTGCTATACTAAGGCGGTTGCCTTGCTGGGGGCGGGACGCGCTGCCTTGTTTGCAGCCCTGGTGCCGGGTTTTTCTGCCCTGTTTGCCTATCCGATATTGGGGGAGGTTCCCACAACGCGCCATCTCTTGGGATTGGCGTTGGTCACTTTTGGGATGGTCCTGGCGCTGGGCATACGGTTTGGGCGGTCCAGAACCAAGCTTCCCCCGATGCCCACTTAGCAGATAGTCTCCGTCTGTTGGTGTGGATCGTTTCTGGACTTGGAAAGTGTATCGCCAGACGGTAGGTTCAATCCTGTTTCCATGTCTGCTTTGGGGGAGTTTTCATGACCCAATCAAGCCTTACCAATGCCTCAACCGGTGTCAAACTGACCGGCGCGATGAAACCGGGTTATGATGAAATCCTATCTGCGGAGGCCCTGGGATTTATTGCGATATTGGAGCGTAAGTTCGGCACCCGTCGTCGCGAATTGCTGGCCGCCCGCGAGAATCGCCAGGCGGAGATTGATGCCGGAAAGCTGCCGGATTTCCTGCCGGAAACGGCACATATTCGGGATGGTGATTGGAAGATTGCCCCCTTGCCGGATGATTTGAAGGACCGGCGGGTTGAAATCACCGGACCGACAGACCGGAAAATGGTCATTAACGCGCTGAATTCAGGCGCTTATGTCTTTATGGCCGACCTGGAGGATTCAAATTGCCCGACCTGGGATAATATGATCGGCGGGCAGGTTAATTTGCGCGACGCCTGCGCCCGCAGCATCGATTTCACGGACCCGACCTCTGGCAAGCACTATGCGCTGGCGGACAAAACAGCGGTCTTGCTGGTTCGCCCCCGGGGCTGGCACTTGGAAGAGAAGCATATTCTGGTGGATGGGCAGCCCGTATCCGGTGGGATTGTCGATTTTGCCCTGTATTTCTTTCACAATCATGCGGAATTGGCGGGCCGGGGCACGGGTCCCTATTTCTATCTGCCCAAGATGGAAAGCCACCTGGAAGCCCGCTTGTGGAACGATATTTTTGTCGAAGCACAAGCGCTGTTGGGCGTTCCAAATGGGACTATCAAGGCAACCGTGCTGATTGAAACCATCCTTGCCGCCTTTGAAATGGATGAAATTCTGTATGAATTGCGAGATCATTCCGCCGGGCTGAATTGTGGGCGGTGGGATTATATTTTCTCGATCATCAAGAAATTCCGCCGCAATCCGGATTTCGTAATGCCAGACCGGGTGCGCGTGACCATGACGGTTCATAATATGCGCGCCTATTCCCTGCTGGCCGTTAAAACCTGTCACAAGCGTGGGGCCCCCTGTATCGGGGGCATGGCCGCACAAATTCCCGTGAAAGGGGACGAGGCTGCGAATGCAGAAGCTTTCGCCAAGGTAAAGGCCGATAAAGAGCGCGAAGCAAATGATGGGCATGACGGCAGTTGGGTCGCCCATCCAGGGCTGGTTCCCATCGCGCTGGATGCGTTCAATGCGGTGATGAAAACCCCCAACCAGATTGATCGTCAGCGCGATGATGTGACGGTTACGGCAAAAGATCTTCTGTCCGTGCCGGAAGGGGATGTGACAGAAGCGGGTGTTCGCATGAACATCCAGGTCGGCATCCGCTATACCGAAGCCTGGTTGGGCGGCAATGGCTGTGTGCCATTGTTCAACCTGATGGAGGATGCGGCAACGGCGGAGATTTCCCGTGCTCAGTTATGGCAATGGGCGCAACACGGGGCAAAGACTGCCGAAGGCACGGTGTTAAGCCGGGCCGTCATTTCAGACATGATTGCACAGGAAATGGACAAAATGCGGGCGCAAGCTGGTGGGAATTTATCCGGCACGCATTTGGAACAGGCCGCGACGCTGTTTGAGAAAATGGCATTGGCAGATGATTTCCCAACCTTTCTGACCCTACCTGCCTATGAGATGGTTTTAAGCGCTGGCGGATAACCTATCTGCTGCGGTAGTTCTGGATCTTGGTCATGATTGATGTTCGACCCGTCGCCCATATCCTGGGATGGATCTCCGCTCTGGTTGGTTTTTTGCTGATGATGCCAGCCTTTGCGGATCTGATCGTTCAGAATCGCGATTGGATACCATTTGCCATGTCCGGCGCGCTGGCTGGTTTCATTGGATTGGCGTTGATCCTGTCCACCCTTAGTTCCCGGTCACTGACCCTGGATATACGGCAAGCATTTCTGGCGACGATACTTGGCTGGTTGGCCGTGTCGGTCCTGGGGGCGATCCCGTTTTTAAGCCTGTCTATCGCCCCGGTCGATGCCCTGTTTGAAGCGGTGTCAGGGGTCACAACAACAGGATCTACTGTGCTGGTTGGGTTGGATACAATGCCCCCTGGCATATTGCTGTGGCGGGGGATCCTGCAATGGATTGGCGGCATTGGGATTATTGCCGTCGCGGTCCTGATCCTTCCATTACTGCGGGTCGGGGGTATGCAGCTTTTTAAGATAGAAAGCTCTGACATTTCCCCAGAAAAAGTCGCTTCGGTCCTAAAGACGATTGTAACGCTGCTGTCGGTCTATGTGGCCCTGACGGCCCTGTGCGCAATTCTCTATTATGCATTTGGCATGAATGGTTTTGATGCGATTACCCACGCCATGTCGACTCTGTCGACCGGTGGATATTCGACCCATGATGCCTCTTTCGCCTATTTCACTGATTTGCGCCTGCATTGGGTTGCGACCATTTTCATGGTGCTGGGAGCCTTGCCATTCGTGCTGTACATCCAATCCCTGTATGGAAGGCCTAAAGCCCTGTTCAAAGATCAGCAGGTGCGCGGATTCATCATCTTTTTGGTCATCCTGTGTGTCTTTATGGCGTTCTGGCTGCAGTCCGTTCGGGATATCTCGTTCTGGCAGGCGTTGACCTTAACCTCTTTCAACCTGACGTCTGTGATCACGACAACGGGCTTTGCGACGGAAGACTATGGTACCTGGGGATCCGGCGCGATGGCCGTCTTTCTGATTGCGATGTTTGTTGGCGGCTGTAGCGGCTCAACGTCTGGTGCGATTAAAATTTACCGCTTTCAGGTCGTGTTCCTGGTCGTTCGCGCCCATGTTAAGCGTCTTTTCAGTCCCAATCGGGTGATCCCGATTCACTATAATGGCAAGATCCTGACCAACGATGTTGCGCTGTCGGTTCTGGCATTTCTGGCGGTGTTCATTGCGACGATCGGTATTGTGACAATCATATTGGGGCTGCTGGGGCTGGACCTTGTCACGGCCTATACAGCCAGCCTGACCGCCATCACCAATGTGGGTCCCGGCTTGGGGCCAATTGTTGGGCCTGCTGGCAATTTCGCGTCCTTGCCCGATGCGGCAAAAGGGGTTCTGGTTTTGGCGATGTTGGCCGGGCGCCTGGAGATTCTAGCCCTGTTGGTCGCATTTGATCGCGATTTCTGGCGCAATTAAATTCCGGTTCGTGTTTCTTTTCAGGATGGGCAACGCCTTGTTCTGCGGGCGCTAGCTATTGTTTTATTGACATGCAGGTAAATACCTGCATATTTATCAAATGTAAGAAAGAAGGTACGAGCGGTTGATGCACACGGATAAAGTTTTTAAAGCGCTGGCCGATCCTACTCGCAGACTGTTGCTGGATATGTTGTGTGAAAATAATGGCCAGACACTGGGGCAATTATGTCAAAGGCTGGACATGACGCGCCAATCGGCAACGCAACATCTGGGCATATTGGAAGATGCCAATCTGGTAAGCAGCCAACGGCGGGGGCGGGAGAAACATCACTTTATCAACCCGGTACCCCTGTATGAAGTCTATGAACGCTGGATCCGTAAGTTTGAGCATCAAAGGCTGAGTTTGTTACATGACCTGAAAACAGAACTTGAAGGGAAAAAGGAATGACCAGGGAAAAGACCAGTTTTGTTTATGTGACCTATATCGCCTCAACACCGGAGAAAGTGTTTGATGCGATTACAAACCCAAAAATCGCGCGGCAATATTGGGGGCATGAAAATGTCTCAGATTGGACACCAGGATCGAAATGGTCGCATATCCGCGATAATGATGCGCGGACCGTTCAAATTGTGGGAGAGGTAGTCGAAACGACCCCACCCAACCGGTTGGTTATCACCTGGGCGGGCGCATCTGAAGCCGATAACCCGGATAGCTATAGCCGTGTGATTTTCGAGATCGACCCACATGAAAATGGCGTGCGGTTGAGTGTTTCACATATTGAACTGGAAGCAGGCAGCGGTATGGCAGAGGGGGTCAGCGAAGGCTGGCCGCTGGTGCTTTCAAGCCTTAAAACCTACCTGGAAACGGGCAATGGTTTCGATATGTCGGGCTGTTCAAAGGCGGCATAATCTTCTGCGGCTCTCGCCAGATCACGGGCGGGAGCCGTTCTGAACACGCCTAGTGTGGTCCGATCACTCGGAAGCCGACAATGCCCAGTATCATGGCGGCGGTGAAGATCAGGATATCCGTAGACCCGGTGACCAGGGCCGCGATTGCAGGGCCTGGGCACAGACCGGCAATTCCCCAACCCAGGCCGAACAGAACCGCCCCAAGGATCAGCGGTCGATCTATGGCGGTGCGGGTTGGCAGGTGAAAGGTGCTGTCGAAGGCCGGCTGGGATCGATGGCGCCCAATCCGATACCCAATCATCGCCACGATCATCGCGCCCGCCATGACAAAGGCCAGGCTGGGGTCCCAATCGCCGAACAGGTCCAGAAAGCCGATAACCTTTGCCGGGTTCATCATACCTGACAGCGCCAGACCCGCCCCAAACAGGATGCCAGACACTGTTGCCGTGATCAGGGTTCTCATGACCTCAGCCCCCCCAACCCAGAACATGGCGCATCATGTAAACCGTGATCAGGGCAATGGCGAAAAAGGTTCCTGTTGCGATCAAGGACCGGAAACTGCCCCGGGCCAGGCCACATACGCCATGGCCACTGGTACAGCCTGATCCCAATCGCGTGCCATAGCCCACCAGCAAACCAGCGATGATCAACCAGGGCCAGGATACCTGGGTAACGACGGCGGGGGGCTGTTGATATCCCCAATACAACGCCGCAGCGCCCCCGATCAGTCCTAAGATAAAGCACAACCTGAAGCCCCGCTCCGGCCCCTTGGCGAACAGGCCGCCGAGTATTCCGCTGATCCCGGCAACGCGGCCCAACCCTAAATACAAAACAGCCGCTGACAGGCCGATCAGGGCACCGCCAGCAAGGGCGGTAACAGGTGTAAAGTTCTCCATAGCTGGAAACTCCAGTAAATCGCGTTAGGCCATTTGTGTTGAAAGCGGCAGGACCGCACCGGTGATCCCCAGGGTACGGGCGCGCCGTGACGGGCCACTTATTTTGATGTGTCGCTTATCGCTGTCCTGTGTGGTGCGCAAAACAAGTGTAACGCGCCCGTCTGGTGTGTCGAAGGGCAGGCTGGTCGCCCCGCGCAAGCGTTGCGCGGGAATTTGCAGCACGCATTTGCCGGTTTCTTCATCACATAAGGTTAGGGCGGGAATGACACAGGGCTTTTCTACGGCCAGGATCAGTCGCGCCGGGCGCAATCCGCGCCAACCGTTTTCAATTTTATAGCTTAAGTGACCATCACTTGGTTTGGGATCCTGTGACCGTTCAGGCGTTGCCGCAGGAGTCGCTATGGGCGAGGGGCTTGCGCTGGTCGCTGTCATCAATTGCACAGGATGTGCCGTCATTTCGATTGTTTGGCGCGGCGTGGGCGGGATCGTTACGGCCGCGTTGGCAATGGACGTCACGGTCGTTGCGATTGACTGCCCGTCTATGTCCTCGTGACCAAACAGGGTGGGGTCGCTGAGGATCGGGTAATCTTCCACCAGGCTGGCCAGTTCGCCGATATCCTGCGGCACACGCGCATAAGCCTCAATCCATTGATCCAGGGCTGTGATGGCAGTGTCCAGTTGGTGCATTTGGGGGATCAGGCGCTTCAAATCCTCGCATCGCGCCAGAACAGGATTGCCGCGCCATAGATCTACCGCCATTCGGGTGTCGCCCCGCGCCAAGGCCCGCTCAAACGCCAGGATCAGGGGCGCAAACGGGTCGCGTGGCGTGTCGGGTTTGGGGAATAAATCCGGCAGTCCTGCCTTCACGCGGATGCACCAGGGGCAGGCTGATAGGCTTTCATCATAATGATGGTGGCTGTGCGTTTCACACACATCCAGTTCCGCCAGGGCGGTACAAAGGGCGCCATGCCACTCTGCGGCGCTGGGGCGGTCATTGGGATCTTTGGCCCCGGCAATGAATGCCTGTCGAAACAGGGACGCGATGCCGGGGGCTAGCGCATCCAGGGATAGCATACCGGGCACGGGGCGCAGGCGGGCCCCTGGCTTGAACGGCCAATCGCCGCTGCGGATCAATTGGTCCCGACTGGGCGGTTCCCCCGATCCCATCCATTCACCAGTCCAGGGATGCGCGCCGGTCAGCAATTGATACAGCACCACGGCCAGGCCAAACCGGTCCGAGGCGATATCCCTGGGTCCTTCGGTAAAGCGGCGTCCAATCCATTCGGGCGCAGTGAACCCCTCGCTGCCGACTGTGCACAGGTAAGGCGTGCCATCGGGCCCCATGATCTGAACAGAATCACAATCGATCAGGGTCGCCAGTGCCCGGTCATCGATCAGAATGTTTTCAGGCTTCACATCCCCGATGATGATGCCCTGATCGTGCAACCGTTCAAACAGAAAGGCGATATTCGCGGCGACGGCATGCAGATAATGCCAATCCATCTCTGCGGCGCGCTTTGCCCGTAATTTTGCGTTGCTGATGGCGGTGACCGACCGCGCGCCCGGCACAACCGGCAGAACGACACCCACCGCCGCCCCGGCATTGTTATAGACGGTGGCGACCGGCCAGGCGAAATTTCTGTGGCGCGTATCCAGGGACGGATCAACCGGCGCAAGACCCGGCAGAAGATCCAGCTTATCGCGCAAGGCCTCTGTTGGGGCATGATGCAGCTTGATCAACAGGGTGGGGTCATCACCATGCTGGAACAGCGTTGCTTCGCCGCTGTCATGTAGGCGCGGTCCCAGGGCCAAGGTGTGACCGTTCATATCAAAAAGGTCTATACGCGGGATTGGGGCTGTCATGCGCTGCCATATCCCTGCCAACCACACAGCATCAAGGACAGATCGTCGGTGCTTTTCTCTGCCAGTCGCTGAGAGGCCAGAAAATCACGTATGCCATTATGCACGTCACCGGCGCTGGTGGATTGCCGCGCGAATGTCTCCATCGGCGCGAAAAACGGTGCATGGGGGCTGTTCTGGCGATTATCGACAGAAACACCGGCCAGCCCGTCTGTTGCGGCCCCCACAAAGCGGATTGGGGCAGACAGAGAGGACAGATGCAGGTGATCCTGCGCATCCGGGTCCGTGATGAAACTGGTTTCATTCACATATTCGCCATGGTCTGGCGCAATCAACAGGGTGTAGTCCCCCTCTCGTTGCCGTGCGACGACCAGGCCGTCGCCAATCTGGGCGGCATGAATTTCATTGGGGGACAGCGCGATCAGCGTCAGGGTACAGGCATAATCGCGCGGTGTATGGCGGTTTTCATGGGCGATCCGGTTCAATTCTTTCTGGATGGTTTGCACCAATCCATCGAACAGGGCCTCAACCGACAGGGTGGTCAAACGCCCCCGACTGCCCCGATTGTTGCTTAAGCGATCTTTCAGCCAGGGCAGGGCGCAATCCACTGCGGCGCGCGCTCCATAATGGCTGAACCGCGCAGATCCAGCCCCGTCCGCTAGGGCGGCGATGATCGTATCTTCATCCAATTGCACCAGACGGCCAAAATCCTGGCACGGGATGCCCGCCGCGCGATGGGCGGTGCCTTGTCGATAATCCAGCGCGGCCATCCAGGACATTGCAGTCATCCTCTAGGGGTGAATTTCTGCCCAGCCCGTGACGGGGGGCAGCATCAAACGCTCCCCATCGATCCGGCTGAGGGAGACACGGCGAACACTGGCCGAAAGCCATTGGAACAAATCTCTGAATTTCAGGCCCCGCAGCATCAGGGGCGGGCGATTGGGCGATGCGATTTCCCGCAGGATATCCATATCTGCCCCTTGCACGCCCACCGTGAAGAAGGTTGCGCGCCCGGTCAGATCAGCCTCTTGCATATCCAGCGCCGCGTGTTGCCAATCCGTCCCGTCGGTCGGGGCACCATCTGTGATCAGGAATATCCAGGGGCGATAATAGTGAATGCCATTGGCGCGATAGACGGCCTTGCGGGCGTCCACCATGCGCAGGGCCAAATCCATCGCGGCCCCCATTGGGGTATCGCCCCCCGCTTCCAGATGGGGTGGGCCTTCCTCTTCCATGGTCACGAAATCCTGCACCATGCGGGCCTCGCCCCCAAAGGCGATGATGGACAGTTCAATGCGCAGGCTGGCCAGATCGTCGGTCATGATCTGGTGATGAAAGGCCCGCAGCCCGGCATTTAATTCCGCCATCGGCTCCCCGCGCATCGATGCAGACGTATCCAGCAACAGAATGACCGGGCATCTGTTTTCAGGATTTTGCACGAATTCCGGCAGACCTAAGCGCATGTCTCCATCCTCTGGCGGTGTCGTCAGCGATATCGATTCGTCGAATCAGGCGTTTCTAAGGCTTTTACAGCAACTTTCGTGCCAGCATAACAAGTTTAATTAAATATTGAACAGTAAATATTCCAACACGAATTCTTACGAAGTCTTTATATTCCAAAGATCAACTTTTGAGAGTCTTAACAATTTTATAGATTCGATAAAGATTCGGTTGGGCTGAATGATGCTTAAACACGGATATGAAGACCCCGTCGCCGGGATGGGCAACGCGATAATGGGACGGTCAGTCCAAGGGATCAGGACGGGTCTTTGCAGTCCAGCAGCCAGACGTCATAAACGGCGTGTTCCACCGCATGCAGGCCGGGGCTGGAGGCGAACATCCAGCCGGTGAACAGGACCTTTTGATCCTGACCAGGACGCAATTCGTCGATTTCGACAAAGGCGGTGGCTTCCGGGCGCTCTTCTGGCGGGGTTTTGTCACAATGGCGCACACGAATGCGCAGCGCCCCAAAGTCGATGGGTTGATCGATGGCCACTTCAAAGGTGGAGGTGCGCGCAGTCACCTTGTCCAGGCCCTGCAAGACAGCGATTTGTTTCGGGTCGGCCTGGGCGGTGCTGGACCAGAACAGCAGCGCAGTCAGCAGGGCTGTTACGGCTACTCTCATACCGGCACCGTCGCGGCGAAACGCAGGCGCACATAATCGGCGACCCAGATGCCGTCTTCATTCACCAGCATGGGGCGCAGGGAGTCCCGGATCTGGGAAATCGCTTCATCCCGTTGGGCGATGTCCAGGCGCATCAGGAAACTGTCGCCAAAGGAGGCCAGCCATCCATCAATGTCGCCGGGCAGGGGCGTTGGGCGCGGAATCAGCTCCATATGAGCGACACTGAAACCATAGGATTCCAGTTTCGCGCGATAGCTTTCCGGTGTCGGAAAATACCAGGGATCGGCGCTGTCGGGATCAACACCCCTAGCGGCAACAGCCACTCGCAGGGCGGTGCGAATGGTCTGAACATTGCCAGCCCCGCCCAATTCCGCGACAAAGCGCCCGCCGGGTTTCAGCGCCCGCTTTACACCGGCCAATACCGCATCCGCGCCGGTCATCCAATGCAGCGCGGCATTGCTGAAAACAGCATCAAATTCCGGCCCAAAGGTCAGGTCCTGACCATTCATGACCTCTGCATCCAGACCTTCTTCCTGAGCTTTCCGGATCTGGTCGGGACTGGCATCGACGGCTTTGACATTACAACCCAGGGCGACGAGCTTCTGCGTCAGGGCCCCATCACCACAGCCCAGGTCCAATATCCTCTCCCCCGGCTTGGGGGCCAGCAGGTCAACGACGGGCATCCCAAGCTCTGCCACAAAGCCGGCATTCTTGCGATAACGGTCGGGATCCCAGGTCTGGGTAACAGCGGTCATGGTCAATCCTTCGGTTTACTGATCGGTGATCAGGAAAATGGCGCGGCCCAACAGGTCTTCGATGGCCACAACGTCCTTGGTATCCAAAATTTCTTCCCCATCGGTCAGCAGGGTATCATCCCGCCCCGGGGTCAGTTTCACAAATTGCCCCCCCAATAGACCATCGCTTGCAATGGCAGCCGTCGTGTCTTTTGGAATCTGGATGCCCTTCTCAATCGTCAGGGTAACGACAGCCTGATACAGTTCGGGGTCGATTTCTTCTTTCGTCACGGTGCCAACCTTAACACCGCCGATGCGCACATCCGACCCCAGGGTCAGGCCATCAACCGCGCCAAATCGCCCCACCAGGGTATATCCATCCCCGTCACTGGCGATATCGGTGGTTTGATAGGCCAGATACAGAAACAGGCCCGCGACGATCAAAACGACCGCCCCCATGATGGTTTCTATTAGACTGCGTTGCATAGAGATCTCATCCGTGGCTGTCGTCTTAGGGGTTAATTTGCGCTGTTTGCATTGGATTGTTTCTCAGCCTTCTGGGCTTCCCCCATTTTTATGATCCGTTCAAACAGCGAGAAAAAGTCAATCGACCCGCGTACATATTGAAATGTTTCGCCGGGTTGCAGCATGGTAAAATCGCCGCCGGGTACGATGCGGATATATTTCCCGCCTGCCAGGCCGTTGCTGATAATCTTGGCCTCGCTGTCGATGGGGATTTCGTAGCCGTCGGTAATGGTCATCTGGACCACAGCTTCATTGGTATTTTTGTCCAGAAGCAAGGTGCGCACGGATCCAATCGGCAGGCCGGCCATCAGCACGGGGCTGCCTGCGGAAAGACCACTGGCATCTTCATAGATCCCAAAAAGCCGATAGCCGTCGCCTTCCTTCTTGGCGGGATTGCCACTGTATCCCAGCACAAAGAACAGCGCGATTGCCACACAGGTGGCGGCCCCAATCAGGATATGCCGGGTATCGGAGGACATGCGGGCCATTCAGGCTTCCTTATAAGGCGTCGCGGTATGCCGCTGGCACCACTGCGCCATACAGCACAGCGATTATTCAGGCGACCAGGCTTCGTAATCTCCCGTCGCAGCAGCGCGTTTGCCCGGCTTTAACGTATGGCCCGGCGGCAGATAAGCGCCCGCCGTTCCGGTCAGGTTCGGAAGATGATCCTTTTCCCAGGCATATTTATGGCCACTTTTCGGCTGTGGGAAGGCATCGACCGTATAATGCAGCCAGGCATGCATGTCAGGCGGCACTGTCGAGGCTTCATCCTGGGGGTTTGAATAAATCACCCAGCGCCGCCGCCGACGGCCCGCTGTCGTCTTGCGATCTTGATAATATACATTGCCAAGGGGATCGTCGCCGACCCGCTCTCCATGTAACCAGGTCATCAACCGGGTGATTGCATTCGCCATGGCTGGATAAGTCCCGTCTGTATCTGATGCTTAACTGATGTCTCTCGCGTCGCTGGACAGTTCGGACTATGGCAAAACCGTTCCCATCCGTCCAGCCCAACGGTGCAGGAGGTAGCCTATCGCGATGGTTAAATCCATGGGTAATTCTAATTTTCCCCGGAATCCCAGTGAGTCTCGCGAGTCTTTCAGAAATCAAGATATAGAAATGTAAAAAAATCGCCCACTGCATATTGTGTCTGACAACAGATGGTGTACTCTGTTGATCAGTTCACAACATGTAGAGTTGGTCGTCCGAAAAGCAATAGGACATTGGGTTCCCCGGTTTCATGGGGGCGCGCTGTTTTTGAAGATATGCTTTGCGGATTGCCCGTTAGCCAAGGGGGTTTGGTTTCAGATGCGTATTGAAAGACGGTTCACCAAGAAAAACGAGTCGCCCTATGCGGCGATCCAATTCCGCAAGACCAATTCTGAAATTCGTAACCCCGATGGTACGATCGTCTTTCAGTTGAAGGATATCGAAATTCCGTCGCATTTCAGCCAGGTCGCTGGCGATGTGATCGCCCAGAAGTACTTCCGCAAGGCCGGTGTTCCTGCGGTGACAAAGGCTGTTAAGGAAAAGGATGTTCCTGATTTCCTGTGGCGCCGTGTGCCTGATGAGGCTGCGATGGCGGATTTGCCAGCAGGTGAACGCAGTGGCAGCGAAACCAAGGCGACGCAGGTTTTTGATCGTCTGGCCGGTACCTGGGCCTATTGGGGCTGGAAAGGTGGCTATTTCGACAGCGCGGACGATGCCCGCAGCTATTTTGACGAAATGCGCTATATGCTGGCCAAGCAGATGGCGGCACCCAACAGCCCACAATGGTTCAATACCGGGCTGCATTGGGCCTATGGCATCGATGGGCCCAGCCAGGGTCACCATTATGTGGATTACAAGACCGGGAAACTGACCCGGTCCAAGACCGCCTATGAACATCCCCAGCCGCATGCCTGTTTCATTCAATCGGTCGAAGACGATCTGGTGAATGATAACGGCATTATGGATCTTTGGGTTCGTGAGGCGCGCCTGTTTAAATATGGCAGCGGCACGGGCACCAATTTCTCCCGCTTGCGGGGTGAGACGGAGGCCCTGTCAGGGGGCGGTAGATCCTCTGGCTTGATGAGCTTCTTGAAAATCGGGGACAAGGCCGCGGGCGCGATCAAGTCCGGCGGCACGACAAGACGTGCAGCGAAGATGGTGGTTGTCGATATCGATCACCCGGATGTCGAAAACTTCATTGATTGGAAAGTGATCGAAGAGCAGAAGGTTGCCGCCCTGGTCACGGGTTCCAAACTGCACGCCCATCATCTGAACGCGATCATGGCGGCCTGTCATGAAGGGCGCCTGGACGACGGCGCGGTTCTGACAGGGGATGCGCGGTTTGATCCCAAGCGCAACAAGGCGCTGAAAGAGGAAATCCGCGCCGCCCGTCGTGTGATGATCCCGGAAAACTATGTCCAGCGGGTTATCCAGTTCGCCCAGCAGGGCTATACCGCAATTGAATTTCCCACCTATGACACGGATTGGGACTCGGATGCCTATAACACCGTATCAGGGCAGAATGCGAATAACACGGTCCGGGTCACCGATGACTTCCTGCGCGCGGTGGAATCCGATGCGGACTGGAAGCTGATCAATCGCACCGATGGCAAGGTCAACAAGACCGTCAAGGCGGCAGACCTTTGGGAAAAAGTTGGCCATGCTGCCTGGGCCAGCGCGGATCCCGGCATTCAATTTGATACCACGATCAATGATTGGCATACCTGTCCGCAATCCGGGCGGATCAATGCGTCCAATCCTTGTTCTGAATACATGTTCCTGGATGATACGGCGTGCAATCTGGCGTCCTTCAACTTGATGCAGTTCCGCAGCAATGACCGCAGCTTTGATATTGCAGGCTTCACCCATGGGGTGCGGCTGTGGACGCTGACCCTGGAAATTTCTGTGCTGATGGCACAATTCCCGTCGGTTGCCATTGCCGAACGCTCCTACCGGTATCGCACATTGGGTCTGGGCTATGCCAATATTGGCGGCCTACTGATGTCTTGTGGCCTGTCCTATGATTCCGATGAAGGCCGCGCCCTGTGTGGGGCCATCACGGCTTTGATGACCGGTGTTTCCTATGAAACCTCCGCCGAAATGGCCGCTGAACTGGGCGCATTCCCAGGCTATGCGGATAACAGCCAGGATATGCTGCGCGTGATGCGCAATCACCGCATGGCCGCCCATGGTTGGGCTGATGGCTATCAGGGGTTGGCGGTGCTGCCTGTCCCATTGGATGTACCCAATTGCCCGGATCCCCGCATCGCCAAGGCGGCGGCTGAGTCCTGGGATCGCGCCGTAAAGGCCGGGGAAGCCCATGGCTATCGCAATGCACAGGCAACCGTGATTGCACCCACCGGGACGATTGGTCTGGTGATGGATTGCGACACGACTGGGATTGAGCCTGATTTTGCGCTGGTGAAATTTAAGAAGCTGGCCGGGGGTGGCTATTTCAAGATCATCAACCGGACCGTTCCGGAAGCCCTGCGCAATATGGGCTATGACGATCAACAGATCGGGGAAATCGAACGCTATGCCGTTGGGCATGGCAGCCTGGTCAATGCACCGGGCATCAATCACGACACCTTGCGGGAAAAGGGCTTTGGTCCGGAAGAACTGGCGAAGCTGGAATCGACCCTGGCCAATGCCTTTGATATCAAGTTCGCCTTCAACAAATGGGCATTGGGGGAGGCGTTCTGCACGGACATTCTGGGGCTCAGCGCAGCCCAACTGGACTCTATGTCCTTTGATATGCTGGCCGCGCTTGGTTTCTCTCGCAAAGCCATTGAGGCGGCCAATATCTATTGCTGTGGGGCCATGACGCTGGAAGGCGCGCCGCATTTGAAGGCCGAGCATCTGCCCGTCTTTGATTGCGCCAATCCCTGTGGCAAGACTGGCAAGCGGTACCTGTCCACCGACAGCCATATCCGCATGATGGCAGCGGCCCAGCCCTTTATCTCCGGGGCGATTTCCAAAACCATCAACATGCCCAACGGGGCAACGGTTGAGGATTGCAAGGCTGCGTACAAGCTGAGCTGGACGCTGGGTATCAAGGCGAATGCGCTCTACCGGGATGGATCGAAATTGTCCCAGCCTTTGGCCTCGTCTCTGTTGGATGATGAGGACCTGCGCGACGAAATGGCAGAGGCCAATAAGGCGGAACAAATCCCGCTGGTTGCTGAGCGGATTGTTGAGCGGATTATTGAGAAGCAGGCGGAGCGCAAGCGGCTGCCGCATCGTCGCAAGGGCTATACCCAAAAGGCGATCGTTGGTGGTCACAAGGTCTATCTGCGTACCGGTGAATATGAAGATGGCACGTTGGGTGAATTGTTCATCGATATGCATAAAGAAGGCGCTGCCTTCCGCTCCCTGATGAACAACTTCGCCATCGCGGTGTCGATTGGCCTGCAATATGGTGTTCCGCTGGAAGAATTTGTTGAGGCCTATACCTTCACCCGGTTCGAACCATCGGGCATGGTCGAAGGCAACGAAGCCATTAAGATGGCAACCTCTGTCCTGGATTACCTGTTCCGCGAAGTCGCGATCAGCTATCTGGGTCGGGATGATCTGGCCCATGTTCAGCCGGAAGATATGATGCCCGATACAACCGGGGGCGGGGACAAGGAAGCCAATCTTCCCGAAGTCCATGCCCAGGCCATTCAGGCATTGAATCGCATCACCAGCCGTGGATTTGTTCGCAAAACGGACCTGACGGCCTATACCAGTGTCATGTCCCAAATGGGTCAGGGTTATCCTGCCGGTGGGGGAAGCACTGTTCAAGTTGTGGAGACCGGGACGGTGCAAACCGCCGTCAAGGTCGACGGAAATGTGCGTGTTGCTGTGGAGGATCGCCTGGACAAGATCCGCGAGGCACGCGCAAAAGGGTACGAGGGGGATCCCTGTGGGGATTGCGGGAATATGACCCTCGTTCGGAACGGCACCTGCATGAAATGCGTCACCTGTGGCGCGACAAGCGGGTGCTCGTAAGGGCCCGGCCCTACCCTATTCGTCGGGCCCTCTGGCGCAGCCGCCTTGCACGGTTGTCAGGCTGCGCCCTGGTGCTCCCTGTTAAACTGCCCCCGACCAGTGTCGGGGGCGTTTTTCCTTGAACGACACTTGGTAAGCCCATGAGCATAAAGTACTTTCTGTTTGATATCGGCAATGTCCTGGTCGATTGGAATCCGGATCATCTGCTGACAAAACTGCTGCCGGATGCTGCCGCTATTCAGGATTTTCGCGAAAATGCGGTGACCCAGGACCGCATTCTGGCAATGGATCGCGGGCAGACCTGGGAGGATCAACTGGCGGAAATTGCCTCGGATTGTCCGCGGCACCTGGTAACGGCCAGGGCCTATCGGGATCGGTGGGTTGAGACGGTTTCTGGCCCGATCCAGGGGACGGTCGATATCATGACCCGTCTGAAGGCGGCCGGGTATCCGATTTATGCATTATCAAATTTTGGGGCGGAGAATTTTGAGGCGACGGCGACGGTCTATCCGTTTCTGGACGACTTCGACGGTCGTGTCGTGTCGGGCTATGAAGGGGTCATCAAGCCGGACCCCGCAATTTATGATCTTGTAGTCCAGCGGTTTTCAGTGGACCCAGCCCAAACCCTCTTTATCGATGACCGCCCCGAAAACATCGCCGCCGCACAGGTATGTGGGTTTCAGGGACATTTGTTTACCGACCCTGATACATTGGCTCAGTATCTGGCAGAGGCCGGGATCCTGTAACAGCAAACAGGTGCACCTGCCGCCCTGGACCCCGGATCGATGTCCGGGGTGACGATGTATTAGACAAATACTCTACCACCCTGAGGAGCGCAGCGTCTCGAAGGGTGATAAGCACCGCGCTTACAACGCG
>TARA_R100001143_G_C3361063_1_pt1 | contig 25588 bp, 19 predicted proteins | sample TARA_R100001143 | Tara Oceans TARA_R100001143 (sample SAMEA2621300) | marine metagenome | biome: marine biome (ENVO:00000447); feature: mesopelagic zone (ENVO:00000213); material: "saline water (ENVO:00002010), including plankton (ENVO:xxxxxxxx)" | depth 800 m | reverse complement strand
GTCGAATCACCCACTGACAAAAGAATATTGCCTTCATTATCATAATCCATACCTCCACCCATATGCTGGCCATCCGGCAATCGCCATGGGATTCTTAACATCACAATTTCCGATTCCGGATCCAATGCATTATTTGAATTTAAAGTGAATCTGGATAATCTCATTTGTCCATCATCATCACTTGCAGAGTAATAGAGATAGAGATTTCTGTTATTTTCAAAATCCCTGTCCAGTAACAGTCCAATCAGGCCGGGGTAAGAGCCACTCATGAGCTCAACCTCACCCAACAGTTCAATATTACCGATTTTTTCAGATAATCTTTTAACACTGCCGGTTCTTTCAATCCAATAAACAAAGCCGGATTGATCAAATTCAATTTGCATTGGTTCATTTAACCCTTCCGCAATTACCTCGTATGAAAACCTATTCTCTTCCGGTTTTTCACTTCCTGTATCATCGACATTGGCTATTTGACAACCGGTTAATATCAAAAAACTCAGTACAGGAATGGATATTCTGAAACAGGTCATGATTTAAAATTGGACAAAGATAAATAATTGAAATTTTTGGATAGATCTGCTCAACTCTATTTAAAACGACTCAGATAATGAAACAGAGAAATTATGATACAGTCACGTAATAAAATAAAAAAAATCTTCCCGGGTTGATTATAAATCAGTTGCCGGGAAGATCCCATGATTGACTACACTATTTACAACTCTTTAATCCAAATATTTCTGAACTGTATTTCACTGCTTGTTGGATCCATTGTACCGTCTTCTCTCATCCCGCCATGGTGTTGTAATCCAATTGGCCCTTCATCGCCAATATTGTGCAACAAGCCATCTTCAATAACTAAAATATCATTCAAATGGACAGTAACCCGGTCGCCACGCAGTGTTATATCAAATGAGTTCCACTCTCCCGGAATATGATCGGCTCTTCGAAGTGGAGTGGCTTTGGCTCTCTCTTCTGCTGAAAGATTCTGATTTGTTCGGGTTCCCCAAAGTTCTCCGGACCCTACATCCCAGTTCCAGATCTGGACTTGTGGCCCTCCTCTCATCAAGATCCCTGAATCCGCATTGGGTCGCGGCCATCTGAATATTTCCCCATCCTCATCTCTTGCATATTCACCATTTGGAAGTACAAAAGGCATTGAATCATATAGTTGCGTATCTGTAAATCTCCATTCAACATGAAGATCATAATCCCGGAAATCATCACGCTCGGTATAGAGGCTCTTATTCCCTTCAGCCTCTGACAAAGCATCATAATCGATAACACCATCTATCACTTTCCAGTGTCCACCATCACCCTCCGGTATTTCCCAACCTTCCAGATCAGTGCCATTAAAAAGGGATATATACCCTTCGGCTTCAAAATCACGTTGACTTTCAACATCTGTTTGAATATCAGGACTGCATCCGCTCACTAATATCAGTAAGCACAGAATCGCGGTATTGATAAATAGATTTTTCATCATGTTTTTTATTTAGTGAATGTTATGGTACTTATCTCATTTATTTGTCCATTCAGAGCTCCCATCCGGATCGGGATTCTCTGCTTACATATTGATTGACTTCCGGAACATTCGTAATTCTGAGTGTTTCCAAATCAAGTTCCAGTATCTGATCGGTTCTGAATGATTGATCCGCCCTGATAGCCAAATTTCCCAGGCAGATGGTTTCTGCAATAACTTGTGCATTCGGATAACTCGACTGTGATTCTTGTTCACCCCGGAATGCTGCAATCATTTGGGCATCCAGCGGGGTTTCTTCAAAATCAGGTTCCGTTATTGATGCAATAAGTTCTTCTGCATTATTTACACCCAGCAACTGAGGGTTGTTATGCCCCCAACCGGAGAGGATAACTCCTTCTTCACCAACTAAATAGACACCTTCTCCTCCCAGTTTCATTCCTTTATCCTTTACCGCTTTCAAGTTTGGTGGCCTTAATCCACCTTCATACCAATAGACATCAATCGTATCTTCTGTTCCATTTACCGGAACTTCCCATCGGATTTTGGCAGCATGCGGAAATGATACATGGTTTCTGACCCATGTGCTTCTGAATTCCCGAATGTCACAGATTACACTGGCTGAAGCTTCTGCCTTGGTTGGCATGCCCAGATTCAACAATTTCCAGTCGTTCCAGAGAGAATAATAGCCCATATCAGCCAGACATCCGGCCCCAAATTCATGCCATCCCCGAAAAGCGGTATGTGTATATTCAGGTGAGTAAGGCCTTGGCAGTGATGGGCCCAGCCAGAGTTGCCAATCAAAGCCATCCGGAATTGGCGGGTTTTCATCCGGCAAATAAGGCGATCCTTGAGGCCACATAGGGCGGTTCGTCCACCGATGCAGCTCTTTCAGTTTTCCTATGGCACCGTGCTTAATCCACTCTTGGATCAGATAATGTTCATAGCGTTCCTGGCCGGCAAAAATATGAGTTGCCATGCCTGAATTTTTCGCCTTGTTGATCGCAGCCCTGGTCTCCTGTAAATAATTTCCTATTGGTTTGTGTGTTGCAAGCATTAACCCTTTGTTCATTGCTGCAACCGCAATAGAGGCGTGAAGGTGATCGGGAGTCATAATAAATACAGCATCCAGGTCACTCTCCTTCTCCATCATTTCTCTAAAATCAGCAAAGGCAGAACAGCCGTCATAATTGCTTTGGCCGGTTTGATCTGCGTAGAATTTATTAACAATTCGCTGTCCTACATCACGCCCTCCTGCGGTTCCGGCGATTTCACCTCTGGGCCCACCCCAATCCGGATAGTCATAACTCTCCTTGTTTGGATCACATACAGAGATAAATTGAAAATTAGGTTCATTCAGCCAGCCGGGCAACATCTTCCTGGATTGTGAACCATATCCGATCAATCCGATGTTAATCCGATCATTTGGGGCAACCTTGCCGGTAACTCCCGTTACATGTGAAGGAAGAACCGTAATTCCGATTCCTGCACCAATACTGGCTTTTGTGGCTGTTGACAAAAACTCTCTTCGATTGATCCCTTTCTCTTTTTCCATGAAATTCTAGTTTGGATAACGGTTTATATATATCTGTAAATATCTTTAAAATATTGACTTACAATTCATTTCAAGTGATGGATGTGTATTCTCAGATTTGAGTATTATGATTATACGGTTCGGTTTTAAATGTCAATGTTCAATTTCATGAAAAAAAAAGGCATTTCTGAAACTTCCAGAAATGCCCTTATTTATATTGTCTTATTAAAATTCGGGAGGTTCTATTCCGGGTACCGGCGGTTCAGCCAATCCGGGTTGTAAATCGATCTGCACGACCGGTATTGGGAAAAATTCATGTTCACCCTCTCTAAAGTTAGGAATGGTACCTTCAGCCCGTCCTAATCTGACCAAATCAAAGAATCGATCCGCACCCCATTCAAATTCCAGTTCAACAGCTCTTTCATCGATGATGTCATCAATGGTTGCACCGGAAAGCGGTGGCATACCGGCACGATCTCTGACCTGATTGATTTGAGCATCTCCTGAGCCGGGTCCATTTAGATGAATTCGAGCCTCTGCATTTAGCAGTAAAATATCTGCGTATCTGAACATTCGAATGTTATTCCATCCACCGTATCTGTGTCGGCCGGGTGTCTGATCCCTATATGGTGCATACGTTTTGAAAAAGTATGCCTCAGCTACTCCGCGTCCTTCATCATTATATCGATCTAATAAACCTTGAAGATCAGCCGGTATCGAACCGATAGAATCTCCCTCCATGGTTCTCGTGTTTTGATGAATGATGCTTGTCTCATATCGTATTCCTTCATCTCTTTCTTCCATCAGGTCAATAAATTTCTGAGCGGGCATGGAAAATCCCCAGCCGGATGTAAAACCACTGCCATCAAATTTAGTACCGCCGGTTTGTTTGATCCCGTGAGCTACGTAAAATTGATCGATATTTGTTGCATTTCCGGATGACTCCCCAAAATCGGTTTGCTGAAGTTCAAAAATGCTTTCATCTGAAAGTTCTCCTTCATATCTGAAAAGTTCATAGTAATCAGGATGCAATGAAAACAGTCCACTATCGATGATCGCCTGTGAAGCATCCAACATCAATTGATAATCCTGGAAGTCTCCCGCTATTTTTGCAAGAAGTGTATATGCTGCCCATTTCGTAACTGATCCTGTTCTGGGAGACATGTGGCTTGGATGTTCGGCAGAAAGGTCATCAAGAATGTCATTTAACTCACTGACCACATACTCATAGACCTCATCTCTTGGAGATAGTCTCAGTTGAGCCGCAAGAGTATCTTTATTGTAAAATGGAACATCTCCATAAAAACGCAACATTCTCCAATAGCCTAACGCACGGAACCATCTCACTTCAGCTTTATATTGGTCGTTTAATGCCGGATTTGCACCATTCTCACCAAACTTTTCAAGTTCTGCAAGTGCTGCATTTGCATCCCGAATCAGGCCAAAATGTGAAGTCCAAAGATTATTCACAAACCACGCATTCCGCATTGTTTCATATTGGAAATCCTGAATATCCTCCATGATTGGCTGATCTCCTGCATGCCCGCCTTTGAAAATAAAATCACTGCGAAAAAACAGCATTGCCTGATTTGACCAGTGGCCAAGGTTGTTATCTCTGGCACGGGCATAAACAGATGATACAGGTTCATACATTCTGCTATCATCTGTATAGTCTATCTCGTTAACCGGAACCTGGCCCTCAATCGGGTTATTCAGAAAGTCATCGCAACTGTTTATAAATAGTAATGTAAACGTGAACGCAAACATTACCGCCATGTATTTAAAAATGTTTGAACTATTCATAGTGGATAAATCTTAAAATTTAAATTAGTAAGTAATGTTTACACCAAATGTGATACTTCTTGGAATAGGATTGACACCACCGGCACTTCCAACTCCGCCAACTTCAGGAGTGAAACCGTTAAACTTAAATGTGGTGAATGGATTCTGAGCGGTGAGCCTGAACCTGACTCGGTTTCCTGATGAACTGCCGGGTATCAAATCATTAATTGTATATCCGACTGTAATATTCTGGATTCTGAAGAATGATCCATCTTCTACCAGGAATGTATTCATGTTATTCATGTTCCAGGAGTGCAACAGCCCTTCAGCAGATGGATAGCTGTTTGTGGACCCTTCACCCGTCCATCTGTTTTCATAGAGATCCACTTCAAAGTTATAGTCACCGTGATGGCTTCTGCCTCCTCTAAGTGCATTAAAAAGCTTGTTCCCATAAACTCCATAGACAGATGTACTGAAATCAAAATTTCTGTATTCCAGGTTGATCTGTGCTCCATAGGTATATTTCGGAATGTTCGCACCCAGATGCTGCCTGTCATTCTCATCGATGATGCCATCACCGTTCACATCCTCAAATCTGAAGAAACCCGGTTTTACCTGAGAATGAACACCGGTATCGATGTGGCTTTCAATTTCAGCCTGATTCTGGTAAACACCCTCGACTACGTATCCGTACCAGGAGTAGAGCGAATAACCCGGCTCCGACCGGTATGGCTGTGTGCTTCCTGTTTGGATATAAGGTTCACCACCAAGATCCAGTACTTCATTTTTAAGTGTACTAAGATTTGTACTTATGGTGTAATCGACTTCACCGATTACATCACTCCAGTTCAGCTGAAATTCCACTCCGGTGTTCAATATTTCGCCCTGATTACGGATTAATCCGCCGCCGCCCATCAGGTTACTGGTAAAAATAGCTGCATCTTTTGTGATTTTTCTGAAATAATCAATTTCACCGGAAAGTTTGTAATCCAAAATAGAAAATTCGACACCGGTATTGTACTCGTCGGTCAATTCCCAGACGAGTGTATTAAAGAAAACACTGGGCCGATAACCCGGGGAAATGACATCGTTAAAGACATAAGACGTACCAAACCCGGTTGAGATTGCATTTGATCCTGATTCTCTTGGAACATTATTATTCCCCAAACGGCCCCAGCTGGCGCGGAACTTGAGTTGATCAAATGTTGTCTGATCAGACATGAAATCCTCTTCACTCACTACCCAACCGACACCGACAGATGGGAAATATCCCCATGATTCCGTGTATTTATCAGTTCCATCAGCCCTGAATGTTGCATTTAACAGGTATCGATCATCATAATTATACATTACACGGCTGAAATAGGATAGGCCAACTTCAGTTGATCCGCCATCAAATACATCAAAGTTTTCAGGAGCAGGGTCTTCAGCATTCCCAAAGTATAGATAGTGCTCTTCTCCTCCCGGAACATTTGATGCATTACCACCCATATTTAACCCTCTGAAATGTCTCACAGAGAATCCACCCATTGCCGTCAGATTATGTACATCAGCAAATTCATTTCGATAAGTAAGGGTATTGTCCAGGTGATGAAGATTTGATTCGTGGAAAAATCTATTCATAAATGAATTTTCATTTTTTAACTTATCATCCACAAAATAGACCGGTGAAAAATTACGATTATTGCCATTCGTCATCCTGTGACTATACTGTGTTCGTAAGATCAATCTATCGTCACCCAAAAACTTTAAATTTGAATAGGCATTGAAATCCAGGTTCACGTCTTTATTGTAATTCCAGTTATTTTGACCGTAATATAATTGAGCAACTGGGTTATTGACCGGGCCTACATTATATCCTGCTGCAATGGCACCTGCAAAATCCTCCTCTGCATCAGAATTCCTGACCGGCATGGTTGGAACAGCATAATACATACCACTCCAATTTTGTCCGGAGTTATCTGTTCTTGTTTGATTCATATTAAAACTGGTTCCCAATTCAAGAAAATCATATGGGACAAAATCTACAGTCGCTCTGATATTCGTTCGCTGCCATTTATGGTCCGTATTCTGAAATAAACCATCTTCACCGGTATAGGAAGCACCCACATGATAGGATACTGTTTCTGATCCACCCCGAACTGAAAGGGAATGATTCATGATAGGTGCTGTACCGCCGGCTGACCCTAATAATTCATTATACCAATCTGTATCCGTTGATGGAATTGTGTATTGCTGCCCATTATGTGTAAACGCTCTCCCACCCCAATTATCAATAGCAGGCTCTAATCTAGACTCAATGCCGGCTTCAATCAGCATTGTAGAATACTGCTCTGTATTGGTCATTTGAAGAAGATTACTGGTCGTATTAATTCCGCTATATCCATCATATTCGATGATGATCCCTTCTCCAAGATTCCCTTTTTTGGTTGTAACCATAATAACACCGCCGGATGCGCGCACACCGTATATCGAAGCGGCTGATGCATCTTTTAACACAGAAATAGACTCAATATCGTTTGGGCTCAACCAGTTAATGTCGTTGTAGAACATTCCATCTACCACGTAGAGTGGGTCTGCACCTTGCATCGAACCGATCCCTCTTACTCGTATGCTCGGACCCGCACCGGGTGCACCGGAATTTGTGACTTGCAAGCCTGGAACTGACCCCTGTAATGAAGAAATAGCATTTGTTGAGACATTCCGTGAAATCGTTTCTGCATCAATGGTAGATATTGGAGCTGTCAGATCCAGGGATCTTGAGGTTCCGTAACCAATCACCACAATTGCTTCCAAACCTATTTCATCCACTTCCAGAGTTACATTGATCTCAGTACGCCCATTAACAGGGATCTCCTGACGGAGCATTCCAACATACGAGAAGACCAGTACGGCATCCTCGGGTACGTTACTGAGTGTGTAATTTCCATCAAGATCCGTAGTTGTACCGGTTGAAGTACCTTTAATTATAACTGTCGCGAAAGGAACAGGCTCATTATTATCTGAACTGATCACGGTACCGGTAACGGTGATTGATTGCGCAATTGCTGTACTTAAACCCAGTATTAGCGAAACCATCAGTATCATAAAAAGCTGAATTGGTAACTTGTTTAACATATTCTAATCCTCTAAAATTATTACTGTCGGTTGATTAATGTTTGATTAACAGTTGAAATGGCAACCTCATCAAGTAAGTCGAACTACTTGTTTTATGTTCTATCTATCTATTAACATTATGAGAAAAATATGCAATTATTACAATTTATTTTGCAAATAAAAACCATTTCTCTGCAAATTAAGTGCAAAATTACCTTTAAATTTTTTTCAAATACAAGAAATGATTGTTTCATAAATCATATATTTATAATTATTTATGATAATAAGGAACAATTAATTTTTTTGCAGGATGACGCTTTATTTCAAGGTATTTTTTGCGCAAAAAAATATCAATTTTGTTGACAAAAATAGTTTGAGGACAAACCGGATAAACAGACACTGTTCCATACATGGAGGATACTGAGGCATTACATTCAATTCTGCTTAGTATGAAAAACCAAGTCTATCGAGTCCGGTTTGAACTTCTTCGCTGGACATAAACAGATCCCAGAGTAACCCGGATCTATGGTTTTCAATCATCACGACAATCGGCCCTTGATCAATGGCCAGGTACCTTTGCGGAAACCAGTTCTCTTCAATACTCAGTGCATCATAAAAACCGTATTTACCTAATGTATGCTGTCTGTAATTTTCGTAGAGATTTCTAAGAACCTTCATCGACTCTTCCGGGGTATAGGGAAATGAAGAGAGAGCGGCTGTTGGCGTAATAACACCTACGTCATCGCCATGTGGTTTGTGAGCTCTGTATCCAGAAACCGAGTAACTTGCTGTAAGCCCCCATAAATCTTCACCATACCCTTCAAAGTCGTTAGGATTCTCTATTGCGTATTCGTAATGAATCAGTGAATGAGCCTTGTTATTCTCCCAGAAATTGCCATAATCATCCTCCAGATTCCGTGGATCCAAACCCAGGTATGAATAATGTGCCCAAAACAACGGGCCGCTATATTCTATGGCTCCATTATGACGGAATGGAAGGGATTGGCCATAAGCTTCATGATCTTCATGGACAATGTCTCCGCCTCTTGCCCACCCTTCATGATATGCAGCCGGATCAATAGGATGAGTAGGTGATGAAGCAGCCAAAATGTATGTAATTAATGTTTCGTCATAACCCAGTATGCGGTGATCCATCCCAAAATCATTGTTCGGCGACCAGTGCCAATACAGGACATTTTCCTCTCCGCTTTTGGTATACCAGTTCCAGTCAATTTCACGCCACATCGTGTTAATGCGTTCGGCTATTTCCTGTTCACGATCTGTTCCATCCCGCAGATACTGTCGGACAGTTAACAATCCCTGAACCAGAAAAGCTGTCTCCACAAGATCTCCGCCATCATCTCTTGGACTAAATGGCCTCGTTTCGCCGGTATCACCATACATCCAGTGCGACCACGCACCCTTATGCCGATCAGCGTTTTCAAGAAATGTGACGATTTTTTCAAATCTGTCAACCGCTTCTTCACGCGTTATAAATCCGCGTTCTGCCCCAACAATAATAGCCATTAATCCAAAGCCTGATCCGCCGGCAGTCACAATCCGATAATCCTCCTCAGACATACTGTCATCCAGATGTATCCGCTCAAGTGCCATTCCGGAATTTGGTTCTGCCCCATCCCAGAAATATTGAAAGGTGGAGGATTGAACTTTATCCAATAACTCTTCATCCGTTAGCTGTTCAGTTAATTTTTCATCATTTGCCCCGTTTTCTAAAGCGGCATTATCACATGACTGAATCACAAATGTCAAACCCATCATTAACATTACTAACAAGCCCGGGAATTGATTTAATTTCTTTTTTATTCTACACATATTTTTAATGATTAATTGTTGACTAATTATGCTGACATTTTGTTAAAACTCTATTTCAGCGAGTACAGGAAAATGATCTGAAGGATATCTGAGTTCACCATAACTGTCTGTCAGAATTCCATAACGTATGACAGTAAAATGCTCTGTCAGAAAGATATGATCAATTCTCCTGTCAGGAATATTTGTAAAACTGAATCCGTTAAATGTTCCTGCAGGCCCGTGAGGCGGGGTTTGGGTGACATCAAAAGCGTCCCAAAATCGATGATCTTCAGCTATCATATTGTACGCGGTGTTTCCAGGGACGGCATTCAGGTCACCCAGAAAAATGACTCTGTCTCCCTGATTTGTATTTTCATCGATATGTTCTAATACCATTCTACTGCTATTTTCTCTCGCCTCCTGACTCTCATGATCAAAATGTGCATTGTACATATAGAATTCGTCCCCCGTTTCAATGACCTCAAACTTTCCCCAGGTACAGATTCTATGATAATTCACTCCCCAATCCATCGATGGCCGATCGGGTGTATTGGACAGCCAAAAAGTACCATGCTCTACAACACGGAACAGATCAGGATCAAAAAAAATAGCGCTGTACTCTCCCGCGGTCTCACCGTCATCACGACCTATCCCTATATACTCCTGGCCCAGATTTTCCCTTAAAAACTGCAGCTGATTGAATTCCCCTTCTTGAGAACCCCATAGGACTATATCATGAAAACGAATAATGCTGGCTACTTTATCTTTTCTGACTTCCCAACTATTAACATGCTCCGGAGGAGTGTTATAAAGGATGTTATATGTTGATACATTATACGTCTGAGCAAATAGATGGATTACTCCAAATGTTATAACAATCGTGGCAAGAAATACAATTTTTGTAAAAAACCCGGGCCTAATTCGCATCAAGTAAGTTTTAGTGTTTACAGATCTATATTAATGTATCGGATATATCATTGATTCAATTTTAAGTACACTGATAATTATAAATAAATGGGTACCTCTTACAGTATAGCAGATTTAATTATTTTTGCAAACTTTTTGGGAAATTTTGCATATTTCATGCAAATTTATTCTATTACTTTGTCAGATTTACCAAATTTCAAATATTTCCAGTCGATATACATCACTTGATTTGCTTGACACGCTGGAAACTACTGAGGATGGAAAATCCCTTACAGATAAATGTCAAACTTACAATAGATGTTAAATACTATTATTCTACTCTCGTTATTACACTTTTTATTTCTATTCAAAACTGATCTGCCGGATCAAGATACCACTTCTTATTTATGGACGATGGATTCACAGGAAGAGATAAGTGACTATGGTAATGACAGGACTGGAGCAATATTTGAGTTAAATCAAAACACAGTCCTGATCGGTAACAGTTCTGTCGAGGTTATTCCATCCGGAAGTGCAGATGATACAAAATTATCGCTGCCTCTAAGAGGCGAAAGACTTGATAAATGGGTTGGAAATGATAAAATGGCTTTAAATATCTACTTACCTGAAGAAAACCATGTCAATCCCACTCATTTCTTTTTGGGATTGGCAGACGTTACCGATGGCAACTGGAGTTGGGTTCACGGCACGTATTGGGATGAAATCGAACTCAAAGATGGCTGGAATTCTATTACTTATACGTTATCCGATTCTATGAAAGAGTTGAATAAAGATGGCGAATATACCATTTTCATCTTCTTCACTGCATATTTGCCTCCACTCGAAGATAATATCAAGTTACCCTTGCACGAAAATTTCATTATCGACGGAATCAAAATGCTTTAAATATTATAATTAATGACTTTACAACTTAAATATGGTTTCCTTACTGTTTTGGCATTTTCTCTTGTATTTCCACTTTACGGGGAATCTGATACAACAAAACCGAGGCAAATTGTCTTAACTTGGCAAGGAGATACACAAACCACCATGACCATCACCTGGCGTACAGATGAGAAAAATGCCAGGACTGCCGGAATGAAATTAATTGATGATAGCTATGCAACCGATGGTGATCATATCGATTATCTGGATGTTCGCTCCAAATTAATCAAAGGTGGATGGAAGGGATCCGGTTACGAATCCCCTGATGATGCATTTATTGCCCTTGCAATGGGTATAATGAATCATACAGATCGGGACTCACGTTTTGCCTATCAATTTTTACTTAACAATTGGCAACATTTTGTAGATCATGTAGGATTTGAACAGGAATTGCTTCCGGATAGAAAAGCATGGAGTCAGATCTATGACGGTATAGCTGAAAATAGATTGTACTATTCCACAGATCACAATGCATTTAATCAAGACTTTAATTTCTCTGATGAGAATTTACCGGATCATATCCATATTGAGAATGCCGAAAGTTATACGTTTCCAGAAACTTCTGCCTGGTTGCACCGAGTTGAGTTAACAGGGTTAAAACCCGGTACAACTTACTCAGTTCTGCTTAAAAGTGACAGGATTGCTTCCAACCCTTTTACCTTCCGAACAGCTCCAAAAGATCGTGAAGCATTTACATTCATTGTCGGTTCAGATACCCAATCTGAAACTGAAGAACGGAAGCAGATGACAGCACACGCGGCTACTCTAGACCCGGAATTCATCATGATGTCCGGAGACCTTGTAATGAGGGGATTGTCTGAAGTGGAATGGGATAACTGGTTTGATGAATGGCATGAACTGATGGTGACAGATGATGGCCGGAGGGTACCCATTATACCGGCTATGGGCAATCATGATGTCAGAGGATGGATCATGGGTGATTTTGAAATCGATGCTGCCTTTTTTGCAAATCGTTTTAATCTGCCCGAACCTCAAAATTATTATGCCCTTGAATATGGTGACGGATTTTTAATCATCACTCTTGATTCTGGCCATACCTCTGCATTTGATGAACTGCTTGAATGGTTCCCAAACACAGGTTATTATGAAGGCGGGCAGCACAAAGTACGATCTTCTCACGACGGACAGCAGCGCGACTGGCTGGAACAAACACTGAAAGACCACCGGAATAATACTTGGAAAATGATCCACTATCACATCAATGCTTTTGCTACATCACAGCAATATTGGGAAAGCCAGAGATACGGCCGCAGAATCATGCATCAATCCTGGATCCCTCTTTTTGAAGAGTATGGAATAGATCTTATACATGAGGGCCATGGACACAGATTAAAGAGATCTCATCCGGTTAAAGACGGTGAAATTCATGAAGAAGGTGTTACTTATATCGGGGAGGGTGGCTGGGGGACTCATATGAGTATGCCGGACCCACTCTGGTTTGTTGCAGATAAAGGTAATGAACATCACTTCTGGCAAATATCTTTGGATGAAGGATGGAATACATTGACCGGATGGCCGGTCAAATGGATTGACGGCGCTGCTGTGACAGGTCAAACATTTACAATAGAACAATAAATTATTTTCATTTATAAATGGATTCTAAACTTTTTTTACATTGTGTGCTATTGCGTGATTTCACTTGATCAATACTTAGCATTCTGATCCATGAAAAGATAAGATGCATTTTGAATACCAAACTAGCAATTTTATTAACCCAATAAACAGGAATGAAAGTCACTTTAAAGGATATCGCTGATGATACGGGTTTTGCCATATCAACGGTCTCTCGGGTATTGAGAGGTTCAGACAAAATCAGTATTAATACACAAAAAAAAGTACTATCCAGTGCAGAAAAATTGGGCTATAAGATCGTCGGAAATGGCGCCCAAAAGCAGAGGGACCGATTCAATGTTGCCCTTGTCGCTTCAGGTTTTCACGAAGGTGAATTTTATTCCAGTTATTTTCATGGGTTGAATAAAGCATCTTCTCAAAATAAGGTTCACTTATTCCTTAATGCAATTCTAAACTATAAAAAAGATCTGCCCAAAGTATTAAATGATCTTGCAGCAAACTATTACGACGGTATTGTACTCTTTATACCCGAACTCTCCAGACCGGATTATGAGGCAATTGCCAGGTCACTGCCTGATGAGTATCCAATTATCTCCAATTCACTGATTGAAAATCCGGTGTTTCCAACGGTCACTTTTGACAGCTATTCCGGCGGATATCTGGCTGCGCAACATTTCCAGGAAATGGGTTACAAAAATCTGGGTATCATCCTGGGTCCGCCGGAACGTTCAGAATCCAGGTTCAGAAAAAACGGCTTCCTGGATTATTTAAGTCAAAATGAAGACCTTCAATGTAATTGGGTTGCGGAGGGAGATTTCACCTATGATGCCGGAATTTCTGCATTTTGGAAATTTCATAAAGATGTAAAAAAGCCGGATGCTATCTTCGCATCAAATGATACCATGGCACAAGCCTTTTTAGAGATGGCTAAAGAGAATGGTTATTCAATCCCGGGGGATATAGCAATTATTGGTTATGATGATTTGCCACACAATAAATATACTCATCCGAAATTGTCATCCATTCATACAGACTATGAAAAACTGGGGAATACAACAATCAAAGCTCTGCTAGAAAGAATTTCCAAATCGGATACAAGTTCCGGATTATTGAGCTTTGTACCGGTCACAGTATCTGTTGAAGAATCTGCCTAATAAACCTCAATCTGAGGGTGTTCAGGCTATATATCATATAGAATTGTGTTCTGTATAAAGCACAATAGGATTGAATCTTGATTATAATTATGGATTTTTTAACAAGGTTTATTTAAATGGATAACTTCATCAATATCACTGCTGAGATTGGAGTTTAATCCGGATAATACAGAGATTTCTTCAGAGACAGATCATTTAAATTTAAATGTGGAATTCATTTGACCAGATTAGATTTAGCTATCATCTTCGCTTACCTGCTGTTTATTTGTTGGCAAGGATTTCGCTTTCAAAAGGATTACCAGACGACAGACGATTTTTTTCTTGCAGGGCGAACCCTCTCATGGCCCTTGATCGGCTTTTCTCTTTATGCCACCAATATCTCTATTTCAACAATCATCGGATTAAGCAGTAGTGGTTATAAAACCGGTATCTCGGTATTCAACTACGAGTGGACCGGTACCATTATGCTTCTTCTATTTGCTGTCTTTATTGTTCCATTCTATCTGAAGCATAAATTCACCACAATGCCTGAATTTCTGGGCAAACGCTTTGATGAAAGATCAAGAGTATATTTTTCTGTTATCTCCATCATGATCAGCATCCTCATTGATATCGCCGGTTCCCTTTATGCCAGTAGTGTTCTGCTTAAAGGCATTTTTCCCGATATTGAACTCTATGTTTTTATCATAATTATGGCAGTGATAACTGGCTTATATACGATTTCCGGCGGACTTCGGGCCGTTGTGATCACAGACACCATTCAGGCAATCTTGTTAACACTTGGTTGTGCAATTGTCGCAGTGGTTGCATTTCAACAGGCAGGTTCCTGGAGTGAGATCAAAAATACGATTGATCCACAATTCCTGAAATTAATTCAACCAACGGATGACCCCCTGATACCCTGGCCTACACTTATCATCAGCCTTCCAATTCTGGGTTTTTACTTCATGTGTACAAATCAGCATATGGTTCAAAGAGTTCTTGGAGCCAAATCTATAGAGGATGGCAGAAAAGGGGCTATTTTTGCCGGGTTATTAAAAATACCCCTGTTATTTATTCTGGTTATACCCGGAACTCTTGCGCTGATCTATTATCCGAATATGGAAAATCCCAATCTTATTTTCCCGGAGTTAATATTTGATTTCATACCTGCAGGTGTATTGGGAATCATCTTGTCAGGGTTTATTGCAGCACTGATGTCCAGTATTGATTCTGCACTGACAGCTTCTTCCAGTATTGCCACAATGGATCTCTATAAAAAATTCAAACCCGATAGCAGTCAGATACAACTGATCAAAATTGGAAAAATTTGTATTCTGGCAGCCGTTACATTAGCATCCATATGGGCACCATTTATCAATCAGTTTCCAACGCTTTGGGAGTATCTGCAAGCTGCACTTTCATTCCTCTGTCCGCCGGTTGTTACCTGTTATCTTTTTGGGCTTTTCTGGAAACGAGCGACCTCAAAAGCCGCATTTTACTCTCTGATCGCGGGAAGCATCATCGCCGCCTTTCTGATCATCAATAATTACTTTTTTACAATACTGTTTCCGATCCATTATCTTTATTCGGCAACGATCATTTTTACTATCAGTTCAATCGTTATGATCATCGCGAGCCTGTACGATCCGGAGGATGAAATTTCACCCTTTTTTAAAACAGAAAGAACTATTACAAAATCAAAATCACTCCCCTGGTACAATAGTCATCAGTTTTATGCTATCGTGGTATTTTTTATTACTGCAATAGTTGTGTATTACTTTTGGTAAAAAGAATCTTAATTCACAGAAAACCACTTGCTGAATATGATGTGATCATCTCATTTTCTCATAAAACCGGTTTAATACATATCAATATGAGTTTAACTCGACTAAATAAATGGATCTTCATCCCGGTGCTATACTCGATTTTATTAATCGGTTGTAATCACTCTGTTGACAATACTTTGTTCAGAAAGGTCGACCCCAATTTTTCAGGTGTTCACTTTTCCAACAATATTACTGTGGATGAGCTGAATGTTCATGATAACCCATACATCTATCTTGGCGGAGGGGTAGCTGTAGGAGACCTGACCGGTAACGGCCTGCCAGACATATTTCTTACCGGAAATCAAGTTTCAAGCCGACTCTATTTCAATCTTGGAGATATGAAGTTTGAAGATGTAACTGAATCAGCCGGTGTATCTACTTCACAGTGGGCTACCGGAGCATCCATGGTCGATATCGATGGTGACGGACTCCTTGATATATATGTCTCTGTTGCCGGCCTTTCCGACACTCCGGCAGAAATGAGACGTAACTTGCTCTATATCAATAAGGGCGATGGAACGTTTACAGAATCTGCCTCTGAATTCAATCTCGCAGATACCAGTTTCACAACTCAATCTGCATTTTTCGATTATAACGGGGATGGATTTTTAGATGTCTATTTACTAAATAATTCTGAACTCGATTTCGCAGGTGGATCCATTTTCTCTGAAGGCAATTTTCGGACAGGTAGCGACATTAGTTTTGATAAGCTTTACCGAAATAATGGCAATGGCACGTTTACTGATGTATCCGAAGAAGCCGGGATCCTTAGAGAAATCGGATATGGATTAGGTATCGCAATTGCAGATATCAACAGAGATGGCTGCCCGGATATTTATATCTCTAATGACTTGGACCCAAACAGTATTTTATACATCAATAATGGAGATGGCACTTTCACTAATCGGGCACCTGATTGGCTGAAACACACCAGCCTGGCAGGGATGGGGACAGATATTGCAGATTTCAATAATGATGGATGGCCTGATATCCTGGTGGCTGACATGATGCCGGAAGACCTCAGAGATAGAAAAAAAATGAGCGGTTCCATTACATTCGAACAACAGATGGATCTTATTGGACGTGGTATTAACTATCAATATTCAATGAATACGCTTCAATTAAGTAACGGAATGAAACCCAATGGAGAAATGGTTTTCAGTGAGATTGGCAGACAGGCAGGGATCTCATATACCGACTGGAGCTGGTCAACTTTAATGGCAGACTTTAACAATAATGGGCTAAAAGATATTTTTATTACAAATGGCTTTCCTAAAGCCGTATACGATTTTGACTTTAAAATCCAGGAATTTTCATTAGTGAACAGGAGTGACACTGAAGCAAGGAATGAACTCCTTCAACTTGTAAGTGATCTCTATGATATATTTCTGCCAAATTATATATTTGAAAACAATGGAGACCTGAAATTCATCAATAAAACAGTTGACTGGGGGTTAAATCACGAGGGATACTCCTACGGTGCTGCCTACGCAGATTTAAATAATAATGGCAAACTGGATCTCATCATTAATAACATCAATGAACCGGCCTCTATATACGAGAATCAAGGCGTTCCGGAAAATCAACATACCTTCCTGAAAGTACATCTTGATGGTTCATACCCTAATAGTCAGGGGATAGGGTCTGAGTTAATAGTTACAATCGACGGATCGAGCCAATACCTATCTCAATCACCGTATAGGGGATATCAGTCAACAGTAGATAATATTCTGCACTTTGGGCTTGGTTCAAACTCCAAAATCGATTCACTTGAGATTTTCTGGCCTGATGGTCGATATCAATTACTTACGGATCTAACGACTAATCAACAAATTACACTCTCACAAGAAGATGCTAAAGAGTACAATGAAAAACTGACTGACCCATTGCTTGAAAATCATCATTTTGAATCGGTAGAGAAAGAAAATCTGACAACATGGAAGCACAGCGAAAATAATTCATTTATCGATTTTAAAATACAACCTCAATTACCGCACCGCCTTTCCCGACTAGGTCCCGTGATCGCATCCGGTGATGTGAACGGAAATGGACTGGATGACCTCTACATTGGAGGTGTTGCAGATTCTCCCGGATTGCTTTTAATCCAACAATCGGATGGAAGTTTTAAAGAATCAGAACACTCTGACGTGTGGGAAAAAGACCGACGTTTTAAAGATTCAGGTGCTCTTTTCTTTGATGCAACCGGGAATGGTATTCTTGATCTTTATGTGGCTAGCGGCGGCTATGAAATTTCACCATCGTCACAACTGCATCAAGACAGGTTATACATCAACCGGGGGGATGGGAATTTTGTAAGATCTGATGAGGGCCTTCCTGAAATGATTACCAGTACCCAGGCTATCGCTGCCGGTGATTTTACAGGTAACGGTTTAATGGATCTTTTTGTAGGTGGCAGGCTCACACCATACCTATATCCATTACCACCCCGCAGTTATCTTTTAATCAATGAAGGAGGTACGTTCACCGATGCAACAGAACAGGTTGCATCAGAATTACTCGAATCGGGCATGATCACTGATGCCGAATGGGTTGATCTTGATAATGACGGAATGCAGGACCTAGTTCTTTCTGGCATATGGCTGCCGGTTCAATTTTTCAGAAATGATGGAAGCGAACTGATTAATATCACAGAAGATACAGGCCTGCCTCCAATGAGAGGATGGTGGTACAGCCTTGCAGTTGCAGATCTGAACGGTAACGGATACTCGGATATCGTTGCAGGAAATTTAGGGCTTAATCACACATTTACTACTTCAACGGATGATCCTCTCGGCCTTTATGCCGCAGATTTTAACAACAACAGGCAGATGGATAATTTTTTCACAAAAAGATATAATCAAACGGATCAAAGCGAGCAAAATGATCCTGGATTGTTCTCTTTTAAGGAAAAAAATGAAGATAATGAAAGCGTTTATCCATTTTTCGGCCTTGCAAAATATGGAATGCAGCATCCACAATTGATGCAACGTTACAAATCTTTTGAACGATTTGCCGTTGTGGATATGGAAGAACTATTTAGACGAGAGCTATTAAACCGCGCTCTGCGTTTAGAAGCCGATACCTTTGAAAGCAGCATCTTTTACAACAATGGAGATGGAACATTTACTGCCCGGCCCCTTCCTTCTCTTGCACAAATATCTCCCGTTAAATCTATTCTGATATTTGATGTAGAAGATAACGGCTTTAATGACCTGATTTTGGCAGGAAATATCTACGCAACCGACCCTGAAATCCCCAGAGCTGACGCAGGTAATGGACTTTGGCTCAAAAATGATGGGGCTGGTAATTTTATCCCCATTTCTCCATTCGAAAGTGGATTTCTTGCCCCAAAAGATGTCAAAACCCTCTCACTAGTTCGATCTCCCAACGGAAACCTGATCGTAATAGGTAACAATGATGACTATATCCGGCTATACAAAATCAGATAACCGGATATATTTTTTAATTTATTCCAACTCACGATCCGGTGACAATTCAACCGGTACCCTGATATTTCCCCAGTGAATGTATAGCGTTCCTGATTCCGGTGTTACATCTTCAAAATAGATCATCATCTGCTCTACAAAATGTGCTTCTTCCGGGGTAACCTGAACTCTGAGTCTATCTTCAGCTGCATCATACTCTGTTCCCCAGGAAAGTTTGTCGTTGATAATAATGGTCCACTCATCTTCTCCGGGTATCGTATAGAGTGAATAAACACCCTCTTCAACAAGCTCGCCCTCAACAAAAACATCATCTGAAAATGTAATCACTGTTGATTCATTGGCACCGGTTCTCCATACTTCACCAAAAGGTGCAAGTCCATCACTGGCAAAAAGCACTCTCTCTCTTACACCGGGCCTGCCATATGTCACTTCCACTTTTGTCAAACCGATTGTTTGTCCCGCAACCGCACTTGGACTCACCCATACACGTTCATGGTTTCTTTCTTGTGCATTCGCCTGCTGACTCAACAGCAATCCGGTTACAATTATAAATATTGATAGTGTAATTAGTCTCATCATCCTTTTTTAGTTTAGTTTATTTTAGTTGAAGTTTATCTCTCTTAAATCATGACAAGAACATCTTCTCATACATGAGTTTAAAATAAATGGTCGATTTATAGATTTATTCAATTGATTATACAGAATCTTGAAGTAAATGTGGAAAATCTTTTTTGAACTTAGCCAATTTGGGAGCAATCACAACTGAACAGTAACCCGCATTCGGATTATTGTTGAAATAGTTCTGGTGATAATCCTCAGCTGTACTGTAATTTGACAACGGAGTTACCTCTGTTACGATTTCGTCACTCCAGAGATCAGAGTCGTTGGTTTTTTGCAGCGATTTCAATGCTGTATCTCTCTGCTCTGGTGACAGATAAAAGATAGCGGATCGGTATTGCGTACCAACATCAGCACCCTGCCGATTGAGCGTCGTAGGATCATGGGTATGCCAAAATACTTCAAGCAGTTCTTCATAGGAGATGATTTCCGGATCAAATTCAACCCTAACCACTTCGGCATGACCCGTTCGCCCGGACACGACCTGATTGTAAGTAGGATTTTCTACATGTCCGCCGGCATATCCGGATTCAATGTCAACAACGCCGGATACTCGTTGATAAATAGCTTCGACACACCAAAAACAACCGGCTCCAAATACGGCCACTTCTGTTTCAGATTCAGTTTGGTTATCAGATATATTCATAATGGATAGTATTGAAAAAAGGATGATTGCCAAATTCATAGTTTCGGATTTGTTTATTATTTCCATTGTAAACGAAATAATTTAACAAATCGTGCCATATGGTTTTAATAATTGACACTCTATTCAATGGGTTTCGATATATCCACCGGTTTTGATGTGATAACTCTAAAAGATAAAAGCACACTGACTACTGTTGTCACGATCGCCAGATACAAAATATCATGCATGGTAAATGTACTGTCCAGCATGGTTCCGACTAAAATCGGACTCGATGCCGTGCTTAACACCATAAATGTAGTAAATAAGCTTTGAACGGTACCTATTCTTTCTGATCCATACATTTCAGCCAAAAGTGCTGATTTTATGGTGCTGCCCAATCCCATTGTTACTCCAATCATGCCCAGGTATACAAATGCCGACCAATTTGTTGAAAAATAGACGGCTGATAAAAGACCCAGCAGTATAGGAATCAGATAAAATGGAAATAGTTTACACGCTGTAAATCGATCGATCAATGGCCCGGAAATGATTCCGAAAAGAATTCTCATAATTGCAAAAGAGATGAATGCGGTTGCAATCAGGGAAGCACTCCAGCCTAATTCATCAGCAGCGGCAATCTGATATAGAAAAAGTCCGGTTGCCCAGAATGGTGGGATTAAAATGGCCGGGATGATAAATAAAGTTCTTCTGTCTTTAAGAATGACCTTATAGTCCTCTTTCGCAGACCGTTTCACTTTCGGGGCTGTATGGGTCTCTCTTTTTTCATAGGTTCGGATAAGTGTCCATACAACGGGGATAAAAATGAGGGCAATGACACCCGCGATTATGCCCCAGATCGTTCTCCAATGAAAAACAACAAGCATAGCCGTGATGATACTGGGCAGTACGGCTTCACCAAGTGGGTACCCTAACGCTGATACACTGAGTGCCTTCCCTCTTTCAGTCCCGTAAACCCGTGCCATTGTCGCCTGTGCTGTATGACTGCTGAGTCCTTGTCCGGTTAATCTCACAAGAATAAGACTTATAAAAAATATGGAGATATGCCACGATATGGACATCAATACAGCTGCAAAAAACAATCCTGCAGAGACTGCTAAACTATATTTCGAGAGGGATATACGATCAATCCACTGCCCCAAATAGGGTAATATCATAGCTCCTGTAAGAGTTGCTGCAGAGTAGAGTGATCCAAATGACGCATTGCTCAACTCAAAAGCTACCAGATAGAAGGGTACAAAAAGTGAGATAAAAAATGTTTGACCGAAACTTGAGAAAAAAGTGAAAGAGACTGCAAATGATAAAAGACGCTTCTCTTTTCTGACAAATGCCAGATAGTCCATTTACGACTGATAGTTAGCACTCATTAAAATTTCTTTGTCCTTCAAAATAGAGCTTTTAACATCGAATAGATAGAATCGAATATGGAAAGCACCACCTTTTGAATAATCTTCATTTATTATCCTGTACCTTCTTGTTTTCCTATAAAGCATTTTCCTCTATATCAACTCGATGCGCGTTTATTGACTATAACGCCGGAGTGCCGGATTCCATTAAAATAGAATCCAGAGAAGCATGAGTATAATCAAAAAGAAGATAGTCATTTGAGCTGCCCTTGATTGACGCGGGAATTCATACTGACAAATAGGACAGATTTCAGCATCTGTATCCACATCCATAGCACAACCCGGACACTCTTTCGTTTTACTCATTATTTAATATAGATTTTATTCCTCCAACATAGTTCATTGAAAGGTACCCACTATGATGCTTTTTTTCAGCTTTATTGGCAATCGCCGTCTACAAAGATAGATGTCGTGCTTATCCGCTTAAATTTGTATTTTAAAGCACTTAATTGATCTTAAAAAACAGTTTCCTATGTCATCACGCTATATCAAATTATTTTTATTTATTGCCACTCCACTGGTGCTTTTGTCTATCTCTTCATCATGGATTTTTGAGTGGATGTGGCTCAATGAGTTAGGGTATTCACGAATATTCTGGACTCTAAGAGGGACACAACTATCACTGATCACCGTTGCATTTATTATTGCAGCCATCTATTTCACACTCAATTTCAGATATCTTGCGGGACAATTAAAATTTGCAAAACTTCATGGTTCACCTCTTCAAGGAGTGGAATTCGACCTTGGAAGTATGCTTGCCAATAGCCGGATAAAACAGTTTTTCACTATGGGTGCTTTGGTAATGGCTTTCATTTTTGCACTCAGCTTCTTTATCCGCTGGGATGAGTCGCTCCGTTTTATCAGCAGTGTGGAATTTGGTGAAGTGGATCCGCTGTTTGGCCGTGATATCGGTTTTTATATGTTCCAGCTGCCTTTTTGGAATATTATGCAAAGTTCTCTCACCTCTATTGCCTTTTTAACACTGGCAATCCTGGGGCTATCATATATTTTCACAGGGCTTTTGAATATGAAGTCTCTCACAGACTTTTCTGCACGGGACAGTATCAAGAATCATCTAAGTATTAATGTAGGTATTTGGCTTGCATTGCTTGCATGGGGGTTTTACCTGGATCGATTTGATCTCCTTTTTAAAGCAGACGGAATCGTATTTGGAGCAGGTTATACGGATGTCACCATTCAACTGCCGGCTATCTGGATGCTTGTGATTTTAACCTCCATCATGTCCATTCTTTTCTTTATCAGCCGATGGGTATCTCTTAAAAAAATAATCCCTCTTTTGGCCGGAGCTATTCTGGTAATAATGGTGGGCGGACGAGGCCTGATCCCGGGTGTTGTCCAGCAGTTTAATGTTGAACCGAACGAACTTGAGTTAGAATCACCCTATTTGGTAAACAACATTGAAATGACACGCCTCGCCTATAACCTCCACAATGTTGAAGAGGTGGATTATATGGCTGATGATACCTTGAATATTGCTGACATCCGTAATAATCAGGACGCAGTTGATAATATCCGATTGTGGGATCCCCGTCTATTATTGAATACTTATCGCCAGCTTCAAGAGATACGCTCCTACTATGAATTTTATTCTGTGGATAATGATCGATATGTGGTAAACGGAAATCCCACACAAATGATGCTATCTGCCCGTGAAATTGCGAGGGTATTACCGAGCCAGTCAGACACCTGGGTAAACCGTCATATGCAATACACGCACGGTTTTGGCCTGGTAATGAATCCGGTGACAGAAACAAACCGGCAGGGCGAACCTCGATTGGTTATACGAAATATCCCGCCATTTTCTGAAAGCCCTGATTTGGTCATCGATAATCCGGCAATATATTACGGGGAAAACAATACCGGATATTATATTGTTAATACCGGTGTCCCGGAACTGCACTATCCGGATGGGGACAATAACGTATATAACCACTATGATGGAACCGGTGGTATTCAGATCAATAGTTTATTCAGAACACTTCTTTTTGCCTGGGAACTCTCTGATATGAATATCATTCTATCAGACTATATTGAAAGTGAGAGCCGTCTTCAAATATGGCGAAGTGTTCAGCAGCGTATCAATAAAATTACCCCCTTTCTGAATCTGGACAGTGATCCTTATCTGGTTATGAATGATGGCAGGCTCTTTTGGATACAGGATGCATATACAACATCTTCGCATTTCCCTTATTCTCAAAGATATCGCAACAGTTTTAATTACATCCGTAACTCAGTAAAAATTGTTGTAGATGCCTATCATGGCACAGTCGATTACTATATTGTAGATGAAAATGATCCGGTATTGAAAGTATATGATGACATCTTCCCGGGAGTTTTCAAATCATTGGATGAATTACCTGCCGGAATGGAAGAGCATTTTCGATATCCGCAGGATCTCTTCGAAGTTCAGATAGAGACTTTTTCCAGGTATCACATGACTACCCCACAAGTTTTTTATAATCAAGAAGATCTTTGGGCTCGTCCAACCGAGCAGTATGGCGGAAATCCTATGCTGATGGAACCCTATTATGTTTTGGCCAGGCTGCCGGGTGATCAAGCATTGGAATTTATGCTGATCAGTCCGCTAACACCGGAAAATCGAGACAATATGATCTCCTGGATGGCTGCAAAATCAGACCCCGGTAATTATGGGGACCTGGTCGTTTATCGATTGCCAAAAGAGCGTCTAATTTATGGCCCGGCACAAATTGAAGCGAGGATTGATCAGGATCCGGAAATTTCACGACAAATTGCTCTATGGGATCAACGCGGTTCAAGAGTGATCCGTGGTAACCTGATGGTGATTCCGATTGAAAATTCGTTTCTGTATGTGGAGCCGGTCTTCCTTCTTGCAGATAATGTCGAGATTCCTCAGTTACAACGGGTAATCGTAGCAATTGGAGATAATATCTCCATGCAACCGACCCTGGAACTGGCGATTTTTGATCTTTTCGGCGATGAAGCCGACTTTATCTTGCGTGGAGCTACTATACCTGCAACCGCAACGGATGAGGGTGTGCCGGTCACAACACCGCTTGCGGAAGGTACAGTTCCCGATCTTTCCGCCGAACAACTGCGTGAAATTCGCTCCCTCTGGAACGAGATTGTTACCGCCCTCGAAGAAGGCGATTGGGCGAGATACGGAGAGCTTCTGAATGAGCTGGATGAAAAGATAAATGAGTAAAAAGTGAAGGTATTGTGGAGTGGCAACCAACCAAAATAAACAGTCATCCTGATGCAGATCAGGATCTCACGTCTAGAACTCCACATTGGTATTGGTTCCATTTAGGAATAAGTATCATGCCCTGAGATCCTGAAATAAATTCAGGCCCTATGTTAAAAAAAGG
>TARA_R100001143_G_scaffold62325_2_pt1 | contig 25681 bp, 23 predicted proteins | sample TARA_R100001143 | Tara Oceans TARA_R100001143 (sample SAMEA2621300) | marine metagenome | biome: marine biome (ENVO:00000447); feature: mesopelagic zone (ENVO:00000213); material: "saline water (ENVO:00002010), including plankton (ENVO:xxxxxxxx)" | depth 800 m | reverse complement strand
AGCCGACAGGCCGATAAAGGGATCCTGGTGATTCCAAATAACCGCACACCACACAAGGGTGATCCGATGTCCGATATGCGGGGGCATGCCCGTAAGGCCCTGGCGGCATTGCGTCAATTTGTGGAAACGCAGGTTCTGGAGGGGCATTGGCCCCCCGGAACGCAATTGCCGACAGAGCGTGAACTGGCGGATCAATTCGCGATCAGCCGCAACACAGTGCGCCGTCAAATGCTGCAACTGGTCAAGGATGGCTGGATCGACCGCCATGTTGGGCGGGGCACCTTTGCCTGCGCGCCGCCTGGCGCATCGGGCGCTTCTGATCCTGACGCCAGTACGGTGAACCCCGAAGAGGTTATGGAAGCCCGCCTGCTGATTGAGCCCTTGCTGGCGAAGTTGGTGGTGATCCGTGCCAGCAATGCAGAACTGGCCTCTATGGAAGACATACTCGCCGCCGGTGCGAAATCGGAAACCATGGCGGAATTTGAATATTGGGACAATAAACTGCACCGCGCCATCGCTGAGGCGTCAAAAAACCAATATCTGATCACGATTGTTGAAGGGATCCATAAGGCGCGCCAATCCCCCGCCTGGTTTGGCTTGAGGCGCCGCGGGTTGACGGACGAGCGTCGACAGATTTACCAACAGGACCATACGGCGATTGTTCAGGCTCTGGTACGGCGCGATGGGGAACAGGCCAGAGAGGCGATTTTAAGCCATCTGAGCCGGGTTCGGACGAATTTAATGATTACATGACAGATTCCTGTTGGAATTATTTTAGGATTGCGTCACTATTGGTTCACTAATTTGTCACATTGGTTCAAAATTGGATCAAATATAGGCTGAGGGGTGAGCATGCAGGTGTCACGGCCAGAGGTACAGGGATGGTTCGGCGTTGCGACGTCGACCTATGCCGCTGCCAGCCAAGCTGCGATGCGCATGTTGGAACTGGGCGGAAACGCCTTTGATGGGGCGGTGGCAGGCGGCTTTGTCCTGCAGGCAGTGGCCCCCCATTTGAATGGTCCCGCCGGGGATGTCGCCATGCTGGTCTATGACGCAGCCGACGGACAGGCGCAGGCCGTGTGCGGTCAAGGCCCCACGCCCAAAACCGCGACGATAGAGGCGATACGCGCCCTGGGTCTGGACCGTATTCCCGGAACAGGCCTGTTATCAGCAGTGGTGCCAGGCGCATTTGACGCCTGGATGCTGCTTTTGGCGGAAAAGGGGACCTTGCCGCTGCGCACGGTGATTGAACCCTCTTTGACCTATCTGGATCGGGGCGTCCCGGTGGATGGTCGCCTGCACGCCACGCTGGCTGCGGCGCAGTCTGTCTTTCAACGCTATTGGCCCAGCTCGGTGCAGGTGTTTCTTCCCGATGGCAAAGTTCCGGCGGTTGGGGAGTTGCTGCGCAATCCAACACTGCATTCCGTTTTTCGCCGTCTTTTGGATGAAGCAGAAGCGGTTGGATCGGACCGGCTGGCACAGATCGAAGCCGCCCGTGCGATATGGTCCGATGGTTTTATCGCCCAGGAAATCGATGCTTTTTGCCGTCAGACCGAAGTGATGGATGTGTCTGGTCAGGTGAATGGTGCCCTGTTGCGGGGATCAGATCTGGCGGGATGGCGGGCCTGGTTCGAACCGGCCCTGTCGCTGGAATATGCAGGCTATCAGGTGCTGAAATGCGATAGCTGGACGCAGGGGCCTGTTCTGCTGCAAGCGCTGGCCTTGTTGCCTGCCCAAGAGATGGCGGGGCTGGACCCCAATGGGGCGGAATTTGTGCATCGGGTGACCGAAGCCTTGAAGCTGGCCTTTGCGGATCGGGAAGTATTCTATGGCGATCCGAACACAGCCCGCGTCCCGATGAGCCGATTGTTATCGCAAGACTATGCGGCCTTGCGCCGTGACGAGATATCCGCGCGGGCCTGCAATGATTGGCGACCAGGCAATATTGCAGGATGTGGCGCACCGATCGATTACGCCGCCGCCTGTGCCCGCAAACGGGAAACCGGATTGCTGGCCGCCTATGGCGGGGGGGAGCCGACGGTTCAATCGATTGAAGCACTGGGCTATCGCGCCAGTGTCAGCGGCGATACCTGTCATATCGATGTGATTGATGCAGCCGGGAACATCGTGTCGGCAACGCCGTCTGGCGGGTGGCTGCAATCGTCGCCCGCTATTCCGTCTCTGGGATTTCCCCTGGGAACGCGGGCACAGATGATGTGGCTGGACCCTGCTGCTCCATCGGGTTTGGGGCCGGATCGACGCCCGCGCTCCACACTGACGCCAACGCTTGTCCTGGATAAAGCCGGTCGGGGGTATCTTGCCTGTGGCACACCGGGCGGGGACCAACAGGATCAATGGCAAACGGCCTTTCTGATTCGGCATCTGGTGCATAATATCGGCCTTCAAGAAGCGATAGAAGCCCCTTCGTTTCACAGCGAACATTGGCCCAATTCGTTCTATCCCCGTCACGCCTCCCCCGGTCGCCTGGTAGTGGAGGGCCGGTTTGGGTCCCAGGTTTGCGATGATCTGAAGCATCGGGGACATGATTTAAGCATTGGTGATGATTGGTCAGAAGGTCGCCTGACCGCCGCTGCGCGAGACCCGGATGGGCGGATGCGGGCGGCAGCCAATCCACGGGGAGGGTTGGGCTATGCCGTTGGTCGATGACGCTTTGTCTGGATATTCAAAGGATCAGGATGCCGACGGCACACCTCCGGTAACGGGACTGCGACTGGCGGCACAACGGGTCTTGGGTTTTTTCGACAGTGTCATTGGCGGGGCGGCGACGCTGGCGCTGATCGCGCTGATCCTGATCGTTCTGGCCAATGTTATTGGTCGCTATGGGTTCAACGCCTCCCTGACCTGGGGTGGGGAGGCTGCGCAATGGCTTTTTATTGGTGTAATCTTTCTGGCGGTTCCCCTGGCCCATAGGGGGCGGGCGCATCTGTCGATCCAGTTCCTGGTCGAACGCCTGCCGACCCCGTTGCAGACAGTGGCAGGATTTCTCAGCGATCTGATTATCGCTTATGCGACGGTGATGTTGTTGCTGGGCGGGATGACATTGATTGATGTGGTCGGTGGCGTGAATTATGCGCTGAACCTGCCAAGTTGGGTTAAATTTGCCCTGATCCCGGTGACCAGCGCCTTGGGTCTTCTCTATCTGGCGCTGCAAGGTCTGGACGAAGGGAAACGCCCCTGGCGCGGGGTGATCAGCATAGCGCTTGCTTTCGGCCTGTATTTCCTGTTGCAGCCCGGCGGATTGGTCAGCCTGAAGGGTCTTGATCCTGGGGCAACAATGATTGTCAGCTTTCTGGTCGCCATGGCGATTGGAACACCGGTCGCGTTTGCCATGATCTTCGCAGCCTTTGTTGCCAATGCCGCCGGGGCGGTAATGCCGCCTGCTGCGGTGGTACAGACCATGGTGAATGGATCCAGCAAGTTCCTGTTGCTGGCCATCCCATTCTTTATTGCCGCAGGGGCATTGATGAATGTCGGGGGGCTGACATCGCGCCTGATGGATTTCGCCTTTAAGCTGGTGGGGCATTTGCGCGGCGGTTTCGCACAGGTAAACATCGTGTCCAGCGGTTTCTATGCCGGGATCAGCGGATCCAGCTATTCAGAAGCCGCGCTGGGTACGAAGCTGTTGGTGCCGCAGATGGTCAAGCATGGCTATTCGCCGGGCTTTTCCTGTGCTGTTACAGCGGCGGCTGCGACATTGCCCAATGTCATTCCACCCTCTATCGCCCTGTTGATCCTGGCATCGGTCGCGAATCTTTCCGTTGGCAGTCTGTGGCTGGCAGGTGTTCTTCCCGGCCTGCTGATGGGCGGCAGCATGATGCTGTGTATCTATATTATTGCCCGGATGCGTGGGTATGGGACTGCTAACCAGGCCGCCAGTTGGGCCGACCGTGGGCGCGCCGGGATCAAGGCGCTGCCGGTTCTGGGCCTTGCTGTGGTGATCATTGGTGGGATTCGCGGCGGCATTGTTACCCCGACAGAGGCCGGTGTTCTGGCGGTTGCCTATGCCTTTATTCTGGGGATTGCGGTCTATCGCACATTCACCTGGCTGGGACTGTGGCAGACCTTACGCGGGGCCTCGGTAGAAGCCGCGATGGTGGGGCTTCTGATCGGTGCGGCTGCGCCTTTCACCTTCGTCCTGGTGACGGAACAAATTCCACAATCCCTATCATCCCTGATCACGGGCCTGTCGGATAACCCCTATATCGTGCTGCTGCTGGCCAATGTGCTGATGCTGTTTTTTGGCATGTTTCTGGATATCGGCGCGGCGATCCTGATCTTAACGCCGCTGTTGATGCCGGTCATGGTCAGCATGGGCGTAGATCCGATCCATTTTGGCCTGATCGTGGTGGTCAATCTGATGCTGGGCGGTCTGACGCCCCCGGTTGGCATGCTGGTCTTTATCTCGTCGGCGATATCGAAAACGCCAGTGCATGAGGTTTTCCGTGCGATGTATCCCCTGCTGGGTGCGCTGTTGATTGCCTTGGCGATCATCACCTATGTGCCCGCAGTATCGCTCGGTCTTGGTTGGCTTTTACAAGGACAGTAAAGACGGAAAAGCCAGATATTCACAGGTACAACACAAGGAGGCAGAGGGATGTTTGTTAGACGCACATTGAAGACAGGACCAAGGCTGTTGCTGGCCGCGGCGATGGGATTATCACTGACCTGGGCCGGGGCCGCCCAGGCCGACCCGACACAGATCACGGTCGGTGTTATCTATGGAATAGACAAGCCGCAGGGTAAGATCTGGACCAAGATGAACGAATTGGTCGAAAAGAAGATTCCTGGTCAGATCACCTTTAACATCGTCCCGGACGGTGCCTTGGGTGGTGAGAAAGAGGAAGTCGAAGGCGTCCGTTTGGGCTCTATTCAGGCTGGGATATCGACCCTGGCCAATATGTCCACATGGGTTCCGGAAACGTCCCTTTTTGACATGCCCTTCATCTTCCGCGACCAGGCTCATATCGACAAGGTAATGGCCGGTCCAATCGGGGATGAGTTCAAGGACCTGTTCGCAAAACAGGGCTTTAAAGCCTTTGGCTTCATCACCTATGGCGCACGTCATGTGATTTCCAAGGCCAAGATTACCGGCCCAGGTGATGTGAATGGCTTGAAGATGCGAGTTATTCAAAGCCCGTTGCACATTGCCCTGTGGGAATCGCTGGGGGCCAGCCCAACGCCGGTTCCAATTACAGAAGCCTATAATGCCCTGGAAACCGGTGTGGTGGATTACATGGATATGACCATGTCGGGCTATCAGGCGCTGAAGCTGTATGAAGTTGTGCCAAACTTTGCCAGGACATCCCATATCTGGGCGCTGGGCGTGATGTATATGAGCATGCCGTTCTGGGAATCGCTGACACCCGAACAACAAGCGGCACTGGAAGAAGCCGCAGCAGAAGCAATCCCCTATTTCAATGGTCTGGCTGCTGGGGAACAGGAAGAATCCCTGACGAAAGCCGTTGAAATGGGCGCAACCGTGGTCGAACAGGATACCGCCGAATGGCAAAAGGCGATGGCACCGTTCTGGGCCAGTTACGCCGATAAGGTCGGTGGGATCGAAAAAATCGAAACCATTGTGAATACCAAGTAAATCAAGGTGGGGTCTGGGGTTTTGCGCCCCGGACCCAACACCTATTGATTAAAGAGTGAGAGGTCCGGCATGGCAGATTTCATCGAGGAAGACCGGGTTCGCGACGGGCCAATGGATCAGGAAATCCTGACAATGGTGGTTGAGGCCCTGCGTCATCAAGGCTTTCCAAACGCCACCCATGAATCGATTTTTGGTGATCCGGATCATCGCGCGGCGGCAGTGGATTTGCTGAAAGACTGTCGCCCAATGCCGGTTGTCTTGTCCCTGATAGACGCGCTGCACTCACAATAGACGCACCGCGTATCCTGTTGATAGAATGGAGAGAGCAATGGCCCAGGCCATGCCGTTAATGACTGCCAGTGCGGATCTGCGGGCCCGCTATCCTGAGGGTACGGTTTACATCGATGGCGCATTTGTCGTGTCCCCATCGCGTTTGACTGTGTATGGCAAACAGTTTGGCGACACGATTTGCGACGTTGGGTCCGGAAACGCCGATGTGATCGATGCGGCTGTGACAAGCGCTGAAAAGGCCTGGCCCGCCTGGCGTTCAATGGCACCATCGGCCCGGGCGGCCCTGCTGTATGCCATGGCCGATCGTCTGGCCGGGGAGATGGATCAGTGGATATCCCTGGAGGCGCATCATGCCGGCAAACCCCTGTCGGATGCGCGGATCGATATCGTATCGGCGGTCATGACTCTGCGCTGGTTCGCAGGTTACGCCGACCGGATTGATGGGCGCGTTGTCGCCTCTGCGGAGACGGTGCATCGCTACATTCGTCGTGAACCTCTTGGTGTATGCGGCCTGATCGTGCCGTGGAACTTCCCCCTTCTGATGATGGTGTGGAAGGTCGCGCCTGCTTTAGCAGCGGGCAATACGGTGGTTGTGAAACCTGCCAGCCTGACACCGCTGACGGCCCTGTTGTTTGCGAAACTGGCCAGTGATGCCGGATTGCCCGCCGGTGTCTTGAATGTCGTGCCTGGACCGGGCGAAGCCGCAGGCATGGCATTGGTCCGCCATCCGCGTGTCACCAAGATCAGCTTCACCGGCTCTACAGAAATTGGCAAACAAGTTGCCCGGATTGCCGCCGATACGGTCAAGCGCGTTACCCTGGAATTGGGTGGCAAGTCCCCAACCATCATTCTGGACGATGCCGATCTGAACAAGGCGATTCCAGCCTCTGCAGCGGGGTGTTTCGGGCATGCCGGACAGAAATGCGCCGCCCGCACGCGGGTTATTGTCAGTGAAAGCCGCGCCGATGAGGTCGTAGACCGTCTGGCGAAAATCGCTACGGGCTTGAAGATCGGGGACCTGTCAGATCCTGCAACGCAATTGGGCCCTGTCATCGATACCAAAGCACAATCCAGAATTCTGGGGATGTGTCAGGATGCACAGAAGGCAGGCGCGTCTTTGGTCTGTGGCGGGGATGCCCCGGATCACACCGGCCCCTATGTGTCCGCGACAATTTTCGATCAGGTGAAATCCAGTGATGTGCTGGCCCAGGAAGAAGTATTCGGTCCGGTCATGGCCGTCATTCGTGTACCCGATGAGGATGCCGCAATCGCCGCCGCCAATGACAGTGACTATGGCCTGGCCGCGACCCTGTGGACACGGGATGTCGGCAAGGCGCACCGGATTTCCGGTCAGATTCAGGCTGGAACCGTCAGTGTGAACACGCCTGCCGTGGTCGGAATCGAAACCCCGTTTGGGGGGTATAAGCAAAGCGGATATGGCCGCGAATTGGGGCTGGAGGGCTTGGACGCCTATCTGCAATCCAAGGCGGTAATTATGGATATCAGTTCTTAAGGAGTTTTGATCAATGTCTGGTCCCTTCGTATTCCTTCATTCCACACACCGTGTGCAATTTGGTCCGGGCTGTCTGTCAGCCCTGCCGGATTTGGCAAGGGCAGAGGGCCGAAGGAAGGCTGCTGTTTTGCTGGATGCGTATTTCATGGGGGGGCCGTTGCAGGATCGGCTATCAGAAATCCTGAAGGATTTTGCCCCTGTATTCCATGCGGTCCCACAGCATGAGCCTGATACTGACACGGTTGAAGACGCCCGTGCGGCCCTTTCGGAGGCTGAGGCGGATTTGATTCTGGCGGTTGGGGGGGGCTCCACCCTAGACACTGCTAAAGCGGCGCGCATGTTGTTGAGCAACCCCGGGCCGATAGAAAATATCGTCGGCGCGATGGGTATGCCGATGATCGCCCATGACAGCCTGTTCGTTGCGGTTCCGACGACGGCAGGGACGGGCAGCGAGGTTTCTGAATCTGCGGTCATCGCAAAGACAGGGACCGATTATAAGATGGTGTTGCGATCCCCGAATATGGCGGCGCGTCTGGCACTGCTGGACCCAGAACTGGGCGTAACAGCACCGCCCAGTGTAACAGCAACAGCAGGCTATGATGCCATCACCCATGCGGTGGAAGCTTACACGTCAAAATTTGCGACCGTAATGACCGATCCGTTTGCGCGGTCTGCCATGGAGCTTCTGGCCGTGTCGCTGCCCGTTGCTTTTGAAAAGCCAGACGATATTGAGGCACGCGGGAATTGCCTGATTGGGTCGATGCAGGCGGGCATCGCGTTTAATTCCGCGCATTTGGGATTGGCGCATGCGATCGCGGGGGCGCTGGGTGCCTTGCATCATGTGCCGCATGGCCTGGCAAATGCCTTGGCCCTGCCGTGGAGCATGGCCTTTAACCAGCCAGCGCTGGGCGCGAAGGGGGAGATCGTGGCTGGGATCTTCAAGGGGGCAACCTCCGCAGCGGGCCTGTCTGCCATGCGCAAAAAGGTTGCGCTGGATATCGGTCTGGACAAATTTGTCCCAACCGATGCAGAACGGGATCTGGTGGCGGAAGGGGCTGCGAAAAGTGGCCAGATCAAGGTTAATCCGCGCCTTGCCAGTGCCGCGGAAATCCGGGTGATCCTGGAACATATGCGCCAGCCGACCGAAGGGCTGCAGCCCAATCTTAATTTATAAGGAAGGACACTCTGACATGACAATCCACAACCCTGACAGCATCGCCGCCCCGGTTGGGGCCTATGTCCATGGACTGGAAACCGCGCCGGGTGCACGCATCCTGCATGTCTCCGGCCAGATTGGTATGGCAAAGGATGGCACCATTCCATCCGGCACCAAGGCGCAGTCGGAACTGGTCTGGCAGAATATCGCAGAAATTCTTGCCTCTGCGGATATGCAGATTTCGGACATTGTGAAGATGACGGCTTACCTATTGGGCCCGGAAGACCTGGCAGACTATGGCGCTGCCCGCACCGCCGCCCTGGCAGGACATAAGCCGACATCGACGCTAATTTTCGTCGCAGGCCTGGTGAAACCCGAATTGCGGGTCGAAGTCGAAGTCGTCGCCGCCAAGGCTTAAGTCCAGCTTTTGCTCCTCTGGGTGAAGGTGCTGTTCTCTTTAACATTGTCACCCCGGACCGTGATCTGGGTCTGGGCCGAAAGAAAAGGGTGCGGTCTGTAACCTGGGCTGGATTGGCTCAGACAGCGTGGCTGCGGGTGGCGGGAACGGATACGCCGTCGCGCAGGGCGGCGGCCTCGTCTTCGTCCAGGTTGCGGGCCATGACCAACAGGGCAGAGCGTAAATCTGCGATTTGCTGTTCGCTCAATCCCCTCAGGGAGGTTTCATTCACATCCTCGGCCAGGGGCTGCAAAAGTTTGCGGGCATTCTTGCCTTCCTGGGTCAGGTATACCAGCAACCGCTTTCGATCTCCGGGGGGATGTTTGCGGGTCAGATAGCCCAGCGCTTCCAGTTTTCGCAGGGCCGTATGGGTGGTGGGTTCCATCAAGCCCGCGCGCTTGCTGAGGTCCCGTTGAGACAATCCATCCTGTTCCCATAAGATGCGCAGGAACACCCAGCCGCCAAATTGCACCCCATGGTCTGTCAGACGCAATTGCAGGGACCGTGTCACCCCGCGCGCAACATATCGCACCAGATGCGCCATACGATCCTGCGCCAGATGCTCTGCCTCGCCCCCCACGGTGACACTCGCTTTCAGCGCCGCCGCCGCGTCGATATCATCCGTCATAATGTTTCCAGTTTTCCTGTTTCTACAGCGCGAGTCGCAAAAAGGCTCTTAAACTCAGTATCATACACTTTTGCGGCGAAACAAGCTTAGACATCGAAGCATGACCATAAAAGACAAGGGCCCGCAGCAAACACCCAACAGGGCGGATGCTGCGGGCCCTTGTCGTCACGACTTACGCAACGCGGGACTCTTTGATCGACTCTTCCAGGATATCCAGCGCTTCACTGAAGACCGTATCTTGAATTGTGATCGGCGCCAGGAAGCGAATGACATTGCCATAAACACCACAGGTCAGAAGGATCAGACCCTTTTCCAATGCCTTGGCACGAACCCGATTGGCAAAATCCGCGCTGGGCAGGTTGGTCTTCACATCATTGAACTCAACCGCGTTCATGAAGCCAGGCCCCCGGATATCGACAATTTCCGGCACGGAGTCCCGCAGACTTTCCAGGCGCTGTTTCAAACGCTGGCCCAATGAATTGGCGCGATCGCACAGCTTTTCCTCGTCAATCACGTCCAGAACCGCATTTGCCGCGGCGATGCCCAATGGATTGCCGCCATAGGTGCCGCCCAGACCGCCTGGTGCGGGGCCATCCATGATCTTGGCCTTGCCGGTCACGGCTGCCAGCGGGAAACCACCCGCCAGGCTTTTCGCCATGGTCACCATATCGGGCTCAATCCCATAATGCTCCACCGCCAGCATCTTGCCGGTCCGGGCAAAGCCGGTTTGAACCTCGTCCACAATCAACAGAATGCCATGCTGGTCACACAGGGCGCGCAGGCTTTTCATGAAGCTGACAGGCGCGACGTAAAAGCCGCCTTCCCCCTGAACAGGTTCAATCACAATCGCTGCGACCCGCTTTGGATCAACATCCGCCTTGAACAATTTATCCAGGGCCGCCATCGAATCCGCTTCGGTCACACCATGCATTTCAACAGGGAATGGCGCATGGAAGACATCCGCAGGCATGGACCCAAAGCCCAGCTTGTACGGGGCGACCTTGCCCGTCAGGGCCATGCCCATAAAGGTCCGGCCATGGAACCCGCCGGTAAAGGCGATCACCGCATTGCGCCCGGTTGAGGCCCGCGCGATCTTGATGGAGTTTTCCAGCGCTTCCGCCCCGGTCGTGACAAAAATCGTCTTCATCGGCTCAGACGACGGCACCAGCGCATTCAATCGCTCCGCCAGGGTCACATAATTTTCATAGGGAACGACCTGGTGGCAGGTATGGGTGAAACGATCCAGTTGCGCCTTTACCGCCTCAATCACCTTGGGGTGACGATGGCCGGTATTCAGCACCGCAATGCCAGACGCAAAATCGATATAGCGATTGCCCTCCGCATCCCAAATTTCTGAGTTTTCCGCGCGCTCTGCATAGATCTGGGTCATCACACCGACCCCGCGCGAAATTGCATCAACACGCCGCGCTTCAATTTCCTTATTCTGCATTCTTTCATTCCTTTGGGTTTCGAGGGGTTAGAATGCCCCGTGTCGAAATTCACAGTCGACATTGCATAACAATTGCTCAATATATTTATCACCGAGGCGGTCCATCCGCAATATCACCTTAGGGACAGAATGCAGGGAGGTAAGACCAAGTGCGTGACGTGGATATCGGTGCAAGATTGAAGGCCTTTCGCGAGGCCCAAGACCTTTCGCAACGGCAACTTGCGCAAGTGGCGGGCGTCACTGGCTCAATGATTTCCATGATTGAACAGAACCGCACCAGCCCCTCTGTCGCGACCCTGAAAAAGATCCTGTCCGGGCTGAAAATCTCCCTGGGTGCTTTTTTTGAGGAGACCCCGGCTGATGGCGTGAAATGGCATTTCACGCGCGCAGAGCTTGGCGAAATCAATCCAGAGATCAAACGCGGTGCCCCGCCAGAAGCCGCCAAGGCGATCAGCTTCTTACAAGTTGGTGGCGCAGGCACCAGCGCCTTGCAAATGCTGTATGAACATTATCCGCCCGGTGCCGATACCGGCCCGGACCTTTACAGCCACGAGGCGGAAGAAGCCGGCATCGTCATCGACGGCCAGATCGAAATCACGGTTGGCAGCGAAACCCGCCTGCTGAACACAGGCGACGCCTATCTGTTCAACAGCCGCCTGGCCCACCGTTTCCGCAACCCCGGCGACACCCCCTGCACCATCGTCAGCGCCTGCACACCCCCGACATTTTAAGAATGTCGTTCAGGTGAACGGGCCGTTGTGCCCCCCCTTTGCAAAAATGATATCCCATCAATCCCACAATCCTCATCCTGAGGAGGCGCATCAGCGCCGTCTCGAAGGAGGGGCTGTAAGTCCTGTGATTTCAGATAGATCATCCTTCGAGACGCTTCGCTCCTCAGGATGAGGGGCCCCCTCACCGATCTGCGGTGAAAACGGTCCAGTTCATGGCAGTCGAGAGGCGTTCCAGGGCGATGGTGCCCAGTTTGGAATTGCCGACTTCATTCAGGCCGGGTGACCAGACGGCGATGGAGGCCTTGCCGGGGACGATGGCCAGAATGCCGCCGCCGACGCCGGATTTTCCGGGGATGCCGACACGGAAGGCGAAATCGCCCGATGCATCGTAATGCCCGCAGGTCAGCATCAAGGCATTGATGCGCCGCGCCCTGGCCTGGGACACGACATAGCCACCATCAGGATGCCGCCCGTCCAGCATCAGAAACCGCCCGGCCAGGGCAAGCTGCTGGCAGTTCATCTCTATGGCACATTGATGGAAATACGTGCCCAGAACCCGGTCCACAGGGTTTTCCAGATTGCCAAAGGCGCGGATATAATTGGCCAACGCGATGTTGCGGAAACCTGTTTCCGCCTCTGACTTTGCAATTTCCTCATTGATTGTAATGGTATCATCGCCGGACAGATATCGCATGAAGCGGATGATCTCCCCAATCGCCTCCTTGGCATGATGGCCCGCCAGATTGACATCATTGATGACAATCGCCCCGGCATTGATGAAGGGGTTGCGGGGAATGCCCTGTTCCCGTTCCAACTGAACGATGGAATTGAAGGCAGAGCCAGACGGTTCCCGCCCGACCCGCTTCCACAGGTGATCGCCAATCTTGCCCAGCGCCAGGGTCAGCGAGAAGACTTTTGAAATTGACTGGATAGAGAAACCGATATCGGCATCGCCACCGGTCAGCATCTCCCCCTGTGCGGTTGCTACGGCGATGGCGAAACGGGACGGGTTGGCACTGGCGAGCCCTGGAATATAGGTCGCAACCTTCCCCCGGTCCTCAACGCTGCGCATATCCGTAACGATTTGATCAATGATGCCTTGCAGATCAGTCACAATAGGGGCCTTGAAGATCGCCAGCCGCGATGCGGTGCGCCAGCGTCATAATATCCCCCCCCAAGGGCCGATCTTCCACCAAGGGGGCGGAGGTTTCGCGAATCCGTGACAGACAATCGGTCAGCCAAGGGCCCATCTGATCCGCTGTGCCCCGCAATTCCACCGCCTGGGCCGCAACGATCAGCTCTATTGCCGTCAACATTCTTGCATGGTCAATCACCTGTGCCAGGGCACTGACCGCCGTGGGGGAATTGGTCAGACAATCTTCCACCCCATTGGCGTTGATGCTGGGCCACAGGGCAACCGGTTGCGCCGCATGCTGGACTTCTGACAGCAGCGATTCCACGACCTTCATCACCGGGGCAAAACCATTGGACCCGCTTTGCGACTGTGCCAGGAATGTCGGCAGATCACTGAATACGGGATTTAAGTGTTTTGACACCCGCGCGACCTGGGCGACCGTGACATGCACGAAAGCCCGGCTGATCGCTTCAATAACGTGAGTCAATTCAGCGGTGAAATAGGCCCCGCCTGATACGATCCGATCCTCTGCCAATAATGTCACCGGGTTGTCGCTGGACCCGTTGAGTTCAATTTCCACCGTGATCCGCGCGACATCCAGTGCCGCCGCCAGCGTCCCGTGGATCTGGGGAATATTGCGCAGAGAGATCGGATCCTGTAGACGCCGGGCGGTTCCTTCCTGATACAACAGGCTGCCCTGTAACTTCGCATGCAGGTCCGCCGCCGCACGGCTTTGACCCGGCAGCGGCTTTGCCCCCAGAACACCGTCGGAGATCGGGGCCAGATTGGCGCGAAACGCCTCCATCGACAGCGCCCCTGCTGATTGCAGCGCATCGAAGACAGCTTCTGCCTGTGACACGGCAAGGGCCGCAGCGCCAGCGGCGCAACTGGAATGATTGGCTAGGGCCAGACCATCGCGGGGGCCCAGGACCAGCGGCTCTATGCCATGGTCCCGCATCATTTGCGCGGCAGGTCCAGTCTTACCATCAGCGTTCTGCATCTCCCCCTGCCCCGTCAGGCACAGGCCGATCGTGGCATTGCGGATCAGATCCGCCGCCCCGATGGAGCCCAAGGACCCCACTACCGGTGTCAGCCCTGCATTCAGGCAGGCCAGTAAGTGATGGGCAATGGCGGGGCTGGCCCCGGAATACCCTTTCAGTAGGGTGTTCAGCCGCACGATCATGCTGGCCCGGATGTTTTCCACCCGGTCGGGCGGCCCGACTGCATGGGCGCGACCCAGCAGGGTCTGTTGCGAAAAATCCGCCAGAGTCTTGGCATCCAGGACTTCGGTCACACGCGCGCCCAGGCCCGTTGTGACGCCATAGACCGGAACCTTATCCTCAATCGCCCGGTCGATCAGGCGGCGCGCCCGTGCCATCTCTGAAAGACCCGCCGGATCCAGTTCCAGCGGGCGCCCCATAACCGCCGCTTGGGCCAGGTCTTCAATGGTAAGGGACCGACCATCCAGAACCAGCGGGGTCATATCAGTCTTCCCGATACAGCAGATTCTGTGTCACGCCCATGGACCGGGCCTTTTCCAGAATGGCCGCCCCCAGCGCGATATCACCCGTCGACATGCCGCGATGCCAGAACAGGATCGTCTCCTCATCGGACTCACGTCCCGGCTTCAGGCCCGCCGCAATTTCACCTATTTCCGCATAGAAGCTTTCTTCGGTGATTTTCCCAGCATTGATCTGTGGGCGCAGCGCGCCCAGGCTGCCTGCCCGCATTTGGCCCAGATCATCCATCACGAATTTATCGAAACCATCGGTGAAATCCAGCGGCAGGCTGCTCATCGTGCCATAGGGAACGACCAGCGTGCCAGGCTTGACCCAGGACCGCTGAAACATCGGTGTAGGTTCGTTCAGCCGGGTGGCTTCGATCATGATATCGGCGTCTTTCAGACAGGTTTCCCAATCTTCCGTGACGATTACTTTCTTGCCCAGATCCCGGCTCAGCTTCTCCCCGAAGGCATCGCGGCTTTCCTTGCGGCGGGAATGGACGCGGATTTCTTCGAAATCAAACAGATGATCCAACAGGCGGACATTCCAATAGGCCGTGCCGCGCGCCCCGACATGGCCCAGCACACGCGGGTTCTTCGGTGCCAGCCATTTCGCACCCAGTGCCGTCAAGGCGCCCGTGCGCATATCGGTGATCCCTGCCGCATCAATCACCGCCTTTGGCATGCCGGTGCGAGGGTCGAACAAATTCAGCAGCGCCAGTTCCGACGGCAGTCCATGCTTATAATTATCGACATAATCGCCAACGATCTTCACCCCGGCATAGCCCAGCGGCTCAACATAACCACGCAGCACGTTGAAATGGCCATTAAAGGCGGGATCGGGCGTCAGATGCATGCGGGGCTCGATCACCGTTTTGCCCTGCCCGGCTGCGATCAATCCCTGTTCAATCGCCGCCAGTATTTCCTCATCCGTCAGCGCAACTGCATCAATTTCCGCCTTGCCCAGATACTCAATCTCATGCCGTGCCATACCAAATCCCTACATTGCTATCGGTTGATTACTCGCTTCCTAGAAAGCAACGAAATCATCGTGATGTCAAAGTGGTCAGTGATATTTTTTAGACGGCATTAATAGTCCGCCCAGATCATCACAACACAAAAGGAAAGGTGAGCAGACACCAGCCCGGTCAGGCGGAAGGGTGCAGCAGGCTGGCTGGCACTTTGGCTGGCTTGCCTGCTGCGTGACGACCAAGCGGGTCGAGACGGTATCAACTCACTGTTGGAATTCAGCCCCGATCAACAGTTCCCATTTGACCCACTGATCTGGGCCGATGAATTGGCGGGCCTGATGCAGACCATCGCGGCGTATCTTACCAGCCGCCGCCTTTTTGTCCTCTGCGCTGAGGTCGGAGGACCGGTGGATGCCGGACAATTTCTCACCCATGGACCGGGCCAGAGCGTTCAGATCTTTACGCTGCGTGGGCGTCAACTTCAGGTATTCCACAACAGTCGGGCGATCAAATGCCCGGATTCCAAATGTCTGCATTTCAATTTGTTGGAGGCGTTCGTATTGAGACGCATTCATAACGCTGGCCAGCCCATCAAATGTATCTTTATTGACGGATATGAAGACCTGTTTCACCAAAGGTACTCGTTCCGCCTTGGTCTCCGGGCTTAGCGCCTTATCAAAAGCCGCACGATGCTTTTCCAAAACATCGTTGGAAACGGCCTGAGCTGACTGGGCCTGCTGATCCGTGAGACCCAGATATTCAATCACCGCCTGATCGTGCAGCAACCGGTTCAGGTGCCCGCGGTTGCCATCCGGGCCGGGAGGGGCAGACACGGAAGGTTGCGGCAACAGCGCGACCGACACCAAAAGAATGGCTGCCATGCAAGATTTAAATAGTGTGCGGTTGGGTGACATATTCAACTCCTATGATTATGGGACTGTGTTTGTCAGGTCAGTTGCCGGATGGATCAGAATGTGAAATTGGCATTCAGGAAGATTGAACGGGGCAGACCCTGGTTTGAGAAGACACCGCTGGAGCCAGACACATAATCTTCATCCAGGATATTTTCGGCCCTGAGGCGCAGATCCAACCCGTCCCGCTGCCATCCAATGTTGAAGTCCACGCGTGAATAGTCAGGCAGGGTGAAGGAGTTTTCGTTATCACCTTGACGGTCGCGGACATAGATGTAGCCGAGGCCGACATCCAAAGGACCGATATCTGTCGGAACTTCATAGTTCAGCATGGCTGTCGCCTTGTGCGTCGGCACGTTGGCGGGGATGTTGCCCTCATATTGGGCAGATGTGGTGAATTCTGAGTTCAGATAGCTGTACCCACCGACGACGCTGAGTTGATCCGTTACATTTCCAACTAATTCCAGCTCTGCCCCCCTTACAAGCTGGTCACCGGTAACAATGGACAAGGACCGATCATTGGGGTCTGTTTCAATCTGGTTGGTCTGTTCGATCTGGAAGACGGAGACGGTCGATGCCAGCGCGTCATCAAACCACTCACTTTTCAAGCCAACTTCGAATTGTTCGCCCATCGAAAACGGGACGGGGCCACCCGTGTTCAATGTGCCAACCTGCGGGGTCAGCGATGTTGAGTAGCTGACGAAGGGATTGAGCCAACTGTTCTGATTGAAAATCGCACCGATCGAATAATCCAACGACGTGTCATTGCCATCATCAGCGTTGAAAGAGGTTGTGACATCGGTGTACCGAAGACCCCCAAACACTTTCAGTTTTGAGCCGACCTTGGCGAAGTTCTGCAGGTATATCCCATCTTCTTCGATGGCCCATTCGATGCTGCGCGTATAGGGACCCAGACTGCCGACTGAGGTAAATACTGGATTTGTGGGAGAGATCGTGCCGCGCAGGGTGCGCTGAACCCGCTGACTTTCATAGGTTTCGTTGCGATGCGTAAAGCCAATCGTGGTCGTGTTCGAGACGCCACCCAGACTGTAATCGCCACGCAATTCCGCCTTGGCTTCTTTATGCTCAAAATCCGTGTTGAACCGAATAATGTCGCGATCAAGCAGCGTATTCCTGGTCGGGGCCGTTCGGGTATTGGCGGAGTCCCAAAGGGCGTCGACGCTGTTCATGCCGTAACTGCCACCCAGGAATACCGACCATTGATCCGTGACCGGATGTGTAATGTTCCCGGTGATGATGTTATTGGTCTGATCCGTGAAGCTGTCATCGCTGACCAGGGACGGACCGTGGAATCCGAAAGTTCCATCGCTGAACCGCAGGATACCGGGGTCTGCGACATTCTCCTGCTGGCTGAATTCATAAGACAGGTCGACCCGGGTTCCAGAGTCGTTCTTCCAGGCGAGCTGAGGATTCAGAATGTAACGGTTGTCATAGCTGTTATCATGGCTTTCGCCGGTGAACGTCTGGTTGGCTTGCTGAGCCGTCGCGATCAGGCGGTAGGCAACATTGTCGGCATCCGGGATTGGCCCCGTCAAATCCACAGAGCCCCGCCGTGTGTCGAAGCTGCCAGCACTGACCGACACTTTATTTTGCGCCTCAAACATCGGCTTTTTGGACCGGTAGCTCACGATCCCGCCGGGCGATGCCGTCCCATAAAGCAGGGATGACGTGCCCTTCAACACCTCAACGCGCTCATATAAAGAGCGATCAAAGTGATAGCGACGGCTGGCCGGGCGATGACCGTCGATATAAACGGAATTTGACCGGGATCCCAGGCTCCCTCCCCTGGTCGTCGATGACTCGAACCCTCGGATTGTGAAGGTGTTGGTCATTGAAGACCCTGTCGCCCCAGGGGCAGTACCAGGGATATACTGCAGAATATCTTCAAGCCGCTGCGCGTTTATGCGCTCCAGCGTGTCTGATGACATGACGTTTACGGTCGCGGGGGTTTCAATCAGCGGCACGGGCACATTCGTCGCGCTGCCAGAACCGAAGGCGCGGAATCCTTCATATGCTGGATCGTTCCGCCCTTCGACGGTGACTGGATCAAGCACAATGGCACCATCGGCATTCTGGCTGACTCTTTCGATGGCAACCGTTGATCCCGCCATCGTATAGATGAGGCCACTGCCTGCCAGGAGTTGGCGCAACGCCTGCTCGCTGGTCATTATGCCCTGCACGGCGGGGGCAGAGACGCTGCGTGCGACCGTCCCGTCGACCGTGACCTGGACGCCGGACTGTTGGCCAAAGGCGACCAGGGCGTCGGTCAGGGGTTGGGCCGGAATGTCAAAATCTTGCTCCCCTTGAAGCTGGGCAACTTTGGGCGTCGCTGCCATGGCTTGTTGTGCCAGTGCCGGGGACACCGCAAGGGGCGTCACCAGAGCCGTTGTTACCATCAGTGCGGCGACCAGAGCCATTCCCCGATTGCCAGCACATGCACGCATCTTTACCCCCACCATCACACCAAATCTCCGCCTTTAAGTGTCATTTCGACAGCGACCGCACTCAGTTTAGTATTGAGAATGCGTCGCAATATCGTCTCTATAGAGGGAACGTCGGCAGAAAGGGGTTTTCTCAAAAAAAGTTTGGATTTTCTGAAAAAACGTAAATTCAGTCGCCTTTAGGACCTGGAAACAATGACCAGCCAGGGCGTGATGCGCCGCACAACGGCATTCTGGGCCCGGGCGATACCGCGCAGCGCCTCCACCGGATCGGTGAGGTTGTAAACACCAGTGACAGATTGCGCGGCCAGGACATCATCGGTGACGATGATCTTACCAGTGTAATACCGGCGCAATTGATCAACAACAATGCCCAGCGGTTCATCGCGGGCGACAAGCTGGTTTTGCCGCCAGGCGGCAACCTGCTGCACCGGGCCATCGCTGCGCCTGGTGCGGCCCGACGCATTGACACGAACTGCCTGTCCCGCTGTTAGGGTTTCAGTCACGGGGGGATCGACCGCCCCTGCATCCACGCGCACCACCCCCTGTGAAACTGCAATATCCGTTTCATCCACCCCGCGCCGCACGTCAAAGGCGGTGCCGAGCACGGTAACAGTGATGGCCTGTACCGCCACCTGGAATGGACGGTCCGGGTTGGAGGAGACATCAAAATAGGCCTCTCCCGCCAGAAGCTGGATTTGCCGGTCACCGGGCGTGTATGTGACGGAAATCGCACTTTCCGGTGCCAGGGTTACCAGGCTGTCATCCGCAAGGCGCACAGTTCTGGTTTCCGCCGTGCCGGTCGCATAGTCCGAACGCAAATCCCGTAAAACATCTGGCCCCATGACAGCAATCATAAGACAGGCTGCCACCGCACTTGCACCAAGCGCCATCCCCTGGCGGCGACTGAAACGCCGTGTGTGGCGATGGGGGACCAAGTGGTGGATTTCTGACCGGCGATCCTGTGGAATAGGGTCCGATACAGACGAGGGTTGCCCCATCTCCCGGCGCATATCTGCCAGCATTGGCCGCCATTGATCCGCATAGACCGGCACCGCCTGATCCATAGCCTCAGACGCGCGCTGCATTTCCTGCCATGCGGCCTTATTGACCGGATGCGCGTTCAGCCAGACCTCAAAGGCGGTGTTCAGGGCGGCGTCATCCGGGTCGTCCTTCAGCAGGATCATCCATTCCGTTGCCTCCCGTGACGCCTGTTTTTTATCGGGAACTTCATTCTCAGCCATGCCATACCCTTAACCCTGACCAAATCTGGACAGATCGTCCATGATCGTCGCGGGGCGTCCTATACATACAACGTATTTGGCCCCATATTTTCTCAAAAAGCACCTGACATGGGAATGGTTATGTCCATCCAAGCCGTTCCTTGCAATGCTGAACAGCATCGGCGACCAGCCTGTGTGCAAAGGGAAGGGAGATGTTCAGGGCAACCGCAATCTCCCGCAATTTTGCATCGCCGAACCGGTGCATTTCAAAGGCGATGCGGGTGCGCTCTGGCAATTCCGCCAGGGCCGCCATGACCAACGCATATTCGTCCCGATACAGGGCAACCGTTTCCGGCGTGGGGACGTTATCCTGACAAACCTCGACCGTCGCTTCGTAATCATCGTTTGAGATATACTGGCTTTCGCGCTTCATGCGCCGCCTGCCATCCAGCGCCAAATTGCGAACGATCCGGTAAAGATATCCGGTTGCATCTTCCAGAAGGCGACCCTTGTAGGCATCGTCAAAACGAAGCCAGGCTTCCTGTACCACATCCTCTGCCTGCGCGCGCGTGCCGACAATGCTGCTGGCATAGTTCACAAGCGCGCGACGATGGGTCACAAAAAGAGTCAGATGGGTCATGTCCTGGCTCAATGCCGTTGGCTCCTTCTGGACCAAGAGGAACACGATGGTCGGGTTTCAGGTCATTGCCGCGCCGCAAGAGGCCTGGTCCAGATGCGAATGATTCTTAATATTGTCTAACCCTTTAGCATCATTGCCGCAACACATCTTTGGGTCGTGATTTTTGGGCAATATCTGTCATTTGCCCTGCTATAGGTGAAAAATCATTTCCAGGCAGACATAAGAATGCGTTCGGTAACTCTGCGGGACGGCGCAGGTTTATTGTAATGGTGACATTCTAGCGATTGCCGGTATGAAAACTCAGCCCTAGCCTGTTTCCCGATGCAGAAGATTGGTAAAGGAGACGGCCATGCAAATCGCGGTGCTGACATTTGACGGCTTCAATGAATTGGATTCATTCATCGCGGCTGGCATATTAAACCGGATGCGGCCGCAGGGGTGGAAAGCTTTTATCACCTGCCCTTCAGAAACCGTCACCTCGATGAATGGCGTCACCGTTCAGGCAGAAAAACCGCTGGAATTTGCAACACAGGCGGATGCAGTCCTGATTGGCAGCGGCATGAAAACCCGCGACATCGCAAAAGACACCGCCCTGTTGGCGCAAATCCAGCTGGACCCGACCCGTCAATTGATCGGCGCACAATGTTCAGGAACGCTGCTATTGTCTAAATTAGGACTGTTGGGGGATCGGCCCGCCTGTACCGACCTGACCACCAAGCCCTGGGTGATTGAGGCAGGGGTGAAGGTTCTGGATCAACCTTTCTATGCCGATGGTAACATCGCGACAGCGGGGGGATGTCTGGCATCCCAATATCTGGCGACCTGGATTCTGATGCGGGCCGCTGGAAAGGATGCGGCGGCATCAGCGATCCACTATGTCGCGCCCGTTGGACAGAAAGAAGACTATGTTGCGCGCGCCATTACAGCGGTCCAACCTTTCCTGCCAGTTCAACAGGCTGTCGCTACTCATTGAAGACTTTCTGGGCGGTGCGGAAACATTCCAGGGCCTGGGGAACGCCGCAATAAATACCAACGACATGGATAATGGCCCGTATTTCTTCCTTTGAGACACCATTGGTAATCGCGCCCCGGCAATGGATTTCCCATTCATGCATTTTGCCCAGCGCCCCGATCATCGCCAGATTCATCATGGACCGGGTTTTGGCGTCGATCACCTCATCACCCCAGCCAAAGCCCCAGCACCAAGCGGTCATTGCTTCCTGAAACGGGCGAGTGAAATCATCTGCGGCGGCCAGGTTCTTATCAACATAGTCTGCGCCTAATGTGGCGCGGCGCTGTTCCAATCCCTTTTTGAACAGGTCCTCATCCATAATCATCCCCTTCCTTAACCTACTTCCGCCAACAGATCATCCGCACCCTTGACCAACAGTTTCAAATCCATCCCGCAAGCGACAAACAGGAAGCCCCAGTCGATATAGCGTTTCGCATCCACCGCTGTGGTTGCCAGAATGCCCGGTGCCTTGCCAGCGGCACGGATTTTCTGTGCCGCTTGTTTTATGGCCTCTTGCACCTCCGGGTGGCCCGGATTGCCCAGATACCCCATAGAGGCGGACAAATCCGCAGGCCCGATGAACACACCATCGACACCATCGATGGACGCGATTTCGGAAATTCTAGCCATCGCCTCCATGGTTTCAACCTGCACCAGGATACAAATTTGATCATTGGCATTCTGGGCATAATTGGGAATGCGACCATAGGCACTGGCGCGATGCATCCCGCCAACCCCACGAATACCATGTGGCGGATAGCGACAGGCTTGAACCGCGCTCTGCGCCTCTTCCGGTGTTTGAACGAAGGGCAGCAAGACAGATTGTGCCCCGATATCCAGAACCCGCTTGATCATCACCTTGTCGTTCCAGGCCGGACGCACAACCGATGCTGCCGACCCCGACGCCGCTGCCTGCAACAGGGGTTGCTGATCAGCAATCTCAGACGGGGCATGTTCGCCATCAAACAAGATCCAATCGAACCCGGACCGGGACAGTATTTCAGCGACAATCGGGCTGCACAGGCTGCTCCATAAACCACGCTGCAATTGTCCTGCCGCAAGGGCTGCCTTAAATTTATTTTTCTGAATTTCCATATGCACTGCTCCCCAAATTCAGCCTTAGACACTCTTTAAGGCTGTTATAATAGTTGTGCCGCAAACGCCATTGATCCCAACCTGGACCCTGCGTAGTGTTATTCGCAACGACGCATGAACGTCGCACCGGGACACAATGATGCCTGAATTAGAAGATCGCACGTTATTTTGTTCACTTAGCGTGAGCATATTGGCCTAAACAAACAGCCAAATCGGGAGAGAGACATGCCTGACCTAGGAACACGCACATCGATTTATCAACCGGAACAGCCCGGTCGTATTTTTCCGGAAGAGCCTAAATTCAACTCCCCCGAAGAATTGCGCATGGACCGCAAGAAACGGCTGGTTGCGGCCTGTCACGCCTTTGCCGAACACGGGCTGGATTATGGGTTTGCCGGCCACCTGACCGTGCGCGACCCGGAACGCCCGGAGCTGTATTGGACCAACCCGATGGCGGTTCATTTTGCCCAGGTATCTATGTCCAACCTGATCCTGGTCGATCATGACGGAATGGTTATCGAAGGTGATTATGCGGTCAACCGGGCGGGCTTTGTCCTGCATGCTGCGATCCATGCCGCCCATCCCGATATTCTGGCCATGTGCCATGCCCATTCGATCTATGGTACCGCCTTTGCCGCCCTGGGTCGCCCGCTGGAACCGATCACCCAGGATGCCTGTGCCTTTTTTGAAGACCATGCCGTTATCCTGGAAGAAGCTGGGCAGGTCGCGGTCGAGGCCGACGCAGGATCCAATTTTGCCAAGGCCTTTACCGGGGTGAAGGCTGCAATCCATCAAAACCATGGCCTGCTGACCGCCAGCCGCCACAGCATTGATTCCGCTGCCTTCTGGTTCATCGCGCTGGAGCGGTGCTGCCAACAGCAATTGCTGATCGAAGCGACCGGCCACAAGCCCATTCAAATCCCGGAAGACCGCGCCCGCTATAGCCGGGAGCATGTCGGTAGTGAATATATCGGCTGGCTGCACTTCCAACCACTTTACGAAAACATCCTGGCCACGAAACCGGAAATGTTCAACTGACCCGGCAGGCCAATCTGTAAGGAGATTTAAATGCGTGGCGGAGTTATTGGTGTGGCCCAAATGGGCCCGATTGCAAAGAGTGAAACCCGCCCGCAGGTGGTCAAACGTCTGATCGACATGCTGAAGGAGGCGAAGGGGCGCAATTGCCGCTTCGTCGTCTTCCCTGAACTGGCACTGACAACCTTCTTCCCCCGCTGGGTCTATCAATTGGGCGATCCAGAACTGGAAGCCTTCTTTGAAACCGAAATGCCCGGCCCGGACACAAGGCCCCTGTTTGAAACGGCAGCGGAGTTGGGGATCGGTTTCTATCTGGGCTATGCCGAGAAGACCAAAGACAAGCATTACAACACCGCCATCCTGACCGACGACACCGGCAAGATCATTGGCAAGTACCGCAAGGTTCATCTGCCGGGCCATGTCGAACCAGACCCCAGCCGCAAAGGGGAGCATCTGGAAAAACGCTATTTCGATATCGGCAATCTGGGTTTCCCGGTCTATGAGGCCCTGGAGGGGCGCGTTGGCATGGCGATCTGTAATGACCGTCGCTGGCCGGAAACCTATCGCGTCATGGGCCTGCAAGGGGCGGAGCTGATCACCCTTGGCTACAATACCCCGGTTGGTTTAGGGGAACCGTTCCAGGCCGCCGCCCTGGCAAATTTCCACAATTCCCTGACCATGCAGGCGGGCGCCTATCACAATGCCTGCTGGGTTGCTGCTGCTGCCAAATGTGGCAATGAAGAAGGCTTTGAGATGATCGGCCAGAGCATGATCATCGCCCCGACTGGAGAGGTCGTCGCCCAATGTTCCAGCCTGGAAGATGAGGTGATCAGCGCCCGCTGTGACTTTGACCAGGCACAATATTTCAAGCGGGAGATTTTTAATTTCGCCCGCCATCGCCGCCCGGAAGCCTATGGATTGATTACAGAACGCATCGGGGCTGGCGATCCGTTGCCGCCGGTTGAAAGTTTCTAAGGGGATATCATGCCACGCACAGTTTATATCAACGGTCGCTATTGCGCGCCGGAGGACGCCACCGTATCAATCTTTGATCGGGGCCTGTTGTTTGCCGATGCGATCTATGAAGTTGCAGGCGTGATTGATGGCAAGCTGCTGGACTTTGCCTCACACATGCAGCGTCTGGATCGGTCCCTGGTCGAAATGCGGATGCCTGCCCCTCTGACCCATGACGAAATCCTGGCCGTGATGCGCGAATTGGTGAAACGCGATCAAGTGGAAGAAGGTCTGGTCTATATGCAGATCAGCCGTGGCTCCACCGGTGATCGGGATTTCCTTCCTCCAGAAGGCATGAAACCCACGGTTTTCATGTTTGCGCAGCACAAGAGCGACGTCACCCGCCAGGAATTCCAAAACGGCATAAAGATGATCAGCGCGCCTGATATCCGCTGGGGCCGCCGCGACATCAAAACCGTGGGCCTGATGGGCAGCGTATTTGCGAAATGGACAGCAAAAGAAGCGGGCGGTGCAGAAGTTCTGATGCATCAAGATGGCTATGTCACCGAAGGCGGCGCGACCAGTTTCTATATCATCAAGGACAACACCATCATCACCCGCCCCCTATCGAATGACATCCTGCATGGCTGTACCCGCAAGGCGCTGCTGAAAATCCTGGAAGACGGGGATATCGGGCTGGATGAACGGCTGTACACACTCGACGAGGCCCATAGCGCCGATGAGGCCTTTATCACTGGGGCGTCTACCTTTGTCTGTCCGGTAGTGCAGATTGATGACGCTGTTCTGGGCACCGGCAAACCCGGCCCGGTCACGCGCCGCCTGCAAGACATCTATATGGATTTCATCCACAAGGACGCGATCTAAGATCACCGTGCCTTTCA
>TARA_R100001143_G_scaffold769_5_pt1 | contig 26410 bp, 23 predicted proteins | sample TARA_R100001143 | Tara Oceans TARA_R100001143 (sample SAMEA2621300) | marine metagenome | biome: marine biome (ENVO:00000447); feature: mesopelagic zone (ENVO:00000213); material: "saline water (ENVO:00002010), including plankton (ENVO:xxxxxxxx)" | depth 800 m | reverse complement strand
GGCTGCTATGCCTACTTCCCACCCAACCCATCGCTCAATCCCGCACAAAATTGCTATCGTCGCAGCCGTCATGGGCAGTGTTGCCGGGACGCTTACCGGTATCATGACCTGGGCCAATACTGGTTTTTCGGAAATCTTCCTGCCCAATTGGGGGATTTCCTTTCTGAAGGCTGTGTTCGTCCTGTTGCCTTTCGCGTTCTTGCTCATGGGGCTGTTTGACAAGCTGTTGTCTCGGATCATGCCGGGGCTGGCCCCAATGAAACTGCGGATCGTGCTTGGGCTTATCATGGCGGTGATCATGCAGTCTCTTATGGCAGTGATCACCGCCGGAACCGAAGCAGGCTTCGGTGATATGGCTGTTGTGAGAGAGCTTTGGCTTAATGCCTTTATCACGGCCTTTCCTGTTGGGCTTGCCCTGGCCTTGGTGCTGACGACAACTGTGCGCCCATGGCTTTTGGCCATGTTGCGCGCTTGATGCGTTAACATGGCCTGGCACTGGCTTTGGTGGCGTGCATTCTATTGTTAGGGGGCGCTATGCGCGCAACAACACCTTTAAGCACAAAGCCCGGGCTTCATTACGCTTGGGTCGTTGCTTTTGCCGGGGCTTCAGCAATGATCTGCGGCCTTGGTCTTGCGCGGTTTGCTTTCGGAATGATGTTGCCATCCATGTCAACATCGCTCGGACTGTCATACGGGCAAGGCGGGGTTCTGGGCTTTGCCAATATGGTGGGCTATCTGGTTGCTGTTTTGCTGGCCCCAATCATCTTACCCCGGCTTGGCACCAGACTGACCGTTACATTCAGCTTGCTCTTAATTGCCCTTTCCATGTTTGGGATGGCGCTGACCCAAAGCTTTGCGACACTCTGCGCCCTGTATATCATCACTGGAATTGGCAGCGGCGGCGTTGTGCTGCCCTCAATGAGCGTCATGTCGCATTGGTTTCTCCCATCGCACCGGGGATTTGCGGCGGGCCTTGTGATGTCTGGACCGGGTTTCGGCATCATCTTGAGCGGCTTTATTGTGCCAAGGTTGGTGCCGACCTTCGGGCTGCAATCATGGCAGGTTGGCTGGATCATCTTTGCTGCGATCTCCACCGCTATCGCGATGCTGGCTTTCGTTTTGCTGCGCAACCACCCTCTCCAAAAAGCACAGGAACCTTTCGGGCGCGCCCAAGACCACAGCACCCTGCGCGATGCGTTGACTGGGCGGGCGAAACTGCGCCTGCTGATGAGTATGGGCCTGATCTTTGCCATCTACGGCGCGGTTTACATGCTCTACGTCACCTTCATCGTAACAAGCATGGTCGACGCATACGGGCTTGATCCGACGGCGGCGGGTACAGTTTGGTCTTCCTTTGGTTTTCTGAGTATCTTTTCGGGCGTATTGTTCGGCATCATCTCTGACAGGCTTGGCCGACGGCGCGGGCTGGCGATGGCCTTTGCGGTGCTGTCTTTGTCATTCCTTCTGGTGGGCATCGGGACGGACGTAGCAGCTCTCTATATCTCGATCCTTCTATTCGGGCTGGCGGCTTGGAGTATCCCTGTGATCATGGCGGCCTCGGCGGGCGATTTTTTCGGTACTGCTGGGGCAGCCAATGCGCTGGCGGCGCTGACATTTGCTTTTTCAGGCGGGCAAGCCGCAGGGCCAGTCATCGCCGGCTTTTTGGCTGAATGTAGTGGTGATTTCAGCGCAAGCTATGCCATTTCGGGCATCGCTGCCAGCTTGGCAATCGCTATGAGCCTGCGTTTGAAAACCCCTGACCAGGGAAGCTGATCAAAGCTTGTACAAGGCAAGCCTCCATACCTATTAGGTAAATTCTGCACCAAGTTCGCGCAGTATCCCGCGCAGCCATTGCTGGGCCGGGTGATTTCCAAGGCGTTTGTGCCAAACCATGTGAACACTGCGCATGGCTTGAGGTGTTTCCAGCGGACAGGGGGAGACGAGTGTTCCAACGTTTCGCTCAAACTCGCGCGCGACGCTGGCCGGACAGGTCAGGATAAGATCGGTCGTCTCCAAAATGAGCGGTGCTGGGCCATAGGTCGGCATCGTATAAACGACGCGGCGCGTGCGGCCGCGGTCCGCCATTGCATCGTCGATCCAGTTTCGGCGTTTCCCTGTTGCGCTAACAAGCAGATGTTCCACAGATGCATATCGGTCCAATGTCGGTGATTTTCCGACCATAGGATGGCCTTTGCGCATCGTGCAAACCCATTTCTCTTCGAACAAGGGCTCAGATGCAAACCGCTCGGGCGGGTCCGGCCACGCCAGCAGCGCCAGATCGGCGCTCTGGTTATCCAGATACTCCCCGTAGTGAACGCTGGGGGATATGGCTTGCAATGAAACGCCCGGCGCCTCTTGTCGGACGCGGCTGAGCAATTTTGGGAAAAGGGTGATCGTCGCATAGTCAGGCGTGGCAATCGTGAACAGCCGTGTTGCCGTCGCTGGATCAAACGATGCACCATCCAGCGCCATCTGAATGTCATTCAGCGCCGAGCTGATCGGCCCGCTGAGTTCAAGCGCCCAAGCGGTGGGGCGCATGCCCTCGGGCGTCCTGATGAACAACTCATCCCCCAGCCGATCGCGTAGGCGCGTCAGCGCGTTGGAAAATGCTGGTTGCGACAGGCCAATGGTGCGCGCAGCTCGGGTAACATTGCGCTCACGCATAAGCGCATCAAAGGCGACCAACAGGTTCAGATCCAGAGAACGTAAATTCATTTTGTGAATATAGAATGTTATATCATTCAATTTCAATATGAAAGGCGCATGCCCCATATTCGGGTGGAGCGCAGCAAACTGCTGCACCATCTGAAAAGGAAACAAAATGGGCAAGCTTACCGGAAAGACCGCCGTCATCACCGGCGGCAACAGCGGGATTGGTCTGAGCACCGCCAAGACATTCATCGATGAAGGCGCGCAAGTCGTGATCTTTGGTCGCGATCAGAAGTCACTGGATGATGCTGTGGAAACCTTAGGTGATAACGCCATCAGCGTGCAGGGTAATGTGACGCAAGATGCTGACCTAAAACGCCTTTTCGCCGCAACCAACGACCGCTTCGGCAAGGTAGACATCCTGTTCGCCAATGCCGGTGTCGCGGATTTCGCGCCTGTGGCACAAGCGGGTGAGGACCACTTTGACAAAGTTTTCGATGTGAACGTAAAGGGCGTTTTCAAGACTGTTCAGCACAGTATTGACGTGCTGAATGACGGCGCGTCGGTGGTGCTGACCACATCAGTGTCGAATACCAAAGGCATGGCAGGCATGTCAGCTTATGCGGCAAGCAAAGCTGCAGTGCGGTCTTTTGCGCGCAGCTTTTCGGGTGAACTGTTGGCACGCGGCATCCGCGTCAACGCAATCTCGCCCGGTCCTGTAGCCACACCGATCTATGCCCGTGCAGGCATGTCAGAAGCCGAGATTGACGCAATGGGCGAAGGCATGGCCGATCAGATCCCGCTTAAACGCTTTGCCGAACCTCGCGAGATTGCGACCGCAGCCCTGTTTCTTGCGTCCGGTGACTCCTCCTATGTGGTCGGCACCGAGCTGGTCGTCGATGGCGGATGGACGCAGGTCTGAAATCTCCCCGACTGGTGGTGGTGGCTTCAACATCACCCAAGGCACCCTCACCATTTTTTACAGCCTACCAAACCAGACAAACCTAAAAAGGAAACAATGATGACTGACTTTACACTTCACGACGAGAATACTGCCCCTGAAGGCAGCAAAGAATTGTTGGCGAAATCCAAAGCAGCCTACGGCATGATCCCCGGCTTGCACGCCGTCATGGCCGAAGCCCCGGGCCTGCTGGAAGCCTATCAGCAAGTCCATGAGCTGTTCGTGAACTCGAGCTTCGACAAGGACGAACTGACCGTGGTCTGGCAGACCATCAACGTTGAAAACGCCTGCCACTACTGTGTTCCTGCCCACACCGGCATCGCCAAGAGCATGGGTGTCGATGACGCGATCACAAATGCGCTACGCGACAAGACCGCACTGCCTAATGCACGGCTGGAATCGCTGCGGGACTTCACGCTGGCACTGGTGCGCGAGCGTGGAAATCTGGATGACGCAACCGTGCAGACCTTCCTTGATGCAGGCTTTACCAAGCGCAACATCCTTGAGGTGATCCTGGGCTATAGCCAAAAGATCATGTCGAATTACACCAACCACATCGCAGATACGCCGGTCGATAAGCCCTTCCAGAAATTCGCCTGGGCGCCGTCTGTGTGATCCTACCCGGGGCTGCGATGCACAGTTTTGCAGCCCCGGATTTCGAGTTTTGTTGCTCCATCCCATTCTTGAAAGGAATTCCCATGACTGATCTTAAATCCGGATTTATTGCGGGCCTCGCTGCAACTGTGGTCCTGTCTGCGATGATGTTGATTAAAGGAGCGGTCGGGGCCTTTCCTGAACTCGACCCCATACACATGATCGCAGCCATGCTGGGCGCGCCCGCCTTGGTAGGCTGGATTGGCCATTTCGCTATCGGCACGCTCGCTTGGGGTGGTGGTTTTGCCTTGCTGAATGTCTCGATCCCCGGCGATAAGCAGATCGTGAAGGGTATTCTTTTCGGCATCGCCGCGTGGTTTGGTATGATGGTCGTTATGATGCCAATGGCAGGTGCCGGCCTATTCGGCCTTAACCTGGGGATCGGAATGATGGCTGCTGTCATGACGTTGATACTGCATATCGTGTTTGGTGCAGTCTTGGGGTTGGTTTTTGCCTCATTGCATTCTGAAATTTCCGCGTAACCTATCAGCCACCTTTAGGGGCGAGCATGCATTAAATTTATTGGGCACTTCTCGGGATGGCGGAGTGTTCAGCCGCAACAATACTCGTCAAGCTGTCAACGCGCAGCGGAGAGTTGAATGCCTTCGCTGTTTTGGCTATCGCGACGAGCATCGTGGCTGTTTCGGCGATCGCATATGCAATCTCCAGCGGGGCATTTATCGAATTCTTCCCTGCTAAATTAGTCGGTACTCCCGCGATCTATGCTTATGCAACTGGTATCACGCTGACCATCGCAGTTGGATCTCTTTTCAAAGGGCTGTCGCTGGGCCCGGCAAGTGTCGTGGTGCCGGTTTACGGTATGTTTATTCTTGGCGCAGCGCTGCTTGGTATCGTGATTTTGAAAGAGCCTTTTACAGGCAGCAAAGCAGGCGGACTGGCACTTGCGGTAATTGGGATTTTCCTTGTTGCGCGATAAAGTTATCGAGCAACGCAAGTACAAAAATTCCCCCATTCAAACATTTGTAGTAAATGGGTGAAATGCCCCCCCGTCGCAGATATTCGGTTAAAGCAAAATGCTTCGGTGCGCATCAAGGTCCGCTTTGGGAAAGCTGCGCTGCGGCGTAGAGAGTCTTCGACAACGGCCGCTTAGGGTCGTTCGCCTTCCTTGAAACAGGGAGCAGGAACCACGTTTTTGCATCATGTGCAAAGTGGGATGTCGGCCGGTCCATAAGCAGACTTCCCAAACCCTTGAGACCCTGCATTTAAGGCGCCCTGCCAGATTTGGACCGATCAGTCCTGAAAGGGGAATGGTCCTGGGAACGCTCCGGTTGGGATGACGTCGGACACCAGACCAGGTCCCGGGGCGTCGAGCCAGCGGCAGACCGTGGAACCGCCCGGTTCTAACACCAGCTGCGGATCGGTTTGCGGCTGGTGATCGGTCAGCACAGCATGGCAGGTCGCGGGCGCAATCTGACAGGTCACGCGCCCGATCTGGCCCGTCATCGCGCGGTGGACGTGCCCCGAGATCATGCGCAACGGGGCAGGGTGGGCCTCAAGCCGCTTCATCAGGGCAGCACCATCGCGCAGGTTGTCGGCATCCATCGCGGGTATCCCGCTGTGCATCCACGGATGGTGCGTCGCCACGATAGCAGGCTGATCGCCGATGGCCGCAAGGGAAGCGTCGAGAAAGGCCAGCCCCTCGGGACCGAGTTCGCCGTAATGGGCACCCTCCAGCAATGTGTCGAGGGCGATCACTGAAAAAGGTCCGAAGTCGCGCATCCAGTGAATGGGCCCGCTGATTGGCATCCATGGTGCATCGGCAAAGGCCGACCGCATCGCCTCGCGCTGGTCGTGATTGCCTGGAATGGCGCGCCAGGGCAGGTTCAGGTCCTCCATGAGAGCCGCAAAATGTGCATACTCTTCAGGCGTGCCATGATCTGTAAGATCGCCCGTGACGATGGCGCAGTCGATGCCCGCAAGCAGCGGCAGCTTCGCGTTGATCGTCTCGATCGCTTGGCGCAGGGCAGACGCGCTGTCCGAGCGTCGGCAGACAAGCGTCCCGGGGGCGACGACATGGGTGTCGGTGATCTGGATGAAACCGGACATCAGGCGGCTACTCCCTTTGGCAGGATCAACAGCGCCTCGGGTGCTACGGACAGGCGCACGGTTTCGCCCTGCCGCGGCGCGCTCAGGCCCGAATGCAGCGCGATCAGCAGCGTATCGGACGCGCCGGACAGCGCAATCCGGTAATGCGTGCCGAGAAAGGTGACCGTCTCGACGCGGGCCGTGATGGGCCCCTGCGGGTCGATGCGAATGTCTTCGGCCCGGACCAGAACCTCGCTGTTCGCGGCAGGTCCCGGTAGGGGCAGGATACCGCCCGGCAGATGCAGCTGGTCGCCCTCGACCCGTCCCTCCAGTGGCATGGCGTCGCCTACAAAACGCGCGACGAACCCGGTTGCGGGCTTGCGATAAAGCGCCTCGGGCGTGCCGATCTGGGCCACTTCGCCTTGGCTCATCACCGCGACGCGGTCGGCAATGGCCATCGCTTCGTTCTGGTCGTGGGTGACGAAAATCGCGGTGATGCCGAATTGGCGCAACAGCAGCGCCAGTTCGTCGCGCAACTGGCCGCGCAGGGCGGCATCCAGCGCCGAAAGCGGCTCGTCCAGCAGCAGCACATGCGGACGTGGCGCCATTGCGCGGGCCAGCGCCACGCGTTGCCGCTGCCCGCCCGACAATGCGGTGATCGCGCGGTCGGCGTAACCATCCAGACGGCAAAGCGCGATGACCTCGTTCACCCGCGCCTCGATCTCGGACTTGGGCAGTTTCTGCATCTTGAGCCCGTAGCCGATGTTGCCGCGCACCGACATGTTCGGGAAAAGCGCGTAGGATTGAAACACCATGCCGATCTTGCGGGTCTCGACCGATTGGCGGGTTACGTCCTTGCCGTCGAAGACGATTTTCGCGCCCGCATCGGGCGTTTCAAGGCCCGCGATCATCCTTAACAGCGTGGACTTGCCGCAGCCCGACGGCCCCAGCAGCGAGACGATCTCGCCCTTCGCGATTTCCAGATCAGTAGGCAGCAGCGCCTTGACGCCGCCCGGAAATGTCTTGGCAATATTGGTAAGTGTCAGCGTCATTGTATGATCCTTTGGGCACGGGCGCTGGCCCATTGCATGGCCATCAGCAGGGGCACGATCATGACGAAGAAGACCAGCGTATAGGCCGACGCCACTTCGAGCCGCATGGAGGCATAGCTGTCGGCCAGTCCCACGGGCAGGGTTTTCAGATAGGGTGTGTGTAGCATCCAGGTCAGGTTGAACTCGCCGATCGACAGGGTGACGACGGTCAGCGCCCCGGCCAGGATTCCGGGGAGCGCGTTGGGTACCACGATGTCAAAAAAGCGCCGCGTAGGACCCGCACCGAGCGAGGCGGCCCCTTCCTCGAGCACCTTGAGATCAATGGCGGCCAGCACCGACAGGACCGAGCGCACCATGAAGGGCAGGGTGTAGAGGACGTGCCCCACAAGGATGAAGGTCCAGCTGGTCCGGAACCCCTGCAAGGTGCCGTAAAGCTGCAAGAGCGCCAGCGCCAGACCGGGGATGGCCAACGGCAGCGAGATGAACTCTTCCAGCACCCGCGACGCGCGGCCCGGATTGCGCGCCAGCGCATAGGCGGCAGGTACGCCGAGGATCAGGGTGACCACCAGACAGGCCAGCGCGATCCAGATCGACAGCAGAATACTGCCGGAATAAAGCTCCAGCACGCGCGCCACCCATTTGAGCGTCAGCCCGGAAGACAGGCCGCGAAAATAGTTGACGGTCAGCCCCGCCAGCACCGACTGGATGATCGGGATCAGCAAAAAGGCGCAAGCCAGCAGCGTGACGATCCGCGGAATGGATTTCGTGATGGATTTCAGCATCTCACCCTCCCGCAGCGACCGTGCCGCCCGAGAAACTGCGCGCGATCAGCAGTATGGCCCAGGTGACCAGCCCCAGGATCACCGACAGGGCCGAAGCCATGGCGATGTTCGCCGACAGGGTGAATTCGGTGTAGATCACCATCGGCAGCACGTCGATGTCGGTCGCAAGAGTGAACGCAGTGCCAAAGGCCCCCATCGCGGTGGCAAAGGCGATGGCCCCCGCCGCAATCAGCGCAGGTGACAGCGCGGGCAACAGCACGTCGATGACGATGCGGTGCGGCGGCGCGCCCAGCGTCTGCGCGGCTTCCTCCAGCGCCGGGTCGATCTTTTCGGCGGCGGCCATGACGGTCAGCAACACGCGCGGGATCGAGAAATAGAGATAGCCCAGAAACAGGCCGGTGATCGAATAGGCAAAGACCCAGTGACCGGGCAGAAGCTGGTTCACCAATCCCTGACGCCCGCCAAGCAGGATGATCATGAAGCCGACGACCACACCCGGAAAGGCAAGCGGTAGGGTCAGGATCGACAGCAGCGTGTTGCGCCCGACAAAGCGGTTTCGCACCAGAAACAGGCCTGCCGTGGTCGAGATCGCCAGCGCCGCTGCCGTGACGGCCAGCGACACCACGACCGTCTGCACCAGTGTCGAGACATAGCGCGGGGTCTGGATGATCTTGAGGTAGATCGCCCAACCCGCCTCGCTCTCCCCCGAGGCAAGGATCAACCGTCCCAGCGGGATCGCCAGAAAGGCCAGCGTGAACACTGCCAGCGGCAGCAGGCAAAGCATTAGAAATTGTCGTTGGCCCATGACGGCTCCGATGCCAAAAAAGGGGGGCCGGGCAGATCTGCGCTCTGCCCGGTTCGAAAGGTCTCAGAGGGATTACTTGACTTCGTTCAGGTAACGCTCGCCAAATGCCGCCTGTGCGCGTTCCATCTCGGCGTAGTCCACCGCAACCGCACGCTCGTAATCCGAAGCGGGCAGGAACTTGTCGGCCACGTCCGCAGGCAGTTCGACCGGGCGTGCTGGCTGCAAATAGGCGTTGGTCCAGATCGCTTGACCTTCATCCGACAGGATGAAATCCAGCACGCGCTTGCCGGTTTCCGGGTTCGGGGCGTCGGCCACCAGGCTCATGACATAAGGCACGCGCACCGACCCTTCGCAGGGCAGCACGAACTCGAAATTGCCGTCTTCTTCGTATTTGCCGCGATAGGCGTTGAAGTCGTAGTCAAAGAGGATCGGGATTTCACCCGAAACCACGCGCGCGAACGAAGTCTGCTTGGGCACGATGGGATCGTTCTCGGCAACTGCGTTGAAGTATTCGATAGCGGGATCGAAGTTGCCCAGATCGCCGCCATTGGCCAGGTTCACCGCCACGGCACCGGCATAGCCGACAAAGGCGGACGAGGGATCGAGATAGCCCACCATGCCGCGGTACTCTGGCTTGGTCAGGTCAGCGAAACACTGCGGCACCTCGGCGCCGCCAAGCGCGTCGACGTTCACGAACAGGCCCAGCGTGCCATAGTGGATGGCGAACCATTTGCCTTCGGGGTCTTTCAGACCATCGGGGATATCCTCGAAACCTGCGGGTTTGTAGGGCTCGACGACGCCATCGTTGCCCGCCTTGATGCCGGTGGTGACGCCGTAATAGGCGACGTCGGCCACGGGGGCAGCGCGCTCGGCCAGAAGCTGGCTGAGGGTCTGGCCCGAGTTCTTGTTGTCGTGGGGCATTTGCACGTCAAGCTGCTCGTCGATGGCTTCGAGCATCGAGGCCCAGTCAGCCCATTGCGGCGGGCAGTTGTAGCAGATGGCGTCTTCGGCAAAGGCCGGAGCGGCGATCGCGGTTGCAAAAAGCGCTGAAATAACAGTATGTTTCATGGGTTCATCCTTGTTTGAGATCGGTCTTGAGCGAGTGAACAGACGGCGGCCGGGGGCGAACCTGGTCGTCGTCACGGCTTTCCGTGCGGGGGCGGCCAAGCGTCGCTCCTACACGAAAATCGAAGGGCAGGGGCGGGCGCTGCGCGCCTGGTCTTCCCTGCATCATATCCAGAAGCGTCTGTGCTGCCTGTCGGCCCATGGCGTCCGGCGCGGTTTCGATGGTGGCCAGCGGCACGTCCAGCAGCCGCCCGATCTCGATACCGTCAAACCCCACGACGGACAGGTCCCTCGGGACGCTCTCGCCCATCAGGCGCGCGGCTTTTTGTACCGCGATGGCCAGAAAATCGTTCGACGCAAAGATCGCGGTCAGCCCTTCCTGTGCGGCAAGGATCGCCGCCAGAAGCTCGGGCGTATTCGCCTCGGCCTCGTCCAGTTCGATCAGCGTCGGATCGAACATGTCGCGCGCACGGCATTCGGCGTGAAACCCGGCATAGCGGTTGCGCGACCGGTCCGAGGTAGAAAACCGAAGCGCCAGAAAGGCAGTGTGCCTATGGCCGTGGTCCGCAAACTGCCGCGCGACTTCGCGCGCCGCCTCGAAGTTGTCGACATGAGCGGTGAGAAAGCCGTCGATCGGGTCATGAAACATCAAGGACACCGGCAAACCACGCTGGCGCGCCTGCTTCAGCGCCGCACTGCGTTCGGGTGCCACCATCGTCAAGATCAGCCCGTCGACCTCTTTGGCGGCAAGCGTCGCGATGGCCTCGTTGTCGGCCTCGCCGTCATAGTTCGAACTGGCGATCAGTAGCTGGTATCCGGTGCCTTTCAACGTTTCCTGCACGCCCTGGACCGCTTCGGCAAAGACCGGATTGGCGAGCGATGGCACAAGGCAGCCGATGGTCATGCTGCGACCCCCTTGCAGTGCCCGTCCAAGGGCGCTGAACGAAAATCCAAGCTCGCGCGCCGCCATCTCGACGCGTTCGCGCACTTCTGCACTGGCGGGGCCGGATTTGTTCAGAACCCGGCTGGCCGTGGCTATCCCGCACCCCGCCTTGCGGGCGACATCCTTGATGGTAACTTTCTGTCTCCGGTCCATTCGTGTACTCCTTCCGACTTGGCGCAGTCGAATTGGAAACGTTTCCACAAGTGATACATGTGATTCACTACATGAATGTGACAGGCGATGTTCTTGGGAAAAAACGAACGCGCCTCAGTGTTAAGAACTCATCTTCTTAGACGACCGAGCTGAACGCATCTGATGTACCATGCTGCAAAACCCCGCGTGACCTTCGCGTCATTCATGATAATCGGCACGAAGGGCGGAAAGCTGCCGTTCTCCGCGGTTGCGAAGCCAGAGCCCCGCCTTAGCGGAAGCGGCCATTCAAGCCTTATCGGAGTTGAACCCACTTGCTGCGCTGGATGCCAAGGTCAGCGACGCGCAGGACGCCGATTTTACAAAGTTGCGTTTGGTTGCCGACACCCGACCTTCTGCGATCCACGACCAGGCAAAGCCCGCGTTTGACTATCCCGGAGCCAGCGGCGACTCGAAAGCGGAACAGAACGATATCGCCGGGTGCCGCATCGGCAACCCAGTCGAGAATAGACAGATCGAGCACATGGCGATCCTCCCTGTCAGTGAGAAAAAACGACACGACCTGACACGGGGCGGCGGGGGGTAGCGCCTAACGCCCGCTGAGGCACGATTTTGCATCCCAAAGAGAGATTCTGGGGCAGAATTTTTACGTCCGCACGGCACTGAATGCTCCATGCCCAGAACGGAGCACCTCGACGCGCCTATCATTCTGTGTTTGTACTGTGCGCAAGAAAACAGGGGGACTCTGTGGCGATGACTGACCACAAGAAAAATTGTGAGCGCAGTATCAGAACCGCACTGCGTAAGCGTCATCTACGCCATCATATTGCGCGGGAAGACGTTCTGATCATTGATGAACTTGGTCTCGCCCATGCGCAAAGCCGTATCGACTTGGCTGTTTTCAACGGCCACCTCCACGGTTATGAAATTAAGAGCGCTGGCGACACACTTGAGCGGCTGCCTCGCCAGCTTACGTTCTACACAGATGCTCTGCAAAAGCTTACCCTTGTACTTGCCACTCGCCATCTCGAAGCGGCAGAGGCTTGGGTTCCCGACTGGTGCGGATTGACGGAAGTCGTAGAGGGGCCGCGCGGTGGGATGAAGTTTGCTACGCGTCGGCGCGCGCGCGTCAATCAGAATTTAGATCCCTTTATGCTCGCGCATTTGCTTTGGCGCCCGGAGGCGCAAAACCTTCTACTTTCTCGGGGCGCATCTAAGGCGGAAGTAAATGCGCCCAGAAAGCATTTATACCGTTTGCTGGCAGACGAGATGTCGGTGAATGAACTGGCACCGGCCATCAAGACAGCTATGGCGGCCCGAACAAAGTGGCGAGGTCATCTGCAACTATCGTGATATGATGGTTGATCGCAACCCATTTCCATGTCGTGGAATTGCCGGTTCCAACTGCATGTGCAGCGCAGTCAGCGATATACTTATCTCCAAGTGAAAAGGTTGCGCCGCGAAACGCGAACTTAGGCTCGTTGATGATGGCACTTACGGTCTGCGCGAAACCGGACCTTCACGCCATCAGCGGCGAAGGTCCGGAGCGATGCTTGTGAGCAGGCCGTGCCTTATGCAGGCTGTAACCTGTGCCTCGTGTCTGTCAGCCGGCGATCGCCACACCGATTTTACCCATGTGCGACTTTTCTAGAAATGCCTTCTGCGCCGCGTGCAAGTCAGCCAAGGGATAGGTTTCGGCGACCACGGGCTTGATCTCGCCTGCTTCGATGTAGCTGACCAAATCAGTGAATACGCCTGGGTCTTGCCGGGTGCTCCCGATGAGGGTCAGGTCCTTGAGGTAGAGGGTCCGCAGATCAAGTTCGACGATCGGACCGGCAATCGCGCCAGACGTGACGTAGCGCCCCCGTGGCACCAAAGCATCCAGCAGTTCGGACCACCGCGGCCCCCCTACAAGGTCGAGCACGACGTCGAAGGCGTCATCGGGATAAGGCTCATTGCGGTCGATCACCGCATCCGCGCCGAGGGTTTTCAGCGCGTCCATTTTCGCCGGGCTGGTAGAGGCCGTGACATGGGCGCCGCGCCGCTTGGCCAGTTGCACCGCCGCCGATCCGACGCCGCCGGATGCGCCTGTGATGAGCACACGCTCGTCCCCCAATCCAGCGCGTTGGATCATGCCTTCGGCGGTGGAGAATGCGCAAGGGAAGGACGCGAGTTCGACATCCGAAAGCGGGCTTTCGATCCGTAGTGCGTTTTCCTCGCCCACGGTGGTGTATTCCGCGAAGCCGCCATTGCGCTCGGAGCCGAAGGTCACAAGCGCATCTGGTCCGGCACCGGTCGGACGGTACATCGGCCGCACCAGCACGCGCTGACCGATCCGCGCAGCGTCCACACCTTCACCGACCGCAACGATCTCTCCGCAGCAGTCCGCGCCCTGGATGCGCGGAAAGCTGAGCGCACCGGACCAGCCGCCGTCGGCATCAGACGCCCCCGCGTAGCCCTCGGTTGCGGCGGACCCTGTGTCGCCCCGCACAGCTTTCGAATACCAGCCGGTTCGGGTGTTGACGTCGGTATTGTTCACCGCCGATGCGCCCACACGGATCAAGACCTCGCCAGCGTCGGGTTGCGGAACCGGAACGTCGTCACACAGTTCAAGCTTGTCCAGCCCGCCATGGCCGGTGAGGCGTACAGCTTTCATCGTTTCAGGAAGCGTCATAGGGAAATCTCCGATGTAGAATGATTGCTCTACTTGCGTAGGTAGAGGGATCGTTCTACATCGTCAAGCATGACCGATATGATGAGCAAGATATCCGCAGGGCTTGAACGCGCCTTTGCCAATCGGGGCTTTGCCGAGCCTAGCGTCGAAGACCTGCGGGATGCTGCGGGTGTGAGCCTTCGCACGCTTTACAAATACACGCCGTCCCGGGCGGAAATGGTGCTTGCTGCGTTGGAGAACCGGCATCAGCGCTATCTCGCCCGCGTGTTTGATGACCTGCCAGAGGAGCCGAGCGAGGCGCTTGATACGATACTGACTCGCGTTGGAAACTGGATGGCGACCGAGAGCGCGCATGGCTGCCTCTTTCATGCTGCAGTGGCCGCTGAACCGGGCAGTCAGCCGCTGCGCGAATTACTGGAACGTCACAAGGCAGAGGTCGCGGAAAGGGCCGCAGCGGCGACCGCGTTGAAGGGGGCCGATACCGCGCTGTTGTTGATCATCGAAGGGCTGACGCAAGCGTGGCCCCTGCATCATGAGGCCGCTCTGGATGCGGCCAAGCGATTAGGTCTGTCGCTGCTGCCACCGGATCATTGACGGCCCACAGCCGGATGTCGTGATGGTACCACGTTCCGGCCCGCTTGTGTTCTTGCGGGGGCTGCCCGTAGCTCTGGTGTAAACCTGCATGGCTGGCACCGCTGTGGTCGTGCGGCTGTTTTATTCTGCACAACAGATTGGCACATGCGTCCTTTCTGCTCGCTGTTTGGGCTAAGCGTGTCGTAAGCCGCTGGCGCACGAGGGATGCCGGATTGAAGTTGCACCGATGATCGCGGATCAAAATGCATGAATGCAGATCTGCGTATCCTGGTTGTAGAGCCAAATCCCGAACGCGTGCGTGACATCGTAGACGCACTGCGCGAAGCGGGTTGGTCTGACGTCAAGGCTTTGCTGCAGATGTCGGAGCTGAACCAGACGGTGCGGGAATTTTCACCGGACATCGTTCTTATCGACCTGACAAATCCGGACCGCGATACGCTTGAACATATCTCTCACGCGACCGAGACGACCAAGCGGGCGGTCGCGCTGTTTGTGGACCAGACGGATGAGAACCTGACGCAGGCGGCGCTGAATGCCGGGGTCAGCGCTTATGTGGTGGATGGTCTTCAGATGGACCGGATCAAACCCGTGCTGCAAACGGCCATCGCGCGCTTCAAAATGATGCGTCAATTCCACTTCGAACTGAACGCTGCCAAGCAAGCGCTGGAGGATCGCAAGACGATCGATCGCGCAAAGGGGATCTTGATGCGTCAACGCGGCATGTCCGAGGATGACGCCTATAAGCTGCTGCGCACCACCGCGATGAGCCAGAATCGCAAGGTCATCGATGTGGCACAAGCGTTGGTGACGGCAGCGGATCTGTTGTCATGAGCGAGGTTGTTCTGAACTGTGGCTATGTCCCGTTGGTTGATTGCGCCCCGCTGGTCATCGCGAAAGAGCTGGGATTTGCTGCCGAGCAGGGTCTCGCGCTTAATCTTTTGCGTCAGCCTTCGTGGTCGGCGCTGCGCGATATGCTGGCACTGGGGCATCTGGATGCCGCGCATATGCTGTCGCCAATGCCGGTGGCCATGTCCATCGGGATGGGCGGATTGCCCGCGCGGGTAGATGCGCTGATGGTCTTATCCGTGAACGGCACGGTGTTCGGCGTCTCTAACGCTGTTGCTTCCGCATTGGAGGAGGTGCGCTTTGGGGACACGACTGCATTGCTGTCGGGGCTCAGCGCGCGCGGTGCCAAACCGCTGCGTGTGGGTATCCCCTTCCACTATTCTATGCACCGGCTGCTGCTGTCCTATTGGGCCGCGCAAGCGCCCGACCTGCAGATCGAGGAAGTCACCGTGCCGCCGATGCGTATGGCGGATGCAGTCTCGGACGGGTTTGTCGACGCCTTTTGGGTGGGCGAGCCCTGGGGCGGTGTGGCCGTGCAGAATAATGTTGCCAAGCTGATGATGGCGGGCCGCGATGTCTGGCAGTTCGCGCCGGAGAAGGTGCTTGCCGCGCGACATGAGTGGGCCTCGCAGAACGAGGACAGCGTGCGTCGTCTGATGCGGGCGGTATACCAAGCGTCGGCCTGGCTTGATGCGCCGGGAAACAAACCGCTGGCGGTCGAGATTTTGGGGCGCAGTGAACACCTGAGCATGTCGCCCGATTTGATCGATCCGGCGCTGACCGGGCATATCGTCCCCCGAACGGGGGCTTCTCCGGTCACGGTGGACCGGTTCTTGCAGTTCCACAGCCATGCCGCCTCTTTCCCGTGGCGCAGTCAGGCGGCGTGGATCGCGCATCACCTAGGTGCCGACGCCGCGGGAATCGAGAAAGCCAAAACCTGTTTTCGCGCCGATCTTTTCCGCCAGAATCTGTCTGATATCGGCGCTGATATGCCCCAATCCTCCGAGAAAACCGAAGGGGCGATGATGTTTCCAACATCTGTAGCATCTGCACGGGGAGAGATGATTCTTTCGCCCGACGCCTTTTTTGACGGCAGAACGTTTGATTTCACCGCAGCTGTGCGATGAATTCTTAAGCGGCTTCTGCATGGGCCTCTGAAAAGCTGCCGCAATGCAGAAAATTCGTTGCGTGAAGCTGCGTCTATGAGCCACCCTTGATGCCAAGGGACAACGTTGTCCGACCTATACCGCTGACCAATGCTGGTCGCACATCACTCAGAGCAATGCCGCTCGTACGGAGCACGGATTTCTTCCCCGTGAACCATACGTGCGGCTTTTTTCGTTTCTGCCCTTCGGGGCCATGAAAGGACATGACCCATGAAAAATACATTCGCACTCCTGCTCGCCTCGACAAGTCTGCTGGCGACGGCGGCGTCGGCCGAAATGCTGGCGCTCGAGAAAGAGGAGCTGACCTTTGGCTTTATCAAGCTGACCGATATGGCACCTTTGGCCGTGGCCTACGAGCTGGGATACTTTGAGGACGAGGGGCTTTTTGTCAGGCTTGAGGCGCAGGCCAACTGGAAAGTGCTGCTGGACGGCGTGATCGACGGCCAACTGGACGGCGCGCATATGCTGGCGGGCCAACCGCTGGCGGCAACGATCGGCTATGGCACCAAAGCGCATATCATCACGCCCTTCTCGATGGACCTGAACGGCAATGCGATCACCGTTTCCAATGACATCTGGGACGAGATGAAGCCGAACGTGCCCACGATGGACGATGGTCGGCCGCAGCATCCCATTAGCGCCAGTGCTTTGGCTCCGGTGGTCGAAGGCTACAAGGACCGCGGCGAGCCGTTCAATATGGGCATGGTCTTTCCCGTTTCGACCCACAACTACGAGATCCGGTACTGGCTTGCGGCGGGCGGACTGAAGCCCGGCTACTATAGCGCGCAAGATATTTCCGGTCAGATTGATGCGGATGTGCTGCTGTCTGTGACGCCGCCACCGCAGATGCCTGCCACAATGGAAGCGGGGACGATATCGGGCTACGCCGTGGGTGAGCCTTGGAACCAGCAGGCGGTTTTCAAAGGGATCGGCGTGCCGGTGATCACCGACTACGACATGTGGAAAAACAACCCCGAGAAGGTCTTTGGCATTACCGCCGAATTTGCCGAGGAAAACCCCAACACCGCGCTTGCATTGACCAAGGCGCTGATCCGCGCGGCAATGTGGCTTGATGCCAACGACAACGCCAACCGCGAGGAAGCGGTAGAGATGTTGTCGCGCTCTGAATATGTGGGCGCGGATGCGGATGTGATCGCCAACTCCATGACCGGCTTTTTCGAGTTCGAGAAAGGGGATGTGCGCCCCGCCCCCGATTTCAACGTCTTCTTCCGCTACAATGCGACCTATCCGTTCTATTCAGACGCGATCTGGTATCTGACCCAGATGCGTCGCTGGGGCCAGATCGACGAGACAAAGCCGGATGAATGGTATTTCGAGACGGCTGCAGACGTGTACCGCCCGGACATCTACTTACAGGCCGCAAGGCTGCTGGTGGACGAGGGTATGGCCGACGAAGCGGCGTTTCCTTGGGATAGCGACGGCTTCAAAGCACCGACACCGGCTGCCGATATCATCGACGGGATCAGCTACGACGGACGCGCGCCGAACGCCTATATCGACAGCCTGCCCATCGGTCTGAAGTCCGGCCAAACGGTCATCGACAGCAAGGTCGAAGGCTAAACCCCGCCCCCTCCGTTTTGCCACACCGCAAAGCGGAGGGGGGAGGGAGCCACTTTCATCAAAAGCAGCAATTGGACAGCCGATATGACCGCGATTGACACAAACACACTCGATATCGAAGCCCGCCGCGCGCGGCGCTTTGCCCGGATCAACAAGGCCGACGCATGGTTCAGCGTCTTTGGCCTGTCTTGGATGACACCGATCCTTAAGGCCGCCGCGGGGGATAATCCGCGCGCGCAGGCGGGCGAGATCTGGCGGCTTCTGGGCGTGCCGCTCTTGGCGATTGCGATCTTCCTGACCCTCTGGGCAAGCTTGGCCCCCAAGGTTCAAACCTCGCTCGGGGCTGTGCCCGGCCCTGCCCAAGTCTGGGAGCAGGTGGGCGAGTTGCATCAGGACGCCATCCGCGAGGGCGAACGCGAGGCCGCGTTCTATGAGCGGCAAGAGGCGCGCAACGCCAAACATATCGCAAGTGGCAATGCAGATCGTGTGCGTGATCGCGCATACACAGGCAAGCCAACCTACTACGACCAGATCTGGACCTCGATCAAAACGGTGCTTTTCGGTTTTCTCATTGCGTCGATCGTTGCGATCCCATTGGGCATCGCTGCGGGCTTGTCTGTAACGGCGAATGCGGCGCTGAACCCGCTGATACAGATCTTCAAACCGGTCTCGCCACTGGCATGGCTGCCCATCGTGACCATGATCGTGTCAGCAGTCTATAGCACCAATGACGGTATGTTCTCCAAGTCGTTCCTCATCTCGGCGATCACTGTTACGCTCTGTTCGCTCTGGCCCACGCTGATCAATACATCCCTTGGCGTCGCCAGCATCGACAAGGATCTTGTCAGCGTCAGTCGCGTGCTGAAAATGAATACCTACACCAAGATCACCAAACTGGTGCTGCCCTCGGCGCTGCCATTGATCTTTACCGGGCTGCGGCTGTCGCTTGGTGTGGGCTGGATGGTTTTGATCGCGGCAGAAATGCTGGCGCAGAACCCCGGGCTTGGAAAGTTCGTCTGGGATGAATTCCAGAACGGTAGCTCGCAAAGTCTGGCGCGGATCATGGTCGCGGTGCTGACCATCGGCATCATCGGCTTCCTTCTGGACCGTGTGATGTATGCGCTCCAGTCCATGTTCACCTTCTCGAATAACCGGTGATCGATATGGGTATCTTGAACTTCAACAATGTCACCAAAACCTATGGCACCCAACCCGTTCTCAAGGACATCTCCCTTGAGGTTGCCGAAGGTGAATTCGTCGTCATCCTCGGGTTTTCGGGCACCGGCAAGACCACGTTGATCAATCTGATGGCGGGGCTAGAGCAGCCGACCTCGGGCAGCGTGACCTACAAGGGAAAGCCCATCACCGAACCGGGCCGCGAACGCGGTGTGATCTTTCAGAACTATTCTCTGATGCCGTGGCTGACCGTGCAGGGCAATGTCAGGCTTGCTGTCGATACGATGTTCCCTGATCTCTCCAAACTCGAACGGGCGGCCAAGGTCGATCACTATGTCAACATGGTGGGCCTGTCCCATGCGGCCACGCGCCGCCCTGCTGAATTGTCCGGTGGGATGCGCCAGCGGGTCAATGTGGCACGCGCCCTGGCGATGGACCCCGAAATGCTGCTGCTGGATGAGCCGCTGTCGGCGCTCGACGCCCTGACCCGCGCCAATCTGGCGGACGAGATCGAGGCGATCTGGGACGAAGACAAGAAAACCTGCGTCCTGATCACCAATGACGTAGATGAAGCGATCATTCTGGCGGATCGGATCATCGCCCTTAATCCGGACGGCACGCTGGGGGACGCATTCAAAGTCGACATTCCGCGCCCCCGCGACCGGATTGCGATGAACAATGACGCGGCATTCAAGGCGCTGCGCGGGCAGGTCACGACCTATCTGATGGACATCGGCATCGCCGCGAAAGTCGAAGAAACGCGTATGCTGCCCAATGTCACGCCGATCCATTCAGTGCCCGCGGCAGTCTCCAAGGCGCAGGAAGGTGCGATCCAGGAAAAATTCCTGAATTTCTCGCAGCTCGACAAGGTGTATCCGACGCCGAAAGGGCCGCTGACCGTGGTCGAGAACTTTGATCTCAAGATCAACAGGGGCGAATTTATCTCGCTGATCGGGCATTCGGGCTGCGGTAAATCCACTGTGCTGACGATGGCTGCGGGGCTGAACCCGATCTCGAAAGGTGCGATCCGTCTGGACGGGTGGAACGTCCAAGGTGCAGACCCCGAACGCGCCGTCGTGTTCCAGTCGCCCAATCTGTTCCCGTGGCTCTCGGCCAAGGAGAACGTCGCCATTGGTGTCGACAAGGTCTATCCCCGCGCGTCGCAGGCGGAACGTCAGGATGTGGTGGAATACTACCTCGAACGTGTCGGGCTGGCAGACAGTATGGACAAGAATGCCGCCAGCCTGTCGAACGGGATGAAACAGCGCGTCGGCATCGCCCGTGCCTTTGCCCTATCGCCCAAACTGCTGCTGCTGGATGAACCGTTCGGCATGCTCGACAGTCTGACCCGCTGGGAACTGCAGGAAGTGCTGATGGAAGTCTGGTCGCGCACCAAGGTGACGGCAATCTGCGTGACCCATGATGTGGACGAGGCGATCCTGCTGGCCGACCGCGTGGTGATGATGACCAACGGACCCCAAGCCACCATCGGCAAGATCACCGACGTAAACCTGCCGCGTCCACGCACCCGCAAGGCGCTGCTCGAACACCCTGACTATTACAGCTACCGGCAAGAAGTGCTCGATTTCCTCGAGGAATACGAACACGGCAATGCGCCGAAATCACCTGCCTCGGGCGGGACACCGAAACCCAAAGCAATCGCGGCGGAGTGAGACCATGAAACAGAAACTTGTCGTTATCGGTGCCGGTATGGCCTCCGGTCGGGTGCTGGAGCACCTTCTGGAACAGGACCGCGAAACCTATGACATCACCCTTTTCAACGCAGAGGCACGGGGCAACTACAACCGCATCATGCTGTCCCCGGTCCTGTCGGGAGAGAAGACCTATGCTGACATCGTGACCCATGATGCTGGATGGTACGCCGAAAATGACATCACCTGCCGTTTTGGCGAAAAGGTGCTGGAAATAGACCGCGCAGCAAAGACGGTCACGGGCGAGAATGGCACAGTGTCCTATGACAAGCTGCTTCTGGGCACCGGATCGAACCCCTTTATGATCCCCTTGCCGGGTCACGATCTGGACGGCGTCATCGCCTACCGCGATCTGGAAGACACCGAACGGATGATGGGGTTGGGCGAAGGCAGTAAATGCGTCGTGATCGGCGGCGGGCTGCTGGGGTTGGAGGCGGCGGCAGGCATGGCGGCCCGCGGCGTCGACGTGACCGTTGTGCACATCATGGGGCATTTGATGGAGCGGCAATTGGACGAGGCCGCAGGATATCTGCTGCGCCGCGCCCTGACGGATAAGGGCATCACCGTCAAATGCGCCGCAAACTCCAAGGAGATCTTGGGCGAGAACGGAAAGGTCCGCGCCCTGCTGCTGGATGACGGGACGGAACTGCCCTGCGATTTGCTGGTCATGGCCGTGGGCATCCGCCCCAACGTGGCACTCGGGCAGGGCGCAGGCTTGGCCGTTGGAAAGGGCATCCATGTAGATGACCAGATGGTGACCTCCGACGTCGATGTGCTGGCTGTCGGGGAATGCGTGGAACATAATGGCGCGCTGTTCGGTCTGGTGGCACCGCTGTACGATCAGGCAAAAGTGGCGGCGCAGACCCTGCTGGGGCAGTCATCGACCTTTGTCCCGAAAGAGCTGTCGACCAAGCTCAAGGTGACGGGCTGCGATCTGTTCAGTGCGGGCGATTTTGCCGATGGCGAGGGGCGCGAGGATATCGTCTTTCGCGATCCGGCGCGGGGTGTCTATCGCCGTCTGGTGATCAAGAACAACGTGGTTATCGGGGCGGTGATGTATGGCGACACCGCCGACAGCAACTGGTTCTTTGGCCTGATACGCGACAAGACCGACATCGCCGACATCCGCGATACGCTGATTTTCGGCCCGGCCTACCAAGGGGGGACCCCCCTGGACCCTTTAGCAGCTGTTGCAGCCTTACCGCGTGACGCGGAGATCTGTGGCTGCAACGGTATCTGCAAAGGACAAATTGAAGACGCCATCGCGGCGGGCGCCTCTGATCTGGGCGCGATCAAAGCGACGACCAAGGCCAGCGCATCCTGCGGGACGTGCACCGGGCTGGTCGAACAGGTATTGGCGGTCACGCTGGGGGATGATTTCGTCTTGCCTGCCGCGGCGTCGATCTGCGGCTGCACCGATATGACCCACGAAGACGTGCGGCGGATGATCAAGTCGCAGCGACTGACCTCGATGCCGGCGGTCTGGCAGGAATGCGGGTGGAAGACGCCCGACGGCTGCCACGTCTGCCGTCCCGCGTTGAACTTCTATCTGCTTGCCGATTGGCCGCTGGAATATCGCGACGATCCGCAATCACGTTTCATCAACGAACGCAAACACGCCAACATCCAGAAGGACGGCACCTACAGCGTCGTGCCGCGCATGTGGGGTGGGATCACCACGCCGGACGAACTGCGTGCCATTGCCGATGCGGCGGATAAATACATGGTGCCGACGGTCAAGGTCACCGGCGGGCAGCGGATCGACCTATTGGGCGTAAAAAGCGAGGATCTGCCCGACATCTGGGCCGATCTGAACGCGGCCGGCATGGTGTCGGGACATGCCTATTCCAAAGGGCTGCGCACGGTCAAAACCTGTGTCGGCACGGATCATTGCCGCTTTGGCACCCAGGACAGCACGGGTCTGGGCATCCAGCTTGAGAAAGAGCTCTGGGGGGCCTGGACGCCGCATAAGCTGAAACTCGGGGTGTCGGGCTGCCCGCGCAATTGCGCCGAAGCGACCTGCAAGGACATCGGGGTCATCTGTGTCGACAGCGGATACCAGATCAGCATCGGCGGGGCGGCCGGTATGGACGTCAGGGAAACCGAATTGCTGATCCAGGTGCCGACCGAGCAAGAGGCGATCAATGTGATCAAGGCGGTGACCCAGCTGTATCGCGAGAATGCCAAATACCTCGATCGCATCTACAAATGGATGGCCAAGGTCGGTCTGGACTGGATCAAGGAACGGGTTGCTGCCGAAGGCGACGCTTTGGTTGATCGCTTCGAACTGAGCCAGACGATTTACCGCAAAGACCCGTGGGCCGAACACGTGACCCAGCAGGCCGAGCGCTACAAACCCCTTGCAACCCTGTCACTGGAGGCTGCGGAATGACCAGCTGGATCGATATCGCAGCACTTGATGATGTGCCACAGCGCGGTGCGCGTATGATCAAGACCACGCTTGGCTGTGTCGCGGTGTTCCGCACCGCTGAGGATGAGGTCTTTGCGCTTGATAATGCCTGTCCGCACAAGGCGGGGCCGCTGGCCGAAGGCATCGTGCATGGCAAATCCGTAACTTGCCCGCTGCACAACTGGGTATTCTCGCTAGAGACCGGAGAGGCGCAGGGCGCGGACGCGGGCCGCGTCGCGACCTATCCGGCGCGGGTGGAAAGCGGGCGCATCCTGCTGGACCGGACGTTCCTGCAAGCGCGGAGCGCCGCATGACCCTCACGCGCACCACTTGCCCTTATTGCGGTGTAGGTTGCGGGGTGCTGGCGGCCGCCGATGGTACAATCAAGGGGGATCCGGATCATCCGGCCAACTTCGGGCGGCTCTGCTCCAAAGGTGCTGCCTTGGGGGAAACCATTGATCTGGACGGGCGGCTTTTGCATCCGCAGATCAACGGGGTACGGACAAACTGGGATACGGCGCTGGATATGGTGGCGCAGAAATTCAGCGATGCCATCGCGCAGCATGGGCCGGAAAGCGTCGCCTTCTACGCCTCGGGCCAGATGCTGATCGAAGACTATTATGTCGCCAACAAGCTGATGAAAGGGTTCATCGGGGCGGCCAATATCGACACGAATTCACGTTTGTGCATGGCGTCCTCTGTCGCGGGGCACAAGCGTGCCTTCGGCACCGATACCGTTCCCGGCACCTATGAAGATCTGGAGCAAGCCGATCTGGTTGTGCTTGTCGGGTCCAATCTGGCGTGGTGCCATCCGGTCCTGCACCAGCGTATTGCCGCCGCAAAACAGGCCCGCCCCCATATGCGGATCGTCAATGTCGATCCGCGTCGTACGGCGACCACCGATCTAGCGGATGTGCATCTGAGGATCGCTCCCGACGGGGATGTTGCCTTGTTCAATGGGTTGCTGGCGTATCTGGCAGAGACCGGAAAACTCGACACGGCCTATACGGAAAACCATGTGAACGGGCTGGACGCGGCGCTGGCGGCGGCACAGGCCAGTGATCCGGCGGACAGCGGGTTGAACGCTCGGGAATTGGCCGATTTCTATGCGCTTTGGGCAAACACGCCCAAAGTCGTCACCGCGTACTCCCAAGGCGTCAACCAATCGGTCTGTGGCACGGATAAGGTAAACGCGATCCTGAATTGCCATCTTGCCACAGGGCGCATCGGCAAGGCGGGGATGGGCCCGTTCTCATTGACTGGCCAGCCCAATGCCATGGGGGGGCGCGAAGTGGGCGGTCTGGCCAATATGCTGGCAAACCACCTAGAGATCGGGAATGAAGCGCACCGCAGCGCGGTGCAGAGTTTCTGGCAAAGCCCGACGATCTGCACAAAACCGGGACTGAAGGCTGTCGATCTGTTCGAGGCCTGTGCCAACGGGCGGATCAAGGCACTGTGGGTGATCTCGACCAACCCCGCGGTGTCGTTGCCCGATGCCGATGGCGTGGCGGCGGCAATTGCAAATGTGCCCTTTGTTGTTGCGTCTGACATCATGGAGAAGACGGATACCAACGCTTTGGCTGACGTCCTGCTACCCGCCACCGGTTGGGGTGAAAAAGACGGCACCGTGACCAATTCCGAACGGCGCATTTCGCGCCAGCGCGCCTTTCTGCCCGCCCCCGCTGAGGCGCGGCCCGACTGGAAGATCATCAGCGACGTGGCCAAGCGTATGGGGTTTTCGGGTGCCTTTTCCTATGGCTCATCCGCGGATGTCTTTGCCGAATATGTCGCGCTTGATCAGGCCGCTTCGGCCTTCCCGCGCGATCTTGATCTGAGCATTTTTGCCGATGCGGATTACGCGAAAATGGTGCCGACCCAATGGCCACGAAACGGGGCGCGTTTCTTTGCGGACGGGCAATATTATCACCCTGACGGCAAGGCGCAGATGGTTGCCGTGACATCGCCTGTGTCGCTGAATTCACGCTTTACGCTCAATACCGGACGGAACCGCGACCAGTGGCACACGATGACGCGCACGGGCAAATCAGCGCGGCTTGGGGCACATCTGGCCGAACCTTATGTAGAGATGAACCCAGTTGATGCCGCCGCATTGGGGGCGCTCCCCGGGGCGTTGATCGCGCTGCAAAACAGCCGTGGTCGCGTTTTGATGCGGGCGTTGATCACCCCGCGCGTCGCCCAAGGCGCGCTGTTCGCGCCAATGCACTGGACACGTCAGCGCAGCACCGCGGGGACGGTCAATAGCGTCATGACGCCGCTGACCGATCCGATTTCAGGTCAACCCGCCTTGAAGGCCAGCGCTGTCACTGCCGAGGTTTTCAAGGCGAAATGGTACGGCTTTCTGGCAAGCATCGCGGAACCCGCCACGCGCACCACCTATGCCGCCGTGGCCCGCACCAATACCGGCTGGCAGGCAGAGCTGGCGGGCAGCAAAAGCCCCGAGGATTGGGAGGCAGAGGCCCGCCTTCTGACGGGGCAGGCGGAGGGTGATCTCTCGCTCCAGTCCGACGCGGCAACCGGTGGCGTCCGGATTGCGATAACCCAAGGTGGGCGGATCACCGGGCTGCTTTTCGTATCCCCCAATCCGGTGGTCGTCTCGCGCAGTGCGATTATCGCGCTGATCGGGACGGACACATCGGCGTTGGCGGCGCTCGCCGGGCGCAATGCCGCTGACCGGCCGGACCCGGGTGCTACGGTCTGTGCCTGTTTTGATGTGGGGCGCAACACCTTGCTGGCCGCGATCGCCGGCGGGGCCTCTACCGTCGCGGCCTTGGGCGACGCCACCTGTGCGGGGACAAACTGCGGGTCGTGCAAACCCGAACTCGCCGCCTTGCTGGATCAGACCTTGCAACGGATGGCCGCAGAATGAGCCTGGCCCCCTATGTCCGGATCGTCGCGCGCGGCAAGGGGCGTGCCCGCGCGATGACCTTGGCCGAAGCTCAGGACGCCATGGCGCTGATCTTACGCGGTGATGCTGCCCCCGAAGCGGTCGGCGCGCTGTTGATGGTCATGCGTCTGCGCGGCGAAACCCCCGAAGAGATTGCCGGTTTCACCGCAGCATTGCGCGCACATGTGGTGGGCAAACTGCCCAAAGCGGATCTGGACTGGCCGTCCTATGCCGCAGGC
>TARA_R100001143_G_scaffold37330_1_pt1 | contig 26527 bp, 26 predicted proteins | sample TARA_R100001143 | Tara Oceans TARA_R100001143 (sample SAMEA2621300) | marine metagenome | biome: marine biome (ENVO:00000447); feature: mesopelagic zone (ENVO:00000213); material: "saline water (ENVO:00002010), including plankton (ENVO:xxxxxxxx)" | depth 800 m | reverse complement strand
GCCCTTTGACGGGCGCACCCTTCGCGTTCGCGGCATGAGCGATACCTTCTACGGGGTGAAAGACTTTACCGTGTACAAGCACAATCGCGCTATTGCCGAAAAGTTGGTCTGGAACGGTAAGGGTGCCAACTGCCACGATGTGGGGGCAGGGAAAACACTCGCTTCCATTATCACCTCCCAAGTGCTGCTCCAGCAGGGAGCCGCCCGAAAACCCATGTTTGTCGTGCCTGGAAAAGTGCAGGAAAAATGGGTGGAAGAATACCTGATGCTCTTTCCTGACGCCAAAGTCCTCAACATGAAAATGGCCTCTGGCGACAAGCACAAAGAACTTACGATGGCCCAGCTCTACAACTGGGACGCTATCTTTATCGCTGACCACGCTTTTAAATCGCTTCCGCTATCCCCAGCCGAACAGGCTCGTATTTTTCAAGAGCGCATCGACTACTTCAACCAGATGTTGGAGAATTTCGAGGATCTGCTTGAGGAAGACGAGGCGATCTCGAAAGCGGTCAAGACCTCCATGATGAAACGCATGGAAAAGCAGATGGAAGAATGGGAAACCAAACTCCGCAATGTGGCCCATGCCAAACGACTCGAAACCGATATTTTCTTTGACGAGCTGGGCGTGGACTGCCTGTTCTTTGACGAGGCGCATTTCTACAAAAACGCCCTTGGTTCAGCCAAAGCCGCCAAGCTGGGAATCTCGGCAAACAAGCCTTCCCAGCGCGCCGAAGACGCCCTGCAAAAAACACGGTGGCTGTTCAGCAAAGTGGGCCATAAAAACGTGTTTGTCCTTACAGCGACTCCGGTAGTCAACTCTCCGGTGGAGGTATGGCACATGCTCAACCTGTGCGCCCCGGATTTGCTGACCAAATACGAAATTGAAAACCTCGACAACTTCATCAACCTGTTTGTCCGGGAAGAAGAAAAGATCGTCAAAAAGACCAACGGGGAATACCGCTCCGAGCGCGTCGTGGCCGGGTACTACAACCTGCCGGAAATGCGTAAGATCATTGACGAGGTGATGGACATCAAGAGCTACGATCAGCTCATCGGGTTTTACAAAGAGTTTCCCGATTACATTCAGGATGAATCCGGAAATACGATTAAAGGAAAAGACGGAAAGCCCAAGGTGCTCGAACCCAAATTCAAGCGCCCCAAGGCCAGCACCCGCAACGTGATTATTGAACCCAGCGAGCTGCATAAGCTTCTTTTTGATGACATTATCCTCCGAGCCAACGAGGTCATTGCCTGTATGAAAGACCGGCAGTGTGAGACCCGCGACAACTTCCTGGTAATTACCGGCGATGGTAGTAAGATTGCCACCGATCTGCGGGTGTACGACAAAGATTTTGAAGGTATTGATCGCTCATACCTCAAGCTTGGAGCGATGGTGGAAAACGTGGCAGCTTCCTATGGTGCCCGTTCCAATCCGGCTCCCGAAATGGTGCCCGAAGACCTATACGGCGACTACTTTCACCGGCCTGGCAGAGGACAATTGGCCGTCACTCCTCCGCACTTGCGAGAGAATCCTTCTCATATTGAAGTCATCACCAGCAAGGGCGTGGTAAAAGAAAAAAGTGGCTACTGGGTGGTGTGGGATGAAAAGAAAGAGGTTTATGAGCCCTTGCATATACTGGAGCCCAAAAAGGCCGAACACACGTGGAGCGAAGGCATCTTTGGCAACGAAAAAGAAGCTACCGAGCGCGCTAAAAAGCTAAACGCGGAGTGGGAGCAGATCAAAGCCAGTCGATCCAATCCAACCAGCCCAGCCATTCGCAACCAGATTATTTTCTGCGACTGGATCAGTCTTCATCAGTCACAGGGAGGTAGCTTCCATCAACTCATCAAATCCGAGCTGGTCAAAGCTGGAATCCCCAAAGAACAGATTGCGATCATCAACGGGTCCATCATTGGCACGAGCAAAAACGGGGATGATTATTCCGTCAGTAGCAAAGACGATAAGGAAGCATTAAAGAAAGAAGTGCAGGATGATTTTAACCAGGGCAAGTACCGCGTGGTGATTGGTAACCAGTCGATTGCCGAGGGGATGAACCTTCAGAAGTGGACCACCGACATGCACCATATGGATGTGCCCTACACACCTTCGCAAATCCAGCAGCGCAATGGGCGCGGGCTTCGTCAAGGCAATCAGTACTCAGAAGTACAAATCCATTACTACCTGATGCAGGACTCTTTTGATCAGTACCGGCTGGAACTCGTCTCCAAGAAACAGAGCTGGATTGATGACCTCTTCTTTGGCACCGGGCGTGAAGTCTCCACCGGTGGCGACTCGGAGTCGCTGGAATACGAGCAAATGGTTGCTGCTACCAACTCCGATCCACGTGTAAAACAATTCTTTGAGGCTTTAGCGCAAAAGAATGTGCTCGACGACCGGATTGATAACCTTGAATCCGAGGTTCAGCGACTCCAGGCCAGCCAAGTGCAGGCAACTACTGATATCCAGGGAAAACAGGATCGCATGAAAAGCGTGGTAGAGCGCGAAACCGCCCTGCAAAACTCGAAGCTTCCCGATAACGCTGAAATCGCACTAAAGGAGAACCTGTTTGAGGCGCAGTACGGGTGGAACGGCGAGCCGTACCAACTCGATATCCAGTTGAGCTCCGACGCAAAACGCATCTCCGGCTACCGCATGAAAACCGTGCTCGATGTGCCCGATAACAACGCCAACGGGCGGGTGTGGTTTCACCTGATCCCAGACAGCAATATCCCTGACCGCTCGTTCTACAACAAACAGACGTGGGGTTCCATCAAACGCATGGCCTCCAAAGAGCTGGCCACCACCTTTGGGTGGACGCTGGAAGAAAAGACGGGGCAAGGAAAATCCATCTCCGGCAACCTGGGCAACATCATTGCCACTGAGGAAGATTTTTACAATGAATACGGCATCGACATTGAAGTCGAGAAAGCTAAAAAAGACGAGGCCGGAAACGAGCAAAGCTTCAAGGCCATCAAAGAGTCCGCCGGGATGTTTACCATCAAAAAGTGGCAGCCGATTATCACCCGAAAACTGGCGGAGCTGTTTCTGGAACTCGAAAAAGCATGGATCAGAACTTCGGAATCACGAATGGAAATTCTAAGCAGTGAGCTGAAGCAAACTGAGAAAACACTGGCCGAACTTCAAAAGGTGCTGGCGTCCACAAAGGGCGAACTGGAAGCGGCCAAAACCGCTCGGGAGAACAACCAGAAGACCGTGATCGAACTCAACGATGTGGTCAACCAGCTGGTGGCGGTGAGCTACGACGACCGGAACGAACTGTATGAAGAGATCAACCGGATCGCCCCGAAATACAAGATCCGCAAGACCATTACCGTCCGTGATGTTGGGGCGCTGAAAGGCAATACCCCCAAAGGCGCGCCCCAGCTTCGTGAGAACAAAGCCCACAATATGCCTGGAAAAACATCCAAACGGCATGGCGTACTAAAAACCCTCTACGAAGAACCGCTGGTGTATTCCGGCATCGTCAAGGAACTGGAGTACATCGACGCCAAAGGCTACATGCAGCGCATGGAAGCTGAAAAGGATGATCTGGCAATGATCATTAACGCCAAGGGCACCACTATTTATGTGTTTCCAACAAACTTAATGAGGCTCTCAAAGGGAGCCTACAATGACCCGAAAGCCGCCGAAATGTTTGAGGAGTTTCATCATTTCCCGGCAGACGACTACGACTATGAGCTGTTTCCGCCTGCGGGCGAGAAACTGATCAGTGCCGGTTACGCCGACCGCATTATGTACGTGAGCGATAAGATTATCTACGCCGATGACGAAAAAGGCAAGGACAATCACTATTTCCACTACTTCGATGCGGGCAAGCGACCGGTGTTTAAATACGGTGATGTGTACATCATCGCTAACGTCAACATAGACGGCAGGGGCATTCTTAATTGAACCACCCGCCAGAACAACGAAGGCACCTATGAAAGAACGCGTGTTCGCCAAGAACCCTTCCGAGCTACAAATCATCGAAAACCCAAACAAACGACGCAGTAACATGGCAAAACAAAGCAAAATCACTACCGAGAAGGCGGTCTCTGAATTCAAGCAGCAGGCTATCACCGCCGGATACATTCTTGGTGGGCAGGCTGTAGCAGCGCAGGTTAATGCCCTGGCCGTCCCCATGCTGACAGGCAACGCATCTGCTACCATTCAACAAGCAACACGAGCGGGTATTCCACTTACCGCCGGTGTGCTCCTAACCCTTGTGACCAAGAACAAACATCTTCGCGGTCTGGCAATGGGTATGGGCGTGCAAGGCGTAATGGAAGCCATCAAATTTATCATGCCCGACTGGACGCCCCAGCAAGGCCTGATGGATGGTTCCGGGTACGTGTATGACGGGGTCCCTCAGATTCCGGAAACCACCCATCATGTAGATGATGTGGAAACTTCAATGGAAGTGAGTAACACCATCGAAGTATAAAAATATCGACTCATAGCTCTGATTGCAGAGGGGGTACTGGTAATACCGAAACGGCTAACAGCCAACTTCTAAACCCTTAAAAACACAGTTATGAGCAACAAAATTAGCAAAAAGGCTTTAGTGCCTGCAACCGCACGCATCAAGACCTACTACGACACCAAGCAGGTCGTACAGAACGACAATGTTATCAACTTTTTCCCGGCCAATGCCACCCGTAAAGTCACCCGTGACAACTACGTGAACAACCCGTTTCCGGGTTCCATGAAGCGCCGAATTTTAGGCTTGTCCTTTGAACTCACCAAGCAGTTCATCGAAGACGACGCGGCCAACGGCATCGACGCGCGAGCCATTGTGAACGGCCTCAAAGATGCGGCCATCTTACTTCAGGCCGACAACGACAACAAGGAATTCCTCCGCGCCCCAATGAGTGAATTCTCCAATTTTGCTGGCACCGGTATCCAGCTTGCTTCGGCAACGGACAATACCGTGGACGCCGTGGCTTCTTTCAAGAGAGTAGCCACCATCAAGAGCGCGGGTGAATACCGCTTGGCCGATCCGTTTGATCTGGCTGTAAACCAGACGGTTTCCCTTGCCGTGCACTTTGACGACGCTTCGGTTTTCCCTTCGATTGAAAACTGGACGCAATCAGGTCAAGGACAACTTTGGCTCCGGGCTTCTCTGGTAGTCGCAGAAGTTGAGTAATCCATCCCGTCCCGCCGGTTTCGGTTCGCCGGTTCCGGCGGGATTCTTTTTTCCAATCAACCCTGACTACCTCAAAGCAACGCCATGAAGATTATCTCCAATTTTTTACCTCCTAAAGAAAGTTCGGCCTACAATCCGGCCAAGTCGGTTGAGGTGCAACCGGGAGCAACGGCTCACCTTACCATGAACGGCATGGGTGGAGAGCGCTACGGCATCCGAAAGATCCTCCCGTTCAGCGCCAACATGAATGCCATTTTGATCTCGGCCCGCCTGAATGAAGACCTCTACCTGTTTCGCGATGTGCAGCTATCGGTGGTGCACAACCTGTTCAAATCCATTGACGGGCTTTTTGCGCCCTTCATCATTCAGAAGAACAACCACATCGTTTTTGAACTCACCAATACCGGTGCCGCTAAACAGACCGTCAACATTCAGCTTGTCGGTTATGACCAGTTTGCCCTATCTAAACTCAGCGCGGCCTACCAGCAAATTGGAGCTTCGGTTCCCGTACCCCGGTTTCTGTATGGACATAGCACGGTTCCGGCAAGCGGGCTCAACATTGATCTGGGCGTGAAAAGCAAAAGCGTGGACGTGCAGGTTCGGCGCATGGCCATGAGCAGCAACCAGCCCGGAACAATTACCGCCTCGATGAAAGTGTACAACACCACGGTTCGCGATGAAGTATTCCTGGAGCAGGTGAACGATGAGTTCAACGACAAGTACATCAATGTGCCTTTTGTGGTGGGATCGAACGTTCCCTTTGATGTGTACGCTTCCAACTACGGTGCCCAGCCTGCAGAGGTAAGTTTCCTCTGCGAAAGCTACGTGCAGGCAAAAACCGGATTCATCCCAGCGGAGTAATCATGCTAAACGATCTGATTAAAGTACTCTGCGAGCTGGCGGCCAACGTGGAAGCATTGGTTAAAAACCTGCAAAAAACTGAAGGCAGCCAGCCCAGTCAGGCCCGGATTGCCTCCTCCATATCCCCGGTGATGAAACATGGCGAGCAGCCTGTTCGCCTGGTCAACGAAAACCCGCATCGTTTGGGAGTTATTATTCAAAACAACAGCGAAGGCGAGCTTATGATTGCCCTGGACAGCCAGCGGATCTCCGACAAGTACTACACCTTCAAACTGCGAGCGGGTGAAACCCTGCACTTTGACCTACGCCGGTTTGGTGAGCTCTACAAAGGCGGTTTTATGGGTCTGTGGGATGAGGCGACCAATCCCGGAGCCGAGTCCAAAGCCCTGGTAACCGAAATCTTTTGGACAAGCTAAGATGAGCAAGATTAGCGGGCAGGAATTTGGTCTAAACGAGGTCTTCAAGATGCGGGTGGTCAGCGGAATGCTTGTGGACGGCTCCATTCTGATTTCATGGGCCACCGGGGAACCGGCATCGAGCCAAATTGACTGGGGCTGGGACGATTCGGTTCCGTTTCAAACTCCGGAAGTACACATCGAGCCGGAGGAGATGGTACGATACCACCAACTCTACCTGCCTCAAACTCTGGTCGATCAGCGGCATTATTTCCGCGTGCGCTCGCGAACCGAGCACGGAAAATCGGGAATCTCGGACATCTACATGGTGGTCGTTCCTCCGGATCTGGCCATTAAAAACCGTGGGCGAATGGCCACTGAGATTGAATTGGAACTTGTGCTGGTCAAAACCACCCGCATCGACTGCACGAACTTTCCGGCTACTTTTTTGTCGGGCTACCGCACCGAACCCATTTCCTCCGATCAGCCTGCCTTGATTGAACATGAAAACACAGAGCCTGCTGCCTTGGATAAAGTCGCCACAGTGAATCCGGATACGAACAGCTCGCTGTCCACCAGAATCACCTATACCATTACATAAACCCATATTTGAATAATTAATACTCCATGAAAACCATCACAACGGATTTAAACGTCGGAAGAACAGCAAGCGGTCTCGATATGTACTGCGACCTGTCCCTGGAACAGCGGCACCTGTATCGCATGAAATGCGAGAGCTTTGTTGGAAATCTGCTCAAATGGATGCGCATCCAAATGGGCAAAACCAATCAGGATGAGTACTGGGATGGCTATAACACCCGAAAAAATATCACCAATATTATTAGCATCGTCGAGTCCGGTGATGATCTCATCGTTGAAGTGGCAGACTACCACGAATACAACACCGTAGAGCACGACCTGATTACCATTCAGGGCGTCATTGGTCTGGAGGGATTAAACGGGGTGTATTACCACGACAACACCAAAGGACAATTTCCGCTTGACCGCCATAGCCGCTACAAGTATTACATTCGCGGTATTGTGCCACATCTGACCGGGGTGTGGGATGGAAATTCAGGGGTTTCGATTGCGGCCAAATACCGAAACCAGTGGGCGTCCAATGACTATCACTTGCCCCTGAACTGGAACCCCATTATCGGGATGAGTGATCAGGTCGTAAAGGCCTCAGATTTGTGCCTGCCGGGGTATTTCAAGCGGGGGTGCACGCAAGGGGCTGTGTCCATTACCTCTCTTATCACCGACCAGGAAAGCTCCAAGTTTACCCTTTCCCGACCCTTTACGAATATGTCGGGCGCTATCCGGGATATCAAGGAAATTGGGATCATGTCTGGGGATTACCGCAGCGCCTATATGCTCATGGCACGAGACGTGCTGGGGGCACCTATTAGCCTTGGAGACACGTCCACCTTGTCGCTGGATTACGAAATCATTTCCATGATCGAAAACTTCAATCAGGACACCGATGCTGGCGGCACTAACGGCGGGTGGACAGAGAACTTTATGTACATCCTGCACCGGATTGCCAACCCAAGCGCCCAGTACAACTGGGAAAACGAGTTCCACTTTACCGCCGGATTAGGTGGCGGAGGCACCGGCGTAAACTTCAGCTATGACCGCAATTTGAACGGCTGGCAATTTGGCGTTCGTATAGGCGAATCCAACAAGTTTGTTTCCATGACTGACCAATCACTGACTCCGGAAAATGCAGAAGTGAACGGTGTTCCACATGGCTATGGAGACGGTGAACTCGTACATCACGGCACGCATATCGGCGAGCTTGTCGTTGATGACGTAGCCAATGAAGTCTATTTCCCAGTTGAACGCATCTTTGAAAATCGGGGTACTACTCCTCTCACAATTCGCGAAATAGGTCTGTTTGGTAACAAAAATAATTCAAATCAGATCTCACCACATCTTCTCGCACGAAAAGCCTTGGCCCCAGTCGATCAGTTTACTATTGGAGCGGGTGAAACAGCCAAGGTAACTTTCAACTGCAAGGCGATTGTATAAGTGAGTAGCGCCCTGTCCATATCCTCCCAGCTCAGCTACCTTCGGGTGAAGGGCATTATGGGGCACTTCTATGAGGCTTCTCGGGCAAATAATGTGCCGGTTTCCCTGCTTTTGGCCATCGCCTCCAGGGAAAGTCATATGGGATTGGCGTTGGACAGCAACTGGACGGGCGACAACGGAAACGGCATCGGCATCATGCAAATTGACCGCCGGTATCACTCGGACTTTACGAGCTCCCATGCCAACAGCGACCACCGCGCCAATATCCACTATGGCAGCAAGTTTCTGGCAGACCTGATCAGAAAGTTTGGAGGTAAGTTTACCCCAGCTGTGGCCGCATACAATGCCGGATACACTAAAGTTAGGAATACCATCAGTGCTGGCATTGATCCCAATCTGGTTACCACCGGGCAAAATTACGCCACCGATGTGCTCCGCCGAAAAGAAATCGTGGAATCGGTTATGGGTATTTCCAAAGCGTCCACGGCCAGCATGGTAATTCTGCCACTAATCATCACAGGATTTATTTCCTACCAAATCTTTAACACTCAATAAACAAATATGAAATCATCTTCCGGATATATCTACAGCGAGGAAAGCTCCCCCGGTTTGGGGCGCATGATGCTCGACCCGACGCTACCCACCGAGTTGAATACGGCTATCCAACCGGTCTCTTCAATCGGTACAATTCGACCAACCATACCCATTTCTCGGGGGCTTTCTCCCAGAATCAGGAAACCGGTTCTGCCAAGGTTGCCCAAGATCAAACCACCCAAAGTGACTCCGGTGGTACGAGATTTGGCCAAAAAACCAACAGCAGCTGTCCAACCCGCAACAACTAAAAGCGAGCCGGTGGCCACCCAGAAAAAACCGATGAACAAGAAGATGATCGCACTTGCCGGGGCCGGTATTGTTGGAGCCGGAATCCTCTTTAAAATCTTACGCTAACCTAACCTGAAAACCCATGAGTAAATCAAGCTATACCTCTGATAACGGCCTTGGATGTGGCTGCGGATGCAACGGAGCCGGAATCGGTTCTTCCCCCGTCGTGGACGTTAAAAACGCCGAAGCCGAAAACACCAAAATGGACTTGGTGGATACGGCCAAAAAGTACATCAATGGCGACGTGCCGATGAAGTACAAAGCCGCTGCCATTGCCCTCGGTGCTGGCTTTTTGTGGCTAAAGTTCAAGAAATAGTCCTATGAAACGAGCCGACTACATTGCCCTTATAGAAAGCTATGGGGGCAATTTTTCCTTGTCTGACTTTGAAATCCAGGGGAACATCTCCCAAATGGATATGGATTTTTTGCGGTCATTTTTAGCTTGGAGAGATTGGACGGGAACCAAAACCCTGATCACGTCTGCTTGGCGAGAAGGTGACGCGAAATCCCACGGCAAAGGTCTGGCCATTGACTGTCTTTTGTTTACCGAATGGCTTGCCAAACAGGCAAGTCCGCTTCAGCACTGGCTGTTTGCAACCACCTGGCCTTTTCAAGGAGTGGGGCTGTATTTCGACTGGAATTTTACTCATAAGATAAGTGGGGAAAAGTTGCCCGCTATTGGTCTTCATGTGGACGGGTGGAGTGGCAAGCAGATCAACGAGCGGCCACTGCGCTGGCTCCGGATTGATGGCCATTACTACTACCAATCGACGAAAACCGGACGGTTTTACTGCCGGGAAAACAAACAAACCATAACGCTTCCAGAAGCCATTCAGGACTACGAGCAACGCTATGAGCAAATCACCAAAGCCCGAGCATTACCTCAGCAAGTATAAAGAGCTGATCATTACGACCATTATTTGCCTGTTTTTGACTGGCATTTACGACTCGATAAACAACCAGACCGCTGAAATCAAACGGTGGTATGAGCTGATGATCAACATCCGGGCCGAGCAGAAGATTCAGGGCGTTGACCTGGAATCATTGAAGCAGTCCATCGAGACCTACCAAAGTAAAACCGACCAGGAACTAACCAATCACGAACAACGCATTCAGTCCCTTGAACGAGGGAGTGAATAAGCTTTATTAACCTAATTTAGCCTAATTACCCATGAAAAAACTACTTAGAAACGTCATCAAATCCGTACCAACACTTATCACATTATTCAGAAAAGAAACTCCGCAGGAAGGAAAAGACATTGCCAAAAGTGGGCTTACAAGTTTGGGAATATCCGGTTTGATTACAACCGGACGAATTAATGCCGGGGAATTGGATGAGACAGTACTGATTATCCTGGCAATCGTTGAAGCAATTGGATATGTGTATGGAGTGATTGCACTGTTAGTAGGTAGATCTCAAGTTAATTCAGAAGTAAGTTTTGAAAAACATTTCACTGGGAAGGCAGAATAACTGTTTTCATTTATGAATCTTGCTACACTGTTCATTTAAACATTTGCTTAAATGATGTATTCACTCTACATTTAAGTAATCACTTAAATAAAAATTCCTATGAGCAAACAATCCTGTATTCGTGATGTAGCCGATCTGAACCAGATCAACCGCTGTATTGATTCTATCCATGCGGTAGAATCATCCATCTTAAAACTCTCGGACATACTGAAACTGGCCGGGAATGATGTGCGCCTGAAAATTCTGTTCTTGTTGAGCACGGAGAAAGATTTATGCCCGTGCGATTTGAGCGATATTTTAGATATGACCGTACCGGCGGTATCACAACACCTGCGAAAATTGAAAGACGCCGGACTTTTAGATTCAAGAAGAGAGGGAAAGCTCATTTTCTATTCCCTGCAAAAACCTTATGACGATCTTTTGAAACCACTTTTCAACCAAATTGAAAACAATACCATTATGGAGGTATTAGCCGCATGAACAAGCAACAGAAAAATAATTCTGATACCAAATGGCTGGGTGCGGGACTCGGAGTTGCATTTATCGCCTCCCTTTGCTGCATCACTCCGGTGCTGGCTATTCTGGCAGGCACAAGTGGTATCGCCTCTACGTTTTCATTCATGGACCCATTTCGACCTTATTTAATTGGGTTGACTGTTCTTTTACTTGGGTTTGCATGGTACCAAAAACTGAAGCCCTCAAAAGAGATCGACTGTGAATGTGATCCTGAAGAAGCCCGTTTCACCCAGTCTAAATCGTTTCTTGGCATCGTAACCGTAGTGGCGGCACTTTTGTTGGCTTTTCCAAACTACTCTCATTGGTTTTTCTCTGACGCTCAACCCACTCAAGTACAATATGTTTCCGAGGCAGATGTAGAACATGTAACCTTTAATGTGGAGGGCATGACCTGCGCTGGGTGTGAAGCCAGTGTAAAAAATGAGTTGGGTAAACTGGATGGAATTGTTGAGTCCGAGGTATCCTACGACAGCGGAACGGCTACTATTTCGTATTTGAAAACGAAGCTCACGGAAAAAGAACTTCAGGATGCGATCAATAAGACCGGATTTACAGCCAACCTTCAACAAGAGCAAGAAAACGAATAATAGGATGAAAGAACTGGAACTGGACATAGCGGGCATGACGTGTGATCATTGCGCCGTGTCTATTGAAAATAATCTATCCAAACTAAACGGAATACAGAAGGCGGATGTAAGCTACCCCAACGGAACGGCTACGGTATCATTTGATGAATCCACCCTTGATAAAGCTTCAGTGATTGAAGCCGTAAATGAGACGGGTAAGTATCAGGTAGTTGGCGAAACCGGAAAAGAGCAGTCTGGTGAACACCGTTACTCGTTGATTATTATCGGGGGCGGTTCGGCTGCTTTTGCTGCGGCTATCCGAACCAGTGAATTGGGAGGAACCGCACTGATTATCAATAAAGGTCTGCCAACCGGTGGAACCTGTGTAAATGTGGGGTGCGTGCCTTCCAAAACACTGATCCGAACAGCAGAAGCCTTTCACAATGCTTCCCATCCGAGATTTGAAGGGATTGAAACCACGGCAACCATTAGTGATTTCAAAAAAGTGATTGAGCAAAAACGGGAGATGGTTCGTGATCTTCGCCAGGAAAAATATGTGAATGTGATAAAGGATGATCCAAGCATCACCCTTATTGAGGGGTACGGAAAGTTAATTCAAACAAATCAGGTTCAGGTAAATAATTCAACCTATACCGCCGAAAACATTTTGATTGCCACAGGAGCTTCCCCGTTTATTCCTGAAATACCAGGACTGAAAGGAGCGGGATATCTGACCAATGAGTCGGCCTATGAACTTGAGGAACTTCCGGAAGAGCTCGTCATACTTGGCGGCGGATATATTGCTCTTGAAAATGCTCAACTCTTTAGTCGGCTTGGAAGCAAGGTGACTGTATTACAGCGATCAGAACATGTATTAAGTGATCAACCCAAAGAGCTTGCAACAGCCTTAACGGGATATTTGGAAGAGGAAGGATTAACCATTTTGACGAATACAGACATTCTGGAAGTAACGAAAACAGATAAAAATAGAAGCATCCGTTTTACGGTAAATGGAGAGGAAAAAAAACTTGAAGCTGATCAGATATTGGTCGCTACCGGCAGGCAGGGAAATACAGGGAACCTGAATCTTGAATCCGCAGGGATTGACACCGAAGGTCGCGGCTATATTCCAGTGGATGAAACCATGCGAACCAATACATCCAACATCTTTGCCGCCGGCGATGTACTTGGCGAACGGCAGTTTGTATATACGGCTGCTTATGAAGGAAAAATCGCTGCTGAAAATGCGATGAGAGATAGTCATGGAAAAGCCGATTTTTCAGTCTTACCATGGGTTATTTTCACTGATCCACAGGTGGCCGGAGTGGGTATGGACGAACAGCAAGCGGAAGAAGCGGGACTTAACTATCAAGCAACTAAACTTACGCTGGATAATGTACCCCGATCCATTGCTGCGAGAGATACACGTGGTTTTATCAAGTTAATCCGAAACAAAGATAATGACCACTTGATTGGAGCTCGCATTTTGGCACCGGAGGGCTCGGAACTATTGATGGAACTGGCTCTGGCTATGAGGCATGGGGTAACCATTCAGTCGCTCAAGTCAGAATTTCATCCCTATCTGACCCTTTCTGAAGGAATTAAACTTGCGGCTCTCACTTTCGACAAAGACGTGAAGAAATTGAGCTGCTGTGCGGTTTAAAAGAGTATCAATAACCGTTTCACTCAATCAAAGATGAAGTTCCCTCATCCAGCTCCACTTCAATCGTGCTGTGGCTGAAGTTGTAAGGTTTAAGAATATCACGAATTTTCTTTTTGGCTTCCAGAATGTCTGAATAGCTTTCTACATTTTTAAGAATGAGGTGAGCAGTAAACACATGCTTTTCTCCATCCAGCGACCATAAGTGCAGGTGATTGGTATCGGCCACTATATCTTGCTCGAGGAATTTTTCTCGCAGTTCATCAATGCTTATATCATCCGGAGTTCCCTGTAAGAAAATGTGTAGGGTTTCCTTCAATCGTTTTACCACATTCCAAAGTACATAGGCAGTAATAAAGAGAGACAGTGCAGGATCTAAATAATGAATGTCTTTGAAAAGTAATACAATAGACACTACAAGAACGGCGGCCCAACCCAATACATCTTCCAACAGGTGCCAGGAAATAACTCGTTCATTAAGGGTTTTGCCATGACTCACCTTCCATGCAGCGTACCCATTCACTGCCACCCCCACGATGGCAAAAAGAAGCATTCCCTGAGCATCGGTATGTTCCGGCGATAAAATTCTGGCAACCGCTTCATTGATCACAAAGACAGATCCAGCGATCAGTACCAAGCTGTTAATCAAAGCACCAAGCAGCGAGAACCGGGTATAACCAAAGGTGAAGGATGAATTTGCTCCTTCTTTAGATTTATGATCCAAAAACCAGGAGAGTCCTAAGGATAGACTATCTCCCAAATCGTGCAGGGCATCGGAGATAATGGCCACACTGTTTACATACATACCTCCAAAAAATTCAAGAATGGTGAATCCAAAATTGAGAAAAAAGGCGAGTTTGATGTTTCCATGCTCGTGTTCGTGTGAATGATCGTGTGACATGTTGGTTGGGGTTTATTTTTTGTCAATAAGAATTTTTCATGATTTTGTGATTTCCGAAACTCTGCTATCTCTGATTTTCAGTAATAATTGAGATATCAAAGCCAGCACCGGTAATTCTATCAAAGGCCCAACGATTAAAGCCAGAGCTACCAGCGGACTGTTGGGGAAAGCCGTAAGAGCTATCGCTAATGCAATGGGTGAATTTCTTGCAAGTGTGGTAAGGTTCAAGCTGACTGAATCTTCATAATCAAAATGGAGCAGATAACTTGTAAAGCGACTCACCAGGAAATTTATGGCGAAAAATATCATTAGGGGGATCAGCAGAATAAGAACAGTTTCGATGTTTTGAAGAAGGTAATCACCCTGAGATGCAAACATAGCCATGATCGCTAACCCAAGAAATAGTACCTGAGATAGCTAAAAAAAAGGCAGCAGCTTGGTTTCAAGAAATACGGATTGCTTGAACCTGTGGAGCAGATATTTTGTGACTTGCGCTGCAACAAAGGGTACGATCAACACAAGGCCGATACTTTCAAACAGAAATGCCGGGTTCACCGAACCGGATGCACCAAAAAAGAGTAGTAAAAACACGGGTAATAAAATCACCTGTAAAATCAGGTTCAGAGGAAGCACAGAGGCACTAAGCGTCGTATTTCCTTTTGCAATACCGGTAAAAATCAGGTACCAATCCGTACAGGGGGGGTTATCATCAACATGACAAAACCTATCCAAAGGCTTAGGTGATCCTGAAGAAACAGGTAGCCCAGTACCCAGGCAAAAAAGGGTGTCCAGAGAAAATTGATGGCCAGGTTTGCTGAAAAGAATTTTAAATTGGAAAAGCTCTTCAGCAGATCGTTGATCGGGATGTTAAGAAATAGCCCAAATAGCATGAGCATTAAAAAAGGGACGATCACATATCCGGCAACCGATGCCACTGTTTCCACCTGCCCAGCCAGCAAACCTGCAATGACTGCCAGCGCTATAATAAGTGACTGATATCTGTTAATCGAATTCATACTAATATACTCCGCTCATTTCCAGAAGTCCTGTCGTGAGAACGCCGAAATTGATCGAAAAGATAAAAGATGGTTTTTCATCGTCTTTTGTCGTTAATTTAGTCTCATAATCTTTTATTTCGAGAGTTTCAAAATTCTTACTGCTCCTCTCATGACAAAACTAAACACAATAGCTCCGATGAGCAGATCCGGCCACCTGCTATCCAGTGCATAAACAAGAATTCCGGCCAAAATTACACCACCATTTACAATAATATCATTGGAGGTAAAAATTGTGCTTGCCTGCATGTGTGCTTCTTTGCTTTTCGCTTTATTGATAAGCCATAAGCAAAAAACATTTGCAACAAGAGCCGTTGAAGCAATAATGATCATCCAATGAAAGTCGGGCATTTCACCCACTCCAAGAAACCTCCGCAGTACTTCAAGAAATCCCAGTGATGCCAGACCCATCTGAAGATAGCCGCTAATTTTTGCTACTTTCTTTTTTCTTGCTACCGCTGCTCCAACAGCAAAAAGGCTGAGCGCATATACGGATGAATCTGCCAGCATATCTAGTGAGTCTGCAATCAGCCCCATAGAATTGATAATCCATCCGGCTGTCATTTCAATGATAAAGAAGAGAAAGTTGATCCCTAAAACCCACCATAGAATGTTCTTTTGTTGCTGCTCATCAGAAGCGAAAGGCGACATTTGAGCCTCTTTTGTTGAATTCAATTTAGAACCCAAACTCAGGGAGTCAAGGGCTTTCTCAATCTCATTAAGCCTATTTTCGTGATACACTTCTAATGTACGATTCGGGATATCAAAGTTTAGAGATTTAATATCTTCAAACTCTTCCAACCTCATTCGAATCATTTGCTCTTCGGCTGAGCAGTCCATTTGTGGAATATTAAATGTGGATTTTTTCATGGTTGAATATATGGGATTATTTTCATCTTCAACTTAACTGTGACAAAGAATCACCTGTTCCTTACCCCTCAAAAGGCTCACAGGTTTTAATCCTAAACGCTTTTTGAATATCTGTAACGTAAATGATGCCGTCACCGCGTTCCGGTGTTTTGGCATTGGCGCAGATAAGTTGAACAACGTTATCGGATTCTTTGCATTGACATACCAGCTCTAATTTTACGACTGGACTGTCCGTAAAGTGAAAATCCAATGATGGAGAAGCATCTTTTTGTTTGTATGCACCGGTACCTTCACCTTTGGAAAGCGTAACACTTTCATGGCCTGCTTCTTGGAGTGCTGCAACTACTTTTTCTACTCTGCCTGGTTTTATAAAGGCTTTTATTTCTTTCATAATACTGTGGTTTATGTATTAATCCTGCAAAGAGAAGAATATGTAAATATGGCTTTGCAGGAATAGTTTTTGTTAATCATCGTCCGAAGTCTGGCTTTTCTTCATTTCAGAAATCAGGTAATAGGCATTGTTCCAAGCTACTTGTGCTCCATCCGGCAATGGTTCTAACAACTTCACTTCAACCCAACCATCTTCCTCAATGCCGGTCATAATTTCTACCGGAGTGAAAGACCATTCGGTATTTCCGTTTTCCTCTTGTTGTTCTGCGGTGAATAGGTAGGTTTTACCCTCGTCCTCAACAATGGCATTCTCAGGCAAAGCAAAGGCTTTAGTCTCTGAAGTGTGAATCGTGCCGTTGATATACATCCCGGGAATCAGGAAACTTGCCTTCTGATCAATTTCGGCGTGCACATGCACTGCCCTTGGATTTTGTTCGAATTGTTTGCCTACAGAGTAAATGGTAGCTGTAAGTATTTGATCCGGTACTGACTGTACAGTAAAAGAGATGGATTGGCCCCTTTTAACTTTGTGCACATCTTTTTCAAAGACCATCAAATCGGCATGAACATGTTCGTTATCCACAATTTCAAACATGATTGTTTGGGGATCAACGTACTGACCGATTTGAATCTGAACCTTTTCGATGTACCCATCAATAGGGCTTACTACCGGCACCGACGAATAAATATCGCCGTCTTGTATTTGTTCAACGTCCAGGTTAAGCTGATTCAGCTGAGCCTCATAACCTTTGACCTCCGCCTTAACTGATTCGTATTCGGCTTTAGTTTGTTGGTAAGTTTGGCCGGAGCCTACCTTTTCATCATATAACCTTGCTTGTCGCTTAAATTCATGATCTAAATACAACATGCGCTGATACAACCGTACGTATTCAGTTTGGACTTTGGTTAAATTAGGATGGGAAAGGAAGGCAATAGTCTGATTTTTTGACACCTGATCTCCCTCAATAACTTCTATGGAACCAATATTACCTCCCAAAACCGCAGTTACGCTTGCCTCATGCTGCGGGGGAACTTCCAGCTGACCATTTGCTTCTACGCTCTCTGAGAGAAAGCGCAGGGACAAAGTATCCAGTTTCATTCCAAGGCTGTTGAACTTCAGTTCCGACAGATGAACCATGTTTTCTTCTGCCTCAGCCACACCGGCAAGTTCTGTTGCTTCTTGTTCTTTTTCATCGCTATTGATCTCGCCGCAGGCTGTAAAAACAGATGCAAGGACAGCCAATAAAATTATATATAAATTAGATTTATTCATTTTTTTGTTGATTTAAAATCTGTTATTGAGTTTTGTTGAGGTAGTATTCTAATTGGAAATGGCTATTCAGATAATTGCCAAATGCATTCCATGAGTCGATTTCAATGCGAATGGCATCTCTGATGCTTTGAAAGAAAGCCACATAGTCTATGGCTCCTTCTTCATAAGAGGTGATGGCACCTTGCTGTTGTTCTTTGGCAAGAGGGAGTGCTTCCTGTCGATAATATTCCCACGAGCGCAACCATTTCTGATAATTTTCCCGGATACTGTTATAGGTACTGTTGAATTCTCTCTGAGCCTGGTCTAGGTTTTGACGGGCAATATTTCGTTCAATCCGGGCGGATTGAGTTTTCCCGGCCTTAGACCAGAAGAATACCGGAAGTCTGATCCCGATCTCATAGGAATTAAAGCCACCTTGCCCAGCTATTTCCTGCCAGCCATAACTGGCTTGAAAACTTGGTAAAAACTGACTTCTTTGTTCTTTAATCGATGCTTCCGCCACGTCAATTTTTTGTTGATATAAAGCAATCAGCGGGTGGCCGAATGTAGAATCTGCCTGTAAAGGCTGTACAAGCTGTTCGGCTGAAACACTTTGAACCGTGTATAACGAGTCCCCCTCAAACCATTTGTTAAAAGCTCGAACAGCAGCCCCATAATCGCGGAAGGCTTGTTCTGTTTGTATGGTAATTTGGTTGGCCTGATTCATGATATTAAGATATCCCAGCCGGGAAATTTCCTCCGTTTCAAATTTTATTTCCGCAGCCCTAGCAATATCCCTGAATTGCTGGTTCAGGCGATTATAGATCTCATATTGTTGTTTAGCGATGAAAACCGTTGACCAGTCCTGCTTTACCCGGAGCCTGAGCTCTAACTCAGACAATTCATAGTTCAGCCTGGCAAGTTCTGTTTGTTCATTCCGATGATTTAGCCTTGGCAAAACACCGAACAGATCAAACTGCTGCTGAATGCCAAATTTTGTAGTAACACCGTCCGAACCGTTGCCGAACTCTTCACCTCCGGTAAAGAGGTTCGTATCGCCAAAGTCCCAGGCTGTTTTTTGAAGAGCCTTCCTGTTGTCAATTCCAAGCCTGGCTGCCTCAAGAGAAGGATAATTTGCTATCGCTTTTTGAACGGCCTGATCCAGCGCAATTTGCGGGAGGGTATCATTCAGCACCTGTTCCTGAGCCTGTACAGAATCGGGAGAAAGCAGCAGGCTTCCACCAATAATCAGCAACACAACGGAGGCCATAGAAGTACTACCCGGCTTGTGTTTTCTCATTTTACGCTTTTCTATGTACGCATAAAGGATGGGCAGCACGACCAACGTAAGCAGCGTGGCGCTAATCAACCCGCCGATTACAACAGTGGCCAGCGGCCGCTGTACTTCAGCACCGGCTGTTGTTGAAAACGCCATCGGAAGAAAACCCATAATAGCCGCCGTAGCGGTCAATAAAATGGGGCGAAGTCGCTCTTTGGTACCTGTCAAAATTCGTTCTTGTAAATCCATAACACCTTCGATTTTTAATGAATTAAACCGGCTGACGAGCACAAGGCCGTTTAGCACAGCCACTCCGAACAATACAATGAAACCAACTCCGGCAGAAATACTGAAGTCCATTCCACGTAAAGCCAGGAAGAAGACACCTCCAATAGAAGCCAGGGGAATAGCCAGATAGATCATTACCGACTGTGAGAACGATTTTAGTGCGAAGTACAGCAGCACAAAGATAAGAAACAGGGCTATAGGCACTACAATAGCCAATCGGTTCTTGGCCCGTTGCAGATTCTCAAATTCACCCCCATAAGTAATGTAATAACCCGGCGGCAGATTCAATTCGGCCTCCAGTTTTTCTTGAATATCCAAAACCACCGATTCCACATCCCGCCCGCGTGTATTCACACCAACATAGCTCCTGCGAAAGGTGTTATCTCGCGAGATCTGCATAGGCCCCGGCTGATAACTGATATCCGCCACTTCTTTAACCGGCACCTGTGCACCGTTTTCCAGATCTACATACAGATTGCGAATATCCTCAATGCCAGTACGATGAGCTTCATCAAAGCGGATCACAAGATCAAATCGTCTTTCGCCTTCGAATACAACTCCAGCAACACCTCCGGCAAAAGCTGAACTTACGTATTGATTGAGCTTCGTGATATCCAGTCCATATTGAGCCACTTTTTGCCGGTCATACCTAACGGTCATTTGAGGTAGTCCAGCCGTACGTTCGGGACTCACATCACCCACCCCTGGAATAGTTTGAATAATTTGAGCCATTTCCTGAACTTTCTCCGCCAATACATCTATGTCGTCTCCGTATAGCTTTACGGCGATATCTTCTCGTACACCTTCCAAAAGTTCGTTAAACCTAAGCTCTACCGGCTGGGTAAAAACGAAATTCACACCTATCATGGTCTGATCGAGTTTACTCTTTATTTTTTCTATCAGCTCCTCTTTAGATTCGGCAGAGATCCAGTTTTCTTTATTCTTGTCCAGAATGATGTACATGTCGGCAATGTCCATGGGCATAGGATCAGTGGGAATATCAGCTACCCCAATTCGAGCTGTTACTGTTTCTATCTCTGGAAATTCTTCCAGCAGTGTCGTCTCAATTTTCTTGGATTGATCGATCGCCTCTGATAATCCACTGCCCGGACGGAATAGGGCTTGCATGGCAATATCTCCCTCATCCAGTTGTGGAATAAATTCACCTCCCATTCTCGAAAAGGTGAACATCGCACCGCCAAAAAGCAGTATGGCAGCTACAATCACAACAGGTTTTCGCTTTAACGACCATTGGATAACCGGATCGTAGCCCTTCTGAATAAAGGATATAAGTTTGTTGCTGACCCGATCGAGGCCTCGCTCGAACCGGGCAAACCATCCCTTTCTATTTTGTGAGGGTTTCATAAACAGTGCCGAGACCATTGGTACATAGGTAAGACATAAAATAATAGCACCTAATACAGCAAACCCAAAGGTGAATGCCATAGGACGGAACATCTTACCTTCTACTCCTTCCAGAAACAGGATAGGGGCAAATACAATAAGGATGATCAACTGTCCAAAGAAGGCAGCATTCATCATGGTGCTGCTTGCCTTGTAGGCAATTTCATTCATCTGTGTTTTACTAAAAGCACGTTTTCCGGATTTCACCCTTTTTTCAATTTCATGAACCGTGCCTTCCACTATAATTACGGCTCCATCAACAATAATACCGAAGTCGATGGCTCCAAGGCTCATTAGATTGGCCCACACCCCGGTGGCCTTCATCATTATAAAAGCAAAAAGAAGGGAAAGCGGAATAAGTGAGGCGGTTATTAACCCTCCGCGTAAACTTCCTAAGAGTATTACCAAAACGAAAACTACAATCAATGCACCTTCCACCAGGTTTGTGGTAACTGTACTGGTGGTTCGTTCAATAAGAGCACTTCGATCAAGGAAAGGCTCAATCTTTAAACCTTCAGGCAGTGACTTTTGAATTTCAGCAATTCTATCCTGAACGTTTTGAATGGTTGCATTCGGGTTTGAGCCTTTCAGCATCATAATAATGCCACCTACTGCTTCCTCACCATCCTGAGTAAAAGCTCCATAACGAATTTGAGTTCCAAAGGTAACCTCTTCTGCTACATCTCTGATTAGGATGGGTAGTCCGTTTTCGTTCTTGACTACAATGTTTTCTATATCTTCAAGGCTGCGTATCAATCCTTCGCCACGAATAAAATTAGCCATCTTGTTTTTCTCGATATAGGCCCCGCCGGTATTTACATTATTCCTGGACATTGCCTCATATACTTCTGAAATACTAACTCCCATTGCATTTAGTTTATCAGGACTTATGGCTACTTCATATTGTTTGATGCCTCCACCGAAGGAGTTGACCTCTATAACCCCCTCCAGGAGCACCATTTGGCGCTTAATAATCCAATCTTGTATTGTGCGCAATTCATCAGGCGTATATTCATCTTCATATGCAGGGTCCACCTGAATGGAGTACTCGTAAATTTGGCCTAATCCACTTGAAATGGGACCCATGGATGGACTTCCAAAATTCTCGGGGATCGTTTCGCCCAGTTCACTGAGTTTTTCCTGTACCAGTTGCCGGGGTAAATAGGTACCCATATCATCTTCGAAAACGATGGTAACCACGGATAACCCGAATCGGGATACCGAACGGATTTCAGTTACTCCTGGCAGGTTACCCATGGCAAGCTCCACGGGATACGTTACAAATTGTTCAATGTCTTCGGTAGATAGATTTTCCGATACCGTAATCACCTGTACCTGATTATTTGTAATATCAGGAACCGAACCTAGATTAATGGTCATCATAGAATATAATCCTACTCCTATTAGAGACAGGATAAACAAGCCGATGATAAACTTGTTCTTAATCGAAAAGGCAATAATTTTGTTGATCATGTTGACAGCTGTGTGAATATAGATTAGTCTTTGATGCCGATCTTTTTCAAATACTTTGGCTGAAACCACAGAATGACCAGAGGTTAAACAGCTCGTTGAAAAAAATGGATGGGGCAGAATTTGTTTCTGCTAAATAGAGAAAGGCAGGTATTAAATCAGAAGTTGCGTGACTTTAATAACCTTAAGAGTTATTGGAGGGGATAAATTGTCTTTTAGATATACAGGTAACGTAATTTGAACAACAGGGTCACCATAGTTCCCAAACAAATAAGGAATGATTGGAAACATAAACTTACAGTCCGGGCACTCATTTCTTAACAGTGCATCATCATAGCAGCACTGATTTTGAAATTGATGGTGCTTTTTTTCAACTGTTTTGTACTCAGAATTAGTCTCTTCTGAATGTTGTAATACAATTTCAAAACAGCCTTTATCTAAGTTATAGGTAGAGGAAACATCATGAGTACTTGCTAATACAGAAACACTTAAGGGTAGAAAAAAGAAAAACCCTGCCCATGAAAAAAGAAAAGATGCGATTGTCGCAACATTCAGATTACGTAAGTATGCTCTGAAAAAATACAATTCTTTAAGGGGAAATATTGTGATTAAGTAGAATGCTGATGATAAGGATTATTTGTAATGCAACTCAATTGCAAAGATCAGGAAGAACAGGAAGGACAACTCCCGGTTATCACAAAATTGCCGTTGGATGGAGTAAAATTTTCGGGCAGATCGTAGTTAGGAATGCCAAGATGTGGAAAACAAAATGTTTGTTCACAGGAGAAACAATAAAAATGAACGTGCACATCATCCGGGTACGAACAGGTACAGTTTTCAGAACAAAGGGCATATTTAGTTATCCCACTTGCATCGTTTATTTGATGCACCAAACCATGTTCTAAGAATGTTTTTAAGGTACGATAAAGCGTTGTCCGATCTGCATGGGTAAACTTTTCTTCAAGATCTGATAGGCTTATTACCGACTTAGTTTCAGCCATGAAAAGAAGAATCCGCATGCGCATAGCGGTCGGTTGTATATCTCTGCTCTGCAATCTTTTTTCATGAATAGTCATCTTTATTGAAATAATATTCGTTGATTAATGTGTACAAGTAATATTTATACAAAGGGCGAATCGCCGGTATAAATCATATCAATTCTATGATAAACTACCACTAAAATCTTTGAAACTCATATTTGGTAATTTTGACATAAATATATGGGTTCGGGGCAGTTATCTTTCGTTTCCAAAATTCTAAATAAGTGAAAGATTGGCAAGCTATAACACATTGACCATTTCCTGATTTACTGATTCGGATTGCTTTTTAATACTCCGAAATCCCAACAAAAAAAGAAGAGGCAAAATTGCAGAGGGGATCTGTTGAGGAATAAATGACCAGCTTAGGAGAAAGAGCAGAAAAATAGCTGCATATAGTACCAAAAACACTTTATAATTTTCTGAAAGTCGTTTTCTGCCCATAAAAGAAAATATAAAGGCCGACAAAGCCGGGGCAGACCACACTATATTCCAATTCCATTTGGTTGAGGGATACGAAGAAAAAAACCACAAAAAAATGATCAACACTCCAATCAACCCAATTATCCCGAATAACAGACGGTCGAACCAAAACCAGAATGTGTGATTAGTTCTATAGAAAAACCCGGCAAGCAGGCTTGTAATCAGCAAAAACCAAAAGCTTAAAGTGGGGCTTACTCTCGCAGGACTAATGACAGACCGTTTCTGAGGAGCATAAAATCTCTGCTCTGAAACCAAGGCAAGACTTGTATCAGCTTGCTGTATCCGAGCGTGTGAAAATCCCTCTTTTAACAGGTCGGGTAAGAACAGCGTTTCCGACTCGGGTGGGTTGCGGTCGGCGGGAGTACCCAACAGCAAGTTAATCCCAAATTTTACCCAGGAAACGGATTTCACGTAGGGATTAATAAACTGCCGAAAACTATTCTTTGCCGAATTTTGCGGCTCTTGAAAATGGATTGAATCCCCAGCTACTGCCTTGACAGCCTCATAGATCCGGGTGGTACAGTTATCATAGAAGAACTCATAGGAATAATATCGATTTTCGGGCCGGGCGTTATTCTCCAAAAAATCATACAAGCGTTTGGTTTGATTCTCTGTTAGATTTAATCGCTGTTCAGTAATAATGCGGCCGTCATTCAAATATGCTTTTTTTGCATTCTCAAACTTGTTCCCAGCTGCCGGGGCAGGTAGGTTCCCATGTTTTCCTCAAAAACAATGGTTACAATGGAAAGCCCAAGTTTGGACACCGATCGCATCTCCACCACACCGGGGAGGTTGGCCATAGCCAGTTCCACCGGAAATGTGATGAATTGTTCGACTTCCTGCGTAGCCAAATTTGGTGAAGTGGTGATGACACGAACCTGATTGTTGGTAATATCCGGCACGGCATCAATCGAAACTTGTGTAAGTGAATAGGTACCCCACGCAGCTAAAGCGATCGTCAATAGACCAATGATCAGCTTATTACGCACAGAGTAGCGAATGATTTTATTAATCATATCTGAGTGATATAGAAATTGTGAGTTTGATAGATGAAATAAATTAAATCAGGCGTAGGTTTCCCTGAGATCAATTTTTTATATAAGAGAGGGACAGATAAAGCTCTGCCAAAAAGGGTATTTAAATGAGGAGGCGGGTAATTTGGAGCGATTGATGCATTACCGGAGGTGGTAAAGGATGCTCCTGAAGAGTAACAGTACTCTGTTTTTGTTTAGAAAGGAGATTGAATTCGAATCCTTCATTTTCGTAGCTCAGCGGAAGATCAAAATCGGTATCCTGCTTTTTATAAGTCAGCGCCAGATCATCAAAACAGCATGAATTGTGAAAAGAATGGGCATCGTTCTCCTCATCCATCAGGTGAAATCCATCGGCATCTTCATGGTGATCAACCACCAATTCAAAGCACCCTTCATCTGCATTGAACACGGAGTAGATGGAATGGGAATCTGCAAAACCCAGAATTTTAACCGGAAGCACAATTGCCATCAGCAGCCATGAAAGGATAAACCCTCCTGTGGAGAATACGTAAAATACAGAGATGTATTTGCGGATAAAATTCATTGAGAGAAATAATATCTATTATTTATCATTCAATCAATGATATATATAAAATGTGAAAATAAAATCAATCTAAAAATTTCCAACTTTTTTACAATAAGCGAATTGGAATTATTTGAATCTAACCCCCGTACTTAAGAATCACCGTAAGTTTGTCATCTTCATTTTTAATTTTCTTACAGTAAGATGAGTATATTTTTCCGTCACTTTTTGGCTTGAATGTCCAGCCATATAGCTTGCTTCAGCTGTATGAAATCCTTTCTCAATCCAAGTAGTAACTGCTTGGTGTCTCATTCCATGTAAAGTACGAGAGGTAGGAATACCTGCTTCTTTGCAGTAACGCTTAAATTCCCGATACACTCTCATACCACGAACCGGTTGGCCTTTTGTATTTCCACCGGTATAAATAAACACATAATCACTGGGGATTATCTTACCACGAATCTTTAAGTACCCATTCAGTTCATTTTTTAATTCATTAATGATGGGGATCAGCCGTTCTTTTCGGCCTTTGGTGGGTGGTAGGGAAATGTAGCTTAATTCTCCATCTTCATAGATCAGGTTTTCACCTTTCAGTCCGGAGTAGGAAAGTTCAGGATCATAAGCCGCTTCATGTTTTCGGAGTCCACCATAGAAGTACAATGCCACAATAGGTTTGAACCAATGCTGAACCAATTTAGGGTCAAATTCGGGCAAATCTTTCTTTCTGGATAGCTCTTCATCGAATTTCTTAAAAAGAATTCCAAGTTCTTCCTCAGAAATCATTTTAGGCCGGGTATTTTCTCTAATTCGGGGTAGATCCTGTTTCAGCGCAGGAAAGTAGTCCTTCTCCACAATGTTCTTTTTCAGCAAAAACTTCCACCAAGACCGGAAATGTCGGAAGTAGTAATGCCTTGTAGCTGAAGTAATGCCCTTTTTGAAGATCACATTCTCAAAATGGTAGCTTAAAACATTGGTTGGGTGTACATCCGATAACTCATTTAATTCCACAAAA
>TARA_R100001143_G_C3361083_1_pt1 | contig 26848 bp, 26 predicted proteins | sample TARA_R100001143 | Tara Oceans TARA_R100001143 (sample SAMEA2621300) | marine metagenome | biome: marine biome (ENVO:00000447); feature: mesopelagic zone (ENVO:00000213); material: "saline water (ENVO:00002010), including plankton (ENVO:xxxxxxxx)" | depth 800 m | reverse complement strand
CAAATATTCTACTTTTAACTGGCCCAGTTTATGGGGAAGCCGACATCACAACTAAAATTATGAAAAAGATATCAAATTGCAGAATCAGTGGTGATTCAAATTTAATAAATGTTCTTAATCTGGGGGACCAATTTTTAACCGGAGTATTTCCTAAAAAAAAGAGTGCAGAAATAACAAAAGGGCCTCTTGAGTTAGTTTGGTCTCCAAAAAGCCAACTTTTGCAACTGGGCCACTGTTTTGACTTGAATGAAATGTATGGTGAAAATTATGGATATCGATCCGGCCTTAATCAGTCTATGGTTTCTCACTTAACAAATAAGATTCGGAATCTTGAAAAATATTTAGACTTAAAATCGGGAGATATAGTTATTGATGTGGGTAGTAATGATGCGACTTCTTTAAAAGCATTTGAAACTACCGGACTCAAAAAAATTGGTGTAGATCCAACGGGTGAAAAATTTAGTCACTTCTATAAAAATGATACAAAGCTAATTATTGATTTTTTCCCATCCTCCTCATTAAATACTGAATTAAATGGAAAACAAGCAAAATTGATCACATCAATTGCTATGTTTTATGATTTGGAGGATCCAATCGAATTTGCAAAATCCATACACGAGTCGCTTACGTCAGATGGTATATGGCATTTTGAACAGAGCTATATGCCATCTATGCTGCGCCTTAATTCTTATGATACAATTTGCCATGAGCACCTTGAGTTCTATACGCTACATAATATTAAGTACATACTTGATAGATCTGATTTGAGAATTCTCGATGTCCAGATGAATGGTGTGAATGGGGGTAGTTTTGCAGTTAGTGCAGTCAAGAAGAAGTCATCATTGAAGTCGAATGATGTACTCATTAATTGGTTGCTTGAAGAAGAGATGAAAATGGGTTTTGACTCACCAAAACCATTCAGAGAATTTGAGCAAAAAGTATTTCAGCACAGAAAATCACTTCGTACATTAATTGATGCACTCAAATCTGATGGCAAAAGAATCCATGGATATGGAGCTTCTACGAAAGGGAATGTACTTTTACAGTTTTGTGAATTTACGGAGAAAGACATTACATGTATTGCTGAAGTAAACCCTGATAAATTTAACTGCTATACACCGGGTACATATATTCCAATCATATCTGAGGAAGAATCAATTAAAATGAAACCGGACTATTATCTTGTATTACCTTGGCATTTTAAAGATGGTATTGTAAGACGTGAGCAAAAATTTATTGCACAGGGCGGTAAATTAATTTTCCCATTTCCGGAGATTGAGATAGTAGGAGGTTGATGAAAGTTGCATTTATTATTGGTTCTGAAGGGCAAGATGGAATATTACTTTCACGTTTCTTAAAAGAAAAAGACTACCAGATAATTGGATTTTCCAGATCTAAAAATCCGTCTAATAAATGGGTTGCAGAAAATCTCTTTGTAGACTTATCAAAAAATAATTTTTTACCATTTATTGAAACAATAAGGTATTATAAACCATCTGAACTGTATTATTTTGCAGCTTATCACACTTCTTCTCAACAAAAGTCAGATCTTTCAATAGATGAAATTAACAGATCAACTGCGATAAATTATTCAGCTTTTGTTAAGATTATAGATCTTTGTAGAGAATTCTCGCCACAAACTAAAATTCAATTTACAAGTTCCTCTCTAATATTTTCAGGATGTAATTCAGAAATACAAAGTGAAAATACAGTTGCAAAACCAACATGTTTATATTCATTAAATAAATTAGCATCAATGAATGCTGCAAAATTCTATCGAAATAATTTTAATATGTTCGTGAGTGTTGGAATCATGTATAACCATGAATCAGTTTTCAGAAAAAACTACTTTTTGTCAAAAAAAATAATTGAGCAGGTAAGAGATTTTAAAGATGGTAAAATTAATGAGATAACTATAGGAAATTTAGATGCAGTAACAGATTGGGGATATGCACCGGATTATGTTGAAGCTCTATGGCATCTCGTACAACTAAATCAATCTGATGACTATATCATCTCATCCGGTATAGGGCACCAAGTTAAAGATTGGTTTCTAATACTTGAAGACCATCTTGAAATAAAAATTATGCAGAATATTCAGATTGATGCATCTTTAGTAAACAGGAAAAAACCAACGTTAATTGGTGACAACTCAAAGCTGTTGAGCACTGGCTGGAAGCCCAAACATGATTTTAAAAGAATGATAATTAAAATGTACAATAATGAAATTTGAGTTAAGCTTTAAACTACTAGTTTATGAAATATAAGATTTTGATAATCGATCCAGTTAATAATACTGACAGTCATGTTGCTTTTAACTCTACCATTATCAAAGCCCTCAAACGGAATAATTGTAATATTTCAGACCTAATAGTTTCATACTCTCAAATAAAACACCCTTTCTATGAAGGTCTAAATATGAATTCACGGCCTTTAAATGGTAAACTTTTTGGCATAAATATTTATAGTTATTTATGGTTTGGTTTATTAGCATATGCAAAATTAATAATAAAAATATTTACTAATACACCAAATAAAATACTTTTCTTATGTGTCGATAATACTCTTTTTTATTATATCATTAAATGTATTAGGTATATATATTCGGGTGATATATATGTCATTGTTCACTCTAATTTAGAACAACTAAAAAATTCAGATAATAAATTAAGAAAGTGGGAAAGATTAGATGCTAAATTTGAAATTAAGTTTATTGTATTAGCTGATTTTTTAAAAGTTGAGATGAGTAAAATGTTGGATATAAAAAATGTTGAAGTTTTAAATAACCCGACATATGGTCATTTATTAAATTCAGAAGGGGAAATAGATTATTTAAAGAGAAAAATAGATTACATATTTTTAGGTGGTGCAGCTAACGAAGCATATCAATCAAAGTTTATAAAAAAGTTTATGGATGAATTGAGCTTGATCAGTCAAAAATTCCCCTCCAAAAAGTTGACTATTGGTTTTCCTTCAAATTTTACCTTGGATGCTCGGAAGAACATAAATGTTTACTACTATGGTATAAGGCCTAATCACAATAAATATTATGAATTGTTACAAAATTCAAAATTTATAGTTATCCCAACATCTAGAGGAAATAAATTATCTACAAGTGGTGTTTTGGCAGATGCTATAACACATGGTGTTTTGTTGATAGCCCCTGAAAAAGCTCCTTTGAATCAGTGTTTGCCTTCAGAGGCAAAGGAATATTTATATAATGATTTGAATCTTGCTTCTGTGCTAGAAAAAACAATTACAAATCAAAAAACGCACAATAAATTATCAATGTTTGTAAAAAAATATTCTGATAGTTCAAACTTGAACTATTTAGAATGTAGAATGAAAATCATATTAAACATATGAACTAGTCAAGAGGATATAGATTTTCTACAAGTGGTATTATTGCTGATGCATTAACCTATGGTGCTTTAATCATAGCTCCAAATGAACCACCATGGAATGAACATCATCCAATTGAAAATCATAAATATTTGTATAACAAAAAAAAATTCCCGGCCGTAATTCAAGATGAAGTATTTAATAGATCAGATAGTAATACTTTGTCAATAAATAATTTTAATTATTCAATAGAATTTGGATTGGAATTTGTTATTTCTGAGTTATCTGAAATTTTAAAAAATCAGTATAGAATAGTTAGTTATGAAAAGTGTATTAATAATTCAAAATAGGATAATGCATTACAGGAAAAGCTTTTATAATGAATTATCTGAAGTTTATGATGTTACAATTTTGCATTCGGGCATCCCTATGGTTCTGCCTGAAGACCGATTTAAAGAAATTATTGTTAGAACATATAAAATCGGCCCTTTATATTTTCAATCAGACATATTTGAACATGCCTCAAAACAAAGTTATGATATTATAATAGCGATGTTTGATATAAGATGGATTAATTCAATTTGGGCTATGTTTAATTTGGATAGTGTTAAGCCTTGGATTTGGTGGGGGCTAGATAAAGGTGTATCATCTTCCAATATAACTTCTGAGTTAGCACTAAAGGTTAAATTATCTATAGCAAAACGGGGTAATCCTATTATTTTTTATAACAAAAAGATTAGAAGAGATTTTATTAAATATGGATTAAATCGGAAGAATCTATTTGTAGCAAATAATACCTTCCATATTGATAATAGAATTCAATGTTATCTACATGAAAAAAAAGATTACATTCTTTTTGTAGGCTCGTTGGATTTAAGAAAACAAAACGAAATTTTGATTAAAGCATTTGCAAACATTCTAGATAAAATACCTAAGTCTATAAAACTTGTATTAATTGGAGACGGAGAAGATAAAGAGAGATTAATTTCTTTAAACAATAATTTGAGACTTAATGGAAGAGTTTTTTTCCCTGGTAAGATAACTAATGCAAGTAAACTTGAAGAATTTTATAAAAGAGCAATAGTTTCGGTTTCATTTGGGCAAGCGGGTTTATCAGTGTTACAAAGCATGGCTTATGGTGTTCCATTTGTAACCTCTGAAAATGCTATTTCAGGTGGTGAAAGTAACAATATTCATCATGGGAAGAATGGATTTATTTGTAAAAAAAACATTGAGTCTTTGGAAGAGATACTGATTAAATGTTGCACGAATACTGAGTATGTAAAAAAAATGGGAAAAAATGCTTTTGAATATTACACAATGAACTCTACAGTAAGACTGATGATAGATTCATTTGAAAAAGCTATTAAACTTTCAATTAATTGATAATGGTACCTAAAATTGTCACAAGAATAAGAAACTATATTTCACGCAATTTGATGAAATATAGACGGCTTTTAGAAGCAAATGGAATAGGAGTAAAATTTATTGAACCCAATTTTATCTACATTCCAGTTTTTTCAACTTCTCCAGTTGTAGTAGATGTTGGATGTGGGTATGAAGCAGATTTTTCTAAATACATGATTGAAAATCATAATGCTTTGGCTTTTTGTATTGATCCTACAAAAAAACATGCGCCACTATTAAAAAAATTGGAAGAAAAATATGTGGGAAACTTGAAATATTTACAATATGCAATTTCTGATACTGATAATGAACTTACTTTCTATGAGAGCCAAAACAATGAAAGTGGTTCGATATTTAATAATCATGTAAATATTTTGAATGATAAAATCATTAAGTACAAAGTGAAGGCTTTAAGTATACCATCCTTAAAAAGTTTGATAGATCAAGAACATATTGAATTATTAAAGCTTGATATTGAAGGAGCTGAATATAGTATGTTCAACAATTTTGATTTCAAAGCATTAGAAGGTGTATCTCAGTTATTTATAGAATTTCATCATCAACAGATTGAGCATCGTAGCCAAAATGAAACTTTTGAAATCGTTAGGAAAATTGAAGGAGCAGGTTTTAACTCTTTTTCGATAGATGATGTTAATTTTTTGTTTTATCGAAAAGAAATTTTGATGGCTTAAAATAAATGAAGGTATCGAATTCTCTTCCAATATCTCTATATTTATTTTATTAATATACCATTATAATCTCGGTTACAAGTTTTAAATACTTTCACGTTATTCGATTAAAACCTAAATTGAATCATGAAATTGATGGTTTTATAATGCAAATAAGTAACATCCTTTCAATGTTTGAAGCTGACAAGTTTTGAGTTTCTCTGAATTCGTTGATGTGTTTTAATAACTTCTTCAAGGGTCAGATTTCTGAGTGAACGTCTTTGGTTGAGCTTGTTGAATTCTTTTCTTCGAAATTTCAATTTTTGACTCGCACAATACTCAAGGGTGCTGGTCTAAATTTGATTGTGGGTGATGGTGCTTGGTTTTACATTGCGACCTATATCAATTACAATAAAAAATCATTTTTATAACGATTTATTTTAAGGGACAAAGAAACGATATAATGAATATTTTACAACTTATTGGTCGAGAAGAGCCTTTGTTTCGGCAAGATTTGGAACAATATGACAATCTAATTAGGCAACGGGTAGAATCATCTTCTTTTTTGGTTTTAGGTGGTGCGGGTTCTATTGGACAGGCAGTGACAAAGGAGATTTTTAAGAGAAATCCCAAAAAGCTTTATATCGTCGACATTTCGGAAAACAATCTGGTAGAGATGATGCGTGATATCCGAAGTTCACTAGGGTATATCGAAGGGGAATTTAAATCTTTTGCCTTAGATATTGGATCATGGCAATTTGACGCATTTGTTAGTGAAAATACAGATTTCGATTATGTTCTGAATCTGACGGCTCTCAAACATGTTCGCAGTGAAAAAGACCAGTTTACCCTAATGCGAATGGTGGAAACAAACATCCTTAATACCCTGAAAAATATAGTCTGGGCAAAAAAAAACGGTGTACGAAAATACTTTGCAGTATCCACCGATAAAGCCGCTAATCCAGTTAATATGATGGGTGCCACTAAGCGGATTATGGAGCTGTTTCTAATGCAAGAAAGTGAAAATATTCCAATTTCGATGGCGCGTTTTGCAAATGTTGCATTCTCTGATGGTTCACTTTTACATAGCTTTAAACAGCGTCTTGTTAAGCGTCAACCGATTGTAGCACCTAATGATGTGAAGCGTTATTTTGTTACTCCTGAAGAAAGTGGATTAATCTGTCTATTCTCCACCATACTAGGAGAAAATAGAGATGTATTTTTTCCAGTGTTAAATGATGAACACCTAATCACTTTTACAGATATTGCGAGTCGTTTTCTCGCTCATAATGGCTTTGAAATAGCTTTGGTTGATAGTGAGGATGAAGCTCGATGCAGTATTGATACGTTAATTCATACTGGTAAATGGCCATGCCTTTTCACTCCAAGCAACACGACAGGGGAGAAATCATTTGAAGAGTTCTATACGGCTTCTGAACAGATTGATTTTGAGACATACTCTGAATTTGGAATTATTAAATCTGAACCTTACATAGAAAAAGAAAAACTCAGCCATTTCTTAGAAGTAGTTTCAGCTTTTAAAGCAGATGGGAAATGGTCAAAAAAAGAATTGCTTGATCTATTTAGGTATTTACTTCCGCATTTTGATCACGATGAAAGGGGAAAATATCTGGATTCCAAAATGTAAAAAGTAAATTATATACGAAAGTTCTACACAGATAATATGAAACGAGCTATTATTTTAGCAGGTGGTAAGGGAACAAGACTAAGGCCTTACACAATGACATTACCCAAACCACTAGTTCCTTTGGGAGACAAACCGATACTTGAACATATCATTACTCAGCTTAAGGCTCATAATTTTACACATATTACTATTACTGTAAATCATATGGCCGACATTATAAAAGCATATTTCTCAGACGGTACCAAATGGGGGGTTAAAATTGATTACACATTTGAAACTAAACCATTAAGCACTATGGGGCCACTAACGCTTGTGCGTGATTTACCAGATGATTTTTTAGTGATGAACGGGGATGTTTTAACGGACTTAAACTTTTCGGATTTTTGGCAAAGCCATGTAGATCAAAAGAATATATTCACAATTGCATCACATCGTCGTAAGGAATTGATCGATTATGGATTATTATATCATGATGAAAATAACAAGCTTACTCAATTTGAAGAAAAGCCTCAATACGACTTTTTAGTGAGTATGGGGGTTTATATGGTGAATAAGGCTATTCTTAAATATATTCCTAAAGATACTTTTTTTGGATTCGATCATTTGATGCATAAACTACTTGAAGTAAACAAACCTGCCACGGTTTATGAATACTTTGGATTTTGGCTTGATATCGGCCGACCAGCCGATTATGAAATTGCATCTGAAAAAATAAACGATCTTAATATGAAATTCGAATGAATGTTGCTGTAACCGGGTCGTCAGGATTTATTGGTTCACACCTTCTACCAAAGCTAAAGAAAGAAGGGCATACCGTTACAGAAATTAGTCGTACTAGAAATCTTGACATTACAAACTGGGAAAAAGTAAAAGACCTTAAGCCTTGTGAAATTATTGTTCATCTAGCCGCTAAGACATTTGTTCCAGACTCTTTTAATAACCCGGCTGAGTTCTATAAGACAAACTATATTGCAACCTTACATTCATTAGAGCTTGCAAGGAAATGGAATGCTAGGGTCATTTACATGAGCTCCTATTTCTATGGTCCACCACAATACTTACCGGTAGATGAAAAGCATATCTTAAATCCCCACAACCCTTATGCACAAAGTAAAATGCAATCTGAGCAACTTTGTGGAGCCTATTTCAGAGACTTTGGGATTCAATGCATTTCATTTAGGCTATTTAACATCTATGGTAAAGGTCAAACCGGATATTTTTTGATCCCAGAAATATTAGAAAAAATAAAAAATGGCGGGACAGTTACTTTAGCAGATCCAAGGCCTAAACGTGATTTTATCCATGTGAATGATGCGGTTAATGCGATAATTTTGGCCACTAATAAATTAAATATAGGATTTGAAGTTTTTAATTTAGGCACTGGTGTAGCTACATCTGTAGAAGAGCTCGTAAGTATTATTTATGATCGCAGCCCTATAAAATTTAAAGTTAAATTTACAAATAAATATCGTAAAGGGGAGATTTTAGAATCAATTGCTTGTATAGATAAAATACGCAATAACCTAAACTGGAACCCGAAAATTGATATTAAAAAAGGTATCGAATATTTATTTTAATCATTCCAATGTACATGTTAATATTCAAATATTTCATGAAGTAATCTAATAAAAATGTTGAAATGTACTATCAAAATCAAAAATTAAGTATCAAAATAGTAGATATAAAATGATTAGAATACTTTTTTTAGCTCCATTGCCCCCACCAATAACGGGTCAATCAGTTGCTTCGCGTGCACTTTTAGATGCAATGAAAGAGTTTTATGAAGTTAATTGTATAAATTTTAGTAAAAATGATGTCTATGCAAATAGCAGAGGTGTGTCAAGGATAATACAAGTAATTTATAATATTTTTGAAGTATTAAATAAAAAGAATCAATCTGATTTAATATATATAACTATTTCGGAGTCAATAGCAGGTAATATCAAAGATCTTTTTATTTACTTAATATGTTATGATAAATTAACTAAAATGTACATTCATCTTCACGGAGGTACAATAAAAAGACAACTTTGGGATAAGTATTCAATAATTTATCGAATTAACCAATATTTTCTTTCTAAGTCTGCAGGCATTATAGTGTCTGGAAAATCACATGAGCAAATATTTGATGGAATTGTTGAACCAAAGAAAATTTCCATAATTCCAAATTTTGCAAATGATGATCTGTTTGTAAATAAAAAAATGATAGAAGAAAAATTCAGTGAGACAATGTCTTTACGTATAGTCTACATTAGCAGTATGAAAGAACAAAAAGGCTATATGACTCTTTTAAATTCGTTTATTGGGCTAGATCAAACTGAACAATCTAAACTAAGAATCGATTTTGCTGGTTACTTTGATGACAGCAAAAGTGAAGAGTGTTTCAAATCAAAAATAAAAAAATATCCTTCTATTAATTATCATGGAGTAATCTCACATGAACAAAAGATAGCATTATTCCAAGAAGCTCATGTATTTATACTGCCTTCAAAATTCCTGGAAGGTCAACCTATTTCTATACTTGAGGCTTATGCTTCAGGCTGTGTTGTATTGGCCTCTAGCCAAGAAGGAATACTAGATATCTTCACTCATGAAGTCAATGGATTTGTAATTAATAAAGAAGATATGGAGGCTTGCTTAATTTCTTGTTTAAGACGCCTTATCAATTCAAAATCTACTGAACTTAAAGAAATTGCACTTTTTAATCATTTAAATGCGACTTCAAAATACCGTTCAATTAATTTCACTAATGCTGTCATGCAAAAGATGAATCTCATTTGATATTTAACATTACTCCCGTCAATTACTTTATATAGAAAACTAATTAATTGCGAAAAGTACATCTAGGTTATCAAAAACTACAATAAATTTTAAATGTAATATGAAAATAACATTATGTAGTAACTGCGTAATGGACACCACAGACTCTAAAATCACTTTCGATGAGAATGGAGTTTGCGACCATTGCAATACCTTTTTCAAAGATATCGAACCGGTTTGGAATTATGGCAAGGGAAGAGAGAGAGAATTAGAAAAATTAGTTGATGACATAAAAAAAGAGGGAAAGAACAAGGATTTTGATTGCCTGATGGGTGTAAGCGGGGGTATTGATAGTTCTTATCTTTTGTATAAAATGGCTCATGATTATGGCCTTAGGCCACTTGTCTTTCATGTGGATGCCGGCTGGAATACTCAAATATCAGTTAACAATATTGAAAAACTAATCGATGGATTAGGCCTCGATTTGTATACTGAAGTCATCAACTGGGAAGAAATCAGAGATTTACAATTGGCATTTTTTAAATCCGGAGTGCCCCATATAGATGTGCCCCAGGATCATGTATACTTTTCAACCATGTATAAATTTGCCCATAAACATGGTATTAAATATATCCTGACAGGCGGTAATTTTTCTACGGAGTGTGTGAGAAATCCTATTGAATGGATGTATTATCAGTCTGATTACATCCAATTAAAAGATATATACAAAAAGCACGGCACTGGAAAGCTCAAAAGTTATCCGATCAATAATGTACTCTTAAGTAAAATTTATCTACCATTTATTAAAGGAATTAAAATATATAGGCCTCTTGACTATCTGAAGTATTACAAAGATGAGGCTATAAAGCTGCTCGAAGAAAAATTCGGTTTTCAAACATATCCTCAAAAGCACTTTGAGTCCAGATTTACTAGATTTTATGAGAGCTACTGGCTGCCGGAACGATTTGGTTTTGATACACGAAAAGTTCAATTTTCAAGTCTGATACTAACAGGCCAAATGACCAGAGAAGAGGCATTAGATGAACTTAAGGAGCCTGCTTACGACCCCGAAACGATCAGCCATGAATTAGAGTACGTTGCAAATAAGTTGAGAATACCCGTAGATGAGCTGAACCAATATTTCTCTATGCCCAAAAAAACGTATAAAGACTATCGATCCATTGAAGGGGTATACAATATTGGTGCAATTGTCATGAGATTTTTTGGGATGGAGAGAGGGGGAAAGCGTTGATTGGCATTATCAACTACGGTTCCGGTAATATTCAGGCTATTTTAAATATCCATAAAAAACTGAATGTTCACGCTTTCATTGCAAATTCTACTGAAGAACTTACAAAAGCAGAGAAATTAATATTACCAGGAGTAGGCGCTTTTGATGAGACAATGAATAAATTGATTTCATCCGGCTTAATTGATTCTTTAAATGATTGTGTACTCGCTAAAAAAACTCCCGTTCTTGGCATTTGTGTAGGAATGCAGATCATGGCTAATAGAAGTGATGAAGGGACAATGAATGGCTTGGGATGGTTTGATGCAGAGGTGAAAAAGTTAAACCCGGTGAACAAAAAGGGAGAAGCTGTATTAATGCCTCATATGGGATGGAATTCAGTTCAACAGAAGTATGATAGTGATCTCTTGAATGGTATAGACCCCGCAAGAGGTTTTTATTTTCTGCATTCGTATCATTTTGTCTGCAAAAATGAAGATGATATTTTAGCTGAAACCCATTATGGTGATACCATTACATCAGCAATTTCGAAAGAAAATATTTATGGCACTCAATTTCATCCGGAAAAAAGTCATACTAACGGGATCCGGGTTTTTAAAAATTTTTCCGAATTATAATGTTAAGGCCAAGAATTATTCCTTGTTTATTGGTTCACAATAGGGGACTCGTTAAAACCGTACAGTTTAGAGATCCAAAATACGTTGGGGACCCACTTAACGCAGTCAAAATCTTTAATGAAAAGGAAGCAGATGAGTTATTGGTCATCGATATTGATGCTTCTGTGAATGAGGTTGAACCTGATTATCAGTTAATTAAAAATATTGCATCTGAGTGCAGGATGCCGCTTTGTTATGGCGGCGGAGTTAAAAATGTAGATCAGGCTCAAAGGATTATCAATTTGGGAGCTGAAAAAGTTGCTTTGAGTTCTGCATTGATCAATGATATTGATCTGGTCTCTAAGATTGGATCAGTGATTGGAAATCAGAGTGTTGTTGCTGTAATGGACATCAAGAAACGGGGACTATTTAAAAAACAGGAAATATTTACTCATAATGCGACTAAATCGACCGGTCTGGATCCTGTTGATTTTGCCATCAAATTAGCGGCAAAAGGAGTCGGTGAAATTGTAATTAATTCTGTGGATCAAGACGGAGTGATGCAGGGATATGATTATGATTTGATTGATAAAATAAAATCCAAAGTAAATTTACCTATTACTGCATTAGGTGGCGCAGGTTCACTGGATGATCTTGAGGAATTGATAAGTAAATTTGGAGTAATTGGGGCCGCTGCAGGTAGTTTATTTGTGTTTAAAGGTGTATATAAAGCGGTACTCATTAATTATCCTAATCCTGAACAAAAACTTGAGATGATTCACAAGGCTTTTTGATCTATATTATAGATAAAATAATGGACTTCTTTGATGATATTAATCATATAAGAACTTAAAAATTATTAATTATTCTCAAGTATTTAATACTGGATAAAGGTTCGTTTTGTCCAGAGATGTATAAAGACAAATTCATCATGAAACTCCTCTTCATCACGGATAACTTTCCGCCGGAAGTAAATGCTCCGGCTACCAGAACCTATGAACACTGTAGAGAGTGGGTGAGGCAGGGAGCGGATGTAACGGTTATTACCACACAGCCAAACTTTCCAAGAGGTGAGATTTATTCAGGTTATAAAAACCGCCTTATTCAAAAGGAGCAGATGGAAGGCATTCAGGTGATCCGGCTTTTTAGTTACATCACATCCAATTCCGGTGTTTTCAGAAGGTCTATCGACTATTTTTCACTAGCTATAGCTTCATCTATCTATGGACTTTCATTAAAATTTGATGTGGTAATAGCGACCTCCCCTCAATTTTTTACCACATGGGCTGCTCGGTTTCTCTCTTTCTGGAAACGCAAACCCTGGGTCTTTGAACTTCGTGACCTCTGGCCGGAGTCAATACTCGCTGTAGGTGCAATTCAAAACCGGCAGATCATTGATGCACTGCATAAAGTAGAGATGAGTCTTTATCGAAGTGCAGATCTCATTATTCCTAATACGCCTGCCTTTAAAGAACATCTGATTAGCCGTGGTATTCCGGATAAAAAAATTCACATTATAGCTAATGGCACGAATGTTGATCAATTTTATCCGAGGGATAAGTCCTTAAAACTTATTGAAAAGCTTGGATTATCTGATAAGTTTGTGATCGGATATATCGGCACCCATGGCTTAGCTCATTCACTACCCTTCATTGTGGATTCACTGGATCAAATTACTGATCTTGAGATTCATTTTTTATTCATCGGGGATGGCGCTGAAAAAGAAAAGGTTGTTCAAATAGCTAAAGAAAAGAATCTTTCCAATGTTACTTTTTTAGATTCCATTTCAAAAGAATTGGTACCGGATTATCTGTCAATTGTGGACTGCTCACTCGTTTCACTTAAAAAAAGAGATACTTTTAAAAAGGTAATCCCGTCAAAAATATTTGAGTCCTGTGCGATGGGCAATCCCATTTTACTGGGTGTGGAGGGGCTAGCCAAAGAGATTATAAACGGATATAATGTCGGGATCTGTTTTGAGCCTGAAAACAGGGAATCATTCATCAACGCGGTCCAAATGATGAAACAGAATCCAATCGCTTTTAAAACATATCAGGAGAATACAAAAACCCTGACTCAGGATTTTGACCGTAAACTGCTTGCTGATGAGATGCTGACTAAAATTGGCAAATTACTTCCCCAAAAATAAAAAAAAGCTTAATAGGATTTTAAAATATTAAAAAAATCTAATTTTATTCATAAAATGTTAATAACGTTTAATTTATAATTAGATTTTTCCTTGAATTTAGTTACAATGAGAAATACTAAGTGTTATTTCTCATTGAATTTTATAGATTCCCTAAGAATATATTTTACACAATTTTATACCCTAATTTATACTTTTGAGCAGTTGTTAAAATTGATAAAATTGTAGTTTGCAACGGAATCGTTTAATTGTGCCTATATCATTCAATTCAATTATGGATTTGAAGGGGAATTACGAGTAATCATTTTATGGACATTTATCTATTCGTTTGGCTGTTTGTATCGCTATGCACCAGTTTAGCCCTTATCTTATACGGTGTGCCAAAAGTAATTGAGATTGCCAATCTCAAGCAGCTTTTTGATGATTACACAAACATTCGAAAAATCCATATTACTGACATTCCAAATATCGGTGGTCTGGTTATCATCATGACATTTATCGTCGCCTATTCCATTCATCCTGCTTCCGGTGATCTGATTGGCTATGAGTACCTGATGGCATCAACTGTACTCTTATTGGCTGTTGGACTTAAGGATGATTTACTGATCATCGCTCCCATCAAAAAGTTTTTAGGCGAGTTGGTGGTATCTTCAATCGTAATTTTTGGAATAGGATTGCAGATACCGAGTTTGGGAGGACTATTTGGTATTTATGAGATTCCCTATGCACTCTCCATTGCGCTTACTTATTTTCTGTTCATTGGATTGATGAATGGGATGAATTTGATTGATGGGATTGACGGTTTGGCCGCATCTGTTACTGCTTTAGCGGCTGCTCTCTTCAGTTATTGGTTCTATATCAGTGGAAACGAACCCTTATTTGTATTTTCAGCTGTTTTATCCGGCTGTTATGGTTTCTTTTTGTTATACAACTGGTCACCCGCTAAAGTGTTTATGGGAGATACAGGGGCACTTTTTGCAGGTTTTTACCTTGCATTTCTTTCAGTCCATTTTCTCAATTCAGGAATTACCGGTGTAACCATTGCAGGATGGCAAGGTTCAATGCCTATTGTTTTAATGTCTATTCTCATAATACCTATATACGATACTGCGAGAGCCATCATATTACGAGTAATATCAGGTAAATCACCGTTTATTGCAGATGCGAATCATATTCACCATCATTTTCTGGAAGAGGGATTTACACACGCTCAAACAACATCAATCCTGGTGTTTCTTAATTTTTTGATTGTCGGTTTTGTTCTTTTAATGTCACCATTTCTATCAATAAATACACTCTTTTTATCGGTGATATTACTGTGCATTATTTCACTTCCAACCTATCGATTCAAACGAAAAGTTACTTCCTACCGGCGTTTACTTGCCTTGAGGCCCCAAAAAGAGCTCATTAAGACTCAAGACGGTCATACAGAATTGAACGAAAATGGGAAACCGATTATCCTTGCTCATAAAAATGGTGACGATCATATAAATTCTAATATCACTGACAAACTACTGATAGAGAGCGATATACACAGTTATGAGGTTTCTGATTAGAAGATTTTATAGGTTTGCCTGCTTTGCTATACTCTTTTAGAATTGTTTTGATTTAAGAAGATCTCATTTAGCCGATGAAACTAAAAATTCCAAGCTCCCTGCTCATCTTAATGCTTGTATATCTTTGTTTGGGGCAATCAAGTGCAGATGCTCAGGCATTATCCGGTGTTACCGGACTCTTTCAGATCCCAACGGCAGAGATGATGCCGGACAAAAGTGTTCGACTGAGTCACCATGTAGTTCCTCAAAAATATTCTGTGTATCGACGGACGGGGTGGGTAAGAGCAGGTTATATAGATAATGCTCAATTAGGATATATTGCCAACTCAGTAACATTATCTTTTCTTCCAAGGCTGGAAGTGATGTTCCGCTACTCCTATGAATTGGATGTTCCAAGAGGCCCGGATATTGAAATATTTATGGACAGAATGGTGGCTGCCCGTTTTTTGCTGATCAGGGAAAGTGAGCGACTGCCTGCTGTTGTATTTGGGCTACATGACCCGGGTTCATCAGGAGGGTTAACTAGAAATAGATTCTCAACAAATAACTATTACTCTGCAAACTATTTTGTCGCTTCAAAAAATTTGGAAGCGGGGAATGTTAGGTATGGAATCCATTCAGGGTATGCTTTTGATATCGGCTCTCAACAAAGCATTGAGTACAGAGGATTGTTTGGCGGAGTTTCATTGGAGCATGAACAATTTGAATGGTTTCAGCTGATATTGGAATATGACTCTTTTCAATTTAATACGGCAGTGAAAATCCTGCTTTTAGATCGAATCCAGCTTTTAGGCGGACTATACAATTTGGATAAATTCGCCGGTGGAATCAGCTACAGGTTTCAGTTCTAAATGATGATATTCAAGCATACATATCATAAACAGAGATGCGAAAACATCAACCCGATATTTTTGTTGAATGCTGATATTGTATGCAGCCTCAGATGGCGGGTTCTTTTAATAGGGATTATGATTTTAGTGGGTATTCATTCACAGGCCGCGACAGCTCAAGGGGTTCAAACCGAAACCAATCAAGTCGAAAACAATAAAACTGAACTAAATCAGCCCCAATTCAATCAAACAGAAAAAAATCAAACTGTATCACTTCAAGCCCAATCCGATCCAACCGAGACCAATCAAGCCAATAACACTCAACTCCAAATCAATCAACCCGAATCAGCCCCCCTTATCACAAAACTCAAATCCATCGGATTTGAAAATATTGCAGTGCGTTTAACTGCGGCCGATCTGACCATCGCTTACGAAAACCGTGTCTACCGGTCCCAGCACCGGGCACTGGCGGAGGTGCTTAAAACTGTGGCTCAATCGGGTGTCACGGCAGACTCCCTCCACATACTGATGCTCTATCGGGAGCAGCCAATGTCTCAGCTGTCAACGTCACTGGCGGATTTAAGGGCAATGATCGCCGGGGAGATTTCTTATCAACAGTGGCAGCAGGGAAGCCGGTTTACCCTTGAGCACAGCCAATCACTGGAGGAGTTGCGCGGTGTGGAGAGGGTTCAGAAAACCCGGTTTCGCCCGGAGATCCTGGCCGGACTGGGCATGCGGTATCAACTGGGAAACTACAACAACCCCTATCGATTTGCATTCGACCTGCAGCCGGAGCTGCGCCTGCCGTTGCCGTATGGAGTAACGGCCAATGTTCGCATGGCGGTTCCTCTTTATAACAATTTTGATCAGAACGATTTCATCCGTCCCTCACTCATCACGCTAACCTATGAGCGAAGGCTGGTTGACGGGGTTTATGCAAGCGCCACAACCGGGATCTTCACGCGAAACCGCAAGGGGTGGCACTCGATGCTTAAGGCGTTTCTCTGGGAAGAAGTCTTTTCAGTGACCCTGGAGGGCGGACAAACTCTCTTCACCGATCTCACCGGAAATCCATTTTTAAGAAGTTTTGAGGAGAGGGATTTTCATTTTTACACCGCTTCTGCCGATTACCGATGGCGCCGATACGACCTCAACATCCGGGCGCAGTATGGAAAGTTTCTGTATGAAGATACCGGGCTCCGGGTGGATGTCCACCGGCACTTTGGTGACGCCCTCTTCGGTTTTTTCTTTATGGATACCCGTTTTGGGAATAATTACGGTTTTAGTTTCAGCCTGCCTTTTCCTCAGCGCAAATCGGTGAAAGCGGGGCCAGTCAGATTCCGAACGGCTACTCACTTTCCGGTTACCTACCACTACCAGGGCAATGACTACCGCGCCCGCTCCCACGAAACAGGGATCACAATGAGAGAGGCGTTAATGGAGTTTTATCCGTCGTATCTCAGGAAGGAGATGGAGAGGTGGTTTTATACGCCTAAACGTATGTAAATCAAGCTGAAAAGAAGTTGCTATATTGGAATTTCTAAATTAAATTGCCTTAAGATGTAGACTTTACCTGCTAACATCAATCCAGACATTATGACAACCGATACAACATTTTTGAATAAATTCACAGCAATCATGCTGCTGCTTATTGTGGCTATGTTTTTTGCATGTACAACATCCACAGAACCGGACCCTGATCCGATTCCCGATCCTGTACCGCCTGAGCTTCCGGATGGAGATCGGGCAATGGTGATTGAGGTGACCGACAGAAATACCGAGCCTCTGACCGGCTACAATATTGATATTTCTGGCCCTACTTCGGCCTCTGAGTCGAATGTCAGCGAGTCCAGTTTCCGTTTTGAGGACCTGGAGAGCGGTGAATATACTATTTTAGTGACGCGCGATGATTTTCTTGATGCAACACTCACATTGGTAGTGGAACTTCCCGAAGAGCGTACTGAGGAGTATTTTATTCAGGATATCGCCAGCCTTGCAAAAAAAGCGCCACCTGTGGTGATCAGTAATAGTGAGGAGAGTCAGGTAGAGACCGAATCGGATGACCCGGAAGAAACAGAGGATGAGAGAATGGTCATGTCCATTCCGGCGAATACTTTCCCTGCGGATGTTCAGGATGAGGATGGAAATGTTCAAATTCGTGTTACCCGCGCAGCTCCGAGTCAGCTAACCGAAGCGGCAGGGGGAGGAGTAGTATCGGATATGATCGCTATGGAGCCCACCGGCGTAACTCTGAATAATCCGGTGCAAATATCGATTCCTATTAATTCTACACCGGGTGTACAATATGTTCTTCAGCCTGGGAATATCCCGTTAACACCTGGTAGCGGATCACTGATGGCATCAAATATTACGGCCAATCAGCGATCGGTTCAGTTTTTTACAGTTGACATTGAACAATTTCAGAATTACACTATTGAGGCGGATGTCCAGGTGAACAGAGTTCGGGGAAATGCTTCCGTAACGCTCGACCCGTCCGCATGCGGCACGAATCATACATTTCAGTATTCAACACCGATCATCATTGCGGAGGATGGAAGTAACGATATCCCGGATCAAGCCCGAAAAACATTGAAAACCTATCAGAGAGTTTATGGAGGAGGGAAAGAGCTTTCTGTCTCTTCTTCGCAGCTAACGAATGACGATTCAAATTTCAGATTTACGGCGTCTGTTGTTACAAATTTTCTGGAGTATGAAGTGATATCCGGAGATGTAACGGAAACATTTATCCGGAATACCTCAGCGACCATGACATCCAGATCTGCTGAGTGCCACAACTCCGGTGGCGGGTAAGCAGAACAGCAGGTAATTAAGTTTTTAAATAAAGCCCGGGATTTTGATTCCGGGCTTTGTTTGTTTTATCCCGGAGTGCTATTAAAGATTACTTTTCTTGTGTTTTGGTTCAGCTTGAAGTGGGCCTGAGGGTATTTTTTTGATTAGAAATAATTAACAATTCTGATAAATTAGAAAAACAGGGTCAGGCGGTGTTTATTAGGGCGGTTAAGATGTTTATAATTAATAAAAAAAACAGTGATATTATTAAAAATATTTTTGATAATTCAAATTAAAAGGCTACAATTACTTGTTGGGGAACCCCTGCACGATATATAAAAAAATTGAATACGATATGACTAACAAAAGAGCTCTTTTTACCCGGACATTAACTTTATTCTTATTGGCGATGCTTACATTTCTGGCTGCCTGTAAGACATCTACCGATCCGGATCCGGAGCCGCCGATTGAGCCGGAACCGATTGAACGGGTTGGGACCAAAGAATTAACAATCAATGTGATAAATCGTGATGATGAAACTGATCTGACCGGCTTCAGTATTGAAATTGAAGGGCCAGTCACAGCGAGTGAAACTAATGTATCTACAGCGCAGTTTACTCTATCCGATGTGGTTAGTGGTGAATACACAATTACGGTTTCAAGAAGTGGATTTGTGAATTCACAAGTAACGGAAGAATTGGAAGTACCGGAAGAGGTGAGCTCTGATTACAATGCAGAGACAACGATATCAATGCGTGCAACAACTCCACCGGTTCAGGTTACCAATAATGAAGATTCAACCGTGCAAACGGGCCAACCGGATGAAGAGGATGCAGAGGAGGATGAAGCTGTAACATTACAGATCCCGGCTAACACATTTCCTGCAAATGTTGTAAAAGAAGATGGGACAGTGGATATTTCTGTTACACGTGCAAAACCGTCAGAAGCACAGCAATCTGATGAAGGGTTAGTGGCAGAATCGCTTATATTAACACCTGAAGCTGAATTGAACAATCCTGTGACGATCACAATTCCAATTCGAGATATTGCAGGATTGGAAGATGCTGAGTATGTACTGCAACCCGGAAATATACCTATAAGCAGAGACGGAAGTGGTAATTTAGTAGCGACTATCACCCCGGATCGGTCAACTTCAGATGGTTTTGATCAGACATCAAACTTCAATGGATTATCGCCAATAAGAATTTTTCGGCAATATCGGGTGACTATTCCAAATTATCGGGTGACTGAAACGGATGGTTTTACAGATTTTAGATTATTGTCATCACAATGCGGTCAAGCTTTAAATGTTAACTACGATATCCCTGGGGTTACAATTCCTATTTTAATTCAAGTCTTTGGAAATGATTATAGACGATTCAGAACCAATCGATTCCAACCGGTTACTGTTGCAGCAGTTCCAAATAGAATTGTCACTATTCAGGCAAGAAATGCGACCAGAACTCTTACATTGACAAGAGGTAATACTGAGGTTAGTACAGTAACTGTAAATCGCGCAGTCGTACAAACAGCAAATCCAATAACAGTTGCATGCCACAACTCCGGTGGGTAATTAGAGTAGTAGTTTATTATATATTTCAAATGAAGCCCGGGATTTTGGTCCCGGGCTTTTTTTGTTTTAGGGGGAGTTCTCGACTACGTTCCGACGGAAAAGATGCCGGAACACCGCCCGAACTGACGGTGGAGGATTTTGTTTGAGGATTCGTTAATTATGTGTAAATTGAAACTTAAACTTTCAAATTACACATATGATACAGCGAAATCTTACAGGTTCTCTGAGACATTCCCTCAATCACTTTCCGGTTACGGCTATTTTGGGACCCAGGCAGTGTGGTAAATCAACGCTCGCCAAATATATATTCTCAGAACGTGATCAAGAAGCCGTTTATCTGGATTTAGAGCGTCCATCCGATCTCCTAAAGCTTGAGGATGCGGAGTGGTTTCTTTCTAACCAGAAGGGAAAGCTGGTCTGTATGGATGAGATTCAGCGTAAACCGGAACTGTTTCCTGTTTTAAGAAGTATTGTGGACGAGGATGGTGCAAGTGGACAATTCCTGATTCTGGGTTCAGCATCCAGAGATTTAATCAGACAAAGTTCAGAGTCTCTTGCAGGACGCATCAACTATAACAAATTAACTCCCTTTCTGTGGAGTGAGATTCGTCATGCTTCCAATACTGAAGAATATTTGATAAAAGGGGGATTTCCCCGGAGTATCCTTGCAGAGGATGAGAGTGTGAGCCTGGAGTGGAGAGAGAGTTTTATTGCTACGTTTTTGGAGCGGGATCTGCTGCAGTTTGCGGGGTTTAGTACAGTTTCAATGCGACGGTTATGGCAAATGCTTGCACATACTAATGGTCAGACGGCTAATTACAGCGCTCTTGGAAGCTCATTAGGTATCAGCCATACTTCCGTAAAGAAGTATATAGATCTTCTTGAAGGTACTTTTATGGTTAGGCAGCTTCGCCCGTATAAGGGGAATACGAAGAAGAGGCTTGTGAAGTCTCCAAAGGTGTATATTACTGACTGTGGGTTAACAACAGCACTTCTTAGATTACGCACGTTTGAAGAGGCAGCCGGTCATCCTGTTTTTGGTTCGCTATGGGAAAGCGTAGTCATAGAGAATATTGCGGGACATTTTCCAAACCTTGATTTGTCGTTCTACCGGACGAATCATGGCAGCGAAATAGACCTTGTGATTAGAGATGGGACTTCAACAGTAGCTGTTGAGTGTAAATCTACATTGTCGCCAAATCTGAGTAGTGGATTATATTCAGCAATCGAAGACATCAAACCGAAGAAAACTCTGGTTGTTATACCGGCCGATAAAGGATATGACTTTAAAGAGAATATTGATGTGGTTTCATTGACAGAGTTGATAGAGAAAGTACCGATGTTGTTGAAGGTTTAGTTGAGGCTCGTATTTACTCACCAGTCAAGTTCATATTCGGTTTCTTCGATAGGAGTCTGCAGCCCTTCAATAATGGATTCCTGCACTCCCGGAATAGAAGAGAGGTAGAGTGATACTAAAATCTTTTTATTCAACGTTATGATTATGTACATTAGGTACGTTACGTACAATAAGTACAACTAATAAATGAGAAAAATATTATGGACGTAAAAACCATAAATAGCGCAAATGCCCGGAAAAACTTCTCCGATCTGCTTAATGAAAGCGGGTTTGGAGGTCATCGTATTGTGGTAACACGTAAAGGAAAAGCAGTAGCTGCATTGGTTCCTATTGAAGACCTTGAGACCATTCAGGATATGGAAGATCAAATGGATGGAGAGGAGGCGAATCGAATCCTATCTGATCCTAATAGCGAATTTGTTCCATGGGAGTCTTTGAAACGAAGTACAGAACTATTTACAGAGGATTTTCTGGAAGAAAGGAATCAGCCAGATGTTTCGGGCGATTCTTGTAATGAATAATTAATTGTCAGAATTGTTCGTTTTTCAATAGATTATAGAAGTAACAAAATCTTAAGACTATGATTACAGATTTTAAAGAAATTCAACATTCGGCTCTCGAGTTGGATGAAAATCGCCGGGCTGAGCTAGCTAAAAAACTTATTGATAGCCTTGATCAGCAGTATGATGATGATATTGAACAAGCTTGGATTGATGAAATCAAACGAAGAAAAGCAGAAATTAAATCAGGTGTAGTAACGCCTGTTTCAGGACTTGAAGTTCATGAAGCTGCTAGAGAACTTCTCAAAAAATGACTTTTCAATATCATCCCGAGGCAGCAAGAGAGTTATTAAGTTCGGTTCAATATTATGAAGAAAAATCTATGGGGCTTGGAGCTGAATTTCTTGATGAAATTGAAGAAACAATCGCTCAGGCACTGGCACATCCAAAATCCGGTTCTTTAATCACCAAAAATGACCGAAGAATTTTGCTTGATAAATTCCCATACGAGATTATTTATGATGTTTCCGAAAATATAATAACCATTAATGCTGTCAAGCATATGAAACGAAAACCGGGATATTGGGAATCAAGAAAATAAGTAATGATAAAACTAACCGTTATTATTACGAAATTCATCCATAAAACTTACCAGCGCTTTCACACTATCTACCTTACACGCATTGTAGATGCTGGCGCGGATGCCTCCTACGCTGCGGTGGCCTTTTAGGGCGTCGAGGCCGTTTTGGGCGGCTTCGGTGATAAATTTTTTCTCCAACTCTTCATTGGGAAGCCGATAGGTGACATTCATATGGGATCTGGACTCTTTCTCGACCGTGCCTCTGTAGAAATCATCTTTGTCAATTTCGCTGTAGAGCAGGTTGGCTTTGTCGCGATTGAATGTCTCAAACCAATTCAAGCCGCCTTTTGCTTCAATCCAATCCAATACAAGGTTTACCATGTAGACCGCAAAGACCGGAGGGGTGTTGAATAGTTTCCGGACATGGGTTCGGTAGTCTAACATCGTTGGAATCGCCTCTTTTTTCTGCTGCTCCAAAAAGGATTGTTTGATCATCACTACGGTGACGCCGGCCGGACCCAAATTCTTCTGTGCACCCGCATAAATCAACCCGTATTTATCCAGGTCGAGTGGACGGGAGAGAAAGTCGGAGGATGCATCACAGACCAGCGGAGTTCCGTTGGATTCCGGTTCTTTTCTGAATTGTGTTCCGAAAATGGTGTTGTTACTGGTGAAATGTGTGTACACCGGATTGTCGGACAATTTCAGATCACTGTTCGTCGGTACTCTGGAGTAGTTGGACTCTTTGCTTGAATAGGGGATATGTACATTTCCGAAGTGCTTCGCCTCTTTGATCGCTTTTGCGGACCATGTTCCGGTGTCGATATAGTCAGCGGTTTTATCTTTTGTTAAAAAGTTTTGTGGGACAGTCAGAAACTGTGTACTTGCACCGCCTTGCAGGAAGAGGATCTCCCAGTCATCTCCGGCTCCTGTGAGCTTTTTAAGACGATCTGTGGCTTGTTGGTTGATCTCGGTGTATTCGGGACCTCTGTGACTCATCTCGAGGAGTGAGGCGCCTCTGTTGCGGTAATCGACAAGTTCTTCCGCTGCTTTTTGCAGAACGGATAGGGGCAGTGTTGCAGGTCCGGCGCTAAAGTTGTGTAATCGTTTCATCTCTTTGTTTGGTTTTTGTGTTTAAATTTTCGTCTTTTGATTTGTCTTAATTTGATGGTTTTGGGCACTACTTTGACACCCCCCTGCGCCCCCCTTGTTAGGGGGGAGTTGTTGGTTGCCCCCTTGTTAGGGGGGAGTTACATGTTTTAAAATGTGTGGACAATGAGGCCGGATTTAATTTTTGGTTCGAACCAGGTGGATTTAGGAGGCATCAGCTCACCCTGATCAGAGACTTCAATCAGCTCTTCAATACTGGTCGGGAACATGCTGATTGCCAGTTCGTAATCTCCTTTGTCGACTACTTTTTCAAGTTCGTCGGTTCCGCGGATTCCTCCCACAAAGGAGATATTGGCATCCGTTCGGGGGTTCTCAATCCTAAAAACGGGGTTCAGAATACCATTCTGCAAACGGGCCACATCCAACTTGGATACTATATTCTTATCTTTCGGTTCAGGCAGTTTGATGTTCCACCATTCCCCCTTGCAATAGAGTGAAATCCATCCCTTTTGATCGGGTGCTTTCAGGGCGGATTGGGTCATGCCGAACTCGTTTTTCAGCCTTGCAAAGGCCTCATCAGACAGATTTTTAAGGACCCTGTTATAGGGCAGTATTCTCATCTGATCCATCGGAAATAGCACAACCGGGAAGTAATCAAATTCGGACTCACCCGGATGGTTGCCGGATTGATGCCGCAGTATTTCAGCGACCCTGGAGGCACTTTTGCAGCGGTGGTGTCCGTCCGCAATATAAAAATTCTTGATCGCCGCAAAACCTTCTACAAAATCGACCGTCGAGAAGGTTTTCCAGATTCGGTGAGTCACCCCGCCTTCTCCTTCGTGTTCGATGATCGGCGGCACGGTGAGGGTGATTTTTTCAATATGAAAAGCGATATCATTGGTATCCTTGAACGTCAGCATCACCGGCTCTGCATGGGCCGATTGTGTCAGAATATGTTTGGTACGGTCGTCCTCTTTGTCCGGGCGGGTCAGTTCGTGTTTCAATATCACATCTTTGTCATAATCCTCAACGGATGCGCAGGTAAAGACACCGGTCTGGGTATGTCCGTCCGATTCCAGCTGATAGAGGTAGATGGCATGACGCTCATCCTGGAGATAGAGCTCTGAATCCAGCAGATTTTTCAGGTTTTCAGCTCCTTTTTCATAGACCGAATCGTCGTTATAGGGGGTTCCGTCCGGCAGGTCAATTTCGGGCCGGATCACATGGAGAAAACTGTTGGGTTTTCCCTCGGCCATTTCGGCGGCTTCTTCGGTGCTGATTACATCGTAGGGTACGCAGGCGACTTCATCAACATGATCTGTTTTTGGAAGCCATCCTCTGAAAGGGTGAATAATTGCCATTTAAAGTTCTCTTTTTGTTATTTTAATTGGTGCTTAAGTATACAAACTCTTTACCTTTTGAGCGTATACAAAGTTAACAATAATCTAACAAATGAACAGATGAGTGAGAGTCTAAATAGTGATCAGCAGCAACAACTTCTGTTTATGATGCTACTTCAGCAGCATGAGCAGATTGCAATGATGGGAATGGGAAAAATAAAGAATCCGATGACGGATAAAGTGGAACGTGACCTGAAATCGGCGAAGTATGCGATTGACACCCTAGTGATGCTTGAGAAGTTCACGAGCGGCAACCTCTCAAAGGAGCTGAGTGGTTATTTGACACAAATGTTGAACAATTTGCGAATGAATTTTGCGGATGAGAAGAAAAAGGAGTCAGTGGGGGCTCCGAAAGCGGGTGAAAGCACTAAAGATGGAAGTGCCACCAAACATGAGTCAAGTTCTAAAACGGATGGGAGCCCTAAAACTACTGAAGCCCCGACTAACGGTGGCAGCCCTAAAAATGATGAAAGTTCAAAAGGTGGAGGCGCGAAACCAGCTGGGAAACCTGAAAAGGCAGACAGTTCTAAAAAAGAGGAGAGTTCTAATGCCGGTGATGCTTCTAAAAAAGACGGGAGTTCAAAGGGTGGAGGCGCTAAAACGTCGGAATCATCTGATAAGGCAGCTGGATCAAATAAGGAGAAAAGCCCTGAGTCCGGTGAGGCTTCTAAAAGTAGTGACGAGTCCAAAAAAGGGGATCGTCCTAAAAAGGAGAGTAAATAGATGGGTGCCCCCGGACAGATAACCCCAATCAAAGCAGCCGGGGGCATTTTGTTCCGAAAGAGGGGCGGCGTTCATGAGATCCTGTTGATCCGGCGGAACGGTGTCTGGGACCTTCCAAAGGGCAAGTTGGAGGAGGGTGAATCGATTGAAGAGTGTGCGGTGCGTGAAGTGGAGGAGGAGGTCGGCGCCCGCTCACTGGCCATCGTTTCGCATCTGTGTGATACCTATCACGAATATCAGGAGGGCCCTGTGCACTACGGCAAAACCACCTATTGGTACCTGATGGAGCCACAGTCTGAAGGGTCTTTTTTGGGTATAGAACCCCAGGAAAAAGAGGGGATCACGGCCTTGGAGTGGGTAGAAGCCGGGCAGGCTTTAGAGAGGGTACACTTCGATAATTTAAAAGTGGTGGTGCGAGCGTTTTTAGAGACTTTGTGATGTTACGGGTTGTTTTTTTAAACAACCCTCACCCGTCGGTTCGAGCGCAGGTCTGGCGGTGTATTTCCGACAGACCGTAGTCGAGAACTTCTAGCCATGGCAAAGACATTTCGACTACACTCCGCTATCGCTGCGTTGCGCTCTTTTAGATTAACTACTCGATTTATTGAGTAAG
>TARA_R100001143_G_C3361089_1_pt1 | contig 27159 bp, 26 predicted proteins | sample TARA_R100001143 | Tara Oceans TARA_R100001143 (sample SAMEA2621300) | marine metagenome | biome: marine biome (ENVO:00000447); feature: mesopelagic zone (ENVO:00000213); material: "saline water (ENVO:00002010), including plankton (ENVO:xxxxxxxx)" | depth 800 m | reverse complement strand
GAGTTTTTCCACTTTAGACCGGACGAATTTTAGGGAAGCTGACAGCACCAATACCTATTACCGGAAATGTATTAATCATGCTCATTTCGATGACAATTTATTACAACTTAGAAATTATAATTGCCAATAGATAGGAATTGAAATGGCCGATTAATAACCGTTATGCATAAAATATTGATTATTTCCTGTTTGTGGATAAATTTTTTTAATATAAATCAGAATTGATAGTAAATAATTAAAGAGAGTAGGACTAATAAGGCAATCCAAATGATGATAGCATAACGGCTCAATTCCTCGCCTTCTCTCCTTTCAGTAAAACTTTTTGGTTTGATGCCTTGAAGTATAAAAGTAATGATGCCTGCTAAATTAACACAAATTATATAGGTTACGGTAAGTGTAGCAGCGCCCATCGCGAGATTAAATTGCCCGCTCCCCAGCAGGAGTCCGGTAGCTACCATGGGTGGCAAAAGAGCAACCGCAACCATTACACCGATTACAGCCGCAGAGATTCCTCTGGTGAATGATAGACATCCTGCAACACCGGCAGCCAAACCTAACGCAATATCTGCAAAACTGACTTCCGTACGGCTGGAAATTTCATAGACTTCCGGATTAAATGGGATAGCCAAGCCCATGACTATGGAAAGGATCATCCCAAGACTAAACCCAAAAAATATCGACTTCAGCGATCGTTTAAGCAATTGAATATCACCCAGTGTAGTTGCAAGGGCGAGGCCTACATTCGGCCCCAAAATGGGTGCAATAACCATCGCACCAATAACCATCGCCGGACTATTACGGATGAGTCCGTTTGCAGCAACTACACAGGAGAGCGCAATCAACACCAGATATACCCAAGAGAAATCAACGACTTCTTTAATATCTTCATACAGTTCTTCACGGGAAATTCTGCTGACCCTTCCATCGGGTTCATTTTTTTTAACTGATGATTGATCATCTACTTCATCATCTGAATCTTCAACTTCATGCTTTGGAAGGGTGGCTGCTACCGGCATCAGTACGATTCTGAAGTTGCTATTTTGACCAAATCTATCTGCAATATCCTCCAGAATTTTCTCTGTTAATTCTACATCAGCTAAAATAGAGATACTGATATGATCCGAATCTGTTTTTTCAACCCAATGATCGATTATATCATCAGCATTGACGATATCTTCAACCTGGTCAAATCCTTTGGGTGGTAATATTTTAATGAGTCTTAAAGCCAAAATTTACTCTTTTGTCAATTTGATGTTGGAGACTGTATCTGAACTAAACGTATAACCGGATTCTAATAGTTTTAAACGACAGGCATGCATTGCCGCTGACCGTACCCTGGATAAAGACATCTCCTGATCTCTGGCACTGATCCAGAAATGGACCTGGATTTCGACATAACCCGGTGTAAATGCTCTTATTTGAGTAGAAACCGTAGGCTTTACTAAGACCCCTTTTGTTGTCTCAGTAACCGAATGAAGCAGTTCTAAAGCTTTTTCAGAATCGTCACTGTAATCGATACCTATACTAAAATTACCTCTCCGCAGCCCGTCTAATGTGTAATTATAAAGTGGCTTGGTAAATAATTGAACACTGGGCACAAAAACATCACATCCGTCACTGGTTCTGATATGTGTATGCCGCAACTCAATACTTTTAACCCTCCCCATGATTCCTCCCGATTCGATCACATCATTGGTATTAAATGGCCGGCTATAGGTCAGGAAAAATCCGGCAATGAAATTTTCACCAATATCCTTAAATGCAAATCCAAGCATTACGGCAGACAATCCCCCACCCGCAACTAAACTGGCTGCAAGTGCACTGTACCCAATCAAATTCAGAAAGATGATAAATCCCAAAAATAGCGCAATCCCATTGATTACTTTTTTGAAGAATTGATGATACGTTTCAGGAATATTGGTTCGACGCAGAACCTGTAGCACAATATTGGATATTAATCTGCCGATTCCATAAATGATCAGCACCACAACAAGAGCAATGGCAAGTCGTGGCATAAACTCCAGAAAAGCATCAACCTCATTCAAAAATGAATCAATCAGTGTATCAATCATCAAATTAATATCAATTAGAATAACCAAATGTATTATGAACGTATTGTAAGGTACAATTCATTAAACAGAAGTCCATTTTGTATTGATGTATCTTTATTTGCTTCAATACTTATATACTGTAATGACATCTATATCAATGAGAATTAATGACAGTGCTGATGTAATGAAGACCACTCTGTGCCCGCTGGACATTCCGGCCGGTTGCCCCCACCGCTAAGTAAAAATCCTATTAATACTACTCCAATTGCTAATGCGACCACCAAACCTATAACTCCGAATTTTGAAGATAGATTAAACTTCTCTTTACCCTGACAGCAGTTTTTGTATTTCACACCACTTCCACAATGGCATGGGTCATTTCGGTTCGGTTTACTCGCCATATTCAATAAAGGTTACGTTCATTTGATTTCATTAAGAAAATACTATTCCAACTATCCAATATACTAATGGTACCATTTGAATGTTTATTTGATTTAAAAATCAAATACAGATACTGATAAAACAGTGCTTTTATTTAATATTAAATGAGTTCAAACTCAATATAAAACTGTATGACTTTGGTATAAAATTCTTTTCTGAACATTGGGTCTACAGGTTCCATTGTATCTGTCTCATTCATAACCATTAAATTATCACTTCTGGACGCTTGAGCCATTTCTACTGTATGCCTGAAATCTTCCTGCAGATTAAGAATCCTTCCTACTTTTTCACTTTGATTGGATAAAAGTTTTTCCGCCCTATCTCTTGCAGAGTTGATTGCATTTCGATAGGCTTCATCATAAATGGCATCTTCATCAGAATTCCCAAAAGATGAAATTTCAAATGACGTTCCACCAACAGCGACTATTGCCCTTCGAAAGGTGTCTATTCTATCCGTGTCTGTAATATCAAATGTAACTTTTGAATTAAATTCATATGGATCATCGCGACGATAATATACAGCTGTTACTTGTCCGGCATCAATCTCGAGGTCATCTTCATGTAAACCATTTTCAGTCAGTAATCCGACCACCCTGGCAAGATTTTCATAACCCATTAATTCAACATTAACCGGGTCTGTACCATATTCTGAAATCGTGACCGTAACAGTAACAAATTCGACAGGTATTTGTACTGTATGGTTTACATTCAGTTTTACAGATCGATCGTTCTCTGAAGAACATGAGACCATTACAAACAAAAGTGAATACAAAATCAATTTTTTCATAGTAAGGATTGTTGAAATTAGTAGAGAAATATGTTTTGTGGATTACGAACACATTTAATAAATAGTACATATGTCTAAAATAAGACAGGAAATTATGAACTGATTATCTATATAATAAGAGATTGATCGTCTAAAAGATTGACTATCTTGAGTCTTTAGATTTACATTTGGGTTATACTTCGAAAGATGTCATCATTCCTGAATTGACATGCTGTAATCATAAATATATACTTTTACTTAAATTACTGTTTAATATAATCATACATTCCAATATACCCAGTGCAAAAAATAATAATTCTTAACAAAAAAACAGATTGGCCTTTTCAAACGCCGGATATTGAGATCGTTACTGCACTGGAATATCTTACAAATACCAAATGGACAAACACCCGTAATGTTCAGGTCTTTAACTTTTGCAAAAATATGGGGTATCAGTCAAATGGGTATTATGTATCCCTATTGGCTGAAGCTCGAAGACACAGGGTTATTCCCAGTGTTACAACCATTCAGGATATAAAAACAAAATCAGTAGTTAAAGTCATGTCAACGGAGTTGACTGAATTGATTCAAACCTCACTTAAACGGATCAAATCGGATCAATTTATACTCTCTGTCTATTTTGGCCGTAATCTGTCGAAACAGTATGATAAGTTGGCAAGAGAGCTTTATACACTATTTAAAACTCCATTATTACAAGCTAAATTTAAATATACGGATAAATGGTATCTTCAAAGTTTAAGTCAGATGACTTTAAAAGAGATACCCACACAACATCTCGCCTTTGTTCAGGAAAATTCTGAAAGCTATTTCAGAAAAGAGCGTTATTTCTACCAAAAGAAGGATAAATTGATTTTTGATTTAGCAATTCTCCATAATCCACTGGAAAAATCACCTCCATCCAATGAAAAAGCACTTCAAAAGTTTGTAGCTGTTGCTCAAGATGAAGGTTTTTATACCGAAATGATTACCAAAGATGATTATCATCGTCTGGCAGAATTTAATGCACTTTTTATAAGAGAAACGACAGCAGTAAATCATCATACGTATCGTTTTGCGAGGCGAGCGTCGGCAGATGGCCTTGTAGTTATTGATGATCCCGTATCTATTTTGCGATGTGCCAATAAAGTTTACCTTGCAGAAATTTTAAACAAGGCAAAAGTCTTGTCTCCAAAAACGATGATTCTGCAACAGGCAAAAACGGATGATATCATTGCATATCTGGGTTTGCCTGCAGTGCTAAAGCAACCTGATTCTGCATTTTCCCTCGGGGTCAAAAAAGCGGAATCACGTGAGGAATTGGAGATGTTTGCAACGGCTATGCTAAAAGAGTCTGAGCTTATTATAGCGCAAGAATATATGCCCACTGACTTTGACTGGAGAATTGGTGTTTTGGATGGAGAAGTACTCTATGCATGTAAATATTTCATGGCACTTGGCCACTGGCAAATTTATAATTGGGCCGGCAAAGAAGAAGATATTGAAGGTGAATTTGAATCTGTACCTGTACAGCAGGTCCCTGATAAAATTAAAGATGCAGCATTGAAAGTAACCAACTTAATTGGGAACGGACTCTATGGGGTGGATATCAAGGTGAGCGGTGGAAAAGCGTATGTAATTGAAGTAAATGATAATCCAAATCTTGACGCCGGGGTTGAAGATCAAATATTAAATGATGAACTCTACAGGCGTATTGTTCTGACTTTAAAATCACGGGTTGAACAATCCATGAATATCACTCATGAAACGTAAATTACATCTTTTTGAAGGTTACGGTGTTGAATTGGAGTATATGATTGTAGATCGTGATACTCTGAATGTTCGCCCGATCTGTGATCTGCTCTTTTCAAAAATTGCTGGTGAAATTACTTCAGATATCGAAAGGAAGCCGATAAGTTGGTCAAATGAACTGGTAAATCATGTAGTAGAAATCAAATGTTTTGAGCCTGTTGACTCCCTCATTGGTTTAAGTGATCATTTTCATACACAAATTCGTGAAATCAATTCCGCTTTATTCTCTGAAAATGCTTGTTTGATGCCTACTGCGATGCATCCCTGGATGGATCCACTCACGGAAACCCAATTATGGCCACACGAGTATCATGAAATTTATGAACTCTATAATCGGATCTTTGATTGCCGGGGCCACGGCTGGTCCAATTTACAAAGCACACATATTAATCTGCCATTTCAGGGGGATGAAGAATTCGGGCGGTTGCATGCTGCCATTCGTCTGTTGCTGCCTTTGATCCCCGCATTAAGTGCTGCAAGTCCATTTTATGATGGTAAACATCACGGATTTATGGACAGCAGACTCGAAGCTTACCGTCATAATCAACAAGCAATCCCAAGTATTGCGGGCTCCATCATCCCTGAAGATGTCTTTACAGAAGCAGATTATCACACTCGGATATTCGATCCGATTATTCAGGATATTCGTCCTTATGATACTGATGGCATTTTGGATAAACATTTTTTGAATTCCAGAGGTGCAATTGCCCGTTTCGATCGCAATGCAATTGAAATCAGGATCATAGATATTCAAGAATCGCCGGGGATGGATATCGCAATCCTGGAAATTATATCAGAAGTCTTAAAGCAGTTTGTAAACGAAAGTCGAACCGATTTTGATCAGCAAGCCTCCATCAAAACCGGTTATTTAGCTGATTTGTGGAAGAGGGTGATTAAAGAAGGTGGCAACGTGGCCGTTACCGATGAGGTATATTTACAAGCACTGGGTATAAAGGAGCCTAAAACAGTCGTGCAAATCTGGTCTGAATGGTTACAAATTTATGATGAAAATTTAAGTACTGAGTCTATAAAACTTCTGAATCTGATCTTACATCGCGGTTCACTTTCAGAACGAATGATAAACGCTGTAGGCCATGAACCTTCTAAAGAAGAAATTCGGATATTATATCAAAAACTTTGTAGCTGCCTGGCAAATAATACACCCTTTCAATGATAATAAAGGATGATCTGAGTGGGATTCTATTCGAAATGATTGGGCTACTATAAGGAATAACGCATTTCCGGCAATAGTAAACCGATTAATCAGTTTCACCGGGTCAAAACTAAAATGTCCGTGTTACCAATCCAAGATTGTCTGAAGTATTTCCCATCACGACATCAAACCGAACAAGACCGATTATATGGCCCTCCTCGGTGATAACATCAACTTTCCATTGCCCTTCCTGGATATTGCTTTTAAATGTAAACCCACGATAGCCATTGTCTCTTCCACCGGTAATCTGATATTCAATACGATCTGCTGTCTCCCATTTGCCGGATTGTGGATTTTTCCATTGCCAATGGTGGGCAACAGATTTTTCAAGTGCTGTGGGGGCAAATATTGAAGTAAATACATACACATTTGTATCAGGAATCTGAATATAGGTCAGATCGTTTTTGCGCCAAAATTTATACCATACTTCACTTTGGTATGTAATCTCATAATCACCGTTTACCTTTTCGATTTGATGGGCAGCAAGGCCTGTCTCTAAAGCCAATGGGACCGGCGGTATTAGGCTAAAGTAGTAAAATGCATTGATCATTAAATAGATCCCTACAATCAAACCTAAAGTTTTGCTCTTACTGATCTCTTTCCGTGTTGATGGGCTTACACCGTAAATAAATGCGATTAATAAAACAGTAGAAGTGAGGCTGATGATCCCGGATACGATAAAAATGAACGTGCTCATTTGTTTAATCAAAACGGGTATAAAAAAAGTGAAAAAAGTGAAATTCATGAAAAAATAGGCACTGAACTGAAGATACTTATTGGATATTCTTTGTTTAAGCAATTCATTTGCGAAAAGCAGTACGACTAAAATGATAAAAAAGGAGAGTGTTTTAGTCAGAGTTACACTTCTTGAAAAGTAAATGACATAAGCGCTGCACAACCCCCCGAGGAAGAACTGAATGGCAAGTGGAAGGTATTTTTCATATTTCTCAAAAAATGTCTCTTTCCATTTTCCATCATCAGCCACATTGTATAAATAGAGGCAGGTACTCAATGAAATCATGTAGGTACTCAGGATTATCCTGTCATATAACCGATCTATTCGTCCGAGAGTAAGTGTATCCCAGATAAAACCGCACATAAAGAAAATTACAGGCAGATATTTCTGATTAATTCTAAAATAGGCCCTTAGGCGATTGAACATTTTATAATCGGTGGTTAAATGATTGTGGGAAATCTACGACGTGAAGGTATGATTTTTTTTAAAAAGAAGAATAGTCTCCCAGCCATTTTAGAAATGAAAAATCTACTCAGAGCTTTTTGGGATGAGTTGAATTAGAGGAATCTATTTATAAATGAATGAACAAAAAAATGCCGGGAAATTTTTCAATGATCCCGGCATTCTATGAATGTATTAATTATTGGCTTCTTGCAGGCGATCTACATATTCAGGACTTGCATAGATGGCTACTTCAATTCGACGGTTTTTCTGTCTTCCTTCATCCGTCGTATTGTCAGCTATCGGCTCATACTCACCCCTGCCTACCATTTGAATTCTGTCTGATGATAATCCCTGAGAAATCATATATCTGCTTGCAGATTGTGCACGGCGTTCACTCAATCCTAAATTATAATCCTCATCCCCTCTTGAGTCAGTATGCCCAACGATCATGAGAATGGTGTCATCATCACGATTAATGATTCTGGTCAATTTCCTAAGGTTTTCATAACCTTCCGGCCTAAGGCTGGATGAATCAAAATCGAACAGAATTCCACTATCAAAGCTGACAGCGATTCCCTCTTCGACACGCTGAATAGTGACTCCATCCATCTCTTTCTCCAATTCTTCAGCTTTTCTGTCCATTCTTTGACCGATAATGGCACCAACTGTTCCGCCGACTACAGCACCCCCTATAGCGCCTGCAGCCGTATTGCCTAATGTTTTACCAATAACGGCACCTACTGCCGCTCCGCCGCCTGTGCCGATAACTGCTCCTTTTGTCATGTTATTCCAGGACTTGCATCCGGAAAATAAAAGGATTACTGCTAATAACATTGATAGGATCAATGATGATTTTATGATATTCATATTAATATGTTTCTTTGAGTTTCGGTTTCAAGATTCGAAATAAGTCAGTGGTCTTGCAACACCGAGTGATTTAAATAGAACTGCTAATTTTTAGTAGTTCTTGTTATCTGTAACTCAATATCCCTTGAATAGTTTCATGATTAATATAAATACATCTAAAGAGATCCTATCAGGTTCACTATTGAATTGAAGTGATTTTTTAATCGAATTGTGAACTACACTTCTATCGAGGACTACTGTTCTTCGTAAAACTTACGATCCGATTTGATTGAATATATCTAAAGGTCAAAAACCTAATTCATACTAAACTCAGCACTAAAATATGTGAAATAGAGTGCTGTTTCCCCTTCAAATCCGGATCGAGTTCCGAATAATAGCCAGGCAGACCCTGTATCATCGGTAGTTACTGTAGAGTGAGCCGGTCCGGAAGTTAATTCTTTCATTTCATATTGATGATTTTCATCTTCACACTCCTGGCTATTTGCGATATCTCCAAGAATTGCATTCTGGTGCCATTGGCTTGGATTGTCATGATGTCGGTACTGAGTGTTCAACCAGTAATAGTCATTTTCGATGAAGGCTTCCGGTTTTTGATTTGTGGCATCAGCAATCACTTTTACCGATCCGCCGGGAGACCCGCCAATTCCGGCACATCCCGCCGGCGCATTCGTGGCAAAACGAATCGTATAATTAACCTGATAAGTTGTATTGGGCTCAAGTGCAGACACCTGTTTTCGGAACAACATTTTTACATCATCACTATTATTTACAGCGCTGATAAAGTACCCATTTTCATTGGTATTTAGTGGTTCTGGAAGTGAGCGGTATTCTGATGTCAGATCCATTTTATCTCCCCAACCCACGTTATAACCCGTAAAAAACGGTTCCCATGAGTCAGCTGATTCAGTGAAATCACTTTCAATCAAAGTATCCGAAACATTTGAATCGTTGATACCGCATCCTGTCATCCAAATTCCGAAAATTACCAATAGACAAAAGATGGAAATAAATGTATTTATGTTAGAATAGTTAGTTCTCTTTATCTCAATTGAGTTGTTATTTTTCCGAAAAAACATCCTGATTTTGGAGTTTTTTAATTGATAAGATTACAATTCCATTTTATAAACGCATTGAAATCGATAATGTTATATTATATTGGCAGACAAGAACTTGTACTCAGACTAAAAGGGTTAATTACAAATCGAATCAATTAAACAGGGATCTGATTGCATCTCTGATCTGCTCACCGCCACTTTGAACTGCCCCCCTCAACGCTTCTCCTGCTATCTCTTCCGCGATCTCTTTGATTACTCCTTCAATGGCCGTTTGCCCTCCGCCTCTCCCAAGGTCATGGAGTTCTATAGTTGAAATCTCAACCCGTGCGGATCTTTCTCCTCCTACTTCTGTGTATAAATCCACGGTACCTTCAGTTAATAAGAAATGTTCAATAACCATATCCCGGTCAGAAGATTCAAGTTCTGCAATATTTCTGATATGTTGAAGAATAGTATTGATGTTATTCTCCGGTAGTTTTTGTTCCACATAAATGGAAGGAGATGTAATTATTATTTCGTGAACAACTACTTCATCAGAAAATAGTGACCATGGATCCAATTCAATTGAAAAATCATCCGCCTGAAAAACATAATCTTGTTGATAATCATCCGGGTTTGCCACACTGAAGCCGGTAATCGAACCTTTTCCCGAGAAAGGTGAAATAGATACCCCCTCAACAGTGACGGCTGTTCCGGTCATCTCTGTACCGATCTCCTCTACTCCTGACTTTACAATGCTGTTGATACTAAGCATTGCAACCATGAACAGAATGATTAAAATGGTTAAAATTGTACCCGCAATAATCGAAAGTTTTTTAAACATAATAAATCTTTTTAAGTGAGTGCATATGTGGTTTAACCATGACTAAACAACTGATAATTTACCCTTTTGGTACTAATTTTTAAACCATGGTGCCATGTTAGAAAAAATCTTCTATATATCTACCCAAAAAAATGTCACCGCCACTCCTGAAAAATTAACCCTCTCTTATAATCTTCTCCATCTTTTTTCCTTTGGCCAATTCGTCCACCAATTTGTCCAAATATCTCACTTTTTTTGTGATTTGATTTTCAATTTCTTCTATCCGATACCCGCATATAACTCCTGTGATGAGATGTGCGTTCGGATTCAAATTGGCACGCTTAAAGAATGTTTCAAAAGTTACTTTTTCATCAATGAGTTCTTGAAGCTTTTTTTCATCGAAGCCTGTTAACCAATTAATCACGAGATGTAATTCTTCTTTTGTTCTCCCTTTTTTCTCAACTTTAGTGATGTAGTGAGGATATACCGATGCAAATGTCATATTTGCCATTCGTTTGTTATGTTCAGGTGTTGGTTTCACGATTTATTTATATTTCATATTTGAAATGATTTTAGAGTGATCATTTCTTAAAATAGGATTAATATTTGGGAGGTGAATTTATAATCAAACTCTTAATGCACCTCGAAATCCTCTGGCAGCATAGTATGATTCTGCTCCATTGTGATATAAGAATACAGTATCATATCGTCTATCACAAAAGAGTGCCCCACCGAGCTCTCTGATTTCAGAAGGTGTTTTCACCCAACTCGATGTTTTTGTATCGAAATTTCCAAGTTTCTGTAACTCCCGATATTGCTCTTCTGTTAATAGCTCAATACCCATGGCATCAACCACATCCATTACACTATTTTCAGGTTTGAATTTTTTCCTTGATTCCAGAGCTTCACGATCGTAACAATAACTTCTGCGTCCTTTAGGGCTTTCCGGAGCACAGTCATAAAAAATATACTCGCCCAACTTTTTATCATAATTTACAACATCCGGTTCCCCACCTGTTTTTTCCATTTCATAAAGAGACCATAATTTTTCAGGACTCGCTTCAAGTCTTGTTTGAATATCCGTCCAATCAAGACCTTTATGGCGTTTCTTGTTTTCCTCAAACCGGGTTTGCAATCTTTCTAACAATTCTTCCTGTTGTTCTTCTGACAGATCGTATTTATTCATTTTATCAACTTTATTCATTTTCAATAAACTAAAATTACTCTACCCGTGCATAAAATATTTGCCAACGGAGTTGCCAGCGGCGTTGCCAAATTAGGCCAATGTCCTCAAATTATTCCAGTCACTGGTAAACGAGTCATGGTACTGGGTAAATATAATTTGCGACATAGCTTTTAATATGAAGAAAAATATTACTGGCATTAGGTCAAAATAAAACTATTAATTTATTATACTAAGCCATCGTATCAGATTAATTAATTAGACTTTAGTTATGAAACTTACCATTTCCAACCTTTCCAAAACGTATAAAAACGGGGTAAAAGCCCTCGATGATGTATCAATCGAAATTGAATCGGGTATGTTTGGGTTACTTGGTCCAAACGGTGCAGGTAAATCTACTCTGATGCGTACTATTGCCACACTTCAGGCTCCGGATACCGGCTCTCTCTTCCTTGATGATATTAACATCCTTGAAGACAAACAAAATCTCCGTAAGGTATTGGGATATCTTCCACAGGAATTTGGTGTGTATCCAAAAATGAATGCGGAAGAACTGCTTCACTATTTTGCCCGATTGAAAGGTATCGTAGATAAAAATGAACGAACGGAAATGGTAAATACCGCCCTGGAGGTTACCAACTTGTATGATGTTCGAAGTAAAAACGTAGCCGGCTATTCAGGCGGTATGAAACAACGTTTTGGAATTGCTCAATTACTTTTGAACGATCCCAAACTTATTATCGTGGATGAGCCAACAGCCGGCCTGGATCCTTCGGAACGGCATAGATTCCTCAATGTACTCCGGGAAATCGGAACAAATCATATTGTGATTTTTTCAACTCATATTGTAGATGATGTGAAAGAACTTTGCACCGACATGGCCATCATGAATGGGGGGCGAATCTTGAGTCACCATACTCCTAAAGAAGCCGTTAATGCACTTCAAGGACAGATATGGACTAAAATAATTAATCGAGATGACCTGGAATCACATGAAGGTCAGTTCAATGTAATCTCCTCCAATTTCAATCAGGATAACACATTGAACATTCGTGTACACGATTCCAAACAGCCCGATGAATCGTTCCAGCCCAAAGAACCGGATCTCGCAGACGTTTACTTTGTCACTTTGCGTGAAGAGAAAGAAGTAGTAGCCGCATAATCCAATAATCTGACCCATATGTTCTATTCTATTTTTTCTTTTGAAATCAGGTATTGGCTGCGTAATACGTCTTTCTATGTATATGCCGGTATCATGTTTGCCCTATCCTATTTCATAATGATTAGCGCAGCAGGATTCTTTGAAAGCCTGACCGTGAGTATGAATACGATTACGATTGTGAATTCACCTATTGCTATAAATGGGATACTGAACGAAATGGCCATCATCCTTTATTTCTTTTTACCGGCACTCATCGGTGGAACCATGTACCGGGATTATAAACACAATATGCACTCGGTTTTATACTCCTACCCATTCCAAAAATGGGAATATTTACTGGGGAAATTCACGGCCGGACTCACAGTTTCCACCATAGTTATGCTGGCCGCTGCTTTGGGCATTATCCTGGGTACGATCACTCCGGGTACCAATCCTGAAATCCTCGGCCCTTTCAACCTGTTGAGCTACATTCAGCCATTCCTCTATTATCTGATCCCAAATATGGTCTTTTTCGGGGCTATAGTATTTGCAGTAGTTGCATTCACGCGAAACATTAATGTGGCTTTTATTGTTATACTTGGATTTTTCCTGATCCAGATTTTTGCTCAAAATCTTACGGCTGACCTTGATAACAAAATGCTTGCCGCTCTTCTCGATCCTTATGGCTTTCAGGCAAATACTTATTATACCGAGTACTGGACAATTTTCGAGCAAAATGAAAATCCACTCCCCTGGGGAGAAGTAATATTATACAATCGGCTGATCTGGGCAGGATTGGGTCTCCTCATCTTTGGATTGGTTTACACTGCCTTTAGTTTTAAACAAGAGGCATATAGTTTCAGCTTCTTCCGAAACAAAAAAGGTGAAACGGTATCTAAAAAGAATTTCGGCAGTATTCTTAAAGTAACGATGCCGAAAGTGAATGTTAACTTCTCATTTATTGAAAACCTCAAGTTAGCATGGGAACTTGCCAAGGTTGATTTCCGATATATTGTAAGCGGATGGGCATTTATCATCATTGCATTGATTGGATTACTGATCTCGCTCAGTGTAATCCTTTTAGGTAGTGAAATTTTTGGGACAGATACCCTGCCTGTAACCTGGCAAATGCTTCAGCTTCCCGGAACTTTCTTTAGCCTTTTCATAAATATATTGACTTTTTTGTATGCGGGGATGCTCATTCACCGCAGTCGTGGTGATCATATGGATCAACTTATCCATGTAACTCCTACACCCAATTGGACTATTCTGTTTTCTAAGTTTCTGGCACTTGTACTGATGCAAATGGTACTGCTTTCAATCATTATGATTGCCGGCCTGAGTGTTCAGCTATACAATGGTTATTATAATTTTGAAATCGGTCTCTACCTATTTGATCTGTACGCGATCTCTCTTATTCATGTGGTTATCTGGGGATTATTATCCATTTTTATCCACAGCTTTTTCAAGAATTACTACATAGGGTTTATTCTATTGTTGATCGTCTCTATAGGAATTACATTTTTGGATCAAATTGGTATTGAACAGACACTATTCAAATTTAATCAGGCTCCCGGAACCGGGTATTCTGATATGAATGGATATGGCGCCTCACTCGCTCCTTATTTTGTTTATAAAATTTATTGGCTCTTTTTAGGTATCGCTTTTTATGTGATGGCCATTCTTTTCTTCAGAAGAGGTCTGCCGGGAAGTATCAAAGAACGTTTTCGGAATGCTGCAGATGCTTTTACTGCGAATCTCAAGATCATTTTTACACTTTCATTAATCGGATATCTGGGAATCGGAAGCTGGATCTATTACGTCAACAACGTCAAATACGACTATATTTCATCCCAGCAAAGCGAAATGCGAACTGCCAATTACGAGAAATTTTATGGCAAGTTTAATGACACTCCACAGCCGCGGATTGTATCGAGTAATATCAATTTGGATCTATATCCAGAGAGCCGCGATTTTAAAGTATCCGGCAGTTACATACTCGAAAATAAATCGGATGTGGCTATAGACTCTATTCATATTGATCATAACAACTATATCACTGTTTTTGAATTTGATCGTGGTTTTGAACTCGTATTGGAAGATGATACACTGAATTATGATATATACCGGCTCAACGAACCCATGATGCCGGGTGATTCACTCTTGTTCTCATTTACCCTTTCAAACAAACCAAATGAAATCCTCCGGAATCATTCTCCGGTACGTGGGAATGGTACATTCATAAACAACTTCATTTTTCCAAGAATCGGGTATCAGGAGTCCGGGGAATTGAGCAGCCGGGAGGCTCGTGAACGTTATGAACTTCCTCCCAAGGACAGAATGGCAGCTCCTACCGACAGCGTCGCACGGATGAATAACTATATCTCCAGTGATGCAGATTGGATCGATTTTGAGACAACCATCTCAACATCGCCCGAGCAAATTGCCATTGCACCCGGATATCTGCAAAATGAGTGGGAAGAAGACGGCCGGCGATTTTTCCACTATAAAATGGACAGTACAATCGTGAATTTTTACTCCTTTATTTCTGCAGAATTTGAAGTCGTTCGAGATCAATGGAATGACGTGAATATTGAGATCTATCATCATCCGGATCACACCTACAATCTGGGTTACATGATCGATGGAGTTAAAAAATCTCTTGATTATTACACCGAAAATTTCAGTCCGTATCAGTTCCGGCAGCTTCGCATTATAGAATTTCCACGTACGGGAGGCAGTTTTGCTCAATCATTTGCCAACACCGTTCCATATTCTGAAGCTGTCGGTTTTATAGCAGATGTGGACACTTCAAATAATGATGCTGTAAACTATCCTTTTAATATTACCGCTCACGAGGTGGCCCATCAGTGGTGGGCACATCAGGTAATCGGAGCGAATGTACAAGGTGCCACGATGCTCTCCGAAAGCCTTTCTGAATACAGTGCATTAAAAGTGCTGGAAAAGGAGTATGGTGTGCATCAAATGCGCCGGTTCCTGAAAGAAGCACTCGACACTTATTTAATAGGCCGAAGTGTAGAATCACAACGTGAATTGCCGCTTATTTACAATGAAAATCAGCAGTATATCCACTATCAAAAAGGTTCACTGGTATTTTATGCATTGAGTGATTATATCGGTGAAACTACTCTAAATGAGGCATTAAGCAGCTATATCGATAGATACGCTTTTCAGGAGCCTCCTTATACTATTGCTCTTGACTTGGTAGAGTATTTAAAAGAAGCGACTCCTGATTCGCTGCAATATCTCATTACAGATATGTTCGAGACGATAACACTGTATGAAAACCGTGTTGAAGAAGCATCATACACAGAAATTGACAGTACAACATTTGAAGTGAATATGACATTGCAAGCAATCAAATATAGAACCGGTGAAACGGGTGAGCGTATCTATCAGAATGAAGCCGGTGACAGTTTAGCAGTCGAAATAGAAGGGCGCCGGCGTCCGGTTGAATCCTTACCCCTCAACGATTGGATTGATGTGGGTGTATTTGGAGTGGATGAGAATGGAGATGAAACTGTGCTCTACCTTGAAAAACGGAAATTCACGGAGATCATGAACGAAATCACCGTAACTGTGAGTGAAGAACCTGTCTCAGTTGGTATTGATCCATATAATAAATTAATCGATACAATTTCAGATGATAACCGGCGCCCGCCTTCCAGGGAAGAGTAACTCACATTTTTTAGTTGGCTTGAACTCCTTCAAGTTGTTTAATGATAGCATCAACCATAATTTCTTGTTGTTTTTCTCGTGAAATATCCATGCAATTACACCGAGCCAGAAAACGCTTAATCCAATACGGATATATTTTCGTTTTTTTGTTGCCATTTAGAGCAGGATTAATTGCGGCTCTTCTGGGTTGTTAATCGGTTGAAGCCCAGTTAATTAAAAAATTGATTAATGTCTTACAATTGCCGGATTAATCCAACGGATTTGCCTCTATCCCTTCGAAAGTCATCTGAATCGGTTTTATGAATCCATTTTCATCAAAGTACATTTGGTCGATACTGACAACGCGGTGATGGGGATTATCTGTGTCCAGCGGACGGCGATGGTACACCATATAGTAATCTTCTTTATCCGGTGTAATAATGACTGAGTGATGTCCGGCTCCACGGGCAACAGTAGAATCCTGTTGCAGCACTTTTCCGATCCTTTCAAAAGGCCCTGTGGGTGAATCACCAATAGCATAAGCAACACTGTAGTTGGGGCCCATCCATCCGCCTTCTGACCACATGAAATAATACTTATCCTCTTTTTTGAATACAAAAGGTCCCTCCACGTAATCTTCCGGGGTTATTTCTTTGTAGTACTCTCCGTCATCAAAAGGCTCCAGACTGAGGAGATCATCGCTTAATTTCACCACATTACAATGGCGCCAGCCCCCATAAAACATATAAAACTGGCCATCGTCATCTTTAAATACAAACTGATCAATAGGCTGAGCTCCATTATGAAATTCATTAATCAGTGGCTCACCCAATGCATCTTTATACGGCCCTTCCGGACGATCGGCCACAGCGACACCAATGCCTCCATATTCATCATTACTCTGAATGTCATTAGCCGAAAAGAAAAGGTAATACTGATCATTAGCTTGAATAATGGATGGAGCCCACATTGAATAAGAAGCCCATTCAACGTCCTTAATATCCAATACTTTCGGGTGCTTTTCCCAGTTGACCAAATCTTTGGAAGAGAATGCATCAAAAAAAGTTTGAATCAGATATTGTTCGTTGATGGCTTGCGAACGGGCGGTGAGTTGTCTTTCGGTAAATATCGAGGATGTATCCGGTTCTCCGTAATGATCAGAATAGGTTGGAAAAATCCAGTATTCATCATTGAAAATGATGCCTTCGGGATCGGCATACCAGCCTTCAATCACAGGGTTGCCCGCTCGCTCAGTTTCAGATTCGGGTTCAGTTTGTGTACAAGAAGCGAAGAACATTAAAGCTAAGATGAATAGAAAAATATTTTTCATTGGTTAAACCGGGTAAAATTTGATTAATAACAGAGCCATCATACGCAATATGATTCGATTAAATGTATTCACACAACAGTTAATAATTAAATTGATAAATAACTGATAATGCTGCAAACCTGAATTTAATTCTCAGGATTAACTAATTCATCAGTTCCATTCCTGGTAATTCCCTATTTATGGTGAACACTTAATCCTGATCGCAGGAATCGAATTACCTTTACTTGATGATAAATATTATTCTTTTCCCAATTCAGAGTGCCCAATTAATCCTGAAGCAAAAGTCACGACTTCCGGATAGGTTCTCGATGTGTTTGATAATACAACTACCACCGTATTTGACCTCGGAATAATCATTAATTGACTTGTACTACCCGTCTGTGTACCGCTGTGTCCGATTACTAAATTTTCGTTCGGCGCAGGAGCGTAAAAATACCACCCAAATCCATACTTGTTGCCATCATATTCGACAGGTTGGCTTTCAAGCATTTGCTGAAATGTTTCTTGTCTAATTAATTTTTCTTGAAGCAAAGCATCACCAAATTTCAGAACATCTTCTAAGGTACTATAGAAACCGCCCCCGGGAACACGATTACTGAGATCGTTCTGTGATGCATTTCTGGTTCTCCTCCTTGCTTTATAATAAAGACACGATTTATTTGAATACTCACTATTTATAAGCTCGACGCCTGTATTATGCATTTCTGCAACATCCCAAATATTCGTTTGCATGTACTCCTCAAAGCTTACACCGGAAACTTCTTCTATGATTCGCCCTAAAATCACATATCCATAGGTGCTGTAGAAGTGTTTAGTACCCGGTTTAAACAGCAGTGGCCTGTCAATAAATACGTTCATTGCATCTTGAAGGGTCGGAAAATAAATCGAATTTTCAATTTCCTTTTCTCCATCATATTGGGGTATCCCTGCAGTATGTGCTAATAGTTGACGAATAGTAATATCCCCTTCCATTTTGTTTGGAAAATCAGGTAAATAGGTCTGAATCGGCACATCAAGGTTAATAAGATTTTGTTCTGCTAACTGCATAACGGCCACTGCGGTCATACTTTTACTAATGGATGCAATTCTTGTCAGAGTTATCACAGAAAATGGTACTTTATCATCTAAACAAGCATATCCTTCAGAATTAGACCACTTTATTTCTCCATTTATTGAGTAGCCGGCACTGACTCCAATATTCCCTTCCTCAGACACTAGTGCTTCTAAAGCCTGATCTGGATTGAAACTTTGTTGTGCGAATAATTGGGAGTTCAGTCCAAATAGGATTGTAATTAAGAATAGATATTGTTTTGTCATAGATCTATATATTTTGGAGAAGTCATCACTACTGCGTTATTTATTTAGCTTGATTATCTTAGTTGATCATCGCTTACTCACCACCTTCCGGACCATAAAATATAACCCAAACTGCCAAGTCTTTACTGTAATTTTCAAATCGATGCTCAATTCCTGCAGGTACAAAGATAAATGAGCCAGTCTCAACTTTGATAAGCTCTTCCCCATTATAGAATTGACCTTTCCCCCTGACTACAAAATAGATTTCATCTCTGGAATGTGGAGTTTGGACATCAACTTCATCAGGTGTATAGAGTTCAGCTTCCATTGAACCATGACTAAATACAGGAATTGCCAGATTACCTTCCGATGCAGGGCCCAGTTTCAGTGCTTCAAAGAAGCTAAAATGTTGTGCGACTTTATTCTTGCCCATATACACTCCCTGGATTATAAATTAGTGAAATGCAGATATTTTAACATTAAAACACAATCAGCAGCATAATTATAATAGGTTATTTTGACGTGTTATTTATCAATTTCTACTACAATTTTTCCCAAATGCTTACCCTCACCGAAGAATTGTATCAACTCAGGAATTTGATCAAACTCATAGGGCCCATCAATAACAGTTTTTAATTGTCCCTTTTCAACAAGTTTGGATATCTGGTCTAACCCTTCATTAGGCTTATGAATAAGTACACTCAGCTTTTTTCCTGTAAAAAGTGAGATGATCGAACCAAACAAAAATATTTCAATCAATCTGTACATCGATCCTCCAACTGTTATATAAGCGCCTTTTTTTTTGAGGGATCGTGCATATTTGAATACGGATCTGTTTGATTTTGCATCAAGGATAAGGTCATATTTTTCTCCGATGTCAGTAAAATCTACTTTTCTATAATCCATTACACGATCATATCCCAGCGATTTCATCATATCTAGTTTTTGTTCACTATCAACGCCGGTTACGTTTACCCCATAGGATTTTAGGATTTGAATTCCCAAAGTTCCGACACCGCCCCCGGCCCCATTGATTAAAACATTCTGCCCGGCTTTCACCTTACCCTTTTCAACAAGTCCCTGTAGTGCAAGTAACCCGGCATGTGGGAGTGCTGAAGCGTCATTATGACTTATACTGGGAGGTTTTCTGTGCAAGTCATTTTCAGGGACGCAAACATATTCGGCAAATCCTCCCATTCCACATTCCGACAGATCACAATATATTTCATCACCGATTTTAAAGGAACTCACTTGACCGCCAACCGCTTCGATTTTTCCGGAAACGTCTATCCCGGGAATATTGATTTTTGGCTTAAGCAAGCCGAAAAACAAACGAATCACAAATGGTTTACCTCTGACCATCCCCCAGTCCCAATCATTGATAGATGCTGAGTGAACTTTTACCAATACTTCATTGTCATTCGGAATCGGTTTTGCAACTTCACCAATTTCAAGAACATTCGGCAATCCGTATTCTTTTAATATTATTGCTTTCATTGATTTTTTGGTGCTTTAACGGATTGCCATTCAAGCGGTTTTGCCATTCCAGATTAAAAAAGTGATTAAAACTTTTAATTTCTAAAAATTTTAATGCCCTTTATTCAATCGATAAACGGCAAATTCCACTTGAAATACTTGTTAGACTTCAGTCCCTTAATTCGTTAGTTCAAATTTCATCAGTTTTCTTCCGCCTGCACAACTTCTCGTTTCGCTTCTTCAGCGAGTGCCCTTGCTTCGGGTGTGTTAAACGGAAAATAGTCCAGTACGTCGTATTCCCAAACGTACGAATCGCCTGTTAAATGTCGAGTAATTTACTATAAAGACTCCAAAATTGCACTTGGCCTCTTATCTTCAATTTTCATAAGTACTTTAGCCGGACTTTAAGGCTTGAGGGTATGCAAATAATGGCCCTGTGATTGTTAAATAACCCAAGAAAGGAACTCATCAGAAGGTCTATTTAGTTATGGGGCTCAGATGCATTGTTCTCCCGTTAGGAAGTCAATAAGGGGAAAAAGTTCATCTTTGTCGTATAACGTTGTAAATGCGGCTGAATACTGATAGTTTCTTAATATATTTTCAATTATAACACTACATCCACCGTCATGAAACGATTTTTGCTCATTCCGCTGATTCTATTCATCACATGTCCCACAAAAGCACAGAATCTGACGATCGACCCTGAAATCTATGAGATCACAGACTCTGTAAGTGCAGATCGCCTGGAGTCCGACATACGGACTCTTGCCGGGTTTGGTACCCGCCATACAATGTCTGATACTACCTCGGAAATCCGCGGAATCGGGGCGGCCAGGCGATGGATCAAAAGCGAGTTTGAAAAAATAAGCGGGAATTGCGGCGGCTGCCTGGAAGTTTATGAGCAGCGGACTCTGGTTGAGGGAGACCCTGACAGCCGTATTGATGAGGATACCTGGATCGTGAATGTATATGCTATCCTGAGGGGCCACACTCATCCGAACCGGTACATTATCATGAGCGGTGATATTGACAGTCGTATTACGGACGTTATGGATGCTGAAGGCGATTCACCGGGAGCCAACGACAACGCTTCAGGTATGGCCGGTGCGAAAGAAGCGGCACGCGTACTGTCGAACTATGAATTTGAAAACAGTATCCTCCTTGCCGGACTTTCAGGGGAAGAACAGGGCCTGTACGGTGGTGCACATATGGCAGAGATGGCCATCGTAGAAGGATGGGAAATCATCGGCGTGCTGAATAATGATATGATTGGTAATATTGAAGGAGTCGATGGGGTGATTGATAACCGAAGCTTCCGCATTTTTTCTGAACCATATTCAGCCGGGGCCACTTTGCGTGATCTGCAAATGAAGCGGTTTTATGGAGGAGAAAACGACGGTATTTCACGGCAGCTTGCCCGGTACGTCTATGAAACAACCAAGCTTTATCTGCCGGAAATGAACCCAATGCTTATCTACCGTCTCGACCGCTTCGGGCGCGGTGGACATCACCGGCCATTCAATGAAGCCGGATTTGCAGGGGTTCGCATCATGGAAGCGCATGAAAATTACAACCGCCAGCACGAAGACTTACGGGAAGAGGACGGAATCGCATACGGAGATGTGATCGAAGGAGTCAATTTTGACTATACCAGGAAACTGACCGCTGTTAATGTTGCTGTACTCGCCTCGCTGGCAAAAGCACCCCCGGAACCTGAAAATGTCGATATTCGCGGAGCTGTACGGCCCTCCACGACCCTTCAATGGGTAAAACCGGACAGTGTCACCATTAGGGGATATAAAATCTACTGGAGGGAAACTTCAAATCCCCTGTGGCAATATTCCAGGTATGTAGGAGATGTCGATGAATTTACTCTGGAGGGGATCGTAATCGATAATTACCTGTTCGGTGTTTCTGCTGTGGGTGAAAACGGCCATGAAAGTGTGGTGGTCTCCCCCGGATAAGTAATTTGAAAGAGACGGATGTACTGCAATAATTATGCAATCTAAATATCAGCGATTGGTGGTCAATTCCGTGATGAAATGCTGGTTTAAGGCCGATTTGTGGTTGCTCAAGAACTATTTATACGTCCTTGCTATGGGTTAATGCGGGATTTCAAGATGCTGTCACTTGCTGGCTTCATTTGTTAAATCATATTTGAAAAGCAAATTATATATCTCATAAAAGGTTTCCTCCTGTTCATCTCTTTCTATTGAAATATTCGTGAATAAGATTCTACCTATTCCGGTTTCTGGTGAAAAATACATTAATGTAGTTGTTCCAAAATCATTTCCCATATGCCCAATTAATCCTTCAAAGGATAAATCCCAGCAAATACCCTCCGTCAGCTCTTCTCCATCGAATTGCTTTCTCATCATATCTTGATATGATTTTCGGGTCATTATACTACTCTCCCCCTCCAACCCCTTCATCATTTCTTGCAAATATCTGGTCATATCGCTGACAGAACTATAAAGTCCGCCATCGGGATAGGTAATGATTCGATATTTCGGGACTTCATTGTAAAATTCATTGTAATATGTAACGTGATTATTGTTAGTTGCTTCCTCTAATTTCCAGGTTGAAGAATTCATACCTAAAGGGTTGAGAATTAATTCGTCTGTAAATACATCAAAGGATTTACCCGTTTTGATTTCAATAATAAGGGCTAATAAAGCAATTCCAAGATTGCTATAATCATACTTCTCTCCGGGTCTCTCATTTAGAAAAATTTGTTTTTCATACCATTCCCCACTGATTGCCAGTTTTTTTTCCAGAAACTCATTCATTGAATCCGTTTCCGTCTTATTGTAAAGAGGTAGTATCTCAATATAGTCGTCTGAAAACTTCTCTAATTCTAATGGTTTTTCAAACCGGTACCCTTTGTCAGAATTCTCAGTGTCTGCAATTGTGGAAGTATGAGTTGCCAGATGCCTGACCGTAATTTTTTCATTTGGATAAAATGGATTTTGCACTTCAAATGGTAGAATATCATTTATGGCATCATCTAATTTCAGTTTATTATCCTCAACAGATTTCATCAATGCAACTCCAACAAGTGTTTTGGTAATTGATGCAATGATTTGAACATTATCAACGCTGTAGGGAGACTTATTCTTCAACTTTGAATAACCAAATCCATTTTGAAATAAAATGTTGTCTTTAGTAAAAATTGATACAGCAAAACCTGGTAAAATCTCTTTCTTTTGAAATTCATTTAATTCTACAATTAAGGAATCAATAGCAAAGTTGGACGGGTCTTCTTGAACCACATACCCTTTTTCTTTGCAAGAAAAAAATAGGAATACCATTGCCATCCACAGCATTAATTTATCATTCATTTCAACAGTTTTATTTCCTTTTTCAGCTTGCAGAGGCTCAATATTTGCCCAATTCATCTAACAATCTCATCATAATAAATCCACTTGCATCAAAATATATTATTTCTCTGCAAATTCACCTTTGTAGCTACTAAGATTTAGCAGGTCATATTTTGAATCCAGCAAACTAAAATCTACTTCCTTATTTTTAAGATGCTTATCAAAAAACGATGTGACCAACTTACTGGTAATTTCAATACCCATCTCAGGTTCAATATCTCCGGCCTGATTCAGCATCTCCATTGGAATCATAAACGGAATATCCATAAAACTACTATGGCCGGTATTCAGGATCCTGGCTTCATAGAAAACATATTTACTTTTATGGATGTAGGCATGCGAATTCAGGTCTTCTTTTTCTTCAGGCCAGTCTGCAGAAATAAATAGAAAAGGATCTTCAAAAGAAGTATCCACAATACGTCCCCATTGCACACCGTCAATATTTGCACCTGCTTTGATCCTATTATCGGTAAGAAGTGTTTCTCCTGCTGCCCCACCGCCTCTAGAATGACCAAATACACCAATATTCGTAATATCTAGTTTTCCTTCGAAAAATCCAGAGTTATTCCAGGTATCTATTTGATCCACAACGCCTGTGAGATCTTCTGCCCAACGCTCTACAATATCTCTTACAAAATAGTTTTTCAAGCCTTTTTTTACAATAGGGTGACGGTCTTCAAAGGATAATCCCTCATTAAAGGATGCTATCACAGGTTCCATATCTTCCCATGTGCCCGATTCAATTTTTTGTGCATATTGATAATCAAAAAAGGTTTTGGTTCCATCAGGAAAAGTACTTCCTATGCTTTCATAAGTGTGATTTAGTGCAAAAACTATATATCCATGACTCACTATTTCTGACAATAAAGCGTAATAATTATTGGCTTTTGAATTATAACCATGTGAAAAAATGAGTACGGGAAATTTTTCATCAGCAATAGTAGCATCTCTGTACACGTGAGTGTTGACTTTATCCAGATAATTAAATGTCGAATTTGGCAGGCCATATTTCTGGGCAAAACCGTGCCTTCCTCCTTCATCAATATACGGATCCAAATGGCCATCACTATCGTGGGAAGGATACCAGACTTTTATCATCAATTTGCGTTTGTCGGTATCATCTTCAGTAATGATTTCTTCACGGTCAAGTTTCAGAAAAATATCCTTTGTTCCTACGGTGTAAGGGCCTTCAGGTTCAGGAAGATCAAAAACCGGTAAAACGGAAGGAAGAAAAATACCAATAACCAGTAAGAGCGTTAGGCCAATTCCCTTAAATACTTTGACTAGAGTTGAAGACCTGTTTTCAGATCGTCTTATGGAAGTGATCCAAGCGATCAACCATATCAAATAGGTTGGGATCATTTGCCATCGATAGCCATCAATTAAAAGGTGAAGTAACAGGAAAACTATTAGTACTCCAAGTACATATTTTCTTTCTATACTTTTCTGAACAAACAGATTTATTAACAGGTAAATAATTGATGTAGATAATAAGAGAATTTCAAATAATTGCATGACTGTTTTATTTTGATTTTATATTGAACAATATTAGCCATACAAAGTAATTGGGGCAATGTAGAATCCATGAAAAAACCTGCATTCTATCGATAAAACCACGGTTTAATTGGCTTTATCATCTTAAAGAGCCGAAGTCTTAGAAATGATGAGGCAAGGCAGCGACTAACGCTTGCATGCAGGTGCCTTTAATCGTTCGGATATCTATTATTTCTTTATTTTCGATATCGTTTCTCCAATTGACTTTGACGGCTTGTCCATACCTTTTATTGCAAAGTCAATTGCTTCTATAATCAATGCTTTAACTTTGGGGTTTCGATAATCTTTCGGACTCTTTACGTCTATATGTCTTATTAATTTACCCGTTCCTGTCAGAAGATTGTCAGGGTCTTTTAAAAGTGTTCCTTTGTTAAAACCCAAATTCAAATGGTTAGTATAAATAGGTAGCATACAAAACGCATCTGATAGTTTTTCAGAAATTGAAAAAACCGCAGTCAAAGCATGTGTATGATACAGGAGTTCATTACTGTCAGGATTCAATTCTAAAATGTATTCCCTTATGTCACAAAACAAGTCAATAACGTTTTGCTCCTTAAACCCTAATAAGAGCTGAAAGTCGGGATGTATTGGCCTCGATTTTGTCATTTTGTGTTGCTGTCGTATTGCATTGCACAAATCAGGTTTCCTTCCGTATCCAAAAACTTTGCAATCCAACCCACATTAGGAATAGCTGTTTTAGGCATTAGAAGTTGTCCTCCATTATTTTTAACCCGCTCAATAATTTCGTCCACATTCTCAACACTAATGGTACATTCCAGACCTATTAGTTTTTCAGGAACAGGGGAATAATTACGTGATTGCAAAGCTCCGATTAATTCCCCGTCCTTGGTTTTATCAGCTTTGATTTGTAGGAAGTCAGATTGACCGTAGGAGTTGAAACCCCAATCAAAAACTCCGTCATAAAAACTCTTTGCCCGTTCAATGTCATCAATGTGAATGGCAAAATGTGTCATCCTATTTTTCATATCTTTGAATTTTTATGGTTTCCGTGTCGTTTTCCAAACTGCCACATAACGGTTTGGCGGTTGTGCAGCCGGGCAAACGACTTAAAGCCGATCTGCAAACCTTAACCAGTAAGCACGAAGCCATTGTTATGTTTTGAATTTACTGAATTTCAAGCTTAACCTTCTTGCCCAATGCTTTCGCATATTTCGTGAGCGTAGAGAGTTTGATATCCTCGGCATGATTTTCCATTCTGGAAATGACTGATTTGGTGGTATTCAACTTTTCAGCAACATCTGCTTGTGTCGCTCCCATCTGTTCTCGAGCCTGACGAAGAATGACTCCAATTTTAAAGTTCAGATATCCTTCTTCGAAATTCTCAGCAAACTCCGGGCTTTCCGCTTTTTTCTGGTCAATAAATATTTCTAAATCGTCCTTTTTCATTGTCCTTTCCTCCTATAATAATTTCGTTTCCGCTCTTCGGCGGTTTCAATTTCCTGCTTGGGAACTTTATTCGTCTTCTTGGCAAATCCGCAGGTTAATACGATTAACTTCAAACCATCAAAAAAACCGAGTAATCGAAATGTGTTATTGCCAATGGTTGCACGGACCTCCCAAATATCATCTGTGCATTTAAGCTTTTTTAAATATTGTGTTGGCACCTGTTCCAGATCCCGAACCACGCGTAATGTCCATGCAATCTTTTTGGATTGCTTTTCAGGAAGTTCCTTTAAGAAATCTTCCACCGGACAATTACCGGTCTCGGTTCTATAGAACTTAATAACGCGCATTAACTAAAGTTAGCATATATGCGAACATTGTCAAGTGGTAAAATGAAAAGGAGCTGCGAAATTTATAAAGAGTTTAGTACTGATTGAGAAACATAACAGCCCAGCATTTAAGCGGCGAGGCGACCAATGTAAAAGTCTAGCAGCCACACATAACTCGTCTGCATGATGCCCTTGTTAACCATC
>TARA_R100001143_G_scaffold801_7_pt1 | contig 27585 bp, 22 predicted proteins | sample TARA_R100001143 | Tara Oceans TARA_R100001143 (sample SAMEA2621300) | marine metagenome | biome: marine biome (ENVO:00000447); feature: mesopelagic zone (ENVO:00000213); material: "saline water (ENVO:00002010), including plankton (ENVO:xxxxxxxx)" | depth 800 m | reverse complement strand
CACGCCAAAGTCGAACGACCCGCGAAACGCCTCCGGGGCGGAGGTAGGGATCGGGTTCGCGCCGTAGAAATACTTGATCACCTCTTGCAACACGATCGCCAGACCGAAGGTTACCAGAATCTGGTCGGCATGGGGGCGCTTGTAGAAATGTTTGATCAACCCGCGCTCCATGACAAAGCCGATGGCCAGCATGATCGGAACGGCAAAGAGGATCGACAGGGGAACGGACCAATCCAGCATCCAGGCACCGGCGGTCTCTCCGAACCAGTCCTTGATATAGAGAATGTCCTCGTATTTCGGCTTGCCCAGAAAATCGACGCCGGAGGGTTCCGATGCCTTGTGGCTGAGCGTGAAAATCTTGCTTAGCGTGACGGCGCAGAAGGCACCGATCATGAACAGCGCCCCATGGGCAAAGTTCACGACACCCAGCGTGCCGAAAATCAACGTCAGACCAAGCGCGATGAGCGCATAGGCTGAACCTTTGTCCAACCCGTTAAGAAGTTGCAAAAGAATGGCGTCCATCGCGGTGCCCTCGAATTTTTAAGAAGTGAAAGGCGGAAAAGCCCGCCGGCAAGGTAAGGCAGGGGTCGCCCCCTGCCTTAGACTTGGTTTACGCGCCGGGGTTGCAGTCGCCCAACTCGCCGCCCGCAAACATCGGGTGGTCAGGTGCATAGGTGACCTGATCGGCTGGGGTGACTTCGACGATTTCCACGAGATCGAATTCATTCTCGGGGTTCTCTTTGCCGCGCACGACCACAACGTCCTTAAAGCACTGGTGGTCATCGGCGCGGTACAGCGTCGGGCCGTTGCCCAGACCGTCGAATTCGAACCCGGCAAGGGCTTCGCCGACGGCGCAGGGGTTGAACGATCCGGCACGGGCCACCGCATCCGCATACAGCAGCGTCTGCGCATAGCAGGTCTGAGCCGCCTGGCTGGGGGGGAAGCCGTATTTTTCGCCGAAGGACTGAACGAAAGCGTTGGTGCCTTTGTAGCGGTCTCCCATCTGGTTCTCGAGCTTCCAGTCCCAGTTCTGCGAGCCGACGATACCGGTGATATTCTCACCCGCACCACGGGCCATCAGCTCTGAATAAAGCGGCACGACGATTTCGAAGTTCTTGCCGTTCACCTGCTTTTCGCGCAGGCCGAACTGCACGGCGTTGGTCAGCGAGTTGACCATGTTTCCGCCGTAGTGGTTGAGCACCAGAACATCCGCACCGGAGTTCAGGACAGGCGCGATATAGGACGAGAAGTCGGTCGCGGCGAGCGGCGTGCGCACGTCGTTGATGGTTTCCCAGCCCATGGCTTCGGTCGCGGCCTGAATGGATTCCTGCTGCGTCCAGCCCCATGTGTAGTCGGCTGTCAGGCTGTAGACCTTACGGTCGTCGCCATAGAGGTTCTTCAGCACCGGTGCCAAAGCCGCAGCGGACATATAGGCGTTGAAGAAGTGACGGAAGCCATTGGCTTTCTTGTCTTTACCCGTGGTGTCGTTCGAATGGGTCAGACCCGCCATAAAGATCACGCCGGCCTCTTGGCACAGGCCCTGCACAGCAACCGCCACGCCCGAGCTTGAGCCGCCCGAGATCATGATCGCGCCGTCTTTCTGGATCATCGACTGCGCCGATGCGCGGGCCGCGTCCGATTTGGTCTGCGTGTCGCCGGTCACGAACTGGACTTTCTTGCCCATGATCCCGTTACCTTCCAGCGCCTTCGAGCTGAAGGTGTTCAGCATACCGCCGTCGCCCTGACCGTTCAGGTGCTCGACCGCCAGCTCGAACGCGCGCAGCTCGTCTGCGCCTTCGTCCGCGTAGGGGCCTGATTGGGGTACGTTAAAGCCAAGCGTCACCGTGTCGCCCGTTGGCGCGTTGGTAAAGCCGGAATGCGCGGCCGCGCTTAGATACGTCGGCAGCGCCAGACCGGCCCCGGCAGCAGCGCCGGTTTTGATCACGCCACGACGCGTCAAGTTAGAAAATGACATGTATTTCCTCCCAAATGTTGAAATCACGGCCCGATTATTTTTCCGGGTCCATGATGCACAGAGGTGCAAATATGATATGAGAGGAAAACTGAAAACCGATCAACAAGCCCCTTGATAAAAACAACTATTCTGTAAATATATTCGCACAGGTTGAGGGGGAGTTGTAAATTTAATGATATTGCAGCGCAGAAAGCCGTTGATAACGCGATATAATTCGCGCGGGGGTGCCACGTGACCCGCGACGCGCTGACCGGCAGCCGCATCCGTGAACGTCGGGTGATGGCGGGGCAGAAACAGGCGGACCTTGCCAAGCGGATCGGCATCTCGGCCAGCTATCTGAATCTTATCGAACACAACCGTCGCAGAATCGGCGGGAAACTGCTTCTTAACATCGCCGCCGCCCTTGGGGTGGAGCCGACGGCGTTGACCGAAGGGGCCGAGGCGGCGCTGATCGCCACCCTGCGCGAGGCGGCGGATGATGCGCGGCTCAGCGGGCCAGAGGCGACCCGCGCCGATGAATTTGCCGGGCGGTTCCCCGGCTGGGCCGATGTGCTGGCCAACGCACAGCGCCGGATCGCCACGTTGGAGCGTACGGTCGAAACCCTGACCGACCGGCTGGCCCATGACCCGCATCTGGCGGCCTCTATGCACGAACTGCTGACGACCGCTGCCGCGATCCGGTCCACCGCGTCGATTTTGGCCGATACCAAAACGCTTGAACCCGAATGGCGCGACCGGTTTCACATCAACATCGATCAGGACAGCCGTCGCCTTGCCGATAGCGCGCAGGCGCTGGTGGGCTATCTTGAGGCCGACCCCGAAATTACCCCCGCCGCCGATTCCCCGCAAGAGGAGGTAGAGGCGTTTCTGGCCGCACATCGCTATCGTTTTGCCACGCTTGAGGTCACCGAAGGGGATGCGGATGCTATCGACAAACTGATCCAGACCGCCCCCGAACTGCAAAGCGTGGCCGCGCGTCACATCGCGCGCGATGTGTTGCAGCAGATCGCCATCGATGCCGAAGCCCTGCCGATCACGCGGCTGACACAGGCGCTTGACCGGCTTGGACTGGACCCCGTGGCGCTTGGTGCAGAGCTGCGCCAGCCCGTGGCCCGCGTCTTGCGGCGCATGGCGACGGTGCCGGAACTGGGGGCAGGGCTGGTGATCTGCGACCGGTCGGGCACGTTGATCTTTCGCAAATCCATCGACGGTTTCGTCGTGCCGCGCTTTGGAGCCTGTTGCCCGCTTTGGCCGCTGTTCGCCGTTCTGGGCAGCCCGGGCATGGTACAGAAACAACGGGTTGCGCAATTGGGGCGGGGCCATTCTGCTTTTGACTGTTTTGCCACCTGCGAAACGCAGAATGTGCGCGATTACAACGCGGTACCCTTACTTCATTCGGTGATGTTGATCCTGCCCGCAGGGCCGGACAGCGCGCCCGCGCTTGATGTGGGGGCCACCTGTCGCGTCTGCCCGCGCGCGGCCTGTCCGGCGCGGCGCGAACCGTCGATCCTGAATGACGGGGTATAGCGCGGGGCAACAGGCTTTTGACAGGGCAGGGTTTTCCGTGCATCTTGCCGCTCGGCCTACCGAGATCGCGGCACAAGCGACCAGGGCCACAGGGAGGGATTTTGCCAATGGGCAAGCATGTGGTGCTCGTGGAAGACGAGACGAACATCGCCGAGGCGATACGATTTTTACTCGGCCGTGAGGGCTGGCGCGTCGAAACGCTGGCCAATGGCGCGACAGCCGTGGAGGTGATCCGCAAGGCCAGCCCCGATCTGGTGATGCTGGATGTGATGCTGCCGGGCAAAAGCGGTTTCGAAATCCTGAAGGAACTGCGGGCGGATGCCGCGCTGGCCGATCTGCCGATCCTGATGCTGACCGCCCGCGGCCAGACCCGCGACCGCGAAATCGCGCTAGAGGCCGGGGTCAGCCGGTTTATGACCAAACCGTTTTCCAACGCCGATATGCTGGCAGCCGTGCGCGATCTGACCGCCGCAGGCACCGCAAAAGCATGAGCAAGCCCCCCGGCTCGCCGCTGTTTCTGGAACGGCGCAGCTACCGGTTTCGCCGCATGATGGATGCCGTCCGGCTGCTGCCCTTGCTGGTGCTGGCCTTCTGGATGGTGCCGCTGCTCTGGCCTGTGCAGGATGCCCCCGTCGGCGCGGCCGTGCCCATGTCGCACGCGCTGCGCTATGTCTTTGGCGTCTGGCTGGCGGGCATCGTCTTGTGCTTTCTGCTCTGGCGGCGCACGGCGCGGCAGATCGCTCAGGAAGCTCAAGACTGATGGTGTCACTGAACCAGTTGGTCGCGGTCTGTCTGCTTTACGTGGTCGGGCTCTTTGCCGTGGCCTTCGCGGCAGAGCGTGCGGCGGCACGGGGGCGGGGCGACTGGCTGTTGCGCTCTCCGCTGGTCTATACGCTGTCGCTGTCGATCTATTGCACCGCCTGGACCTTTTACGGCGCCGTTGGCTATGCCGCGCGGTCGGGGTTGGAATTTGTGACGATCTACCTTGGCCCGTCGCTGGTGATGATCGGCTGGTGGTGGGTGCTGCGGCGGTTGGTGCGCATCGGGCGGTCACATCGGGTGACCTCTGTCGCGGATCTGATTTCCTCGCGCTACGGCAAATCGAACCTGCTGGCGATCTTGGTCACCATCATGGCGGTGATCGGGGTGACGCCCTATATCGCGCTGCAACTTCAATCGGTTACCCTGTCCCTGTCGATCTTTGCCAGCGCCGAGCCGGGGGTGACACCGGGCAGCGACCCGCTGAATTCCGCACAGGCGGCCTTTTGGGTCGCGGTGGGGCTGGCGCTATTCACCGTGCTCTTCGGCACCCGCAATCTCAACGTGAACGAACGCCACCACGGCGTGGTCATCGCCATCGCTGTCGAGGCGGTGGTCAAGCTGCTGGCCCTACTGGCCGTCGGCGTTTTCGTGGTCTGGGGGCTGGCGGGCGGCGTCGATCAGGCGCTGGCGCAGATCGACCGGTCGGCCCTTGGTCAATGGCAGGTCGAGGGCGGCCGTTGGGCCGCGCTGACGCTGCTGGCCGCTGCCGCCTTCATCTGCCTGCCGCGGATGTTTCAGGTGCTGGTGGTGGAGAATGACGACGAACGTCACCTGCAAACCGCCAGCTGGGCCTTCCCGCTGTATCTCATGCTGATGAGCCTGTTTGTCGTGCCGATTGCCGTGGTCGGGCTGGACCTGCTGCCCGAAGGGTCGAACCCCGATCTGTTCGTGCTGAGCCTGCCGCTCAGCCAAGGGCAGAACAGCCTTGCGATGTTTGCCTTTCTGGGGGGCTTTTCCTCGGCCACGTCGATGGTGATCGTGGCGACGCTGGCGCTGTCGACGATGGTGAGCAACCATATCGTCATGCCGATCTGGCTCACCTACGGGCAGAACTCGGTGCAGCAATCGGGTGATGTGCGTCATGTGGTGATCCTGTCGCGGCGGCTGTCGATCCTGCTGATCATCTCGCTGGGGTATTTCTATTACCGCCTGTCGGGCGGCGGCGGTGCGTTGGCGGCGATCGGGACGATCTCTTTCGGGGGGGTCGCGCAGTTCCTGCCGGTGTTGCTGGGCGGTATCTTCTGGCGCGGAGCCACGCGCACGGGGGCCGTCTGCGGGCTAAGCGTGGGCTTCGCGATCTGGGTCTATACGATGCTCTTGCCCAGCTTTGGCGCAGGCGCGGCGCTATCGGTTGCGACCTTTCAGGACGGGCTGTTCGGTATGACCTGGCTGCGCCCCGAAGCCTTGTTTGGAATCAACGGTTTGGACCCCACTGTTCACGCAGTGATCTGGAGCCTTTCGCTCAATGCGCTGGTCTTTGTCGCCGTGTCCCTGTTCAGCTTTCCCGCCCCTGTCGAGCGGCTGCAAGGCGCGCAATTTGTCAATATCTTCGACCATTCCACCGCCGCCCGCGGGTGGAGCGCGTCTGTCGCGGCCAGCGAGGATCTGATGATCATGGCGCAGCGGATTTTGGGCCCCGCCGAGGCGCAGGGATTTTTCCGCGCGCAAGCCCAGTTGCAGGAAAAATCGGATGGTTTGCCAGAGCCCACGCCGCGTTTTGTCCAGGCGCTGGAGCGTGAATTGGCGGCCTCGGTCGGGGCGGCGACGGCCCATGCGATGGTGTCGCAGCTGGTCGGCGGTGCCTCTGTCTCGGTGCAGGATCTGCTGGCGGTGGCGGACGAATCGGCGCAGATGCTGGAGTATTCAAGCCAGCTTGAAATCAAGTCGCGCGAGCTGACCGATACCGCCGCGAAGCTGCGCCGCGCCAATGATAAGCTGACGCAACTGTCGCATCAGAAAGACAGTTTTCTGAGCCAGATCAGCCATGAATTGCGCACGCCCATGACCTCTATCCGGTCGTTCTCCGAGATTCTGCGCGACGCCCAAGGGCTCGGCCCCGAGGAAAAGACGCGCTATGCCTCGATCATCCACTCCGAAACCATCCGGCTGACGCGGTTGCTGGACGATCTGCTGGACCTGTCTGTGCTGGAAAACGGCGAGGTGTCGTTGAACCGTCAGCGCGGGTCGCTGCGCGATGTGTTGGATCAGGCGGTGACCACAGCGCGCGCCGCCAACACCCGCGCGATCACCATTGACCGCGATCTGGCGGGCGAGGAGGTGATGTTGGAGACGGATCTGGACCGGCTGGTGCAGGTTTTCATCAACCTTATCACAAATGCGCAGAAGTATTGCGTTGCCGACGACCCGAAGCTGTCGATCCGCGCCCACCAGCAGGGGCCTCGCATCATTGTGGACCTGATCGACAATGGCGCGGGGATCGATGCTGCGTCTCAGGAATTGATTTTCGAAAAGTTTAGTCGTTTGCCCGGGCAGGGCGGCGAGGGGGCCGGTCTGGGACTGGCGATATGCCGCGAGATTATCAAACGTTTGCAGGGGGATATCTCGTATCTCACCGAGGTGTCGGGCACCGGTTTTCGGGTTGAACTGCCGTTGGCGCAGAACGGGGTCTAGGGCGATTTTTTCGGTTCTCTAGAGGGAATCGTAACCTCTCTGCGTCATTTCATAGGGGTGAAATGGCAGTGAAGGAGGCGTGCGATGGGGTAAGGGATGTGAGTTTTGCCACATGATGCCGGTGACATCAGTCGCGGGGGGACAGCGCCGTCTTGGCGCTATCCGTTGGTATGGCTTCTGCAACGGCGCGGTTGGCCTGATCCTTGGTGGATCGACCGGTGGCGCGTTGACTTCGGCGCGTCGACCCGTGTCGCGTTGCGGTTACGCGTAGGGGGCGCTGAGCACGCCGCGCATGTGGCTTAGATCGTAGCCACCGGCCCGTGCGGCCTCAATCAGCGCGTCTGCCGGTTGTTCGCCTGCCTGACCCAAGGCCCAAGCGATGGTCGACCGTGTGCCCGAGGCGCAATAGGCCAGAACAACCTCGTCCTGCGCCACGCCGATCTCGCGGTTACGGGCAATGACATCTGGGGTCATCGTTTGGTGCGTCAGCTCTTGCACCGCAAAGCGCAGTCCAGCCGCCTCTGCCGCGGCCTGGATGGCGGCATGCTGATGGCTGGGGGGCACTTCCGCGTCGGGACGGTTGCACAGGATCAAGGTAACGCCAGCCTCTTTGATCGCCTCCATATCGGAGGGGTCGATCTGAGGGGCAGCAAAGAAGCGGGGGGTGATTTGACGAATATCCATAGTTTGACTTATCCAGCCGCCCGCGTTGTGTCTAGTATCCGCCGCGCTTTGGGGGCGATCATCATACCCGCCAGCATGGTGATCAGAAAAATCAGGCCGCCCAAGCCGCCATACCCAAGCGACGCCAGCGCAGGCCCCGGGCACAGCCCGACCAGCCCCCAGCCCGCGCCGAAGAGCACGGCCCCCACGATCAGCTTGCGGTCCAGCCGCGGGTCGGGGCGTTCGGGGAAGTCACCGCCCACCACGGGCCGCCGCCCACGGGTCAGCGCCCAAGCGGCCGCCATCGGCAAAATGGCCCCGCCCATGACAAAGGCGAGCGTCGGATCCCAATCCCCGAAGAAATCCAGAAACCCCTGGACCTTTTGGGTATCGGTCATGCCCGACAGATATAGCCCGGTGCCAAACAAGGCCCCGGCGAGGGCGGCAAGCATATTGCGCATCTCAGACCCCTCCGACCAGGGCGCGCAGGGCGACAACCATCAGCGCGCCTGCCGCGATATAAACGAGCGTGGCAACGATACCGCGCGGGCTCAGCCGCGAAATGCCGCAGACCCCGTGACCCGAGGTGCAGCCATTGCCGATGCGCGTGCCCAGCCCGACCAGAAGACCGGCCGCGCCGACCAGCCACAGGTTCTCTGTCAGGTTGGTGGTCGCAGGGACGGGTGCAAAGAACGCGATCACCGCAGGGAAGATGATCAGCGCCGCCAGAAAGCTGCCGCGTTCGGCCCAAGCGCCACGCGCCGATCCGTCCACCAACCCGCCGATAATGCCGCTGGCCCCCATGATGCGGCCGTTGCCCAACAGGTAGACTGCAGCGCCGCTGCCAATCATCAGCCCGCCAATCAGGCCCCAAATCCAATCTGCTTCAATCATATGCTATATCGCCCTTTCGTACCGCCGTGAGCGGCGGATGTCGGGAAAACATATAATGAATGCTGAATGTGTGGCAAGCCGCTAGCGCGAGGTTGACGCTGTGTCGGTCTCTGGGCGTTTGTTATCTATAGAGACAGGGGCAGAAAGTGGCCGTCACCTGCCTTAGCCGAGGATGATACCGACCACGACCATCATCAGCCCGATCACCGACAGCAGCAATGCGCCAAGGTTCATCGGCAGCACTTTTTGTAGGACGATCCGCATCTCTTCTTCGGGCAGGGCCGCGCGTTTGGCACGGGCCACGCGCAGGATACACCAGACAAGCCCGACCAACCCTACAAAGGAGATCGCCGCGCCCGCCCAGATCAGGACGTCAAAGAGTGAAAGAGATGCATTTTCCATAGGCCGCGAGCTATCCGAATTCCGCCCAATGGGCAAGAGTGGCTTGCGGCAGCGCAGGCACGCGGGTAGTCAATGCGCTCACCCATTCAAGACATAGGACGCCCCAGATGAGCGACAGTGCCACCAATCCCGAATCCCAAGACGCCATCGGTGATGCCACATATCGCGTGACCGCGAATGAGCTGCGCCAGTTCGTAGAGCGGATCGAACGGCTGGATGCCGAGAAGAAAGACCTCGCCGAACAGCAAAAAGAGGTCATGGCCGAAGCGAAATCCCGCGGTTACGACACCAAGGTGCTGCGCAAGATCATCGCTCTGCGCAAACGTGAAGCCGATGATATCGCCGAAGAAGAAGCCGTGCTTGAGATGTATAAAGAAATTCTCGGTATGACTTAAAACCGTTTTAAAGCATTGACTTTGGTTAGACTGCACGTATTCTGCGTGCAGTCTAAAACCGATTCAAAGGCAAGTTGTTGAATGGCATTTTTCGTGGAGCCCAACAACGAGCGCTCAAAAGAGCTTGGGGTGGGGCACTTAGCCCATATTCCTGTTATTTGGACATGCGACTGGGAGCTAATGGAGGAGGCTTCGAAGTTCCTGATCGACCGTGGGACCGGTAAATGGTCCCCCAGCCATAGGATCAGTTCTGAGTATGCTGACAGACGGAAGTTGTCGGCGGGAACAATGCGCAACCTGGGTCGCGATCTAGAGAGCTTCCTTACCTATTGCGAGCGGAGAAGTTTGGATTGGCGGTTGTTGAGTTACGAACACCTCCTCGACACCTACCAAGCCGATATGAAATCCGGCTTTCATTTGCTTGGGGGAAGCCCGCTTGCGCCGGGAACTATAAACCGTCGTATTGGGTCTACCTGCGAATTTCTATTGTATTGTGCACATCATGGTTGGCGCGGTGTTTTCGAAGTTGCTCAAGAAAATGTCCAGAGATCAACAAGCTCGCACAATCATTCAGTTGCTCACCGTCGTGTCGGGAAAGTTCGAAAGAACCCAGCCGAGCTAAGACTGCCATCACGATCCGAAATTAAGATTTGGCTCGATGCCATACTGGATGGTTACGGTGGCGCAGTAGGGGTAACCGCCTACTTGATGTGCCGGATGGTTCTCGAAACGAATATGCGGGCAGAAGAAGTCCTCCTATTCAGAGCCGACCAGCTGCAGAAGGCTCTGAGTGAAAGTCGATCTCGGTCGGATCGGCATGGGGTGTTTGTAAGTATTTGTTTCGGAACGAAAGGCGGTCGAACTCCAGGTGATGATACTAAAAGAGGTATCTCTCGTCGTGTTTTTTTCTCGAAAGAATGGTTGAATAGACTTGACCAGTACTCGAAAATAACTCGAAAAATCGCTTTGATGAGACGTAAGTCAGACCATCCTAACGCCGCCTTGCCAGAAGAGCTTTTTCTATCGCCCAGTACAGGTAGCGCATATTCTTATCAGCGGTTCCGAGAGTTTTGGATACACAAAGGGCTTAAGGTCAATGCAATGCCCTTTGAAGGGTGGACACCTCACGGGGGGCGGCACGCATGGGCATGCTATCAGATGCTTGATAGAATGGACGAGCAGTTCGATAGGCTGAGCGCGGAAGGTCAAATTATGAATGGTAAAGGTCATAAACCCTCACTAGAGCTGACTGTTAACCTTAGCCGTAGCCTCATTGACACTCATATCCGTCCCTTAATGGGGCACATTTCAGCGGAAACTACCGAACTCTACCTTCGGTGGATCGTTCATCAAGTTGGTGCAGAAGAGTATATTGGAAAATGGTCAACGTGGTTGGATCATGATGGGGTGGATGAGTGAACAAAGTCACAAAACATCAAAAAAATAGCCGTGAGTTGAAAGAAGCAAGCGCGGACTTTATACAACAAGTTTCAACGATAGGATCGAACTCTCTTAAGTGGGAAGTTGGGGATTCTTCGACAGGGTATTTCGATGTTGATTTAACAAGTCTGAGCGACGGCGACGCTTTAGCAGGCATTCTAGGTAGGCCAGAGCTTGCTAACGAGATTGCGACTCATTTCCGGCCATGGTGCCACGGTAAGGCAAAATCGACAGTCAAAAGGCAGGTGAAGTCGCTTAAGGTCTTCTTCCGATTTCTAACTGACCATCAGAATAATTTTGGCGAGGATATTAGAAATTCACTACAATTGAATTCAGTGCATGGAGAAGCCTTTAAAGGCTGGGTGCTTCTCAATGTGGATGCCAACCTATACGAGAAACGTCATAATATCTTGAGGGTGGAAAAGTGGCTAAATATGGCCAGAGCAATTCACCAAAGTGGAGATTTATTGTGGCCTACAATTGAACCAGGCCGAACCATACAAGCGCATCAAGACGTTGATCCTCGCGCAATTAAGGCCGTGTATACTGTCTCGAAACGTGTAAAGGACGATAATTCTGCAAAACAAATTGAAGGCCTTGAGGTGATTAGTTCTGGTAGAAAGGCCGGAATCGTTAATGACCGAAGTGCAGTTTCGTTGTATTGTCGCTCACGTATACAGAAAAGAGTTTCCGAGGGGGTTGATATTGCGCCTGAAGATGCCCGAATGCTGAGTTCTTTTGTAAATAAACGTTTTTACAAATCTTTAGAGCATTTTTACAGACAGCATGTGCCGCTAGCAAAAGATTCACTCGCTTCCTATATGCTAGTGACAATGCACACAGGTTGGCTAGATACTACCCGGGAAATTTGCGTTGTAGACGATGTTTTTAATGAGTATGAAGGGTGGTATGTAGACCGGACGCCTAATACTACAGGTGGGGGATCGAATAGATTAGGTTCTGTAATCATCCTATCGCAGGACCATAGCTCTGCTGATGAGGATGAATTCAAAGACGCAGAAGATGTAATGGCCCAGATAAGCGTACAGCGACCCAAAACGGGACGCCTTGTTAGCGCTCTATCGAATAAAAAGTCGTTGTACCATCCGTTTCGCGTGATTAAGGCTCAAATCGAGAGAACAAGGTTTCTTAGAGAGCTTTTACGCCAAATTCGCAGTGAAATTTTATCCATTCCCAATGGTTCCATTACACAGAAAAGAAGCTTGTTTGAGGTCGAGCGCAAACTTCGATCACCTTGGATCTTTTGGAACCCTAAGGGGCTTGGTCATAAGGCGGTTGGTATTATCGACGGGGCCGATCCAGTTGCAGCTCAGTTTAAAAGGCACATGGTTCCTGAGGTATGCAAACACCTAGTGCGCAAACAAGATCACGACCTTATAGCCTCAATTAAGGCGCTCGTCCCTAGCGATATCCGCGACGGGTTTGCTTCTTTCCTGTATGATAGCTCTGGTGGAAACATATTCGTCGTACAGCATGGTCTTGGTCACGCTAGTGCTAGCACAGCACGCCACTATCTTCGGCAAAAGCGGCAAATTAGGGAAAATTTTTCGGTATATAGGAAAATGTGTCAGACAGTTTTCAGCGAAGTGCGTGAAAATCGCCAAGTTGACCCAACCATCATCAGCCTAGCTTCAAGTCCACTTGGTGTGGGAAATCGGGACCGTGAGCTTTTGAGAGAGTTTCGATCTCGCTACGGCAACGGATGCGCCGACCCAATCAACCCACCCGAGAATATTGCTCCAAATCATATTTCAGGGTCGTTGTGCGCCTCACAAAGGTGCATTTTATGCAGTCACGCTCGTCTTACTACTGATGCCATCCTGCCTCTCGCAAGGCGATTAGCCGAATTGAAATCGTTAGCGAGAGTAATACCAGCTCATCGATTTATTACATCATCTTTCGAACTGGAAAGGCAAGCGATTGAGATCGTTCGAGAGGAGACCTATGCTAAGTATAAAGAGATGTTCGACAATGAACTGAAATTACACACACAGGCGCTATTGAATGGAACCGAAAAAGTATTTGATGATATGCCCCTTGGCACTATTCCTGCAATGATTGAAATTGATAAATCTGGCGGACTGCCCGAATGAATGCCTCTGTCTCTTATTACCCTTCTTTTGAAGACCATTCTTCAAAGATTTTTTCGAATAAAGATGATCTGAAATCGGAAAATATCTGGACGATGCCGTGGGGAGATATCGCTCACCTTCAGATTTTACCAGGTTATAAGTTGGATGACGACCTAATAGTTGTTCCCGAAGAATGGGTGCCACTTAACAAGCGGCATTTGGGAAAAAGAACAATCGATTTTAGTAAGGCTGTTCCGGCGGGCTGGTCGCGAGACGATCAGAAAAGCGAAATGGCGATAAGACGATTGAAAAGAATATGTTTCTTAGATCTAACTCAGACAGTCAGTAGTAAGAGGGGGCGGTCCTCCCCTTGCCAGCCATTAACTTGGGTATCAAAAAGTAAGCTTTTGCTAAATGTGGCAAAAGATGCGTTGTTAATGCAAGATCGTCGTCCAGCAGACCCATCATGTTGCTCAGATGGTGGTCCCATTTTCCAGAATTTGACTCCTGAGATGTTCGCAATACTGCGGTCGCAGCATAAAAATTTTTTCCAAATGAACGTTGCTCGCCTGAACGGTCTCAAAAGGTCAGACCGATTTGATGATTGGCCGGCTATTGATGTGCCAAGTTATCGGTTTGATCAAGAAGTTATACGTCCTTTCTCAGATGCTGCGCTTACTCAAATCCTTCGTGCGTGCTTTTTCTTGGGTGACATTCAAGAAGATCTTGAAAATTGCTGGCGCGAAATATCCTCTATCAAAGCTGATGCAAATGGGCGGACAAGCAAAAGGTTTCTGGAGCCTTACAAAAAGTCAGTTCTTGCTGAATGGCATGGTAGGATTCTCCATCCTGGGTTTCATTTTCCTTTTGCTTTCAATGTTACGTCAACCGACCGGAAGTCGGAAGCTATCAAATCTTGGCCTCTTAAAACCCCCTCCAGCATTCATTCCTTTCTAAGGCTGTGCCAAGCAGCAAATGCGCAGATTGTTCATCTAGCGATGGCCGGCCGTGTTGGAGAATTGATTTCGCTCCAACGCGAGCCACTTGAGGTCTTCAACGGGAATGGCCTTCTAAACGGCTTCACATTTAAGCAAAATGGCTCTCTTACTGGAGTGCAGCGGCAGTGGCCCATACCAACCTTCGCAGTCGAAGCCATACGCCGCCAGACTAGGCTGCTCACCACAATGGAACACCTAGGGGCCGGGCTTTGGATGCTAAACCACAATAATAAGTCTGGCTCAGCGGCACTTGACTCAGTCATGACCCATTTCGGAAAAAGAGTGCAGTTACTTGATGGCAGAACTTTAGAAGATGTAGACAACCTCTTAACGTCCCATCGGTTCAGGAAAACAATGGCGCGGTTAGTTGGGCTCACGCTAGAGGGGGCTAGCGGAGTCCTATATGACGTTCTTGGACACACGAATATGGATGTAACTCTCGGTTATATGCTTTCTGACCCTGAGTTTCAGGCCGATGCAGACTTGGTGCGGCGTGAAGTCCAGGCCGTCCGCCGCAAAGAAATAGCAGCTGAGCTCGACGATTGTGGGGGACTGGCAGCTGAATCAATCCGAGAAGCGCGAGATGAGTTACGCGCGCGTGGAATTCACGAAGATCTGGGCGAGGACAACGTCGAGCTGCTCGTTACAATTATGCCGGCTTTACAACAGGTGGGCCCGAACCGTTTTTGTACGGCAACGTCTAAAGACAAAGGCCTTTGCTCAAAGGTTACTGGTCAGCGAGACGTGGGCGCTTGCAGTTCGAGCTGTATGTATCGCCTAGAAAGAGCTGCGGCTCGCAAAGACGCAAAAGACGCAATTCACAGTGCTCTAGATCTTATAGTGACTGAGAAAAATATAGGGACAAGAGCATTTTACCATGGCCAGATTGTCGCTAAAATTGCTGTCTTTGACGGTCTATTGGATGAATTTACTGGTGATCCGCGTCTGGTGCAGGCCTTTGAAGGCTGCGATAGAAAAATTTTTGCCAATCTCAGACCAGAAACACTTAAGAAATTACTTGCGCAAGTAGACCCTACATGAGTGAGAAAAAAAAATTAGGCACTGATTTGACGCGATACCAAAAGGAGCGTTCCAAGGAGGCACGCGCATCGATATTATCAACCCTAAGGAAAATTGAGAAGGAACTTTCAGACCAAGGCTTTTATTCAGATCCCGAAGATAGCACCAAGGAAAAAAGACTTACTTTAACTGAGATCCAGAAGCGTGCCGGGGTGAGTGATGCATTTTTGCGCAACGAAAAGCATCGTGACCTCCGCGATATCGTTCAAGACTGGCTGCATGTCCAAAAAAGAGAGCATAATACAACAAAGTCGCGAAAAAAGAAGGATACGCGCGATAAGATTGAGTTCTATGAAAAGGCGTTGAGTAGTGTTTCTTCGGAGGCGCAAGCTTGGCTTCTCGAAAAATCCCATCTAAACACGGAATTAGAAAAACTGAGGAGCGAAGTGAAATTAATAAGATCAAAAAACAAAATAGTCGGCATATAATTTAAAATCCATAAGCCAGTGGGGCTTTGTTGATGGCGTGGATGATTAAGTCGTATCGTCGTCGCAACTGAACCGCTGTGCCCACTTAGAGAATTCGTCTGATACTTGTGTTGGATCATTTAGTTCCCCCACGATAGCATCCAACATTTCAATAAGGTTATTCGGCATCCCTTGATCTGAGATGTCAGCCCTAAAAAGGGCGTAGCCGTCAAGCGCATTGTGCTCGTACGCTGCTGAAAGCACGGTGAAAAACGTATGGGTGTCGATGCTCCAAGCGCATTTCATTACATTGTTCCAGGCCTCTAGATCATAAGGGCACTGGATGCCGCAAAGTAAAAAATGGTGTAAAGCGTCCTCAAAATTTGATCTCTTTGCGCACGACACTCCTACGTTGAAATTTGAAATGGCGTCCAACGCGTTGGCTTCTATCAGTATTTTTTGATAATCTTGCTCTTGTTGTGCTTCTCGAACTTCAAGGCTCTGGAGCATTTTTGAAGATTCGTGCCAACGAACAACCAGATTTGTGCGGTATTTTTCAAGAAGCCATTCGCAGACTGATAGCTTCATCACTGAGCTAAATTTTTCAGGGCTGAGCCGTTGTGAATCTGCGGCGGTTTTGTAAGACTTCGCTGCCATTTTAACTTCGCCCGAGAGCAGTTGAGCATCACCCAATCTGTGCCAGTCTGTCGCCGACGATGCGTCGGTGATCGCTGCTTCATAAAGTTTATAGGCTGGTCGATAGTGCCGGGAATTGTAAAGGGCACCACCGAATTCTTGAAGGAAGTAGTCGGAGGTCAAATACTCAGGGCGAAGCTTTCGGGCTTGGTTGTAGTACCAAACTGCATCGGCAAAATTTGCAGTTTGGAGAGCTGCATTACCTTGATTATAGAAAGTTGCGGCTGCGGGACCTTGCATGTTGTTCAGAATGGCAAACTGCCGAACCGCGTTGAACCAATCTTGAAGCCAATCTCTAGCGTCCGATTTTTGTGAGGCGCTGACTAATGCCACGGTCAACATCGCGTTCGCAGGTGATGAGGGGTCCTCTAGGCCATTTAACAAGGCAAAGCTGACTAAATCAGAAGGAACCGACTGTAGAGCGAAAGTTGCACGAAAAGCGATAAACTTATGGGGGGCGATAAGCTTGTGTTGCAGGATCGCATTTGCAATCGCTTGGGCTTGAGGTGTGCACCCCATATCCGAGCTTGCGATACATGCACCGTAAAGCAATGCAGTAAAAAGTTCGCCGCTCAATGTGCCCTTAGGGATTTCGATGTCTATCAGCTGGCCGCATCTAATCGTGATCGAACTATCTATTTGGGAGATTTGCAACGGGAGATGTCGATCATCTGGTGGGGTGTCCGCGGGTACAATCGTTCCGCATATTGCTGCTGCCTGCTGGATGGCCAATCTTAACTCGAAGGTTGTTGACGCTCCAAGGTTTGTGGCTTCTACTTTGAGTGAGACAAGTCCGTGTGCGTCCAAATTTTTAGCGCGCCGGGCGATCATTAGGTCTGACGCTAAAGTAGTTAGAGTACTGTCATTCCATTTTTGATCGACGGAAAAATGGACCGTTAAGGATTCTTGTGCCTCTTGCTTAGGGCTTGGACGGATTTCAAAGTGCCATTTACAATGAAATTCACCTGTCGGCCTGCAGAAGCGAACCAACAGTGTCGGTACATCTAGCTGGTGGAAATAGCGAAGCTGCTCCAGGCTGAGAGTTGTGCTGGTTTCCTTTTTTGTGTCATCGGTGCCTCGCAGTTGAACATAGAACATGAGGCCAGTGGCGGTCCCGTCTGTCTCAAAAACTTCAACTTCCAAGTCTGTCCCGTAATCAGATGACTTTGGGCGTGAAACCCACGCATCGGGAAGCAATCTGTCAAATTGCCTCCGGCTAGCATCTTCAATTTGATGGTTATTATGGCGTTTGGGCAATCAGATATCTCAAGCTTATTTGAACACTGCACTAAAAATCTGACACCTTAGCGTTGCCTTGGCAAGAGGACCCAGCAATCGCAAATTGTGAGTTCAGACCAATCCAGATTGTGCCATCGCAGCGCAGGTCGGCTGTGCAGGCTGCAATTGCAACATAACTGTCAGCGGTCGGACGGCGGCTTGGGGCCGTTCGTGTTCATCAGCCTCAAAGGGCGAAGTGTGGACTTCCTCCGCAATGGTGAGTTGGGTGCAATTAACAGCAAGATCTGGCATTTGCACAGTCATGAAGCTGGTGTTTTATACACAAGTGGTGCAGCATCTTTCACATAAAATATAGCGGCGCGACTGCAGTTCATTAGCGTGGCGAGTTAATGAATTCGCGCTTGTGTAGGTTGAATGCCCCGACGGATTCAAAGCATATGATAACTTACACTTGCTAAATAGATTTTCGTCTTTTCTGAACAGAAATTTAATATTAATTGAGGCTTCCATGAAGATTACACCGGCATCACTTACACTGAACCAACTCTTGGGTTCGGCAAATGAAAAATTTGTCATACCCTCATACCAGCGACGCTACTCTTGGAGGGAGCGGCAGCTTTTCGATCTCATTAACGATGTTAATGTTCTTGAGGGAAATGACTCTCATTTACTTGGCAGTATTGTATGTCTGACTGGTGATCACGTGGCAGGCATAAATTCTCTTGAACTAGTTGATGGACAGCAACGGTTAACGACAATCAGTATCATTCTTGAGTGCCTCCGGACGAGATTTAAAAACGAAGATGCACAAGAGCATGTTCAAGAGCTCGACCGCCTCCTAGCCGCAAAGCCGTATAATGGAGATTCTGTTCAAAAAATCGCATTGGACACGATGGATAGCGTTGAGTTTAAACAGCATGTAAAATCGGCAACTGAGGAAACCGAAGTACATTTTTTGAATCCTCAATTGCATGATGCGTTCGTTAACACTCGGGAGTGGGTCGCTGACGAAAAATTGGATGATCTTTTTGCATTTAAATATCGCTTGTTGAACCAAGCATTCGTAGTCCGTCTCGATGTAAGCGCGGCCAAAGACGCATTTAAACTCTTCGAAACGATCAATAATCGCGGTTTGCGACTAAGCGCGACCGACCTTATAAAAAACTTCGTCCTTGGAAATGCCGCTCGGTTTGGGCCCGTTTCACTCAACGCAGCAAAGGTAAGCTGGTCTAAGCTGACCCAGCATTTAGATAGAGTGGACTCCGATGCCTTCTTTCGCTTTTTCCTCATTGCTCGCCTTGCAACCCGTTTAACTAAAAACCAAGTTGTATCAGAATTCCAAAGTTATTTCATGAATACAGTGTCTGAAGCGAAAGTGCTTCCAGATCGGTATTGGTATGGAAATGAAGAAGAGGCCGATGAACATCACGAGGGTGAAGACACCTCAGATTCTGAAACGATGGCCGACTTTGAAGAAACTGCCTCGAAAGCGATTCCATTTGAAGAATTTATGACGAGCTTGGTCAAGTCAGCCAAGGTCTATAGCGAGATAGTCAATCAACGTACCGGCGATGCTAGAATTGACAGGCATCTGCGCAATCTTCGAATGATTAAAGCGAGTCAGACCTACGGCTTTTTGATGCATCTTCGTGCAAGTGGGACAAGTAAAAATACCTTCATTGAAGTCTTAAAGTTAACGGAAAGTTTCATTCTTCGTAGACATGTTTGTCGGGAACGCGCAAACGATACTGAGGCCTTGTTCGCCAAGCTTTGTAATTCTAATCCTAGAACACCAATACCTGAGTTGCTGGCCGCGTACCGTGAAGAATGTCCAACTGACGAAAAATTTGCAGCCGAGTTTGCGAATGCTGCATTCACTTCAAACATCATTGATCGCGCAAGGTATTGTCTCGAACAATTGGAACTTGAGAAGCATGGCAAGCATGCGGAACTTGGAGTTCTTGGCACCGAATCTGTCCACGTAGAGCACATTATTCCAAAGCGAATCTCTACCAAGAAAAGTTTTGAGCTTTTTGGAAATTGGGAGAAATATTTGGGAAATGGGGCGCATACTAAGCATTCGAAGTATGTCAACAAAATAGGAAATTTAACGTTGTTCTCGGGAACGCTGAATATCGTGGCGTCAAACAATCCGTTTAAGATGAAAAAACAAGGATATAAGGCTTCATCAATCCTTATGACTAAGGAACTTTCTAAGATGAAAAGCTTTGGGTTTAGTCAGGTAGATGTTCGTTCCAAAGACTTGGCTGAAAGGGCTGTGCTCCGTTGGCCGACACCATAACTCTGGACTGTGAGCTATCAAGGCATGCTGCCAGTCCAGGGGTGAAACGCGGAGGGATGAAAGCCCTGTCAGCCAGCCATGCGTCATGTAATTTCCACATTGGTTAAACCAAGGGCTGGAAAAACTGTGTTATTTTGGCAGTTTTTTTGTACTGTTTCATATCACGGTCCACTTCGGTGAAGTTGCTCCGCATTATGGAAGACACAGCCAATGTTCGCTAAATGCCGTTGTCGTCAATCGACGTGAGGGGCGGAAAACGGCCCTTCGCTGCCGACGCTGATACAGCCTAGATCTGTTTCGGAAGCAGACGTTCATACTGGCAACTTAACAAGTATGACCATTCAACCCATTCGGTGGAAAATACATATTTACTGCTCCGGAGGGACTATCCAAGTAGATAAACCGAGTGACTAAATAGGTTGTGCCTATGTACACAACCAGACACATGATGTTGTATAAGGCGACGATACTCGGAAAGTCTGGTTCCTATGCTCAATACATTTTTGACGGAAGTGCTGTTAATCGCAGGCCTAGGGGCATTTTTAGATAACGTCTTCATAAATAAGGAGGAAAGACAGAAGATCGAAGTTTACCTCGAAAGCGGGCCAAAAGATTTGGCGCTGAACGTTAGGTTCTCCCGCTTCCTCGAACGTGCGCATTCGATCATTTTTGCAAGATTTTTCTCGGGAAGATTGCTTTCCTTCAGTTTTCTCTTTCCCGCAGCTCTGATTTCTATAGTGTCATTTTCTGCTGTATTGGGGGTGCAGATATATTTTTTCCCTGAACAGTTCTCCCAGATTAGGTATGATGCGACGCAATACGGGATTTTCGCTGCATTCATCGCATTTAATATACTCTTTGACTATGCCACCATTATTCAGACGAAGATCTTTATTGAAGCTTCTTTAACTGCAAATAGTATCGTCCGTGCGGTAGTCTTTATTGGCTCTGATCTGATAGTCACGATGAACACTTTCATTCTGAGCTATGCGTTTTTCATACTTCTCGCAGTTCAGGTTTTTGTTGCAGATACAAAAACAGCTTCAATTATTCTTTTGGATGCTACAGAGGCTCAGACTATCGATCCAGGCACTCAAAAGAGCTTTCTATCCGAGTATGATGGGCGGGCCTTTGTAGATAGAATTAGATTTAACGGGCGCATCAGTGGAGCCTTGATGCCAAACCGTGATCAAGGTCAAGCACGACAAACCGTTGTCTTCTATTACTCTACGTTTGACCCGCAAGCGGCCCAGATTCAGGCGGCTATTCTCGCCAATCTAACCAACCTGAACTTGACTGACATGGATGTTGAAGAAGTTCAGGAGGAACAAACAGTTAGAGAATACTATGAGACGCTGCTTGGAACGCGTTCAGAGCTTGAAAGGGCTCTGGATGGAGATGTTGAGGGTGGAACCTTGTACCTATTGACTTTTGGCGTTGACGGTTCTGTTGTCAGAAACGGTTCTCTGGAGGCGGCCTATACAGCGTCATTCTATCTTGCGGATCAGTTGGAAGACGCGTTTCCAATATCGCTCCTCGGACCGATGGAACTCCCTACCCTAAATTCCCTTATCGAAGACGCGGTGGGAACTCCTATACCGAACCTTCCAACTGTTATATGTTTCGACAATAACTCTCCGGTTGGCCGATTTCAGATTAGTCAAGTAAATGACAACTTGCTCGAACGTTGTAGTGATTTTATTCTATTTCAGCCCATCTGGCAGGGTTCATTTGACAAAGACTTGACGCTAGTTGGAAGGGACACAGATGGGTACAGGGTTCCGTTCAATACACTACTGATTACAAGCATTTTGCCCACGGCGTTCTTCTACATGGCCATAATGCTGCTAGCCATTGCCACGGTTTTCTACTCTAAGTTGATAAAAGGCACGAAACGAATGAAGAAATTCTTTTTAAGAGCCCCTCTAGCGATTTCAGGATTCATTTTAGGTGCGGTCCTTAGCCTCACTGGAGTGATCTAAGGCATGGATGAAGGGCCGGTTTGGCTAAGCTGCGCCGCAGCCTCCGATCATTAAGCGAACGGCAGCCCAGGGCGGTCGTGTTACTCGTGCACTATATGCAGAGGGTGTACCTGCTAAGGTGGCTCTTCATTTTCGAAGAAGTTGTCATTCGCGTGTGGGATACGCCTACTCTCAAGATCCGCCATGGATCAAGGTCGGGAACGCGCATATAGCGGCATTTGCAAAGTCGCGATGACAAGCTAAGCAGCCAGACGCGACTGGCCGCTAGGACAATTACGTTCTGCCACGTAGCCGCGTCAAAGCATTCGAATTGCCGCTGTTTATGCGTCTTTCCCAAGCATGAAAACTTGGATGCCGCAAGGTAAATGAAACTGACGTCAGAGATCATTGGCCTTGTGGATCATTGCGACCAGCTCATTAATCTTGTCCCGCAAATCCAAAGTTCCCAACGTAGCGGGCTTGCCGCAGATTATCTGAGCCGCACCGACTTTGTCGCCACTTTTGTAGGTCGATAACCTATCCGCATCTTTTGGGTTTTCTCGAAAGAAATAAAACGCATGGTCATACCGACCGGTTTTACCAGCTTTCTTGTATAATCGTGGGTGAAGTATTTCTAAAGCTGATTGAAGATCGTCCCCATCGACGTAATTCTCAACCTCTCGACCTGCGGTTACCCAGACGACCCCTGACCCTTCGTTCATTTCTTCTACGATCCGTTGGGCATGAGGCTTGAGCACGTCATCATCTGAATTCTTGTCGCTGTCGAGAATAATCGCCATATTCCGATTCAGTTTTCGCAGGGCAATAAATTCGTTTAATGCATCATATGATGCGCTTATATGACTGATAAGCGCGCCACCATAGAACATGATTGTGTAGTGGATACCTTCCTTTAGCCGATCATCCGCTGCGTTAAGCCAATGATTCAGGTAAATTCTGTCAGAGGGGCCTTCGACCCAAATAACGGAGTTAGTTTGCAAAATATCTGACGCCTGATATCCAAGATCATCCAAAATCCTTCCACGATCTTCACCGGTGACTACTGGATTAATTCGCGTTTGCTGACTATCATTCGTGACATGAAACACGTTAGCGTTTGGTGTATCTACAAAAGCCGAAGAGTGAGTTGCTATAAAATATTGGCTTGATGTAAAGTCTCTGAGATAATTAATAAGTTTTCTCTGGAGCAATGGGTGTAAGTGAATTTCCGGTTCTTCAAGGCACATTATGCTTTTATCGTAAATTGTGCAAAATGCCGCAATCAGGATGACTTCGTGAATACCAGTACCAAGTGAGGAAAGCGGTAGCACCTTGTTATCCATGTGGATGAGCAGATGCTCTCTACCACTTGGAACTTCTAGGGTCGCTTCAGATTTGCCTGTGACGGTTCTGAGGAAGTTGGTAATATGTGAGAATTTCTCTCGATCTTCCTGTTTGTCCCAAGCAGGATTTTGAAGGGTGGCAAGGTGATCAATCAACCCACGACCACTTAAATCTTCAAAGCTCTCTCCCGTTAAACCGAGCGCTCGTTTTGCGGGGATTAGATGAACATTAGGCACACCTGGAACGCACAATTTAGCCAAAAGAGCCATCGTTTGAGGGAACCAGTGTTCTTTATATCCGCCGTTGGTGGAGCCGGTCAATCTTGTCCAAAGTTTCTGCCATTTTACATCCCAGTTTTCAGCTTCTTCTGCCGTCACGTTCGGAACTATGTTCCAGTCTTTTTTGTCAGTGACTGAGGTTACCCAAATTTGATCATAATGGCTCAATTTATCAAATAAGATTTCGATCTGATCATCAAACCGATTATCCGCTACCGCGCCTGGTTTGTTTGCAGTCCCTCGAACTAGATCTAATGCTTTATCCATGACGTCTTGCTTGTTTTTTCCAAGCGCGACGAAAAATCGCCCTGACTGTTGACCTCGATGTTCTTCCAGTCCGTTCAACGTTTTCGGCACTTTGCCATCAACAACAGTCCTCAGATGGGAAGCCAGAAGGTTGAGCAAGATTGATTTTCCGGAATTATTCGCGCCTATGAAAAAATTCATTTTTGAGAAGGGAGCGACGTACTGGGTTTCGTCGCCCATACCGCGGTAGTAGCGAACAGCTACACCATCTAAGAAAACGCTCATATCTGAAACCTCTTAACTTCTATTGAATTCGTATCCTTTTCTTTGCTTCAATCCAATGGTCCATCGCCAATTCGGATTATGCCAAAGAAATATGACAAAGTGCATTGATGCACTATTTCGCTATATGTCGACCAGACTGCAAACCGCGTAGAGCCACCACAATGCGACAGCTATGTTTCTCTGTTATTTCCGTAGACGACGACAAATTTGCGCCCCTAGCAATCGTCCGCTTTCCGTCTGTCAGTAGGCAGGGCCAACTGATGCAGGTGCAGAACGAAGGTCTTGTTAGGGGGGGGGGACGGTCATCAGCAGTTCCCAGCCTGGCGGAAGAGGGCGGTGTGCCAGAAAAGAAGAAACTGCTGCGACACCGCATGTCCACTGCGAGCCCACAGTAGCCTTTAGGGCTCGGCATGGCAAATTCCAATGGCATCAACGAAGCTCCAACCTGTCGAACATCTTCTCCAAGATCTTACCCATGGATCCCGTTGTCTGATGTTTAAAATAGATAATGAACCCGCAGATTATGATGCTGACTGCGTTTGAAATGTATTGGTTGAGTTCATCGTCATCCCTTAACGCATATTTAAGCTTTAGCGGTCCGTAAATGCATCTGTTTCTTCGATTCTTTAGATATCGGATTGCGGATGCCAAATTTTTATGACCATTCGATGCATGCTTCACTACCTCATCAACCGCGTCGTCAGTCGCCTGATCAAATCCTCCGACGCCTTCGCCGATAGTTACAACCGTTTCAAACGGATCACGAATAATCGCTGTATGACCAGCTATTGGGAAATAGCATGTAATACTTGGATTTTTTCCTTCCCGAGCAATTCTGACCCTCAGCCCGTCTCTGACAAGTTCTTCGCGAAAATAGTAGTGAATGATTGCCATGCACAGGAGAAAAATTTTTACCTTATCTCCGTGATTTTGAAGCTTTCCGTAGTCAGGAAGACCGTAGTTCTTGGATAAAAATGCGTGGTAAAGGAATGATGACGCTTCCTCTTCGGCAGTCAGACAAGCAAATAGTCCCAACGGTTCTTCCCGCAGCAATCTAGCCTGTCTGATAGAGTCTTGAACACCTCCGAGAGCCTTCTGCATCGCTTGGTTCTGAGAGAACGCCGAGGAAAATGAGGCGAGGTATTCTACAACATCAACATTTTTGGGAATTTCAAGCGGAATGCCGGGTCCGCTGCCAATTGGTCGCTCCATATCGTCTTTTCCTTTTCTCAATACGTGCGATCTATTCTGGCGTCTGTGAATAAAGCAAGGGTCCGGGGTTTTGATCAACTTATTTATTCTAAAATGAGTTTGGATGAGATGTAGCTCGGAGCGCGTGATCGCGATGTCAATCGTCCGGTTCCCGTTCGATGCGTGTCGGATACCCAGAAATCCCACGTGGTTGAACCAATTGCAGCGAATGGAAGCCCAGTCCCCACAGCCGCCCGCTGGCCAATTTAAATGCTGCGTGATGTGTCCAGAGGCTGTCTCAGGGAAGCTGTAAGGCAGCTTTCGGATTACCATTCTACGGCGGCTGTGAGCCTTTCGCTAGTTTTTTCAAATATCGTTTCCTGCGCACAAACAACCTTGGTTTGCACCCCGGCATGAGAACCGTCGCCCTACAACAGCCTGAAACTACGCCTCTATATTTTATGCTTAGAGCCTTTGCAGACAGCCTAGGCCTGCGGAGGCATTTCCTATCGTTCTTTGGAGCGACACTATTAACCGCCAATTGATCTCGCAATATTTGCGGGTTGGGTTCCGCTAATTTAGAGCGTCTTTTTTGACGCCGTTTCCATTAACCTAAGCATTCAGCTTACGCGAATATCATGGCGTTGCGGTTCGGTGTGTGACACCTTTCAGGTATGATCGAATACCAAACGCTCGCTGACGACCATCCCGACCTTTTACAGTCACCGCTGCTACGGGCAGCTCTTCTGACCTTGCAATATACGCAAGAACACGGATCGATAAGGATCACCAAAAACAAGGCGTTCAAGCGTACCTTCGTTCATTGGGCTGTACAGAAATTTGACTGGCCAGGGGAAGGTGCGGATGAGGTGTTCCGTTATCATAAGGTGGTCAATGAAGCCGACTTCGTGCCGCTCGAAGTGCTGCACTTCCTGCTGATCGAATTACGTCTGGGTCGCCACTTCAAAGACGAGTTCCGGCTCACCAAGCGTGGCAAAGAATTGGCCCAAACCCCTGGGCGTGTGTTTGCCGAATTGATCCCTTATTTTGTACACCAGATAGATCACTCCTCTTATGCGCGCTTTGATGACCAACCCTTCGGTAATTGGGATGTCTGGATGAATGTGATTAACGTGGAGGCCGATCACGGCATTAGCGATGTTGCCCTATACCAAAAGTTCTATGGCGCATCGGAGAGTGACCGCAATGCTGCCAGGCGGGACATATACGCCTTTAAGGCCTGCGTTTTACGACCGCTTGAATGGGCCGGACTGCTGATGTCGACCCAAGACCAAGGCTCGGAAATGCACGCTGTCCACGTGTTTAAAAGCCCGCTCTGGCGCAGTGTTTTGAAGTTAGACACCGACGATATGCTTCAATCGGTACCCTTGCAGTGAGGCACTCCTCACCTTCTGTAAGCACAGCAGGGGCTCAGGGCGCTATCCTCCATCGTCGATTTAGCAAACTCGGTTCGTTCTGACGCCAGTCTCCTTTCCGCATTACCCCAAACCAAACTTGACATCGGGCAGGTGAATCGCAGATTTTAGAACAAATAGAGAACAGTCAGGATTCCCATGCCAGTTTACCCAGTTGATGAGCCCGTCCACACACCACACCAATCTGTTCGAATTGTCAGCGCCCCAGTCAGCGCCGGTTTTCCTTCGCCAGCTGGGGACGACCTCGAAGACGAGATCGACCCTATAGCATGGGTCGTGCGCCATCCTGCATCGACATTTTGGTGGCGCGTAGAAGGGGATTGCCTTTGGGACGCTGGGATACGTGACGGAGACATCATCGCCGTAGATCGTGCTGGCAAACGCCGTATTGGGCGAGCCGTACTGGCCGTGGTAGATGGTGCTGTCACAGCAAAGATCCTGCGTAAGCGAGGTGACAGATATTACCTCGCTCCTGCGAATAGCCAGGAGCAGTTCCCCGACGTCGAATTGACAGAGGATAGTGAGATCTGGGGTGTCATCGCAGGTGTCGTGCGGCGCTACGACCTCGCATGAAGCGGCCTGTTGCCATCAGTGACAGTGCCAACTTCTATGTAAGCGCTGAGCGTATATTCGATCCAACCCTAAAGAACGTTCCGGTGATCGTGCTGTCCAACAATGACGGCTGCGCCATAGCGCGCAGCGATGAGGCCAAGGCCTTGGGGATCAAGATGGGCACTCCGCTGCATCACATCCGCGATAAGGTTGATGCTCATGGTATCCGCGTCTTCAGCTCCAACTACACCCTCTATGGCGACATCTCTCGTCGGGTGGTAGAGGTCTACGAAGACTTCACCCCGAACGTCGAGATCTATTCCATCGATGAATGCTTCCTCGACTTCGTCGGGTTCAAGGATCGCACTGCACATGCCATGGCGCTGCGTGCAGCGGTCCTAAGGAGAGTAGGGGTGCCAGTACGTATCGGCATCGCCCCCACGAAGACACTTGCGAAATGTGCAAATGATATCGCCAAGAGGAACCCTATCTTCGCAGGCGTCCTGGATATGATGGACGAGAGCCTGGCAAACTGGCTGCTGCCACGCGTGCCAGTCGGGGATATCTGGGGCGTTGGTCGCAAGACCACCGACAAGTTGAAGGCCCTGGGTGTGGACACGGCAGCTGATCTTCGTGATCTGCCGATCCGGCAAGCAAGGGCTGTCGGCACTGTGGTGCTGGAGAGGATCGTGCTGGAGTTACAGGGTGAGGCGTGTCTCGCCTTTGAG
>TARA_R100001143_G_C3361105_1_pt1 | contig 27792 bp, 18 predicted proteins | sample TARA_R100001143 | Tara Oceans TARA_R100001143 (sample SAMEA2621300) | marine metagenome | biome: marine biome (ENVO:00000447); feature: mesopelagic zone (ENVO:00000213); material: "saline water (ENVO:00002010), including plankton (ENVO:xxxxxxxx)" | depth 800 m | reverse complement strand
TAGAAATTAAAACGTTAAATAATCAGGGTTTTTCAAAGCCCCCTAAACATATATGAGAAGTACTAAGATAAAATTGTATAAGGTTTTTTCAATTTTTAGTTCAACCCTGACTAAAATAAATAATTTTTATTTAAAGGAACTATTTGAGATCTGAAAAGCATTGATTAAGATGATTGTACAAGTCTCATTTATGACAGATCTACTTAAAATACCATATTCTTTGCTAAGGCCGCTTTATGAAAAGACGAGTCTTCACACCGGTGTGATTTCAGAATTGAGTGATGCGGAATTAAGAATGGCTTATTCTCACTGCAGGGCCATTACACGTACTCATGCAAAGACATTTTATATGGCTACCCGTTTTTTGCCATATCATAAGCAGAGAAGCATTTTTGCAATTTATGGATTGTGTCGATATTTGGATGATCTGGTCGATGAAGCTGAAGATCTGATATTTCAGAAAAAAATAAGCAGGGTTGAAGTATTTGAAAAATTAGAGTCATTTAAGAAAAAACTAGTCAATACATATCGCGGTGTTGAACATAATGACCCGATATTGGTCGCTTTTTCAGATGTTTTAAATCGATATAGCATATCCATTGAGCTGCCACTGACCCTTCTGGACGGTGTTAGCACTGATCTCACTAAAAACAGATATGAAACCTTTGAAGAACTTCATGACTATTCTTATAAAGTTGCCTCTGTTGTTGGACTAATGACCAGTGAAATATTTGGATACAATGATAAAAAGGCACTGGATCATGCAGTTGATTTGGGCATTGCCATGCAGTTAACCAACATTTTACGAGACGTTGGTGAAGATTTAAGAAAAAATAGAATTTATCTTCCTCAAGAAGACCTCCTTAACTTTAATATTAGTGAGGAAGATCTTTTCAGCCACAAATTATCTGAGAAATTTGTAGAAATGATGAAATTTCAGATTCAAAGAGCTGAAAAATATTATGAGAGTGCTGAAAAAGGAGTGCCTATGCTGAATCGAGACAGCCGGTTACCGGTAATGTTAGCGAAAGAAAATTACAATCGTATTCTTAACAAAATTGAAGAGAATAATTATCAGGTTTTTAGTCAAAGAGCCTATTTAAATTCAACTGAGAAATTTTCCATTCTACCGAAAGTGATTTTGCAACTTCGGTAATCTGTTTTTGGTATAACGCCTCTCAATACTAAAAAAGCGCTTACACTGATCTATATTTTCTATATCTTAAAATAGTGCAGACATTCCATTATTAAAAAACCGGTGTAACCTATGAAAAGAGTTCATAAATCCTGGAAAAGCCCCTGCATGGGCAAAAGCATGGATCTTCTTATTTACGGAACAGAGGGAACACCTCTCATACTATTTCCTTCTGCACATGGGGATTACACAGAGTGGGAAAAAAATGGTGGAATTCAAGTGTTAGAAGAACAAATAGAAGAGGGTTATAATCAAGTATTTTGTGTTGATGACTTTGCAGGAGAAAGTTTTTTGAATAATGCCATAGACCCAATTCAAAGAATAAACCGATTTTCACAATATCAATCATATATAATGGATGAATTATTGCCGTTTATCTCTGATGAGAATTCAAATCCTTATGTTATGGTAAGCGGAGTGGCTATCGGTGCGTACTGCGCTCTATTAATGGCTTTAAAATACCCGACAAATTTCCAAAAGGTAATAGGATTATCTGGTTATTATGATATTCGAGTACATATGGATGACTATGTAGATGACAATGTCTATTTCAATAATCCGGTAGAATTTATTCCCAATTTAAATGATGATAAAATTCTTAAATTAATCAGTAATGTTGATATCAGGCTGCTGAATTATATTAATAGTTCAACAAAAAATGATACTCAGATTATGAGTGATATCCTTTGGCTGAAGTTTATTGAACATGAGCATTATGTATGGGATATTGAGTCTGATAACATGTGGGATCTTGTTCCCAAAATGCTTAAGGACAATTTATTTTAAGAATGGATCAAATTAAAAAGGTTTTAATTGCGAATCGGGGAGAAATTGCATTAAGAATTATCAGAACTTGTCGGGAAAAAAATATACCGACTGTTGCTCTTTTTTCTGATTCAGATACCACCTCACCACACGTTTTAGCTGCGGATGAATCGGTTTATATTGGCGCATCTGAATCATCTGAGAGCTATCTCAATACAGAAAAAATCTTAAATGCGGCAAAATCCACCGGATCAAATGCAATACACCCGGGGTACGGCTTTTTGAGCGAAAATGGTGAATTTGCAAACTTATGCAAGGATGAAGGGCTTATTTTTATAGGACCGGAACCGGATGCGATCCATTTAATGGGAGATAAGACCACCGCACGATCTCTGGCTGAGAAAGTTGATATTCCATACCCTCCCGGCAGTAAAAAAGAAGTAGCTGATGTTGCTGAGGGTAAAAAAATTGCTCTATCGATTGGATTCCCGGTACTGATTAAAGCTGCTGCCGGTGGGGGTGGGAAAGGGATGCGAATCATTCATGAAATTGAAGAGTTTGAAAAATCATTCAAAGCTGCAAAATCTGAAGCAAAAAATGCATTTGGCGATGACAGAGTCTTTGTTGAGAAGTACTTGGAAGGACCCAGACATATTGAAATCCAGATAATTGCAGATCAATTCGGAAATGTGGTTCATCTGTTTGAAAGAGAGTGTTCCATTCAGCGAAGGCACCAAAAAGTGATAGAAGAGTCTCCCTCTGCTTTGTTGGATACTGAACTCAGGGATAAATTGGGCAATGCCGCTGTTGAAATTGCAAAAGCATGTAACTATGTAGGTGCAGGAACCGTTGAATTTATGGTTGATAAGTATCGGAAATTCTATTTCTTAGAGATGAATACCCGCCTGCAGGTAGAACATCCGGTAACAGAATTGATTACAGGCCTTGATTTGGTAAGTCTTCAAATCGATATTGCTAATGGTCTTAAATTGCCATTTACACAAAGTGACCTAATGTTTAACGGTCATGCAATTGAGTGTAGAATATATGCTGAAGATCCAGATAACCAGTTCTTGCCAAGTACAGGAACACTACTGCGTCATCGGATTCCTTCCGGTCCGGGAGTCCGGGTTGACAGCGGAATAGAAGAGGGGCAAAATGTTTCCATCTATTATGATCCGATGATTTCAAAACTTTGTGTTTATGCTTCGAACCGTCAGAAGGCAATGCAAAAAATGAAAAGAGCGCTTCAGGATTATGATATTAGCGGAGTAAGTACAACAATTCCTTTTTGCTTATCTGTAATGGAAAATAAAGAATTTCAGGAAGGGAACTATGACACACATTATGTCCAAAATCATTTCAGGCCGGGTACTAAATCTTTAAAAGATGACAAAAGTATCATAGCTTTGGTATCTTCACTTATCAAATATGAAAATAGAACAGCACACACAGGCCAATCCACTGTAAATGAGCATAAAACGGATGGCTGGTGGGAGCAACGTAAATCAGTATAAGTGAAATCAGATCCGGAATTATTTCGAAAGTTGGAACATCTGTTAACCGAGCAAAGAAACCCTCTGAGCCGGTCTATTGACATTTCAAACTCCTTAGAGATTGTTAAAATTATCAATGAAGAAGATAAAAAAATTGCCTTCTCGGTTGAAAAAAGATTAGAAGTAATCGCATCAGCTGTTGATACTATTGTTGAGAAATTAAAAGTAGGTGGCAGGCTTCTCTATTTTGGTGCAGGTACCAGTGGCAGGCTGGGTGTTTTGGACGCGGCCGAGTGTCCGCCTACATTTGGAACAGACCCGGAAACCGTGAAAGGTTATATTGCCGGTGGTGAAAAGGCGATGTTTGTAGCACAGGAGGGGGCTGAAGACAGAGAGGAATATGGAGCCGAGGAGCTTGAAAAAATAAAAGTTAATTCAAATGATGTTATTGTAGGGCTTGCGGCCAGTGGTAGAACTCCCTATGTACATGGAGTTATTAAAAAAGCCAAAGAAGTAGGATGTCCTACCATTTTGATTACAACTGTTTCGGCTGATCAGGTGGATATTGAGGTGGATTTTATGATTGATGTTCCTGTAGGGCCTGAAGTAATCATGGGTAGTACTCGCATGAAGAGTGCAACTGCACAAAAAATGATACTCAACATGCTATCAACAGGGGCAATGATCAGACTTGGTAAAGTGTATGAGAATGTAATGGTTGATCTTCAATTGACGAATAAAAAACTTGAAGAGAGAGCAAAAAAAATCGTTATGATGTTGGCTGATGTCAATTATGATGAGGCAGGTGAGTGGTTGCATAAAGCAAATACACACGTTAAAACTGCACTGGTTATGGCAATTGGCGGGTTGAATTTAGAAGAAGCATCAAAAAAATTAAAGCTAAATGATGGATTTATTCGCAAAGCTTTAAATAGTGACTAACAATTTAATAAATAGCGCTCCTTTTTTTAAATCAACTCGAAGCATTCAAAATTTATCGGATTTTAATCCTATTATAAAACCGATACGATTTAACATGAAATTCAATATTTCAATTTCGAATCCGTTATTGAGCTCATTGTTTTAAACATTTATTTACCTATCGTTTTTAGTTTTACAATTTTGTCTGAACTTAATAAACACGGAAGATTACCGGATAAAACTTACAGAAATCTCATTCTGATATGCATCATTATCGTTCAGCTCTCCCTTATCGGATTGATTCGATTTTGGCCAGATATTGAATATACACCATCGTTAGCGTTTGATATTACAGAACAGGAATTGGTTCTCCTGGATGATATTGAAATCACCCGTCAGGAGACTTCTCCGCCGGCACCGCCCAAACCACAACTGCCGGTTCCAATCCCAAATGATGAAATTATTGAAATAGAACTCGACATCGATTTTGATTTAGATCTGCCTGAACTGCCGGAGCTTGAAACGGGTGCCGGAACAGGAGTTACCGGTGATGAAGCCAGAATTGTTAGCAATCCCCAAATACCACCAACGGTTGTTCGTATTGTAGAAGCGTCAGCACCGGAAGAAGTACCGCCGGAAATAAGAGGGAAACTGGAGATGATCGTTAATTTTTTAGTAGATGAAAATGGTGAAGTTGAGGAAGTGAGCATTATGGAAATAAGGCTGTATAATGAAGAGGGTAGTTATGAAGAACTTCCTTTTGTTCAATACGGACTGATGGATGCCGTACTTAAAGCAGCGATGCAGTGGAGGTTCCGTCCGGCAAGGCAAGATGGAGAGAGGGTGAAAGCATTTACCCGGCAGAGATTTAATTATTAAGGCAATCTGATTGGATATGATTTTAGTGAGAGTGCAAAGGAGTAAAAAGTGAAAATTTAGAAGTGAAAAGTGGGGTCAAAAGTGAGACTTCAGAAGTACTTAAAATTGCCTAATCCTACTCAGAACCGTCATCCTGATGCGATCAGGATCTCAAAGGTTAGATTCTTGCATTAACTTTGACTTTTTTCAGACTTTATTCCCAAAACTACGAGATCCTGAAACGAGTTCAGGATGACGCAGTGGAGGGGTAATGGTCAATTGTGACTCATTTGTGTTCTGACAAATTTGTCTATTCACTTTTAACTTTTCATTTTTCACTCTTGCGTCTTTTACCTCAAAATATCTTTGAATGTAGGGTTGCAAAGCTCTATCTTTGATATTCATTTTTGGAGAGATGCCGGAGCGGTCGAACGGGCTCGCCTGGAAAGCGTGTGTACCTTGAAAGAGGTACCGAGGGTTCGAATCCCTCTCTCTCCGCATTTGCACCGGTCGCATTGTGTAAGGCGGCTTTTTTTATATCATAAAGTCACTTAAATATGACCTATTGTATCTGCCTAACGGATACAATTGAGGAGAGATCTAATGATTAAGGGCTCCACTTCTTGTATGTTTGTTTTTAATAGTCTATAAAAACAGGCTGATCATCAGTATTATTAAAACTCCCGTCACACCGATTATTGTCTCCAGTATTGTCCAGGACATTAATGTTTGTTTCTCCGTAAGGCCCATAAACTCTTTCACAAGCCAAAAACCGGAATCATTTACATGGGATAGTACAGTAGCACCACATGCAATCGCAATCACTACACACCCTATCATTGGCGGAGAGTAGCCGGCAATTTCTATTATGGGTGCAATTAAACCGGCTGAAGTAACCATAGCGACGGTTGCTGACCCCTGAGCGACCCGTATTACCGTTGCAACTAAAAATGCAAAAAGGACTACCGGTAAATTGCTGGATGCCATTACATCTACCAATACATCACCAACACCGGCTTCAACCAAAACCCTTCCAAATACACCCCCCGCGCCCGTTAGGAGGATGATCATGCCTACGGGCTGCATAGAGCGAGTTGCGACCTCCTGCACTTGATTTCGGGTAAATCCGAGTCTGGTACCCAGAAAATAGAATGCTAAAAGGGATGCGATCGTTAAGGCCGTGAATGGATGGCCGATAAAGCCCATCCAATTATAAATTTGCGATCCTTCCGCAAATATTACTTGTGATGCAGTATTCATTAAAATTAATATCAATGGGACGATGATAACCGTGATAGAAATTCCGAAACCGGGAATTTTTTTAATATCAGTAACCATATCCTCCTCAGTTTTGGGAATCATATGTTCCGGAACACTAACTTTAATTTTTTCACCTATATATCGACCATAGAAAATTCCGCCTACTATGGCTGCCGGTATCCCCGCAATGATACCAAACAGGATTACCCAGCCTAAATCTGCCCCAATTAATGCTGCAACTGCAACCGGACCCGGAGTAGGGGGGATAAATGAGTGAGCAACAGCAATACCGGCTGCCAAAGGGATACCATAGGCCAATATTGATTTTCCGGTTCTTCTTGTGAGGTCATAAACCAATGGTATGAAAAGGATCAATGCTACTTCAAAGAAAACAGGTATCGCTACAATCAATCCTATCAAAGTTAAAGCCCAAGGTGCCTTTTTCTCACCAAAACTTTTAATCAATGTACCCGCGATTTGTCCGGCACCACCCGAAACTCTTAAAATCTCCCCAATCATTGTCCCGATTCCAATAACAATAGCTATATAACCGAGGATGCCGCCCATGCCTTGCTGAATGGTGCCAATAATTTCATTGATTGGTATACCACCTGCTATGGCCACTAACATGCTGATAATAAGAAGAGCAATAAATGCTTGCATCCTGTAATAAATGATCAGGACGAGTAGAACCAAGATGCTGACAACAGTAAGCGCGATTAAAAATGTGGCTGACATAGAGTTCGATGATTAAATTATATTTTCAACCCCTGACAATAGAAAAAAATGATTGATAGATCAAAAAATAGATTCCAAAAATTTTGAACGACTCTCGGTCGATGGAATATGATTGGGAGGGAATCAGGTTATATAAACCTTTCAAGGGAAAGAGAGGGTTCAAGAGGGATTCCATTACAAATATTTTGAGCCAGAATGTCTGCGACATACCTGCTCATCATCAATCCTTTTGATCCCATAGCCCCAATAAAATAGAGTCCTTTACACTCTGGATGTTCACCAATAACCGGCATTTTATCCTGTACACTCACTCTTACAGAAGCCCATTGTTCAACGGACTTCGATTTTGCCCAATAACCGGGGAGTGTTTTTTCAAGTTTCCCGCGCAAATAGGAGAGGCCTTTTGGATCCGGTTTTTGATCTTGAAAAAGATGCTCATAGGTACTTCCAACTGTGATTTCATTGGGATGATCTGGCATTACGGCAATGTAACCAAGACTGGATACAGAGTGTTTTAATGGGATTTGTTCATCAAAGTGTAGTGTTGCAGTTTGACCTTTAATCGGATGCAGAGGAATAAAAGACCAATGTTTATTGATGGTTTGTTGATAGCCGGTGGCATCAATAACAATCCGGGTAATTAACTGAATATCTCCCTCAATTTGGATAATCCACTGATTTCCATTCTTTATTATTTCAGGTTTAGAACCAAAAAGTGTGTAACAGTTTTCCGACTCCAAATATTGAACCATGGATTCGCAATATTCTGCCCCTTTAAGAGTAATTCCTTTTGGTATATATAAACCCCCAAATTTTGTGTTGAAATAGGGAAACTGTTCGCTAAATTTTTCAGCATCAATCCACTCGATCCAGCCTGCCAGCCATTCATATTTATCCGGTGATCTATTAAAATCGTCTGCAATTTCAGCTGTCAATGCAGGGCGAACAACACCATTCAGGCTATAGCATCGTCGCCCAGTTTTTTTTTCGATTTTAATGAGGTATTTCAGTAACGATTCAAAACAATCTTCTGCACGCCACATTCTTCGCGCCCTTCTTCCGGTTGCAGGGTTGGCAAGCATCATGGGGGCTCCGGAAGCGCCTGATCCTGGAAATCCGGTATCAACGATAGCACACTGATACCCAAGCTCCATTAATGAGTCTGCAGCAGATAATCCGGATAATCCGGCCCCTAATATGATCGCATCAAAAGATTCAATCTCACTCACTTAAGAATTTTCTCAGATGTTATAAAAACAGCCCCTTTTTCTTTCATTTCATTTAACGCTTCTTGAAGAGAACCGTTTAAATCAATCCCCCTAACTGCATCCTGAACCAAATACATTTTAAAGCCCTCACCAATTCCATCGAGAACAGACCATTTTACACAGAAATCCGTTGCTAAGCCGGTCGTATAGATCTCTTTCACCTCTCTTTCTCTCAGATATCCGGTGAGTCCTGTAACTGTGGTTTGATCATTTTCATAAAATGTAGAATAGGAATCAATATTCTTGCGAAATCCTTTACGAATAAACACTTGTGTTTTTTGGGTATTCAATTCAGGATGAAATTCTGCACCTTTACTTCCCTGAATGCAGTGATCCGGCCAAAGTACTTGTGTGCCATAATCAAATTCAATCGTATCGTAGGGATCCTTATTATCATGATTGGATGCAAACGATGAGTGATCGGAAGGGTGCCAATCTTGAGTCTGTATGATGATGTCAAATTCGTCAATTAGTGAGTTGATGACAGATACAACATCATCACCGTCGGGGACGGCAAGACTTCCGCCCGGACAAAAATCATTCTGTACATCAATGATTAACAGTGCTTTCATAAATACTTAACTTTTAAAACTGACCAATAATCGGTCTCTGGTTTCCATTAATTGTGTACTGATACCAATTTTGTAAATATGTGGATTATCAAATCGTTTATACTCCGGATGCAATTTTGAAAATTGCTCTTTTTTAAACTCTACAATTGATTGTACATCAGGCATTTGAATTACTTCATCTCCATTTTTTATAACCTGTATTAATAACTCTCTGTATTCTCTTCCGGTAAGAGTACTCTTTTTTGCAGGAAAAGTTGGATGATGCATTACTTGTAAATCATTTTCTTCATTGAGTAAAATAGCATCACAATAATATGAACCGTCATCATTCATATAGCGATAGATTTTTTTTCTGCCGGGAAGCGTGATTTTTTCAATATTCTCTGAAATTTTCAAGGTGGGTTTATCATTTACAGATCCCAATTTATATACGCCATCCAATGCAGGTGTCTCATCACCGGTAACAAGCCGGGTACCCACACCAAAAATATCAATGGGGGCATTTTGAGAACGTAAACTTGCAATAACCCGCTCATCCAGTTGATTGGAGACTGCAATCTTAACATTTTGAAATCCTTCTGCATCCAGCATTTTGCGAGCCTGTTTAGAAAAGTAGGCCAAATCACCGCTATCCAATCGAATTCCCACCAGGTCGTGTCCTTTTTCCTTCAGTTCTTTGGCAACGGTAATTGCATTTGGAATACCACTTTCAAGCGTATTGTAGGTATCCACCAATAAGTGAGTCGAATCAGGATAGTGTTCAGAATAGGTACGAAAGGCTGTTAACTCATCATCAAATGATTGAATCCAGGAGTGAGCCATTGTACCACCGGCTCGAATGTTGAATCGTTGTGCAGAATAAACATTTGAGGTTCCATCAAAACCGCCAATCATTGCAGCCCTGGTAGCGTGAATACCTGCCAATCCCTGTGCTCTACGCAGGCCAAAATCCAAAACCGTTGAATCTTCGCCCGCAGCATATTTAATTCGAGCTGCTTTTGTGGCAATCAATGACTGAAAATTCAACACATTCAATAATAATGTTTCAATAATTTGAGTTTCCAGTAAATTTCCATCTACCCGGAGTATAGGTTCACCCGGAAATACAATATCACCTTCTCTTGCAGACCATATGTCACCGCGAAATTGAAAGTTTTTGAGATAGGAGATGAAATCATTTGAAAACTTCTCTTTTTCAAGATATTCAATCTCTTCCTCACTGAACTTTAGATGCTTGATGGTTTCAATGAGTTCTTTGAGACCGGCAAATATTACATAACCACCTTCGAAAGGGACTTTTCTGAAAAAGTAATCAAAACTGGCTTTTCTCTCATGAATACCGGATAAATAATATCCTTGAGCCATGGTAAGCTCGTAATAATCAGTAAATGAAGCGGGATTATCTACATACATAATTGTCTCAATGAATTATTTCTAAAAGTAAGCATTGTTGTTCTGAATCTGAAAGATATTCAATGTATAGATTTGAGACTATCAATTACAGTTTTATCCTGATGGCTCAGAATTGGTTTTTATGAACCATTAATCAGTACAATTTGAAGATCCATCACATTGTTTCCGGTTGGTCCGGTTACAATATGATTACCGTACTGTTTAAAAAAGTGATAACTGTCATTTTCATTCAGGAACTTTTGAGGGTCCAACCCTTTCTTTTTTGCATCATTGAAAGTATTTTCATCGATGACTGCACCGGCTGCATCCGTAGGCCCATCAATCCCGTCAGTGCCGGCACTTAAAAAAGTAATCGGAGTATTGATCTGACTAAAGCTTTTCGCCATTCTTAGAGCCAATTCTTGATTTCGGCCTCCTTTCCCGTTCCCGGAAATATTAACAGTACATTCACCAAAAAAGATGAGTGCCATATTCTTGGATTCACCCTGAAGAAATTCAGTTGTGTTTTGATAAATAAATTCTTCAAAATCATCAATACTACCGGTCCAGGCAGGTTCAAATAGTACTACATCAAAACCTCTATTCTTTGCAATGAATGACGTTTCTTTTGCAACTTTAACAGCTGAGGATACAATCCATGATTTATGGTTGTCAAAATCAAATCGGTTTTGAAGTATGGTTTTCTCATCTTCATTAGCTGCATTCATTTTTAGGTGATTCTGTACATTTTCCGGTAAATTTTTCCATAACTCATATTTTTTGGTAACTGCAATAGATTGAGCATAGGAAATTTCTTGCGCAACGGTAGGTCCGCTTCCAATAAATCGAAGATCGTCATCCGGCACGTCAGAAATGATCAGATCCAGTAGATGAACATGTTTTAAATGCTTTAAAAGTTGCCCCCCTTTCACTTCCGACAGTGTTTTCCTAACTGTATTGATCTCTTGAATGGATGCACCTGATTCAATTAAAAGTTTAAATACCTGTTGTAAATCTTCAATTGAAATTGACTGTACCGGTTTACATAGAAGGGCGGATGTTCCACCCGAAATGAGATTAAAGACATAAGAACCCGGTGGAATAGATTGAATAAATTCTAAATACTTTTCCGTTGAATCCAGGCTTTTTTTGTCCGGAATGGGGTGATTCCCTTCCAGCATTTGAATCGTCCTCAAATTAGACTTTGAATGGGGTGGAGCGATGATTAATCCGGAATGAATATGATCAGAAAATATTTTTTCAATCGCTTCTGCCATCGTTGCAGAAGCTTTTCCACTTCCAATAACATAGATGGTTTGATTTTTTTCCAATTTAAATTCTTCATTAAAAACCTTGAAACATGCGTTTGAGATATCAAATGTGACTATTTCGGGAATAAAGAGTTTTGGGTCTACATTTGAAAGAGTCGATTTAAAGATAGTGACGGCTTCTTCTGATAAATTCATGATTTTGGAAACGATTCAAATGATTGAGATTTCATACAACAATATCGATTGAATGGAATGATATGTCAAAACCATAGGGGCACATTGTAAATAAGTTTGAACAACGATTTCAATGTTTCTATAATTTGATGCTAATTCGCCTTGAATAAATATTAAATATAGGCTATTATTTTCCAGCGTTAGGTTCCTGTCTGTTATTCAGATCGGATGAAAAGGGAATTCGGTGAAAAACCGAAACTATCCCCGTAGCTGTAAGCTCAATAAGTTCATTAGTGTTGTAATCCACTGTTCCTGCTTTTGGAATGGGAAGGGGACTAATGATGAGTAAGTCAGAAGACCTGCCTGATCGCTGCAAGTTCACAGGCTTTCGGAGGAAGAGCCGGGAAAGGACTGGTGTATTGAATAAACTATATACACTTGAACCGACCCATCTTTTTTCATCGAGAGCTCATCGGTTAATCATAAATTAAACAAACCCATGAGCAAAATATATTTAACTATTCTTTGGGCTCTTTTGTGTGCCTCAATAGCACATGCACAGACTACAGAGCTCGCAACAAGTGATTCACTTCAGTTGGATCAAATCGTGATTACGGCGTCAAAAATACCTCTTACTCAAAGAGAGACTACAAAACCGGTAATCGTAATTAATCGGCGAGAGATTGAGCAAAACGGCAGCCGAAATTTAGGGCAACTCCTGAACCAGCAGAGTGGCATTCGTGTTAACGACTCTTTTGGGTCACCTGCCAACCCACAAATATTATACATGCAGGGTGCGTCCGCACAATATACATTAATTCTAATAGACGGCCTGGCGGTCAATGATCCTTCAGGATCTGGCGGTACATTCGATTTACGACTATTGCCATTAAACAATGTTGAACGGATCGAAATTTTAAAAGGGAGTCATTCTACCCTTTACGGTACAGATGCAATAGCCGGTGTTATTAATATTATCACACGAGAAGGTTCTGAGGATATTTTTGCCGGAAACGGACAAATATCATACGGATCATTTAGCACATTCGAAGGGTCGGCAGGGATAAATGGATCTATAAATGAGCGGATAGGATATGCATTTAACTACAAGCGAGAATCGAGTGACGGATTCAGCGCAGCTGCCGATCCTGCTAACCCGATCAGTACCGCAACTTTTGGAGATGATGGATTTAATTCAAGCTCATTCTATGGAAAAATAGAACTAAAGACTTTGAAAGGATTCACAATTTCACCCGTTCTGAATTTCAACGATTTTGATGGAGATTTTGATGGTGGATCATTTCAGGATGCCGATAACACATTTTCTCTAAGGATGTTTAATCCCGGTGTTCAACTAAAATATTCAGGAAACAATTTGAATCTACATGGAGGATATAACTACACAAAAACAGATCGATCTTTTGTGAGTCAATTCGGCGAAGATAAATTTGAAGGGAGATTCCAAAATGCGGATCTGTACGGTGATTACAAGTTATCTGAAAGTCTAAATCTATTAACAGGTATAAACTATCAGGAGTATAAGATGCTGGAGAATGGGAGTGACAGTGATCTGAATTCACAAATCACAAGCCCTTATGCAACTTTGTTACTGAAAAATGTAAACGGTTTTAGTGCAGAACTGGGTTTACGATTCAATAATCACTCTGAATATGGTACTAACTCAACGTATAGCTTTTCTCCATCCTACAATGTATCCGAAAGTGTAAAACTTTTTGGATCCATAACCACAGGTTTCAAGGCACCTACTTTGAGTGAGCTTTTTGGACCCTTTGGTGCAAATCCGGAACTCGAACCTCAAACCAGTCGATATCTGAATTTCGGTGTTGAGACCTATCTGTTGCAACAATCATTGAAGATTGATCTTATGTACTATGTTCGTGAGATTGACAACCTGATTGTTTATACCTTTCCTGAAGGATTTATTAATAGGGACAGACAAAACGATAACGGATTTGAATTATCCGGAAATTGGCTTGCAAGTAACACACTTCGTATTGGTGCATACTATAATTACGTAACGGGTGAATTAACAACGGTTGATGCAAGTGGCAGCGAAGTACAAAGAGACAATTTAATCAGAAGACCGACACATAGTGTTGGAGTTAATGCGGGACTCAATGTTTCGGAACATTTTCTGGTGCGTGTCGATGGTGAGTACAACAGTGATAGAACAGATCTATTTTTTAACCCGGAAAACAACTTCGTCTCTGAAGAGGTTACATTAGACTCTTACACACTTGTAAATCTCTATGCTGAATACAAGCTGTTAAACAATCAGCTGGCACTATTCAGTGAAATACGTAATCTGTTTGACACCGATTTTACTGAAATTTACGGATTCAATACGGCCGGGATCTCTTTCAAGGGTGGGTTAAGACTTGTTTTCTAAACAGATTAATAATGAATAAGAATAAGGCACTTTTCCCGATATGGGAGCAGAATACGACAACACTGATCAGACAGTTTGTAGATGATTGATTTAAGTCAATTACGGTATGTGTTAGCGCAGATAAACTGGGTAAGGAGTTTATGATTCGGATATCAATCTGAAATCTCCAAATCCAGTTGTTGCCTCAAAAACCAAAGTCCGGTTTGGGTAACTCCAGATCTCTCTTGTTGGTGCATTCGTAGGCAATCGCCGTTCAATATCATCGGGTGGACCATAAAGGATATAAGCCCGTCCCTGATCCGTTTCATATCCGGGTTGTTGCATAGATTTGAAGTTTGTATGAGCAAAATCTATCCTCCGATAATATTCAGTCATTAGTTCATTAAATTCTGTATCCGGTGTTGGGTCGCGTTGGGTCCAAAATTCTCTGAATTTTTTCTCTTTCTCCGAAGTGGAGCCCGAATTCAGCCGTCTCAATTCCTGATCATTTACTATGAATTTCAACATTTGAATAGCGACATCCAGATTATATAAACTTACGGGCATATCCAGCCATTGTGAACTTATCAACCTTTCACCCATCGGTTCAGCGACACCCTCTTTGACAAGTTCAATTCGAAATCTTGAATTTTCAAATTCATTATTTGGTATTGCTAATAAAGCATAATTGATCCCATTTTCTAAGACATTGGCTATGAGTGAGATAGATTCGTTATTTCGAGTGAAATTTACATCATTAAATTGGATTAAATGGCTCTCATTTAGAGTTACGCTATATTGTAACTCACCACTGCTCTCATCATCTCCGCCAGCCGGAATTTGATATAAATTTACCGTGTAGGTATCTGAATTCTCAAATCTCTGAGGGAGTTGAATAAGAAGTTCATAATTCTGCCCATAAAGCACATTATTCCCATAGTTTAACAAAGTGGCTTCAACTGCGTTATCAGTAATATTTACATCACTTAATAAAGTGAATTTTGCTTTTTCAATATCATCCGGCTTTTCAATAGTAAAATTTCTTCGGCTGGATGATTGCTCATTAATGGAACCGCCTCTTGTGAGTTGTAATTCATAATGATAATCACCGGGCTCTAAATTTGCTGAAATGTACGATTGAACATGATCAAAACGAGATTTTGTCTCTTCAAACGAGTTTACCCAAATGGTATCCTGCCAGCTTTCTCGAAATACCGGCTGAGCGGATGAGGATCTTCGGGAGGTTCTTACCGGGCCTTCAAATATCTCAAGGCCCATACGGACGGGTGCAAAATATTCGGAGTCAGGAGTGGGTGCATTCATATCCTGTCTTTTTCGGAGAAATGGGATCAAATCGTAATCCAATCTAAAATAAACGGCAAACTGCCCTGTTGAATCTGAAGCCGGTAATGCAATATGATCAATATAAGAGGCCGGATTATCCGTTCTCTGCAATAGGGATTCATAAGTCGTTGCTCTGCGTTGAGCTTCTGAATCTGTAATTTGTACGAGAATAATGCCGATAATCAGAAAGATAAATTTGTACATGAAATCAAATCAATGTTTAGGTCTATGTTTTATAATAAACAATTTCAATTATAACACTCTATCATGGAACGTGAACAATACAATCAGTATTATCAATCATAAGAAATTAATTAAAACATTATCATCATGAAATAGAGCTTTATGCAGGAACTAATGAAGTCGTTTGATCAACAAGAAGAAGTCATCAAACAGGGTGGAGGTTTGTCCAGAATTGAAAAAGAGCATAAAAAAGGGAAAATGACAGCCCGGGAAAGAGTTCACTTTCTGATCGATGAAGATAGTTTATTTGATGAAATAGGTCTTTGGGCAGCTTATGAGATGTATGAAGAAGAAGGTGGATGTCCATCCGCCGGTGTTGTTGCCGGTGTGGGTATTGTTTCTGGAAAGCGATGCATGATCGTTGCAAATGATGCCACAGTAAAAGCCGGAGCCTGGTTTCCAATGAGTGCTAAGAAGAATTTGAGAGCTCAGGAAATTGCGATGGAAAATCATTTACCGTTAATCTACCTGGTAGATTCGGCAGGTGTATATCTTCCAATGCAGGATCAAATTTTTCCGGATAAAGAACATTTTGGCCGAATATTCAGAAATAATGCAATCATCAGTGCAAAGGGGATTCCACAGATAGCAGCAATTATGGGAAGCTGTGTAGCGGGCGGCGCCTATTTGCCTATCATGAGTGATGAAGCGTTAATTGTTGACGGGACCGGTAGTGTTTTCCTTGCCGGAAGCTATTTGGTTAAAGCAGCAATTGGAGAAAACGTGGATAATGAGACATTAGGTGGCGCTACAACCCATACTGAAATTAGCGGTGTTACAGATTATAAAATGAAGGATGATAGTGAGTGCCTGCTAACAATTAGAAATTTAGTCGATAAATTAGGGCCTGCTGCAAAAGCAAATTTCAATCGCTCTGAACCTGAAGATCCGGAATATTCGATTGATCACTTATTAGAAGAGTTTCCTGAAGATAGAAATCGGCCCTATGATGTGTATCCGGTGATTAAATCGATTATTGATAAAGGTACTTTTACAGAATATAAAAAGGGATACGGCCAGACAATTATTACCGGTTATGCCAGAATTGATGGCTGGAGTGTTGGAATCGTGGCTAATCAAAGAAAAATCGTAAAAACCAAAGCGGGTGAAATGCAAATAGGAGGTGTAATCTACTCGGATAGTGCCGACAAATCTGCTCGTTTCATTATGAATTGTAATCAGAAAAAAATACCATTGATTTTTCTTCAGGATGTTACCGGTTTTATGATTGGAAAAAGAAGTGAGCATGGCGGCATCATAAAAGATGGTGCGAAAATGGTGAATGCAGTTGCCAATTCCACCGTTCCCAAGATTACAATCATTACCGGTAACAGCTATGGAGCCGGCAATTACGCAATGTGTGGGAAAGCATATGACCCCAGGTTTATCTATGCCTGGCCAACTGCTCAGATTGCAGTGATGGGCGGGACCCAGGCAGCGAAAGTATTGACTCAAATACAGGTCTCTTCACTTGAGAAAAAAGGTGAGAAAATAACAGAATCTGAAAAAGATGAGATTCTGGAAAGCATCAAAAGCAGATATGATACGCAAACAGATGTTCGATATGCTGCAGCCAGAATGTGGGTCGATGCGATCATTAAACCCGAACAGACTCGAATGCGAATCTCAAATGCCCTCGATTGTGCAAATCATAATCCGAATATTGAAGAGTTTAAGACAGGAGTACTTCAAGTATAAGGGCCTTAAAGGTATGCTGTTTGACCATTTAAATGACCAAAACATATTTAGATGAATTTAACCATTGCCATAAATACGTTTTTAAAACACAGATTATTCAATCGCAAATAAAATTGATGCATTTTAAACTCTGATGTATCTTGAATAACTACACTTCAGAGATTTTAAAACCATATTTTGGCCCTGCTATTTATTTGCAGTATTAATATTCATGTATGATAAGTATTCAAAATTTCAGATCATTTACACTTTTTCTTGCAGTACTCATTTTATCCTCTTGTTCGTCTGAGCCGGATACTAAATTCAAATCTCTTACGCCAAGCCAGACCGGTATTTATTTTTCAAATGACGTAGAAAGCAGGCCGGAATTTAACATCAGGAAATATCTCTATTTTTATGACGGAGGCGGTGTTGCTGTTGGGGACATCAATAACAATGGATTGCCGGATCTTTTTTTTGTTGGAAACCAGGTAGAAAACAGACTCTACCTAAACCGGGGAGATTTTGTTTTTGAAGACATTACAGAAAGTGCCGGAATTATTCATCAAGAGGGGAGTTGGTCAACCGGTGTAACAATGGCTGATGTTAACGGTGACGGGTACCTGGATATCTATGTCAGTAAGGTAAATTTTCTGAGCACCAGAGGCTCAAATCAGCTTTTTATTAATAATGGGGACGAAACATTTACCGAGATGGCTTCGGAATATGGGTTAGATTTTGAAGGCTATTCAACGCAGGCTGCTTTTTTTGATTACAATAAAGATGGCAGATTGGACATGTTTTTACTGAATCACTCTTTCCATAGTGATGACACCTATGGCGAAGCTGAATTACTGAGACAGCGACAAGATCCAAAAGGTGGTGACAGGCTATACCGGAATGACGGCGATTTCTTTACGGATGTAACCTATGAATCAGGCATTATAAGCAGCGCATTGGGATATGGATTGGGAGTGGCAATTACAGATATCAATCAGGATGGTTACCCGGATATTTACGTCGGTAATGATTTTCATGAGGATGATTATTTCTACATTAATAATGGGGATGGTACGTTTTCAGAAAAACTCTACACAATGTTTGGACATACCAGTAACTCTTCGATGGGAAATGATGTAGGTGACATCAATAATAACGGTTTGATGGATATTGTGTCGCTGGATATGATGTCTGAGGATCATGAATCCTTTATGCGATCCGGCGGACCTGATCTCCAGGTTGTAGCTGATACCAAACGTAACTTTGGGTTTGGTGAAAAAAATAACCGAAATACACTGCAAATTAACAGAGGTAATTCGTCAACTGGATTACCATTATTTAGTGAAACAGCCTTTGCATCCGGAATAGCAAAAACAGATTGGAGTTGGACGGCCCTGCTTGCTGACTTTGATAATGACGGATATAATGATCTGTTTGTAAGTAATGGAATGCCAAAAAGACCCAACGATTTAGATGTAGTAGCCGCTTTAAACCGATTACGACAACAATTTACCGGCCCGGAGCTTGAACAGAAGGAATATGAACTAATCGATCTAATGCCGGATATTATAGTCTCAAATTATCTGTTTAAAAATGAAGGAAATCTTCAATTCAGAGATGTTTCAGAAGAGTGGGGGCACTCTACACCGGCTTCATCATCCGGTTCGGTATATGCTGATCTGAATAACAATGGATTTCTTGATCTGGTTGTAAATAATATAGACCAGCATCCATTTATCTATCGAAATAGTACGGTTGCAAATGATTCAACACACTATTTAAAAATTAAATTAAATGGTGATGATTATAATACATCCGGAATTGGTTCTAAAGTATTTCTATATAGAGCAGATTCAATTTTTTATAGAGAGCAGATGCCTACCCGGGGATTTCAATCATCGGTTGACCACACAATCCATTTTGGGTTAGGTGAACATCAGCGTATCGATTCATTACTGATTATTTGGCCGGACGACAGATTTGAAACACGTTCTGATTTAGAGACCAATCAAACAATTCAATTGAATCAGGCAGATGCTTCCGGAGTATTTGATTACAATGGTTTGCATAAAAAAGAACCATCAACTTTATATACAGATATTACGACAGAGATCAATTTTACAGACAGCCATAGTGAAAATTTATTTGATGATATGAGTCGTGAACCGTTAATGCCGTATAAACTTTCTCAAAATGGTCCGGCTCTGGCTGTAGGTGACGTAAACGGAGATGGATTGGATGATTTCTATTTAGGCGGTTCCAGAGGATTTGCAGGAAAATTATTTCTTCAGCAAGTGGATGGGACATTTTCAGAGTCTGAGCAACCGGAATTTCAATCTGACAGGAATTCAGAAGATGTGGACGCTCTCTTTTTTGATGCAACCGGTGATGGATTACTTGATCTATATGTAGTGAGTGGCGGAAATGAATATCCCAGTGATTCCATAGAGTTAGTCGATCGATTATATATCAATACCGGCAATGGTGAGTTTAGAAAATCAATCAATAGTTTACCTGAATATGCAATAAATGGATCTATTGTCAGGGCGGCAGATATTAACGGAAATGGCCATTTAGACTTATTTGTTGGAGGGCATTCAGTGCCATGGAGATATGGAGTCGGCCCTCAAAGTTTAATACTTATCAATAATGGTAGGGGAGTTTATTCAGAAGCAACAAGTGAAATTGCACCCGAAATTGAAACCATAGGCAATGTGACAAGTGCTGAATGGATTCAACAACCGGGCTCCGAATATCCGGATCTAATCATAGCCGGAGAGTGGATGGCTATTGAATATTTTGAAAATCGGGAAGGTCAATTCGTAAAAAGAACCTCGGATTTTGGCTTTGGCGACACTCAGGGTTTATGGCAATCATTATCTGTTTCAGATTTGGACGGGAACGGATATCCGGACATTATTGCCGGAAATTTCGGTATGAACAGCAGGTTACAGGCATCTTCGGAATCACCGGTACATTTATATGTTAATGATTTTGATGGGAATGGCCAGACGTCTCCCTTGATTTCCTATTTCCCTGATGGTGTTGAAAGGCCGTTTGAGCAATTGGATGAATTATATACTCAAATTTCGAATATCACTCAATCCATCCGAAGTTACGTAGATTATGCAAACAGAAGCTTAGAACAACTTATAGATCGTGAACTTTTAGATGAATCACTAAAAAAAGAGATCGTAGAATTAAGATCGGTTGTCATGATCAATGATGGAGAGGGCAATTTTCAAAAAGTCCCACTGCCTTTTGAAGCTCAGATATTTCCGGTTACATCCATTCAGCCAAATGATTTTGATAATAATGGGTCGATGGACCTTCTTTTAGCCGGTAATAAATATGCTGTTAAACCAAGTTATGGTGGCAGGCAAGATGCAGGTTATGGCCTCATATTAAAGAATAATGGGGAGGGTCACTTTACACCATTGCTGTATGATGAGACAGGTTTTTTGGTAAAAGGGGAGAGCCGGTCAATACAACTTTATAAAAACAATGAGGGTGAGAGATCCGTTATCGTAGCAAGGAACGATGAAACACCGCTCTTTTTTAAATTAAATTCGAATTAGTAATCGTAATAATATTAAAACATTTTAGATAATGAGATTGAAAGAGCTTTTAAGAATTATTGTATGGGGACTCTTTTTAATGATTTCCATCCAGGCGTGTTCGGGTAGTGATGATTCTATAACGAATGAATCGGAAACATATGAACAAGCGGTATCAGATTTTTATATGAGTTTGGGTGCCAGTCAGACCGACCAGACGCGGTTTGCATTTAACAAGATGAATGATGTTGCCACAGCTTATCCTGAAGAGCCTGCAGCTTGGGCAAATTTAGGTGTCTATGCGATGAGGCAAGGGAATTATGATTTAGCAAAAGATAGAATTGAGCGGGCGATAGAACTGCAGCCAAACAACGCAGATCTGCTCTATCTCGGGGGATTAATAATCAGCAGACAAGGAGATTTGTCAGCGGCAATTGAACTCTTAAGAAGAGCTGTTTCAAATGATCCCCAACATATCAGAGCAAATTATGCATTGGTGCAAGAGATTGAAAGAGAGGATGACACAGCGAATGCTGATGAAATCATTGAAATTCTGGAAAATTTGATTCAATTGATTCCTGAAAATCAGGTTGTTCAGCTTGAATTAATTAGAGTCGGTGTAAAAGAGAGGGATTTGAATTTAATAGAAAAATATCTGATTCAAATTGAAGAATCAGTCAATGAAACAGATCCTGAAATAAGAGACCAGTTAGAAGAAGTAAAATCGCTGTATGAAGAGCAGAACTTTATAGATCTATCTCTTGAATTATCCTTTTTGAGAAGTGGCCTCGAATCAACTCCTGAGTTTCAGCAAGATCTATTGCTAGTTCAATTACCGCCAACAGATGTTGGTTTTTTAATACCACAATTTTTACACCTTCCAATTCCGAAAGTATCTGTATCAAGTGCGGATTTAATGATGAGATTTGAAAAACAACCCATCGATTTACCGGTTGAAAATGCAATTTGGGTAAAAGGAGCGACTCTTTTAGAAGATTCCCCGCCTTTTCCAGTTTCGGTATATGAGGGTCAATTAATCATTGATGAACAGACCCGATTGTCATTTCCCGGTACTACGAATGAAATATTGCCAGTAAATTCCATTACTGAAATTGATTATAACTATACATTCCGTAATGATTTGGCGATGGCCGGATCTGAAGGTTTTAAATTATTCCGGTTAAACGACGATCAGACTTTTTCAGATGTAACCAATGAAATTGGACTCAGTGGCGATATATTAAATCGCCCTTATAAAAGCGTTTGGCCTTTAGATATTGAAATGGATGGTGACCTCGATCTTATACTTGCTGTCGAAGAAGGCCGGCCTATATTATTAAGAAATAATGGAGATGGTACCTTTACGGATCAAAATCCATTTCACTATCTCGAAAACATCTCAGAATTTCAATGGGCGGATCTTGATGGGGACGGTGTGCCTGAAGCTACATTTTTGACGGCTGATGGAGAAGTATTTATTCTGACCAATGATCGGGGGGGCAGATTCAGTGAACCTGAAAATGTGCTTTCAGGTATTGCTGCCATAACCGTTTCAGACATCGATGCCGATGGGTGGTTTGAAGTTATTGCTGTTTCAGAATCCGGAACCTTTTCAACAATCAAATATTCCCAACGATTGGGAGAGATGGTTGTAGAAAATTTCATTAATGATTGGAATCGTGCTCTAAATCAAAAATCCACTAATTTATTTTCTGCAGATTTAGACAATAATGGTGCATTAGACTTGATTTTATCTACTCAGGAACAGACGTTTCTATGGTTAGGCAGTGAAAATCGCGAACCGTTGTTATATGAACAGACCATCCCCGGGGGTATTGTGAATATATTTGATGTCAGCGGAAATGAACGATTGGATCTTTTGGGTATTGATCAAGATCTGGTTCCTTTTCAGTTAAGAAATGAGGGTACAAAAAATTATTTTGCAAGATCTATTCGTGCCAGAGCTTCCGGCGACACCGGAGATCAGCGGATCAATTCGTTTGGTATCGGCGGTGAGATGGAAGTGCGAACAGGCTTACTCTACCAAAAGCAGTTGATTTCTTCACCTATTGTCCATTTTGGGTTGGGTGAACATGAAGAGGCTGACATGCTACGGATTATATGGCCAAATGGATCTGTACAGGCCGAATTTGCTGAGCTTGGAATGGGAGCCACAATCTTTAACGAACAAATATTAAAAGGGTCATGCCCATGGTTATTCTCAAATGATGGTGAAGAGATCCATTTTATTACAGATGCACTTTGGAGATCTCCTCTTGGGTTACGTATTAACTCACAAGAGACTGCAGGCGTTATCCAGACATTTGACAGAGTGAGAATTCCGGGTAATAAGCTACAGATTGTGGATGATATTTATGATTTAAGAATTACAGCTGAACTGTGGGAAACACACTTTTTCGATTATGTAAATCTTGTAGCTATCGATCACCCCGTGGGTACCGATGTTTATGTTGATGAGCGATTTGTTTTTCCGGCCCCGGATCTTTCAACACAGATCATGACCACACCCGGTTCTGTACGGAAAGTAGTGGATGAGAATGGAAATGATCTCACAGAAATTGTATCTGAAATTGATCAGAACTATAGTAAACCATTTGAGAAAACCGCTTATCAGGGATTGGTTAAAGATCATTCAATAATCGTTGAATTGGATGATAGAGAAGGCCAGAATGGTGATTGGCTGATCTTGTCCGGATGGATGAGACCGACGGATAGTTCAATAAATCTGGCTCTCAGTCAGGGTACGATTCAGCCACCAAAAGGATTAAAAGTAGAAATAAACAACCGTGAAGGAGATTGGGTTACCCTTCATGAAGATTATGGATTTCCGGCAGGGAAATTAAAATCGATATTGTTGAACCTTGAAGATCAATTCTCAGAAAATGCAGACAAGAAAGTTAGAATATCTACCACAACTGAAATCTATTGGGATGGAATTTTTCAAGCGGATAAAGTGGAAACAAGCCGGATGATAGAACATTCATTAAAACCTGTTCGGAAAGAGTTAAGATATCGCGGATTTTCGGAATGGAATAGGGCCGATGAGCGATCCCCAAAACTGCCAACTTATAGTGAAATTTCAAGTACGAATCAGAGATGGCGTGATTTGGAAGGGTTTCATACCCGCTTTGGTGATGTATCGCCCCTTCTCACCGAAATTGATGATCGCTATGTGATTATGAATGCCGGGGATGAGTTGGTATTACATTTTCAGTCATTACCGGACCCCGCAGAAGGCTACATTCGAACCTATGTTTTTGAATCAGATGGCTGGGTAAAAGATGGGGATTATAATACGGAGGCATCGGCTACGGTTTTACCGCTGCCGTATCATGGTCAGGCAGATTATGAGTACAGTGAACAGGGCTCTCTTTTTAGTGATCCTGTATTTCAAAGGCACAGAATGGATTGGGTAAATTATCATACGAGGTATGTCACTCCTCACGATTTCAGGACGGCATTAAACTTTGAAAAATTTGATTTTAATGACTAAAAAATCACTATTGAATGTATTCTTTAATATATTAAAAGCATGATTTAGGCAATTTCTAATTTTAAAGTCCAACCGTTTTTCATCTTAGCTATAAATGGGAAACAGGGATTAATTATGCAGTTTAGATGGACCCAATGAACCAAAAAGTAACTAAACAGATTCTTGCATCTCTGATTTTTATCATGCTTTTATCCGTTCCCTACGGCATTAAGAAGTATGATGAAATTGTAAATGCTGAGTTTCAGGGTGAAATGTCTGAAGTGATTGAGCAATATGGGTTTTATCTTGAAGATGTTACTGAAGAAATTGGTGTTAATTTTGTGCATCAGAGAGCTACAGTAGATGAAAAACTGCACCATATCCTGCCTCAAATATCTTCCATGGGGGCATCGGTTTCCGTTGTTGATTTTAATAATGATGGACTTCAGGATTTCTATTTAACCAGCAGTGAGTTTGGGACTCACAACGCTCTTTATAAAAATTTGGGTAATGGATCGTTTATTGATGTTGCTGATGAGATGGGTGTAGCGGATCTCAATGTTCCCGGTCTTGGAGCATCCATGGGGGCGATATGGGGCGATTACAATAATAGTGGTTATGAAGATCTTTTTCTCTATCGGTGGGGCCGGCCGGAACTTTTTAGAAATGAAGAAGGAAATGGATTTACAAGGGTTACGGAAGATGTCGGATTACCGACACACGTTAATGCAAATACCGCTGTATGGCTGGATTACAACAATAATGGCTATCTGGATCTTTTTATAGGGGGGTATTACCATGAAGATGTAAATCTTTTTGATCTCGAAGATACCCGAATGATGCCTGATAGTTATGAGTATGCAACGAATGGAGGGTTGAACTACCTTTTTGAAAATCAGGGTGACGGTACTTTTAGGGACGTTTCACAAGAGATGGGTATTCAGGAAACCAGAAAATGGACTTTGGCAGCATCAGCTGCAGACCTCAATGATTCAGGATATCCTGATCTGGTACTAGCCAATGACTATGGAGTGGATGAGATTTATATTAATGATGGGGGTGAGAGATTTTTAAGTGTAGGCCAGGAAGCGGGAATTGGAACAATACCTAAAAGTGGGATGAGTGTTGGAATAGGGGATATATTAAATCAAGGTCGCTACTCCATTTACATAACGAACATATCTGAAGCAGGTGTACTAATGCAAGGAAATAATTTGTGGGTACCAGGCAGAGCGGCTGACTCAACCATTCCAGTTTATCGTAATGTAGCAGGCAATATGGGTGTTGAAATAGGCGACTGGGCATATGGAGGATTATTCGTTGATCTCAATAACAGTGGGAATATAGACCTGTATGTTGCAAATGGTTATGTATCTGATGAGCCCAATACAGATTATTGGTATGATTATTCAAGGGTAGTAGGGGGTAATAGAAATGTAATCATTGATGCGGTTAATTGGCCTGCAATGGATGGGCGAACTTTTTCAGGGTATCAGACGAACAAGATTTGGCTGAATGACGGAGCAGGCAGGTTTAGAGAGGTAGCCAGAAGTGTAGGTGGTGATGTTGCAATGGACAGCCGATCTGTAGCATATGCTGATCTGTTTGGAGACGGATCGCTTGATATTATCGTTGCAAACCAAAATCAATCTGTTACAATTTATAAGAATCATGTTACTTCCGAGCATCATTGGGTTGGATTTCACTTAACTGGAAATCAAAGCAACAAAAGTGCCATTGGGGCTACACTACTCCTTTATTGGGATGGAAAAATTGCAAAGAAATCTATAAGTGGCGGAGAAAGTTTTAGTTCACAGAGCCAGCGTACTGTCCATTTTGGTCTGAATGATGTAGAGCTTGTAGAAAAAGTGGAGATCCGATGGCCTTCAGGGATTGTCCAGGTAATCAGTATGCCGGAAATTAATAGGGTTCACCATGTTGAAGAACCAACTGAAGTTTCTGTTCTAAAGGATGAAATTGAATGATTGATAAAATTAATATCCCCAAAAAATATATTGGGCCATTTCTTATTTCAGCGATTGTAGTTGCTGCTCATCTTTCCTTTGGTGTTTTGGACGGGTGGAATAAGTTTGGAATTGCACTTTTGGCTGCCATGGTCACTGAATCGCTTTTCTCTAAACTGATGACCGGGAAATGGCGAGATCTCTCCAGTGCCTACATATCAGGAAACAGTGCCGGAATACTCGTACGATCTCCGATGATCTGGCCCTTTGCACTCTGTGCCGCTATTTCAATTGCATCAAAATATGTGTTTCGATTTAAGGGTACGCATATTTGGAATCCAACTAACTTTGGGATTGTAATCATGCTCCTGATTGCCTCTGATAGTATGGCTGTATTGAGTATTCAATGGGGGAGCAATATGTGGGCAATGATTCTAATTTGGATCGTTGGAATTGTTGTAATATCTAAAGTAAAGTTATTTCATATTTGTGCAGTTTATGTTGTTTCATTTTTGGCATTTGGCTGGATTCGAAGTTTCTATTCGGGGAGTCTCTATTTGACTGAAATTGCGCCCCTAACCGGTCCAATGTATCAATTATTTGTTCTTTTTATGATCACTGATCCAAAAACGACAGTTTCATCAAAAAAAGGTCAGATGATCGTTGCATTTCTAATTGCACTTGTAGAGATGTTTTTCAGATTTGGAGAGGCTGTTTATGCACCATTTTATGCACTGTTCATCGTAGGCCCGATAGCCTTGATTATTGACATTATGTGGAAAGAGCAGATAGAAAAAAAAGATAAAGGGAGTCACCTTTCTAAGCAGGCATTAAAACTATAATTACACTGCTCCATATTTATTTTTTGTATAATAATTGAATTATTTTGAGTCTTTAATGAGGCAGTCTTCCTACTCAGAGAGTTCAACTATTTGTTCATATCGTTCTGTTTACAGGTGAGATATTAATTCTACAAATGGGTGAATATTCCATTTTGATACTCAAAAATCGCCTTGTGTTTCATATTCATGTGTAGAAGTTCACCGGTTTTTGAATAAATTATTCTGCATGAATCAGAAAAAACTCCTCAAAATTCTTGCTCTATTCGCTCTATTGTTTGATTGTATAGACAAGCAATCATTACATTCTTTATGATATTTTTACAAAATATTTATTTACAGCACGCTTTTTTTTTTAAAAGCGCTTTTATATAAT
>TARA_R100001143_G_C3361107_1_pt1 | contig 27858 bp, 29 predicted proteins | sample TARA_R100001143 | Tara Oceans TARA_R100001143 (sample SAMEA2621300) | marine metagenome | biome: marine biome (ENVO:00000447); feature: mesopelagic zone (ENVO:00000213); material: "saline water (ENVO:00002010), including plankton (ENVO:xxxxxxxx)" | depth 800 m | reverse complement strand
CGAATCTATCGGCGGGCCATATCTTTCCCTCCCAGTTGGCGGTTGGGCCGATTGCCAGAACTTTCCCATGTCCGGACCCGACCAAGGCTGTGGCGCGCTCCTCATGAACGGGTGACCACCACATCTTTGGTAGGGGCGGGTTGTCCGCACGCCCTACCATGCTGCCCAGAACATCGACGCGATGAATTGGGTGCACAGGCTTTGGTACGCGCAGTTTTTCTTCCGCCCGCAATGCGCTTAAAACAGCGGATCGACGCAGATCCACAGCAACATCCCATTTTCGCAAGCCAACGGCCCGCCACAGACGCCACCAATGACCGTGGAAGCGCGACTTGTTCAAGACGATCAGCCGTTCCAGCCCCGGCAGAGCCTCAAACAAAGGGGCAGAGGCCGGGCCCGCCGCAATAGTCACACGGATGCCTGGATCCCGATCAATCAAATGCGACAACAGACCGGTCGATAAAACCGCATCCCCAATTCGATTGGAGGTTATGAAAAGCAGGCGCATAGAGGTTTAACGGGCCTTTCCAAGTGCTGGTCCAAATGCTGGGTCCGGTATCGGGAGGACCCTATACCCGCCTTGCCACCGCTTGCCAACAGAACCGGTCATGCTTACCTGTGTAAAAGAGCTGTTTCGCGTCAAGGAGAGTGCGTTATGACAAATTTTGCCGAACTGACGGGCCGGGGCGTCATCACGCTGTCCGGGACCGACAGGGTTGCGTTTCTGCAAGGGCTGGTATCCAACGATGTGACCAAGCTGGAGCCCGGACGCGCCCTGTGGTCGGCCCTGCTGACGGCGCAGGGGAAATTTCGTCATGACTTTTTCCTGATCGAGGATGGCGACCGGATTCTGATCGATTGCGAAGGCGGTGATCGCCTGATGGATCTGGGGCAGACATTGCGCCGCTATGTCTTGCGGGCCGATGCCAAATTGGGTGTTGAACCAGCGCTGCACTGCTTTGCACTCTGGGGGGATGGATCAAAGGACCCATTGACCGATGGCACGATAGACACTCTTGCCGGGGGCGTGTTGTATGCAGATCCCCGCCTGCCCGCCATGGGATACAGATTGATTGCCCCCGCAGACGCGGCACGCCCCTGGTTGTTGGACCATGGCGCGACCGAGCGTAGCCGCGCGGACTGGGACGCCCACCGCATCCCGCTGGGCATTCCGGATGGTGCACGGGATATTCAGCCCGACAAGGCGATCTTGTTGGAGCACGGCTTTGACGAACTGAATGGCCTGGACTGGAAAAAGGGCTGTTACATGGGCCAGGAACTGACGGCCCGCACGAAATATAGGGGCCTGACCAAAAAGCGCCTGTTGCCGGTCCGATTGTCTGGCGGGACACCCGAAGAAGGCAGCCAGGTCCTGACGCCGGAGGGAAAGGATGCAGGCACGCTGTTCAGCATCGCGGGGGATTGGGGGCTGGCCCTTCTGCGCCTGGATGCCGTCAAAAGAAAGGCGGCGCTGACTTCCGGCAGCACCGCCCTTCATCCAGAAATTCCAGACTGGATAACCCTGTCTGATTAGAACATCATGTGCTCGCATTAGCTCACACATGATGTTCTTACCCCTTGTTTTCTCTGCAAATACGTCGTCGCAAACGATTCCGTTTGCTCGGGATTTGCTTTAACCGGCCTTCAGCACGTCTTCCAAGGCTGCATTCAATTCTTTCACCGCATTGACGGAATGGTCGAACATGGCGCGTTCGTCCTTGTCCATGTTGATTTCGACAACACGTTCCACGCCATTTTCACCAATCACGACCGGCACACCGACATACAGGCCGTCCAGACCATAGACGCCGTCACAATAGGCGGCGCAGGGCAGAACCCGCTTTTTATCCAGCAGATAGCTTTCCGCCATGGAAATTGCAGAAGACGCTGGCGCATAGAAAGCCGAGCCGGTCTTCAGCAGGGCGACAATTTCACCGCCACCACCACGGGTCCGCTTGACGATTTCGTCAATCTTTTCCTGCGTGGACCAGCCCATTTTAATCAGGTCCGGCACGGGAATCCCAGCCACCGTTGAATAGCGGATCAGCGGCACCATTGTGTCGCCGTGACCGCCCAGAACGAAGGCGGTGACGTCTTCAACAGACACATCAAATTCTTCCGCCAGGAAACAGCGGAAACGCGCGCTGTCCAGAACGCCTGCCATGCCAACAACCTTATTCGCCGGCAGGCCGCTTTCCCGTTGCAGCAGGCCAACCATCACATCCAGCGGATTGGTGATGCAGATGACAAAGGCGTCCGGGCAATGGGTCTTAATGCCCTCGCCCACAGCCTTCATGACCTTCGCATTGATGCCGATCAGATCATCGCGGCTCATGCCAGGTTTGCGCGCAATACCGGCGGTGACGATGACCACATCAGACCCTTTCAAGTCCGCATAGTCATTGGTGCCAGACATTTTTGCATCAAACCCTTCAACCGGGGCGGCCTGTGCGATGTCCAACGCCTTGCCTTGCGGCATGCCGTCAACAATGTCGAAAACAACAACGTCACCCAGTTGCTTCAGACCAGCCAGAAGCGCCAGGGTTCCGCCAATATTTCCCGCGCCAACCAGCGCAATCTTGTTCCGTGCCATGAATTTACAGCCCTTTCGTTGCGACCCATACCGCACTGCGTTTCATTTTTGCAATGTCCGTATGGTGTCATTTTTGGACGAAAAAATACTGCCTTGTTCCCTATCCGACACGGCATGTCCGCGCAAGGTGCAGCGCAAGAAAAACCACAGCAACACGGCCAACGCCCCCAAAGTGACCCTAAAAGTTGCTCGATTAGCTATCTTAAATAGCAATATTGATTTTAATGTACTTAAGAGTGATTTTTTAATTGATTGTAAAATTTATCCTTCATATCGTTTCGATTGAATAGTTCGCTAAATTGCTTTGGGGGGGTCCCAGATGGATAGATTTATAGCGGCTGAAACTCTGGCTTATTACCAGAATTTCAGCAGCAGAGACGCGCGCCTTGATCGGCAACGGGGGGCTGAGGATGGCTACCGGGAATTACCGGCGGCACAAGATACCGACTTTTCTCCGCATGAGGCCTATCGCATTGCTGAAGCCCGGACCGCCCTGAACGAATATATCCGGCGCATGCGCACCGAAATCGACAAGATCGATTTGCGCATCCGTGAATTCGTCTCATTGCGTGATGACGATTACAGTTCACGGAAAAGCTCGCTGTATGTGGAAAAGCAATCCCGCCTGCAACGGGTGAATGACCTGGTTGGCAAGGGATCGCATCGCTATACCGAATTGGTGCGGCAACGGGATGAGGCGAACCGGACCTATCGCGAGCGGGAACACGAATTCGGGCGCGCGCCCAGTTTGCGCATGCATGAACCCATTATTGACCGACCCTGGTTCTCGTGGCTGTCCATTTACATTCTGGTCCTGCTGTTTCTCGCTGTTCTGGAAGTGCCGGTCAATCAATTGGCGATTCAGTTATCCTTCGAATTTTCCGCCTGGATATCCTACATCATCGCCTTCCTGGTCGGTGTGACCTTTATCCTGCAGGCCCATTTTCTAGGCGTCCAGATGCTGCGATTTATCGCTGTGTCCGGCTGGCATAAAGTGTGGCATTTGGTGCTTATCCTGCTGACCCTGCTGCTGATGGCGACCATGATCCTGGTGCTGTTCCAGATGCGCGGGGAAGTCACGGCAACGGTTGCCGCGCAATCTGCAATTATTCAGGTGCCAGGGGCGACACCCCCACCCGAAGTGGCGCAGATCGGGGCCAGCAACTTCTTTTCAAACCTGTTTAGAAATCTATCCAATGCTCTGTTCGGCGACCCGACAGAAAGCAACTTCGCCCAGGTCGGTTTGTTGCTTTTGAACGGGCTGGTGTTGCTGATCGGAACGGTTCTGTCCTGCCTGCGCCACGATAAGGAGCCAGAGCTGGAGCAAGCCTATTTGAAAAAGCGCCAGACGGAACGTGCCGTTGATTACTATATGCGCGATTTCAACCGCGATGCGTCCGACGTGGAAAACGATATGTCCAAACGGATATCCTCCGCCGAGCGATTGGCCGATCAAATTGATCAGGATATCCAAAGGCTTGAAGAAGAGCGGATGCAGCTAAAGCGTCAGATCGAGAATGATATCCGCACGGTCCTGAACATCCTGTCCCAGCAACTGACCGCCTATCAGGAAAGCAATGCCCAGGCCCGCATGTCGCAACGGCCCGTCTATTTTGGCAATTTCGGATTAAAACTTTTGGGCGAGGAGGTATTGGTCGAATGACAAAGTTACACCCGTCCCTATTGGGATTTCTGGCACTTCTTGTCAGCGTCAGCACCCCCGACACCGCACAGGCACAGGCATATTCCAACTATTGCGGTCCTACCAGTCCGCCCCCCCACACCCTGATGCTGATTGATCGAACAGAAAACTTCGACACCATCGACATGACGCGCTTTGCCGAAGGCTTCAATCGCATATTCCAGGAACTGATTCCGGGCAACCAGTTGGATGTTTATCTGATCGCCGGGCAGCCCGGTGCCTTAACGCGCGCCTTTTCATCCTGCATCCCGGGCTGTCCAGATGAAATCGAATCCGGCAATTCCAACTGGCAGCATATCTGTTCGAATGTTCTGATTCAGCGCGATAAACGCCTGTTTGTCGCCGCATTTACAAAGTTCATGAATGATTTGAACACCGTGCCCGCAGTTTCTGACACGACCCATCTGGTCAACACCCTGGAGAACCTGACCTATCAATATGCCGACAGTTCAATCAGCAAATTCTACATATTCTCCGATATGCTGGAATACTCTCCGCTAAACAAAAAAATCAACGGGTTTGATCTCAAAGCGCGGCAAGAATTGGAACGCAAGGCGCGTGGGGTTATTCCCGAAAATCACTTTCTGGCAAATGCGACTGTTTCGGCCTTTGGCTTTGGCAAGCGATTGGGACAACAGAGTCTGATCGAAGAAAAAGGATATGCGGCGGCTTTACTGCCCCCCGGCCCAGCGACCCAGTTTCGCGCCTTTTGGACCGATTTCTTCAAGACAACCATGCCAGCAAAGGCATTTCGGCTTTCCCTGGAATATTGAGAAGGGCAAACACAATGACGATCAAAGATACAAATTTGTGCTTCGTGCTGGAGCCGACCCCTGTGAAACAGCGCGATGACGCGCATCCCCATGCCCTGACCCATGGCGACTTAAATACGATCTTCAATCAGATCATAGAGCCATCCATCACCGGTCGGGGATTCAGGATTGTTCGATCCTCTCATATCACGCGGTCGGGTAACATGACGCGCGAACACAAAGATTATACGTCAAAAGCGGACCTAGTGATCGCCAATATCACCACCGCTGACCCGATTGTCATGTTCTGCCTGGCCTTGCGCTATGCGGTGGCAAAGGAAAATCCCAACCATTCCGTAATCGGTCTGCTGGATCGGGAACAGGTCAATATCTTTGACCTGCCCAGTGTCATCGTCGGTCCCATTCCCTATGGCCTGACCTCAGAGGATCATCTGAAAGTCGAGACCAGCAAAGAGACCAATGTCGCCGACACCATTCAAAGCGCGCGCAATGATCTGATCCATTCCGTCGGCCAATTCATCGATTGGAACAAACCCGCTGGCGACCCCATCGGTCAGGACGGCGCCTATCCCGCCATGCATACCAAAGCCGAAAACACCACAAAATACACAGGAAGCGACGATTCTGACGATACCGACGCCTTCGATCGCTTCCTGAAAGCCCGCATCCGCGCCCTGCTGAACGAAGACAACAGCAACTATGCCGCGCGAAAATTGCAACAACGCCTTTTCGATCATCGTTGAGGGTGAGAACGAGACTATTAGTCATAAAGGATTGTGGTTATGGCAGAAACTGCGTCTGATCCAGCTTCAACATTTTATAGAAATCTGAGACTCAAAATCATGATCGTTGATCTGATCGGCTACGGGGCTCCAGTTTTTTTCGCAATATACCTGACATTAAATTTTCATGAAAAAATATTAGAAATAATTCAAAATAATAATATAAATAGTTTATTAAATTTTGTAAGCGTAGACAATTCTATTCAGATGATAATTCATTCTATGTTTGGTGGAATATTTTTTGTTTTTTTATATTTATTAATTTTTCTGTATTTGTATTATATAAATATAAAACCAACCGCCACCCTCGAAAATATAGATCCAAAACAGGCTTTATTTAATTGCGGCTGGTCTACAGATAAATTTTATTTCATTGGGTTTATATGCACTTTGGCTAGTTTGGCCTATGGATTCCTTCAAACAGGAATTGCAACATCACTGCTTATTAATTTGGCTGGCCAGAACGCTATACTAGGCAACAGCAACAGCACGGATGTTCGGTTAGCATTTGGGGTAAAAATTGTTCCAATAGCGGGGGCGGCGATCATTTCAACGATCTTTGGCCTGATAACACGCAGCCTAATGGACAATATTGGATTCAATAATAATGACAAACATAGTTCAAATGTATTGGACTGGAGCAATTTTTCTAAAACCAACTGGGCAAAGAATATCATAACTTTACTAAATCAGATAAAGGATTGTACGTGCAGAATGCATCCAGACGGAAGTCGTCCAAACCTTGGCCAAGAAGACATAAAGTTATTACAAGTAACAAGAATTTCCAGAACAACACCTCATTTAAATTTATATGATCTAAATACAAATAATGAAATATCTGATTTTGCACACTATGTAGTTCGTAAATGGGGTCACCGCAAAAACAAGAGTGACTTATAAATGTCACGAATTGTAGAAAGCACTCTATCTGAACTTTCAATACTCCTTCTTTTTGTATTTGGAATTATTTCACTTTCCGGTACTGATTTTTTTTCATCTTTCCCAAATAGCGGCACGGTTAAGGGTGCTTCCGCCCCATCTACTTTGCCGGTGAACCCGTCCGAAATTGACCTTGAAATAGAAAAACTAAGAGACAAAAGTATCCCAAAATCTTGCTTATACATAACATTACAGCAAAGACCTTTTACCCGTAATTTTGGGGTAAATAACCCTAACACCAACAAAACATCATATTGGGTAGTCTTAAAGCCACGATCTGCATTTGTGATCGTTTGGAAACGCGGAAATCTCTATTCAGTCGAAGACAATACCCAAACTTTTGGTCCGAGCGGAAATCCTAGCACTCATCATACAGTCGGTTCGTTTCTTAATATAGAGCCCGATTTTAATAATAAGATTAGAATGCTTCAGGCATTGCCAGCAATGCCTTGGCCCGACCTGCTGGGTAAACTAAATGAAATACACCAGACAGCTATTATTCCAAATCAACAGGGCTTGGACTGTGCCATCCGATTTGATTTCCGAAATAAAATCAATCCTGTGTGCACAAACAATACATACTATAATTGTGAACCAGCACACTTCTACGCCGGATCATCGGCAGACATAGCCATCAGGAATAAATCTTTGGAACATCAGCAGATTATAATTGATTTAATGCGCTTAGACTCTTCCCCCTTTTATCTAAATTCCGACATTCCAATCGGTCATCAAATGGCTGTAAACAATGGCATGTTTTAACAATCTGATTGTCGCTTTGTAACTGCAGGTCTGGTTATTTTGTGGACGATAATGGTCGTATGGGCTAACAGCAGGAAACCGTTAAGAAAATGGACCCCCCATGCTCCTGCTGCATCGCCTGTATGATTGGACGTTGTCTCTTGCCGCGCATCGCCATGCGGTTTGGTGGTTGGCGGCGGTTTCTTTTATCGAAAGTTCGGTCTTTCCGATACCGCCCGATGTGCTGTTGATTCCCATGATCCTGGCGCGCCCGGACTTGGCGTTCCGGTTTGCCCTGATCTGTACCGTTACCTCTGTATTGGGCGGCTTGGCCGGATATGGAATCGGGCATTTCCTGTTCGAATCCATCGGGCGGCCGCTGGTCGCCCTGTATGGCGCGACGGAGGCATTGCAGGGCATTCAGGGGGATTTCGCGGAAAATGGGTGGTGGATCGTCCTGGGCGGCGGTATGACCCCGTTTCCGTATAAGGTCGTCACCATTGCGTCTGGCGCGCTGGGGCTGGATCCGTGGGCCTTTATGGCGTCTTCAATTGTGGGGCGCGGGGCGCGGTTCTTCCTGGTCGCGGCCCTGCTGTGGAAATTTGGGGCCCCCATTCGAGACTTTATCGAAACCAGACTGGGTTGGGTTGTCGCAGGGTCTTTTGTGCTCTTGATCGGCGGCTTCCTTGTGGTCAAAGTAATCTTATGACAACGCTTGTGACCCGCCTGCTGCCGCCGCAACGCATCCCGATCGCCCTTGCCGTGTGTTCGGCACTGGTGCTGATAACCGTCAATATTTTCGAATACGGGTTTGGCTATCTGCCGTGCCATCTGTGCCTGTATCAGCGGTTGCCCTGGTGGATCGCATTGGGGTTGTCGTGCATTGCCATTATGCTGTTGAAACGCCGGGGCGTATTGTCACTGTTGATTTCAATCTTGGCGCTGGTCGCCATTCTGATTGGCGCGGGATTGGGGGCCTATCATGCCGGTGTCGAATATCAATTCTGGCCCGGACCATCCGGCTGCACGGGCGCACAGTCCTTGTCATCGGGCCTGGCCGGGGCGATTCAGAACATTCAGTCCGGCCCGCCCGCCCCATCTTGCAGCGACGCCGCATGGACCTTGTTTGGCATTTCCATGGCGGGGTATAATTTCCTGCTGTCGCTGTTTGTCGTCCTGATGGGCGGTCTGGCGATTTGGAAAGGATTGAAACGCCCATGGCCCTTGAAAAACCCATGAACCGTGGCCCGAAATATCTGCCTGGTGACACCCGCAGGCGCGACGACGTGCATTCTATGTTGCGCGTTAATCTGGCGGGTGAGTTTGGGGCTAAACAGATTTATGAAGGGCAATTGGCGGTTCTGGGAAAGGGCCCCAAGGGGGACATCCTGCGTCATATGGCGGAACAGGAAGCCCATCACCTGGAAACCTTTGAAACCATGGTGGCACAGCGCCGCGTGCGCCCAACCGCCCTGCGCCCCGTCTGGCATGTTGCGGGATACGCCCTGGGAATGGGCACCGCCCTGATGGGGGAAAAGGCTGCGATGGCGTGCACTGTCGCCGTCGAAGAAGTCATCGATGCCCATTATCAGGAGCAGCTATCCGCTCTGGGACAGGACGAACCGGATCTGAGTGCAAAAATTGAGGAATTCCGCCTGGAAGAACTGGAACACAGGGATATTGGTCTGGACCATGGCGCAACCCAGGCCCCTGCCTATTCGGTGCTGACAGGCCTGATCCAACGCGGCTCCCGCCTTGCCATTTGGTTGAGCGAGCGAATTTAGGTAAAATTACACTTTACAATAAGAGAATTAACGGTGCTGTGCTACGATAGCCAAAACCTCTTTGCGTGTAGGGTAGTATGCTCTCAAAATTGGATCTTAAAAATTTAAGATTTTCCCTTCAGGTACACCTAAGTACGATCTTCCTTTTTGTTCTTATTTCTGTTTGTTCGCTGATTGGCGTCGTTTCCTACAATTATGCCCTAAAGCTCACTGAAGCTTCGACAAACTCGCTTTTGGACCAAGTCAATCGCGTTTCAATTGCGGAGACCCGCGCCCTGTTTCTGCCTGCGGAAAGTGTTGCCAATCTTCTTTCATCCAATGGCAATCTTGGCGCAACGACGCTGAAAAATCGGATGCAAAGCATTCCCGTCCTTTTGCGGGGGTTGAACAGGTCCGAGAATATAACGGCTGTCTTTGTCGGGAACGAGCAGGGCGACTTCATGCTGGTCCGAAGGATGCCTACGGACCCGGACCTGGCCGCACGGTTTAATGCACCAGAAGGCACCGCCTATATCGTTCAGGTATTAGAGCGCAACAGGCAACAAGTCGCCCGCGGTTATTATATCTATGTGAATGCCGCCTTGAAGACGGTCCGTTTTCAACCACGGGAAGACTACACGACCTATGACCCCCGAACCCGCCCTTGGTACCAATCCGCCGTAGAAAGCGATGAGACAGTTTCGACGCCCCCCTATGTTTTCTTTACCACACAGGAAATAGGGGTGACCGTGGCCCGAAAGGGATCCTCAGAGTCAATTGACGAGCAGTTCGTTATTGGTGTCGATATCACGCTTGGAACACTGGGCAATGCGATGGAACAAAACCGTGTGACCCCGCGCACGGAAAGCATTCTTATGACCACCGACGGACTGATCGTCGCGCATCCGGACCCCAGCAAAGTAACCAAAATGGGTGATGATGGAAAACTGAAGCAAACCATCCTGTCGGATCTTGGTAGCCCGGTCCTGACCCTGGGGTTTGAGCGCTTCCGCAGCGGTGAACAGAGCCGCCTGCAATTAACACAGGATGGCTCTGTATGGGACGTATCCCATTCATCGGTGCCCATATTGGGGGACCAGTCCTTGATCCTGGCCCTGGCAATTCCGCGCGCGGAAATGATGGGAGGGCTGACAGCGGTCATACAGGAAGGAATGATCTGGGCGCTGGGTCTGATGCTGGTATCTATACTGCTGGTGTTGTGGGTCAGTCGCATGATCACCAATCCCTTGCGGGTCCTGCAAAAACAGGCCAACGATGTCACCCGGTTTGACTTCACACATCAGGAGTCACCGACAACCCGAATTTCAGATATTCAGAATTTGTCGGATGCTATCTTCATGATGAAGGAAACAATCCGGCGCTTTCTGGATATCTCACAGGCAGTTGCCGCAGAGGAAGACTTTGATGCGTTGATGCGGCGGTTGCTGGATGAAATCATTGGCGTGACCAAGACCGAAGCAGGCATTCTGTATCTGACCGACAGGGATGGAACCCGGTTGGTGCCCCATGCGGGGCGGTTGGATCGCAACCGGCCCTTGGACTATCCGCTGCCCGATGTTCTGCTGTCCCGCAAGGAAACCCTGCTGGCCCGCAGCATCGTCGATGAAAATGCGGAAGGGGCCCCGGCCACCGCCACTGAACTGGAAATGTTGGGCCTGGGTAACATCGCCAAAGCAATGGACGATGCACCAAAGAACCTGATCGCAGCCCCCCTGTACAATCGCCAGAAAGAACTGGTCGGGGTCCTGTTGCTGTTGGAAACCGATACCACGATGGATCAAACCTTGATCCGCTTCACGGAAGCCTTGTCCGGTTCCGCAGCAATTTCTCTGGAAGCCCGGCAATTGATCGTTGCCCAGAAGGAGCTGTTTGAAAGCTTCATCCAGATGATTGCAGGCGCAATTGACGCAAAAAGCCCCTATACGGGTGGCCATTGTGCGCGGGTTCCAGAGTTGACGAAAATGCTGGCCTCGGCAGCGCATTCATCCACCAGCGGATCCTTCGCCGACTTCACGCTGTCCAACGAAGATTGGGAGGCTATACATGTTGCCGCCTGGCTGCATGATTGTGGAAAAGTGACGACGCCTGAATTCGTTGTCGATAAGGCGACGAAGCTGGAAACCATCTATGACCGAATTCACGAAATTCGCATGCGTGTCGAGGTCATGAAGCGTGAAGCCGAAATCGCCTATCTGCGCGACGTATTACGTGATGGCGACACACCCACACGTAAAGCAGCGCTTCAGGCCGACCTGGATCAATTGGACGACGACTTTGTCTTCTTGGCGAAATGTAATCAGGGTGGAGAATTCACAACCGATGCGGATGTTCAACGCATCAAGGAAATTGCTGCTAAAACCTGGACACGGACCATCAGTGATCGCATGGGCGTCTCCCATGAAGAACTCAATCGATTCCAAGGGCGTGAAGAACTTCCCGTACCTGCAGAAGAACCATTGTTGGCGGATCGGATAGAACATCAGATCAAACGCCCCGTCACAGAACAGTTCGATGCCGACAATCCCTGGGGCTTTAAAATGCAAGTCCCAGAACTTCTGTACAATCGTGGCGAAATCCACAATCTGACCATTCGTCGGGGTACATTGACGGATGAAGATCGATACAAGATCAATGAACATATCGTCCAAACCATCAAAATGCTGGACCGCCTGCCCTTCCCAAAACACCTTAGAAATGTGCCGGAGCTTGCAGGGGGCCACCATGAGAAGATGGACGGGACAGGCTATCCCAAGCGTTTGACCAAGGAGGAAATGTCCCCCGTCGCGCGTATGATGGTCATCGCCGATATCTTTGAGGCATTAACGGCCGTTGACCGCCCCTACAAGAAAGGCAAGACCTTGTCCGAAGCCCTGAAGATCATGAAATTCATGGCACAGGATTCCCATTTGGACCCAGAGCTTTTCAACCTGTTCCTGGCAGAGCGAATTTATGAGGCCTATGCGAAAAAATTCCTACAACCAGAACAGATTGATGCCGTCGATCCTGGCGATTTTCGCATCCAAATAGCGTCGTGACGCCCGACACCGTGAACGCACCCGACCAGCCGTCGCTGACCAAAACCCTGACGGCCCTGGCAGCCCATGCACAGACGCGCCCCAATGCGGCGGCGATACTGGATGATGCGGAATCCATATCCTATCAGACTCTGTGGCAGGATCTCTGCCGCACGATTTCCGCGCTGGGTCCCATTGTACCAGCACCCGATGCGTTGGTTGCCGTGGAATGGACATCGCCCTATCGACACATATTGCTGTTACTGGCGCTGGAACATTTTGGCGTGGTGACGGCTACCTACCGTCCCCAGGAAATTGCCGGGGACTATCAACGCCTATTTGCCCATTCGGACCTGATCGCGGCGGCGACGATCCGCCCACATAAAGAGACCCTGACAATCCTGTGCAATGATATGTGGTGGGAAAGGACATTATCCGAACCAGCCGATCCAGCGGCGATCTGTGACAGCAAACCGGCAGTAAACCATCGCATCGCCAGCAGTTCCGGCACGACCGGGGCACCGAAATTTATGATGCGGACATGCGCCCAGTCAGAATTCCGCTTTGGCCAAAACCAGATGCGCCTTGGATTGACGCCAAATTCCCGCCTTGTCCTGCCTGCCAGTTTTGCTTTCCAAGCAAATTACCTCTCCTTTATTTCCTGCATGCGGGCGGGCGGTTACTGCATTTTCGCTGGCGAGGTCCCCCTGTTTAGATCTCTCAAAGAGCAGAGCGCGACACATAGCATCGTCATTCCTATGGAGTTTATCGCGCTGAAAGCGCCTGAATACCGTAAGAAACTGCCACCCGGCCTGAAAATAATTATTGTCGGCGGCAGCCTGTCCCCGGCTGACAGAACCGCCTGGCACGAGGCCTGCCCCACAGGCACATTGATTGAACTGTATGGGACCAATGAAAGTGGTACGATTGCAGAGATGCAATCAGACAAGCACGGAAAAATCATCCCCGAACTGGAGGTTCAGGTCGTCGATGACAAGGATACCCCGCTTCCCTTTGGACATGCTGGTGCCATTCGACTGCGCGGGGCGCCCTGCACAGTCCAGTATCTGTTCGAAGATCACCCCAGACCAGATCGATTTCGCGGCGGTTGGTTTTATCCAGGCGACCTGGCAATCCTGGAAGATGCGCAACATTTGCGCTTGCTGGGGCGGGATGACGACCTGTTAAACGTCCGTGGATACAAAATACCCGCCACAGCCATCGAAGATGTCGTAAAGGGATTTCCGGAAGTCGTAGATTGCTGTGCGACAACCCTTCAAGACCCGCTGGATGATGGCGCAATCTGGTTGGGCGTAAAATTTTTACCCAATTTTGAATTTTCAGACATTCAGCAAAAACTGAAAACGCACCTGACCTTCAAGGCCGACATCCATCTATATTCCGTGGATGCGATCCCGCGCGGTCCGTCTGGAAAAATCCAACGCCATAAGATCACGGCCAGATTGCGCCAACACATCCATTCATCCGCACAGCGGAAACCAAACAGCACGGCCTGAACCTTTCCGGCCAGTTATGCTTATTTGGCCTTTTTGCTGGTGGCCCCCAGGACAGGCTTGCCGGCATTCGAATTGGCCGTTGCCAGGACCTTTGGTTGCTCTTTCTTGGGCTTCTTCGTTTCCTTGTTGCCGCGTTGATTATTGCCCTTACCCATTTGATCATATCCTTACGGTTTGGCGAGGCTTGCACGAAATGTGCTGCATCCCGCAGATCGCATCGACGCGCACAACCCTCGGCCGGATCCTATTTAAGACCCGCACCGTTTAGGCGCACTGCTGTGATACGAACCGAGCATTTCCTGGATCATATTCAATCCAAAAACACCTTTCCGAAACTATAGGGGGATTGATGCAAACCGAAAAGCCGATTCACAAGCTGGTTCAGCGGCTGGCCAAAAATTGCGTGATCAAACGCCGCCAATCCGGATGGGGGCTGTGATAGGTCACCACCATGTCAGTGCCCTTGCGCCGCAAAACATGGCCCGTCGCTGGAACCTTCTTCATCCCTGTACGCACGGGGATCAATAAATCGAAATACAAGCCCTGCCCGGCAACCACCCATCCCGGTACATGACGCACCTGAATGCCGGTCGCGGAAATATCGACCACATCCAGTTCGCGACCGTCCATCAAAAAGCGAATTTTCTTGGAATTGAAACGCGGGTCCCGCCGAAAATCCGACCCTGTATCCGCGTTTCCTCGATTGCCTCGAAACATCCTGCTCCCCAGCCTGCAATGCCCAATTTGAAAAGTGTGCCCGGAGTATTTTTTCAAGACAAGCATTCAACATGGTTAATGCTGCACAAATAGTAGGCACCCTGCCAAACGCCCCGTGTTCCCCGGTATACAGACCACCTTGCAGCAGCGTCCTTCTCGCCCTAAGTCTTTCAGGATGAACGATTCTGGTGATATCTGTATTTGAATTTTAGAAATGGACCATGATGCAACGATACTGGAAAATTCTTACCCTTGTCGCGCTGCTGACCGGGTGCAGCGCACAACAGGATATTCAGGACGATGGCGCGACAGCAGTGATTCTGCCAGCCAATCAAAAAACAGCCTATGTTACGACACCAGTGGACGGTCGGGATGGGGCCAGCATCTATTTCCGTTCGGGCTCTTTAACGGCCAATATCGTGGCGGATGCCTTCGCACCCTATTTTTTAAATCTAACGCTTGGGTCTGATCCAGCCAGCCGGGAAGAGGCCTTGATTTCCGCCCGATCCCAACAGGCCGATTACCTGATAGAACCCAAGATACTGCGATGGCGTGATGTTGATACCGCCTGGTCGGGTGCCGTGGATCAGGCCACGATCACGCTGACAATCATTGATGCCAAGACTGGCACTGAGGTTAAATCCAGCACCATCGACGCAAAAGGAAGTTTCATGGGGATCGCTGCGGGCCACCCTGAAGACTTTCTGGTAAAACCGGTTCGTCGCTATGCCGAAGGCCTTTTCAGCCAATAAAGGTTCAGGGCGTCGATGTGACACGGATCAGATCTATTTGCCAACGATCCCTTCCCTTTATAGTGTGTTCGCGGCGTAACATAGTGGGATAGGTAGGGGGATGCAGGGGCGTTGGTTAAGCGAACCGACACGGCTATTTGGCCTGTCGACGCCTGTTATTGGCATTCTTTTCTGTCTGGTACTGACATTTGCCACCCTATCCCTGCTGAAACCCAAATATGCGTGGGATTCAACGCATTATATTGGGTGTATCCTGTCTGCCCTGCAGGGCGGTACCTGGGAAGAAAAGCGGGAACGAACCTATTCATACTTGTCGCAACGATACCCGCCGGATGTTTATCGCGACCTGACCACGGCAGGGCCGGGAATCAGCACCTACCGTGAATTCATGAGCAAATCAGCGAAGGCTTTCGAACTAACTCAGCCGGTTTACTGTTACAAGATAGGTTTTGTCTGGCCCGCCATTGCGCTGACATGGATGGGCGTTGATCCACACTGGGCGCTCAGACTGCTCTCTGCAATTCCTGCAGCAGTTCTTTTCGGCATGACAGCGGTCTGGCTGTGTCGTCGCATGGATGCACGGATTGCCATTCCGCTCAGCCTGATGGGCATGGGCTTCATGCTGTATCAAACGGCCCGGTACGAATATCCAGACAGCCTGACCGCGCTGGCCTTGGGGGCAGCGATGATCGCCCATGGCAAAGCAATGCCACGCACAACCGGCTTGCTGTTGCTGGCTGCGATCACTGTGCGGGCGGATGCGATCATCTTTGTCGGCGCCTATCTGGGGGTGGCGACCTTTTTCTGTCAGGGCCCGCGGCGCATGCCATTCTGGCAGGCTGCGGTACCCTGGGGCATCGTTTCCCTGCTGCTGTATGCCGGAATTGTGGCGGTTATGAATCCGCCGGGATACAAGGCAGTTTTCAGCCACAGCCTTATTTCCCAGACACCCTTTCTACAAATATCAGAACCAATCGTGACATTTGAAATCTATCTGGAAATACTCATCCGCCAATTGGGGTATTTGATGGTTGATGGCATTAAACTTTTGATCATAGCGCCCCTGGTGCTGGTGGCTTACTGGATCAGCCGTCGGCACACAGAATTACAGATATATGGGGAAATCGGGGCAATTTCGGTTGCGATGGTTGCGCTGCATTTCATCATCTTCCCCTATTATGACCCGCGCTATTATTCGGCCCCCTATCTGATGATGGTGGTGGGCGGCGGCACGGTCTGGACAACCCTGTTAGCGGACAGGTTAACCGGTTTTTCGGTATTGAAACCCTCTATCGGGGGCGCATGAAAACGACATCGATCTGTAGCTGTCGTTTCAGTTTTCGCGAGAAATAGGTTTCCCACATCATGTAAGGTTCAAAGCCCCAGCGGTGCAGGTCCTGGAGAAACCCTAGATACGTTTCTTCCCCTTGATACAGTTCGAACAAGGACAATTCCAACTGAACCCCCTGCAGCTTCTTCAATGTCTGTGGCGCACCATTTAACACCTGACGCTCAAAGCCTTGTGTATCGACTTTCAGAAACGCCCGATTATCAGGCGTAACATACTGATCCCACAGGCTGTCCAAACGAAAGACGGGGGTTGTGACTTTTTCCTGATTGGCGGTGCGCGGCAATGCCTCAATCAATGCAGGACTTGCGTCCAGGGCGGAGCTCATACTGGTTTCTTGCGACACGTTCAGGACAATTTCGCCCTCCGCCTCTCCAATTGCCATGCGCGGTGCGACGGTCCATTTCGGATCTTTGGCTGCGGCCACGCTCAACGTGCCATGGGCTTCTGGTCCCGGCTCAAAGGAGACAATCGCGCCCGTATAACCGACCCGGCGCAAACGCTGCCCTGTCTGTCCAACATTGGCCCCGACATCCAAAACGATATCTATGGAAAATTCATTCAGGATGGAAACAAGCTTGCCCTCAGGCGTTTTCTTGAATTTCCGTGCAGGATCAAACAGTCGCGAGAACACACACAAACCCTTATCAGTGTATCAAGCGTCAAAGATACCAGATCACCCCCAAGGCACAAGCAGCAGACGGGCTGCTGGAGGCCCCGATCCAGGCTTTCGGTCACCCAGCTACCGTTAGTCACCCCGACGACCAGGAAAAGATTCTTTTCCTGAGAAAACTTTCCAACGCACACTCAAACACTGTATATTCGTTTTGGTTGTTTTTTATAATAATTTGTTAAGTTTTTACCACTCAAACTAAATTCAACAATTTTTCGTATAAAGTGCCGCCTGATAGTTCCGCCGATTAGATGACGATCCAAGGGAGTGACCCATGAAGAGCATCTTTGACAGGACGACATTCGCGTTGCTGCTCCGGCTTTACAACAAACCCTGGATCGCACTCCTGACAATCGGGGTCTGTTTTATCCTGTCCTGGATTGTCGTTTATGAAACAGGCGGAACAAAATTCGCCCATCTTCATGTCGTATATTTTCCAGTGGTCCTTGCCGCCTTCCGGTTTCGCGTCCTGGGGGGCATTGTTTCGGGTCTGGTCGGTATGATTGTTATGGGGCCGATTATGCCTCTGGATGTTCTGGCCGGGGAACCGCAAGAGCTTGAAAACTGGGTCTCTCGGGGTGGGTATCTGTGCCTTTTCGGGCTGGTGATCGGCCTTATGCACAACACGATCCTCAACCATCAACAAGAAATGTTCCGGATCCTGAATTATGATCCGGTCACAAACCTTCCCCTGTTTGAGGCGTTCCGGCGCAAGATCAGCGCAGCAGCCCAGGCCTATACCGACCCAAATGAGCAACATGTCATCCTGAACTTCGAAATCGAAACCGCCGTCGACATCCGCACGTCATTTGGGAATGATGCCTGTGAAGATTTTATCAAGGCCTGTGCCAATCGAATACAATCCATCCTGCCGAAGGACTCTTATCTGGCCCGCGGTGGCCACGCCACATTCCTGGCCTTAATAGAACATGTAACGCCTGAAGAAGCGGGTCGGATATCAAACTCAATCGTTTGCTCCCTTCAATGTCCGGTCATGATGCAGGGCCTTCCGATGCGAATAGAAAGCCGGATTGGCATGGTCGTGTTTCCAGATCACGGAACGCACGCAGACGATTTGGTGCGCAAATCATTTGCAGCGATGTTGCAGACACCAGCCAGATTTTCCACTGCGTCGGTATTCAATGAGAATGACGACACGATCCGGCGCGAGAACTTGAAACTGTTGGCGGACCTGGGCCAGGCCATCGAACGAAAGGAAATCGTTTTCTTTGCCCAACCCAAGCTTTGCGCCCGGACGGGACTGGTGCGGGGATGCGAATTGCTGGTGCGGTGGAAACATGGGGAGGACGGGATGATCCCGCCGGATCGCTTCATCCCTTTGGCAGAGAAATCGCGGTTGATCTATGACATCACAAGCGCATCAATTGACGCTGCGCGGGTGTATATGATGGCGACAGAAGCTGTCCTGCCGAATGTCGACTATCATATCGCAATCAATGTTTCTGGCTGGGATGTCACAGATTCAGACTTCCCCAACCGGCTAAAAGCAGCCTTTAAAGACGATATGAAACGCCTGCCCAATCTGGAACTGGAAATCACGGAAACCTCTGTTATTGAAGACCTGGGGGCCGCCAAACCGGTTCTTGCTGAGTTGCGCAACATGGGCGTGCATATCGCGATTGACGATTTTGGCACGGGGTTTTCGTCCTTTTCCTATCTGAAGGACTTCCCCGCGGACACCTTGAAAATTGATCAGTCCTTTGTGCGCGAAATCATGCACTCGTCAACCGATGCCATTCTGGTGCGCAGAACCATCGAATTGTCCAAGGATCTGAACCTTGTCAGCATCGCAGAAGGTGTCGAAGACAAAGAAGCCGCAGAGTGGTTGACCAAGCAGGGCTGCGACATGCTGCAAGGCTATTGGATCGCCAAACCCATGCCACTCTCAGAATGGCCGGACTGGCTGAGAAAGCACGACCCAAGGGCCAAAGCATAAAGCTGCTTTCCAAATCATTGAATTCAAGCAGCACACACAAATGCTGTTTGAATAATCGGGATTAAAACAAAAAAATGCCCGGATCAGAAGATCCGGGCAAGTTGAACAGGGAGGCTTCACGTCTGGGAGACGTGTTGCCAACCGGGCAACGGGGTTCCTTGTCGTGCAATGTGAAACAATCCGAACCCCTAAAAACCCTGTTAATCCTGTATCTCTTGCTGTACATTCTGCAATATATGGCAATGCGTAGCAACGCCAAGCAGCAATAAATTTAGTAACCATTTAGTAACGAGGCATTCCGTTACTAATTCATGGGGGCCAATATGGCAAAGCAACCGACAAAGGCACGACTGACTGACCAGCTTTTGAGAAGCTTAAAGCCGCCTTCAAAGGGTTTCATATGGCGCACCGATACTCACACAAGCGGTTTAACCTTTCGCCTTTACCATACGGGCCGCGCAAGATGGTTTGTCCGATATACCGATCCGCGCCGAAAGGTGCAGGACGCGAAATTATTGGGGGATTATCCGGCAATGTCGCTGGCAGACGCCCGCACCGCTGCAACACTGTTCCGGGCCGATCTTCTGCAGGGCAAGGTCTCAGGCGCGAACAAGATCGAAACCATATCGGATCTCATAGACAACTATCACACCTGCCATTCCATCCCCAAAACGCGCAAGCCCGAACAAACGCGCGTCCTGTTTGACCAGCACGTCATTCCATACATTGGAAAGTTGCGCCTGGACGATTTCCGCCGTGGGGATGCTATCGGGCTTCTCGACAAGCTTTCGGGCAAGGGATTGACCGCACAAATCAACCGCGTACACGCCGCCTTGAATGGCGCGTTAAATTGGGCCGTGAATGAGGGCCGCATCGAAATCAACCATATGAGTGGATTGAGGCGGCGCGTGAAAGAAACGAAGCGCGCCCGGTCTCTGAATGATGCCGAATTGCGGGCCGTCTGGGAAGCAGCCGCCGCCCGGTCCTCACCCTCTAGGGAATTCATCCAGCTTCTCATTTTATCAATGCAGCGCCGGGACGAAATCCGCGCCATGCGATGGGCCGAACTGGACCGGGATGCAGGACTATGGATCATTCCAGCGTCCAGGACCAAGGCAGACCGCGAGCATACTGTGCCCTTATCCTCTTTCGCTTGGGAGATTCTGGAATCCCTGCCCAAGCTTGGCCCCTATGTCTTCACCATCGACGGCAAACGCCCCTATGCCGGTCATAGCAAGATTGTAGGCGCGCTCACTAGCGAAAGCGCCGTGACGGGCTGGACGCTGCACGATTTTCGACGGACAGGCCGAACGGGTCTATCGCGCCTTGGTGTCTCGGTTCTGGTCGCTGAATTGATCCTAAACCATGCCAGAGACGCGATGGAGAGTACATACGATATGTATGATTTTGCAGCCGAAAAACGCGACGCGCTGGAAAAGTGGGGGGAACACGTCCGCCGCGTCGTTTTGAATTCCGAAGCCGGGGCAAGGGTAGTCTCAATTCGGTAAAAGTTGATGGGGGCTAGGTTTAGCGACCGACAAGCGGGGACCGTGCCCGCCTGCCCCCATCGCCCTTATCACGGCGCGCCAGACGGAAGGTGCAGAGCATGACAGAACAGAAACGACTTACGCTAGTTGAAGCCCTGGAGAGTGTCTTAAACGAGACCGAACTTGCAACGCTCAGAGAGAGCGAGGCCCGCCTAGTTGAATTAGGGCACCAGCTAGAACGCTATCAAAAATCACCCCTTAAATATCTTGTCGAGAACAAGGGGGAAAGTGGCGATGATGTGAGGGTGGCTTTGCAACCCCGTAAAGAGGCTTATGATCGGCTCACTCAGAAATTAGTAAACGGCGTATGTCGGGCGATAGGATATAGGATTTCTGCACAAACAATTCGATCAAGGACAGCGGAAACCATATCAGTGTCAGCATGGAAAGAAGGCAATCTTCTAGACCCATCAAATGGCAGTATTCTAACTTTCTGTAGAAACAATATCGAGTCGGTATCAACTAGGTTTGACGGTGTAATGATTATTCCGGTTTACGCCGATTGGATAGAAAGCCCGCAACGCTTGCCGTTGTCGCAAGTGTGGCACTGGTCGCAAGTTTTATCGTTCAAGGTATTTAATCTATTGGACCCAATAGAGGCCGGGTATTGGGATATTCCGATAGAAACTACAGGGGGCAGCTATTTTGATTCTAAAATTGCCGTAAAGCGCGCCGCCCGTGATTTGGTCGAGGCTATATGCAGTGGCGAGTTATTGCGATTGAACCCATACGGCACTTTCCCCGCGAATGGACAAATCAACCCGCAAGCATTCACATATGATACAATTTCCGACTGTGTGAATTATCTGGAGCAAAAGTATTTTGGGCTTGGTGTTTTCGGAACCTACAACAAACCCGCAATCGAATATTTTGAGAATATCCGGTTTCGTCGTGATGATGTTTTAAGCCTATGGCAACCTGATAGCAGCCTGGAGCAACCGGCAAGCCCCGATCTGGCAACGCCTGCCCCCGCCTCAATTGAAGCACCGCCCGTCGAGGAAAAGCCGCCCTATCAGACGCCGACAACAAAAGGGGATTCTGCATGCAGAAAATGGCTTGAAGGGTTACTGCAAGAACACCCGAAGAAAAGGCCCCCTAACCAGACGAAAGAAACCTTATCTGAATTCGCCAGAAGTACATTTGGTGTTAGCAAGAGAGGATTTAGAGATCGGGTTTGGGGACAACTTATTACGCCGGATCATCCTTGGGCACGCCCCGGCCCCTCTAAAAAAGAGAATTCATAACGCCCGTATCGAAACACCGTATCGAACCGCAAAATTCATAACGGTAGATCATAACGTCTATTTTTCAGGGGTTTATACCATCATCCTTTGCTCACTGACGGCAAATCGTCGCAACCATGAGCAAAGGATTAGCGTTTATGACAAACAATCTAAACCCTGTCACCCGCCGCCTTTTTTCCATTCCAGAATCCGCCCAAGCCTTGGGCGTATCCCCGCGCACAATCCGGTATCTGTTGCAGGGCAACAAGCTGGAAAGTCGCATGATCGGACACCGCCGCCTTGTGACCGCCGAAAGTATCGACCGCTTGGCACAGACCGGCACCGAAGGCCAGAGCGCCTTTGAATTGGCGAATGCGGCCGCATAATCATGACACACCATAGACCGAACCCCGGCACGCTGGCCGGGGACGGAGATTTCTTAACAGGCTCGGAAGGCCCTAAGAATACTCCAACTCCAAAAAATCCGCAACCGGTCCCGTCCATCATCGCCCGTCATTTTGACTTGTCCGATGTTGGCACTGATACCGCTATCCTTATTCGCAGTGACGGGGCGGAATGTCTTATCGACAAAGCGGATCACGCGCGTTTCAGTCAATACCGCTATTCGCCTGGAGGGACCAAGGGCCGGTATATGTCGCGAACCGCCATGATAAATGGCAAGCAACGCCGCATTTATTTACATCGTGAATTAATGTCCCCGCCCCCCGGTTTCGTGGTGGATCACGTCAACGGCAACCCGCTGGACAATCGCCGGTCAAACCTGCGGATTTGCACATATTCACAGAACGGCGCCAACAGGACTGTTTCCCATAACAGCTATGGATTCGTGGGGATAGGATTTGATCCTGTCCAGGTTCGTTTCCAAGGGGCAGTGACGCAAGACGGCGCAAGGTTTCGCGGTCCCTGGCGACTCACTGCCATTGAAGCCGCAAAAGACTATGACGCCATGGCCCGTGGCCTGCACGGCGAATTCGCACGTCTCAATTTCCCGGAACCGGGCGAACAGGGCGTGACCCGTCCAGGCGGTGCCCTATGAACATTTTTGACATTCAGAAGTTTGAAACCGTCTCGCCTGCCTTGCTGACCGCCGCCATTCAAGTTGGCGTTCGGGAAGCAACAGGCCGGGGCCGCATGGCCCCGATAGCGGGACCATATGCGCCTAGTTTATGGCTGGAGGATGAAAACGGAAAGGCAATGCTTGCCGTATTTACCAATCATCCGCTGAATCGATTTGCTCTTGCCATAATGGACTTGGCCCCGTTTGACCGGAACAGGAGTGTCGCCCTGTTCGTTCGGGCTTGTCTCGCATGTAATGCAATCAATGACCGCCGATTCCAAGGCTTCATTCAAGATGATGATGATGGATCGAATGAAATAGGCGTTGCGGAGGAATTGGTACACGCCGCCGCCCGGATCAAATACGAGCCGAATAGTCCGCCGTCCATGCAAGATTTGTTGCGGGTCACGCGCCAACTCCAGGCAGGCGATACGGCGGTGCAGCCATGAAGAATCGCAAGACAGACGCAACGGGTCGCAGCCGTGGGACATACACCCGTGTCATCGCCGCAAACCTAAAGCCGCCCGGTCAATTCGTATGGCTTACCGCCGAACTTCTGGAGAGTCCCGCATGGTGTGGTCTGTCTACCAATGGACGCCGCTTGATAGATCGTTTGATGATCGAACATCTGTCACATGGTGGCATTGAAAATGGCAGGTTGCCAGTCACACACAAGGATCTGGAGGAATACGGGCTTTCCCGGAATTGCATTCGATATGCCATTGAGGAAGCCGAAGTCTTTGGTTTAATCCGCTTCAAACGTGGTGGACGGTGGGGAGGGGCTAACCGCCCTTCCCTCTATCGTTTGACCTGGCTAGGGAATGCCGACGCAGGCCCTACCAATGAATGGAAGGTGACGACACAAGAGACGGTGGACGCCTGGAAACGGCACCAATCCGAAGCCAATAAGGGCCGGAAAAAACAGTTTGCTACTCGCAAAACTGCGAGTGCTGTACCCCCAAAACTGCGAGTAGTGGGCAGCCTTTCAGAGAGTACCCGAAAATGAGAAACCCGGATTTCTGCGATTTTTCCTATGGCTGGCCTACCCCCATTTCTGCGAGTCCTTTCTATATCTCCAGGGGTTTGGGGGAAGTGTTGGGCCGGAATGCCAGTACAGCAATCCAGAGCAAGGGCACAGTCACCACAGAGCGCACCGATACCGATAGATCAGAAGCATCTCCAAAAAAAAGGGGAGTAGGCACTTCGGGACGAAACACTGTGTCGTCGGGCGAAGCCAATGCCTGACAAATCCGCAACGAGAACCAGGGCTTACAGAGACCGAAAAAAAATTGGCGTTTCCGTTGCGTCAATTGCGATTGGTCCCGAACTCAAAGCCGCGCTTGTCGAGTTTGAATTTCTTAGCGCTTCAGACACAGACGACCGCGCCGCGATTGAACAAGCGACACAAGCCGCGTTACGCGATTGGTTGGGTGTGACGCGTCACAGTGAAACCCATGCAGAATCAAGGAGATGATGCTATTATTCGTATGTCGGAGTCATACGGAGTCGCGCCAACATGAGAGTTATGAAAGATGAAGCAAACGAAACAAATTTCCGCCCTTGAGCGGTCCGAGTTGCCCCCGCCGGAAGCCCATAATTCTCATGGTCTGAATGCGTCCGACAGCGCCCCTGGCCCGGTGGGGGCAGCCTTTCCCGACGACATCACGAAAAGCCTGAAACGCCAATTCATCGCCGGGTATCTCGGAAACCTGGGTATGCGAGTTAATGATCTTGTCTTTGGGCTTTTGGAGCAATGGAGCATCGCCCCAGATACGCGGGAACGGTTATATTGTGAGGGCGTCGCGGCATACGGGGAACATGGTCACGGAAACCCGGCACACCCGGCACGCCCTGAATTATCGGTCCCTTTGCGCTGGTTGCTTCAACAGCCCCTAGAGTATCGGCAAGCCCTGGCAAGCCTTCAGCCGCAAAACGTGGCAACCGCAATCGGCCTGGAGCAGATGGCGGGGCAATGGTCGCTGGAAACTACAGCACACATTGCGCTGGCAGTCGCAGGCCCTTGGGCAGCCGAAGTCTTACTCGAAAATGAAGAACGAATTTTTCGCGCCATCCAGTCCCCTTTGATCGCTGGCAACGCCTGAAACACGAAAGGACCATCCAATGCAGACCGTAGGCCGTTATGTGAAATTATTGGACCCGAACTATGCCGCGCAGATGAACAACGGCACTCACGCGGGCGGTATGGGCTATCTGGCGTCTCAGTTGACGCAAGGCTTAGAGATGGGCAGGCAGCGACAGGAACGGCAGCAGGCGCAAGAGGCCGATCAGAAGGCATTCCAAGCCGCCATGCGTGGGTTTCAGGGACAAGGTGCGCCCAACCGGACTTACAGCGACCCAACCGGCGCACCCTTGACGCCTGGAGGCACCACAGAGCCGCCTAAAGGCTATCAAGGCATGTTCGCCGCCCTGGACGGTCTGACAGGACCACGGGCCCAGGAACTTCAATTCGCCGCACTACAGGGCATGGAAAACAACAAGCCAAAGCCAATCACAGCCGCCGATTTGGTGAAAGTACCGGACGGCAACAATGGTTTCCGATATCAGACCGCGCAAGAGGCCCTTGGGCAACCCGCGTATCAACAGCCGCCCGATATCCAGGTAAAGCTTATGCAGGCAGGCTACCAGCCGGGAACCCCCGAATATCAGCAAGCCGCCCGCGATATGTTGTCCAAACAAGGTGGCGTGACCGTCAACATGCCGAAAGGTGCAGACGAACTGTCGAAACTCGACGCGCAATTTATCGGCGGCATGCGGGAGGGCGTCCAGAAAATGCGGGAATCCATGCCAGACTTGCAACGGGTTCGCGCCGCCCTGGATCAATTCGGCACGGGTCCGACCGCAAATATCCGCCTGTTCCTTGGCAGCTTGGCGAACGATTTGGGCTTGCCCGTCGATCCATCCTTGCAAGAGGGCGAACTGATTCAAAGCATTCAGAGCCGCCTTGCGCCTGCAATGCGACAGACGGGTTCGGGATCATCCAGTGACAGAGACGTGTCGATGTTCCTTGCAGCCCTTCCAAACCTTTTGCGAACCCCGGAAGGCAACCGGCAGGTTGTGGATCATCTGGAGCGCATCGCCCAACGCAAAGCCCAGGAACTCCAATTTGCGGAGAACTACTACCGACAGAATGGTTATACATTGATTGGGATGTATGACGCGATGGATCGGGAGTTAGGGCCGGTCTTCACCCCGCAAGACATCGCAGCCATGAATCAGACCGCCCCCCAGGCGCAAGAGGGCTTGCCCAGAATGCCTTCCAACACGCCGCCGCCCCCCGAAAATTTTTTCTTAGTGGAGTAACGAGCATGCAAGGATATGTGAATCCAAGACTTTTGAACCCCGCCCTGTTCCAGGCCGGTCTTTTGGGAGGCCCAAACGATCCGCAAGTCCAGGGCGGTCTGTTGGGGCAGATGGGTGCGCCCTATAAACCCAATCCAGAAATGTCGGCGGCTGCGGCTAGGTTATTTCCAGACCCGCTCCAATATCAAAGAGAGATGGGGTCTCCTTATCAGCCCGCAATGGTCCCTGGAGCCGTTGCCCCCCGGCCTATGTCTGTTGGGCCGCAACAGAGCGCCATCGGCGGATTGCTTGATAGCGACTTGCCGACAGCACTAGGCGCAATGGCCCCCTATCTGATTGCAGCCGGGGCACCATCGACCGACCCGGGCAATGCAGGCCGAAACATTGGAGCCGCAGCCGGTGCATTTAATGGGCAGCTTGCCGCTGGTCGAAACGACCGCCGCCGCACCAATGCCCTGGAGGGAATGATTTCAGAGGGCGGGTTTACCCCACAACAGGCCGCAATGATGCGCCTGGACCCTGAAACCGGAATGAAGGCCGCAACGTCCGCCGCTTTCTCCCCTCAGTCAAAGCCCGAACTTGTGAATATGACGCACCCGAAAACGGGCGATACAAAGTCCGTCTATGCCGGGTCTGTGAATGAAGATTTCTATTCAAAGTCTGGATACATCCGGGCCGGTAACTACAGCCCCACAAATGATGAAACCAGCTTGCAGCGAAACCTTGAAGCCGCTGGATATGTTCCAGGCACGCCTGAATTTCAAAAGGCCATGACGGATCAGCTTGCTAAGACAAACGGAGTGACCGTCAACTTGCCAAAAGGGGCGGATGAACTTTCAAAAATCGATGCACAATACATTGGGGACTTGCGAACAAACGTCCAGAAAATGCGGTCTGTCTTGCCCGATCTGCAAAGGGTCCGACAGTCACTAGATGAATTTGGAACAGGCCCAACAGCAAGCATTCGGTTATTCTTGGGCAGCCTTGCCGGGGATATGGGACTTCCCGTCGATCCGTCTTTGAGTGAGGGGGAACTAATCCAATCCATTCAAAGCCGCTTGGCCCCCGCCATGCGTCAAACTGGTTCGGGATCATCGTCTGATCGCGATGTAACAATGTTTATGGAAGCCTTGCCGAATCTTATGCGAACCCCCCAGGGGAACAGGCTTGTAATCGATCATCTGGAGAAGTTGGGCCGCCGTCAAACCCAGGAACTTCAATTCCTAGAGCGGTACTATCGCGATAATAATTATTCACTCGCTGGAGCCTTTGAAGCGATGGACCGCGAACTAGGCCCGGTATTCACGAAAGATGAAATCGCAGCAATGCGAATCCAAGATGCGCCAACAAATCAACCCGGCACCCTTCCCCGGATGCCGTCCGCCGTACCCCCGCCC